>Ga0316603_10000104_pt1 | contig 61441 bp, 70 predicted proteins | sample OWC_soil_day10_n_FD_207649 | JGI IMG/M metagenome (GOLD analysis project Ga0316603, IMG submission 207649) | Wetland soil microbial communities from Old Woman Creek delta, Ohio, United States - OWC_soil_day10_noCT | ecosystem: Environmental > Terrestrial > Soil > Wetlands | place: USA: Ohio... | reverse complement strand
GATTACGCTGGAGAAGTTCAAAGAGTTTCTTAAACTAAAGAAGGTGCAAAATAATCCGGCAACCGAGGCGAATGTAATGCGTAAAAACTACGGAGATACTTACTGGTGGTATTATTTTTATAAATGAGTCCACTATTTTTGTAACTAATTAGAGATCAAGTAAAACCCTTTATTTATGGTGCTTCTAGAATTGCTTAATTGTTAAAATTGTAATTCTTGTAAATTAAAATACTGCAAAATACTACCTTTGCATTTACACATAATTTACAAGGAATTTACAAAATGGCAACTGTAGCATGGGTGGTCTTAAAGCACCATAAGAAAGCGGATGGGACGTATAATCCTAAAATTAGAATCTCGCATAACGGGACATCTTCATATATTGCAACTCCAATATTTACAGAGTTCGTAAAATTCAAAAGAGGAGCGGCTAGTGGCACTGTAACATCAGGGAAGCTCATAGACTCTTTGAATGATACAGTAAAGATGTATAGAGAGATTATTAATGAAACTCAAGATCTTGTTTCCTCTTGTGAAGATTCTAAGTCGGTTGTCTCTTTGCTGGAAAGGCGAATGAATAGAAATAGCAATATTGATTTCATTAAATACGCCAGAAAGTATATTTCTACAATAGAGAATAAGAATTCAAAGATCATAAAAAATACTGGCTTAAATGCTCTCGAAGCATTTATGAATGGAGAAACACTATTCGTAAAGAACCTAACGTCAAATCTTCTAAGAAAGTTTGAAGCTTGGTTGCGTTCTGAACGCACAATGAAGATTAATGGTAAAGATAAAATTCTCAATCCTCTTAGTGATTCTGGAATCAATGTTGCAATGGGGTCTATTAGATCTATTTTTAATCATGCCGTTGAAGAATTCAATGATTATGAATTGGGCGATATTGTCATAACAAATAATCCTTTTAAATCATACAAGATCCCTAAAGTTTGTTTTCCAGAGAAAAGAGCTGTTGATGCAACGATCATAAAGAAAGTATTCAATTATACTGCAAATCCGGGACGAACATTTCGATTAGCTGAGATGGCTAGGGATATCTACATATTATCTTTTTGTCTGGCTGGGATGAATGCAGTTGACTTATACAATTCTAGAGATCTTAGAGATGGAAGGATTGAATATAAGAGGACAAAAACAAAGCATAACCGTAGAGATGAAGCTTTTATTTCTGTTGGCATAATTCCGGAAATTCAAAATTTAGTTGAAAAGTATAGGGATGTAACAAATAACCATGTGTTCGACTTTTACAAGCGATATAGTAGCGCTAAAGCATTTAATACAGCAATCTATAAAGGTATGAAAACCATGTGTGAAGAGCTTGAAATTGATTACATTCAATTTTACTCAGCACGTCACTCTTTTGCTACGATTGCACGAAATGATTGTAATATAAGCAAAGATGATATTGGCATGTGCTTAAATCATTCAACTAGTGCTTCTATTACAGATGTTTATATAAAGAAAGATTTCACTCGAATTGATGAAGTGATTAGAACTGTAGTTGATTTTGTACTGAAAGAAAATGCTGAGATGGATCGATAGAGAGTCTGGTTAAGCTCTAATATGAAAATTAATATAAAAAAGTATTGTTAATTGTGTTGCAAAATGAATATATTTGAAATAAAATAGCTTACTTTGCAACAATAACAAATCATGCTTGTTATATATATATAATCCTAAAACATTAAATTATGAAAACTATCGTAAGTGGTAATCTTAAGCATTTAAGAGAAGCTTGGGGGTACACTCAACTTAAAGTTGCTACATTTTTAGGAATTGATAGAGGAGCTTATGCAAATTATGAATCAGGTAGCCGTGAAATGCCTTATGAACTCATGAATAAAATATGTGAGCTTTATGGCGTAGATCTATCTGTACTTTTTGAGGAAGATTCTTCAATGTTGCAAGATGAGCTTGCTTGCGCATTTCGTGTAGATAATCCTTGTGATGAAGATATAAAAGAAATTTCTCATTTTAAAGAAGTTGTTAGAAATTACCTTAAAATGTATTCATACTAATATGGGGAAGATGTATCCAGAATCAATAGTACTAGATGCTTATAATTTTAGAGAAGCTTATTCTTTAAATAATACGGAACCTATAAATTATAAAAGCCTTCTTCTGAAATTAAATGTTCTGACACTGTATAGACCTTTATCTGATAATTTTTCAGGAATGTGTTTGAAAAGCGGTGAGAAAAGATTTATATTAATAAATTCAAATCATTCACGTGGACGGCAGCATTTTACAATAGCTCATGAATTTTATCACTTATTCATTCAAAAAGATTTTACTCCACATTGTTGCAATCCCGGGCAAGCTTCAGAAAGTCCTATAGAAAAACTTGCTGATGCTTTTTCGTCTTGTTTCTTGATGCCTGAAATAGGAATAAAAAAAATGATTCCGGCTAATGAACTGGAAAAAAAGAATATTTCTGTAGCTACTTTACTCAAACTAGAGCATTATTTTTCTGTATCGCATTTGGCATTGCTTACTCGTTTGAGAGGGCTTGGTTTGATTTCATCTTCTGAATATGATAGCTTTTCAAAGATTCCGATAAAGAAGACTGCTTTGGAATATGGATATGATCTGTCTTTATATGAAAAAGGCAATGAAGGCGTAGTTATTGGTGACTATGGTGTTAGAGCTCGTGATCTTTTTGATAAAGAAAAAATATCAGAAAGTCATTATTGGGAGCTGATGAAAGCAATAGGGGTGGATTTAACTGCTGAAATCAATGAATAAGACAAAAATAATCATAGATTCAGATGTGATTATTCACTTCATCAAAGGTGATTCTCTACCTATATTACATGAGATATTTCCTACTTATCAATATGTTATTTTAGATATTGTACTTAACGAAGAGCTACGCAAGAATACAGTTACGCGTGATTATCTGGATAGATATTTGACACTATTTGATCATATAAAAGTCGAAAAGTGGCAACCGGATTATCAATTAATGAAGGAATTTGCAACTTTGAAGAAGAAATATGGTCTTGGTGAAAGTGCTTCAATGGCTTATTGCAAGTATCATAATGATGTAATTGCCAGTAGCAATATTACTGAGATTACAGATTATTGTGACAAAAATGATATTGTTTATGTGACGACTCTTGATTTTCTTTGGCAGGCATATCAAACAGGCAAGATGACTCAGCAAGAATGTGATGATTTTATTTCCAAAGTAAAGCAGAAAGGGAGTAAACTACCTGCAGACTTAAATTCTATTATTGACTTTCCTCAGAAATCCTACTTTAGAGTACCGCTATTATAATTGTATATTGGAAAGTTCCACTAATTAAAGCATATTAGCTTTCTTCAATATAGCACGAGCAATCTCAGCCTGTTTGCTAAAATCAACAGTAGCACCTTTTTTAAAAGCTTTATCTGCTTTTTTATTAAATCTTTTAGCATCCTTACCCTTTAGTGTAGGGATACTTCAATTGGTATTGCCATATTTTATAAATTAGCTAGTTTTGTAAACCAAACTTCTTTAATTGTTTAGGAGTAACTTTAGGAGAAGATTGAAGAGTACTTATAATTAGCTCAAGATCATCTTCTTTAATTTGTCCCTTCTCTTTTGAAGAGTCAAAAATACTATCAAATTTGTCTTTGTCTATAATTTTTAATTCACTGCAATCCACAAATCTTTTAGTCTCTAAAAAAGGATATTTTGAAGGCGTAATTGGATAATGTAAGTCTTTTATAGAATCCGGTAAATTCGCATTAATATTTGTATTAATAAGGACAAAGCCCAAGGCATTGCCATCTTTATCTTTTCCGACTATAATAAAATATTTATTGCGGCTATTATCATCCGGATTCTTGGGGGTAACTTTCTCTTCTGGCCCCAATTTCATTCTATAGACATTGCCAACTTTGATAGAGTCATTAATGAGTGCTTTTATTAGATCTTTTGATAATAAATCTCCAATTGTCGCCATTGTTATTTATTCAATCAAAGAATCAACAAGCTCATTTTCTTTAATGTATTCAATCATTGCACTATCAGCTCCAGCAGCCTTTGCAATAGACAAGTCATCCATAGGGGTAGCATCTTTAATATTCCATGCTTCTGTCCAAGCAGCATCGTGGGACTTTTTAGACAGATCTCCAAATGGAATATCTTTATTCTCTACTATGGATTTCTCTAGACATTCAATATCTGATTTTGATAATTCGTCCATGTCAGGCTTTTCAGTACCAGTGATCATGTAATAATATACATCATCAGCAGGCTTTAAAGCATCAGATATAATAGATAACTCAGGATATGAGCCTTTGCCTACTACAGTCTTTATTGCATTATAGAGATTTGAAGGCACTGGGCCATTCCCTAATGCACAAAAAGTATCCTTTACGATTCTTCTTCCATATTTAGCATAGTGTTGACCATCTGCAAAGTATAAGATTTTAAAGATATGGAAGTAATCTATTTCCTTGCATTTATCAACGATGTATAAGACAGCAGCTTTCAATTTTAAAAGCTCGTCAATAGTTAATTCACGGGATCTAGACATAATAATATACTTTTGTAAAATATGCTACAAATATACAACTTAAATATACACCAAAGTTGATTTGGTGCAAGAAAGTGTTATCATAAGTGCAATTTTTAACTATAATTGGTGCATATATTTGCACTATTATTAATTTATTGTATTCCAAAATATTCTCATTTATGATTGCAATCAACAACTTTTTAGAAATGAAAAATACGGAATTCGTTAAATCCCGTATTTTTACCGACACAATACTATGTATCTTACATTCTAATGGACTAATATATTACTCCCGAACCTCCAATTTCTACATATTGAAATTTTTCAGACTTAAAAACAGGAGTGGCTAGAAATATCTTTTTATACATAAATACCTCTCCATTAGTTTTACTAATGAGCTGAAATGATATTTGAACAAGCCCAAAGCCATATTTGCAATGCATTGTTTTATAATGGCTGTCATTTACACCCTCAATGGTTTGTGTTAATTGATCTGCGGCATAATATGGTTCACCACCCAAAAGGATCTCATGACCAATACAGGGATCACATTCGTTAGCGCTCCTTACAACTTTTGCTTTGAAATTAGCGATAGTAAAATTCTCTTTAATCCAAGGATTTAAAATTATTATAGATTGGTCTAAATGGCATGAATATGTACCTTTTGTCGCACTTTGATCAGATATAACTTGTGCCCCTCTTTTAGTAGTAATGATTTGCAAGACATTGAGGTCTAAAGTAGGAGCGCATGATAAATTCCAAACTCCTAAGTTTTGATTATATAATGGCTTTGCTGAATGTGAATCAAGCAATGTGCCAGGTAAGGGAAGTCTTGTGTCAGTCCATCCAGGCAAATACTTTTCTCCTTCAAAGCTATATTTAGTGTTTAACACCATTTTTAAATTAATCTTGCTTATATTGTCATTTCTTTTTCCTGTTATAGAATTGAATAATCCACCAAGTGCATCAGCAACAACTGAACCACCTTGTGATACAATCGCCTCTATCCCTTTTTTTACACCTGATTCAAGTCCTGAAGTAACCCATTTTGAAGCGTTGTTTTTTATGTTATTCCATAATGATGTGAAAAAAGGATCTTTTTGTTCTACCTTGGCTTCAATTTTGTCTCCAACTGCAGCAGCAGCGGAATTCTCATTAACAGTTACAGAGCTATTGTTATTAAACATATTGCTAAAGCTAAGATTTAGGGAACTATTAGTAGCTGCGCTTGTGAGGGTGCCCTCCATTGTTCCTGTTCCATTACTAGTCCCAGTAAAGGTGAATTTATCAATAGCTCTTCCCATTAAATTAAGAGTGAAATCATCAGATATTGTTATGCTAGGATCATAAGCACATTCCATTTCCATTCCATACCAGACTTCATTCTGAAACCCTACAGCGCTAAATTTATCACTTGAAAAAGTACCTACGGGTGTGGTTATATATGCTGGTGAATTCTTTTTGACACTAGCATTTTCAGCTTTAATTGTAGAAAAATTGAAAAGCGAAGTTGTCTTATTTACACAAATCCCCCAAACAGAATTTGTTGTGCCAGAACCGGAAGGCTCACTTAATACTAAATAGAAGCATCTGAGAATACCAGTGACTTTATTGTATAAGACTATATATTTATAAGATGTTGTTTCTGTAATATTAGAATATACTAATTCCCAGTAGTTCTTTTTTGTATACATTCTCTTTGAATAGTCTTCTTCAACGTTTGCATCTATCCAATCTGAAGGTATTCCTGCATTACTAACCCCTAGTACCCATGGCAGATTTACATCTTTTACAATTTGCCCCTTTCCATCTACCATATTTACTTTAGTACTATTTTCCCAATCGAAGCTATTATCATAAGCGCTTTTTGTTAATATAGCACTATGTTTTGTCTCCTGCAAAGGTGATTCTACGTCTTTGTCAGAACATCCGCTTATAATTCCACTAAATAATAAAATTGAGATAGCAATTTTGCTTGAATAGAAGTTATTCTTTTTCATATTATAGAATAACTTAATCATTTTTTGTTTCATAAATTTAAATATTAGTATTTATATGATACAAAAATAGATATAAGTAATAATAAAATCAAAAAAAATGTTGGACAAAATTATTTCTGTAAATTGCTGATAATTAAACAAATAATACAATATTAGATAAACCAACATTGGACATTTTGTATTTTATATAATAGCTTTGTATATAAAATAGCTTATGAGAAGATAATTTTTATCTTAAGAAGTAATTTGAATATTATAGATATTATTCAATCGAAGTTATTTTACTCTATATTAAACCGAACAATAACAATATAGTAACAAGGCACATTGACCCCATTCATGACAGCTGGAGTCCAGTCAGACAATAACCTTACTACTCGAAGGGCTTCTTTGTCACAATAAGGATCGAGAGAACGTAATACTTCGGCCTCTTTCACTATTCCTTTTTCTGAGACTACAATTCGAACATATACCTTACCTTCTGCATGTGACTCTTTGGGGTAAACAAGGTTCTTATAGATGAATTTGTTTATAGCCGATTCTCCTCCCTTATATTCCGGCATTTTCTCAATAAAACAATCTATAGTAGTATCATTTACTTGTTTGAGCTCATTGATACCTAGACAAGAGGTATTTGCTCTTATGCCTGTGATACAGATTGATAAGAGAGCTATAGTTAACAAGTATTTTTTCATGGATCCTAATTTAAGTTTTACGAGAATGGATGACTACTAATCTCGCAATCAATCTTTAATCCTTTTTGATCTATTGCTTTCTCAAATATTTCGACACCCTCTGTTTTGGGGTAAGCATTAGACGAACCGCATATTTCTTTCAAAATCCATTGATTTATTCAGAGGACTCTCAAAAATACACATAGGGATTACCGCATGCTTACAATTAATTGCTAGTTCTTATTCCACAGTTCTATCAAATAGTTCTCATAATTTTTTTCATTGAACTTAGCTACTTGCTCATATTGCTTTTTTTGAGTATCCAACCATAATTTTTCATTACTGAGAAGTTCTATAAGTTTTTGTTCTATTATATCTAATTTAGATGAATCAACAATAAAATCAGATTCAATAAAATCAGCAATTCCAGATTTTTTATCAAAAATCACAGGTACTCCTGCTTGCATAGCTTCAAATACAATCATTCCAAAAGGTTCATATCTTGAAGGGACAACAATAACAGAAAGATTTTCAAAAATATCAAATCTTTTAAACCAATCTTTATATTCTTGAAAAGAAACAAATCGATCAGATTTCACAAAATCTTCTTCGTATTTCCTTAAACCTGCAGCTAAGACTATATAGTATTCTTCTTTATTTGTTTTAATTAAGTGACTTGGAGTATATGAGAACTTGAAATCTAATGAACTTAAATCATCTCTGCTTAACGGGGTTGCTTCAAATCCAATATTGATTATATCAAGGGCTATTTCTTCAATTTTATATTTTGTATATTCTCCCTTATATCTATATTTTTTTATTGGAAAATCAACATAATCAACTGAAATAATACTCACAAATTCAATTCGACGTTTTGTATTTGGCTCAATTATTTCAGAATTATTATTACCTAATATTGTATGTGTCTTTGTAGCCTTTTGCTTTAAATAATTTACATATCTATCTTCGCCAGTCCCATACATTACAAAACTAAAATTACTTTTCTTTTCGTGAAATCTTTCAGCAATATCAATAAAAATGTCTGAACCTTTCTGCCATGTTAGCCGACCAGCAAAGCCAATTTTCTTACTATTAAATGACCCTAATTCAAATAAATTGAATTTATTTTTTGAAAAGCAATTTGGGATTATATTAATTTTTTTTATATCAGCACAATAATCTTTAATTAATTTTTTTTGTGTCTTACTACTTGGTGCGGCTATCGAATAAGAGTTCTCGCATGCTTGTTTTTCAATTAGAGCAATTGCCTTATCTATTTTTTTGTTTCTATCTGATTCAAGAGAATGAAAGTGAGCTATCCATTTTTTATTGAATTCATTTGACAAAAAAGATGCAGTGGAGAAGGTAACCCAATCATGCGCATGAATAATATCAAATTCGATATTTAGTTCACATATTGTTTTATATACAGCACTAGTGTATTCACTAATTTTTTTTCTGTCAAAAGTTGAATACGGATTTAGACCTTTTGTTTCTTGTGTTCCAGTTCTAGTTCTTGAATAAGAACTAATATCACTAAGCGATTGATTTATGGGAATAACATTTATATCTATCCCAAAAATTTCTAGTTGGAGTTCTTCTTTTGAAATAGGCGCCATTATAATTAAATTTGCTCCTTTTCTTCTTGTATTAATAATTTGATGGTAGACAGCTGTCCATAATCCCCCTTTCACATAAGGCGGGAATTCACTTAATAGAATCAATACTTTTTTTCCAGTTGGTTCAGGATAGTAATTTAATTCGAGATAACTAGTTATATCCTTCGACAAGTTTTTGATACTCCATTTGTTTTTAATCAATTCCCAATTAATATTATATTTGGTTAAAGAGACATTAGAAAGATTTGCACCATCTAAATTTAGCTCCTCTACCTTGATATTGTTTAATATTGAACAGCTTAAGTTTGTATTCTTAAAGTTGCTAAAAGATAAATCTGCATATTCTAAATTAGCTCCTTCCATGTTGACTCCCATAAAATCACAAGCTTTTAATATTGCTCCACGAAAATCGGTATTTGATAAACAAGTATTTGTAAAATCTGTTCTGTTTTTGAAATCTGAAAAAAAACAAGCATCTCTAAAATCAAAACCAGATAAATCAATTATATTATTTGCCCTTGAAAACTTAATTTGACTTTTATTTATTCTAAAACCTTGCCATGAAACTTGTCGAAGTACTTCTGGAATTTTTTCGAGTGCCGAAATGAATACATTTATAAAAGCCTCTTCAACTATTTTGCTTTTTTCTATACGACCAATTGAGCTAAGAGTTAATGCTACTCTATCATGAAATTCAATTTTATCTGATTCAAGAAATTGTATTAAACCAGTGATGCTTGCAGAACTAATGTGTATATCACTAGTAAAAACGCCCTCAAATAAATTTGAAAATAATTGAGAATTTTTATCTGAATTTTCTTTTTTTCGGTTAGATAGGTATTGATTAAATGCAATCCAACCACCAATGGATGCAACTATTATACTAATTGCAGCACCAAAATTTGTAAAGAATAGCTGCCAAAATAATGTTTTTTTTTCGTTTTCAATTTTGAGAGTTATAATTTCTTGTCTCAATTTTTCTTCTGGTATTTGTGCTGAATTAATATTTTCACTTTGTTTATATATCTTTTCAGATTCCTGTCTAAACTCAAAAGTCATCCACATTTGAGTCAATAGAATAAAGATAATTAGTGTGACGAAAATTACTATCGATACTTTAAGATTCCTCATTTTGATTTTATTTGAGTTAATATACTGATTACTTTGTGCTTACACTATCAAAGAAGATGTTTTTCTTACTCTATTTGTTAATGTTCTACTATTATTGATGTTGCCAACACCGACTATTGGCATTTGTAGTCATGCGTCTGCATCTTTTCCCAGACTTGGTAAATGCAGAACACTGAACTGTATTCCTTTTTGATACGCGGTGCTTAGTATGGTGTTTTACATGCTTCCTTACAACTGAGGTAGGAGGGTCACATACACTGCATGCATCATATCCTTGGGAAAGTGCTTCAGATAAAGAGATTGCTATCTGGCTTCTGCTTAAATATCTGCAACCGTCAGAATGATATTTTGAACCTGTTCTAGTTACATAAACAGTCTGAGCTATTATGCTTACAGTAGTAAGTATGAAGGCTAGAAATAGTATTGACGTCTTTTTCATAGTAGATATCGGGTTGATAGGTTATTCTTTCTTAGTAGGAGATACAACTGTGGGTTTTGCCTCTCTCAATTCTTTAGCCTTTTCTATAATTTTTTTACGTTGAGCTTCATATGATTCAATCTTTTCTTGTATAACTGAATAGTTGGGAAGTTTTTTTATTTCTTCAATTGGGGATTCTGCGAGGTTATCTAATTGTCTTGCTTTATTTGTTTTGTAATCAATTTTAATTAGCTCTCGTCTATCCCCCCCGTTATTTACAAATGTTATAATCTCATTCATTTTTGATATATTAACGGTGAGATTACCTATGGCTCCATAGCATGAACCAAAATCTCCTAATTCTAGGTAATTTTTTGCAGAAATCACAAAAAAACAATATGATGATAACAACTGAGACTGTCCTAATGCTAAAGCGTTTGCAAAACTGATTTTTGCATCAAAGATTTTATTTTGTTTTTCTCTTTTGTTTTTCTCTACTTCTAACTTTTTTTCCTGTACTTCTGTTGTAATTTTAAGTTCATCATTTAATTCACGAATTTCCTTTAACTCACCTCTTACTTGCATAGAACTAAAGATCTGCCAACCAACCATAACGGTTGCACATACTCCAATCAATGTAGCCATTGTTCCTATGACAGCATCATTTGTAAATTTGAATGGTTCTATTCTAACTCCAAAAATGCAAAGTGTAGCGATTGAGACTAATATTGAAATTAGTGACAGCCAACAGAGGATTGTATGAATGTTATTTTTCATCTTGCTTTATTTGTATAACTATATTAGTAATAGATTTAAGTCGGCTAATTATCCTCTATATGGAACTTCTGAATCTTCAATATCGACATTTTCATATCCATTATTATCAAGAAAAAATCGAACGGATTCTTTTATCCATTTCCTATTAGCAACTGGCCCAATTATGACTTTAGATATTGGTAATTTCACTTGCTTATTTTCTGGAATTAAATCCTGCGAATTAAAATATGGAACAATCATATTACTATTGGGAACTCTGTATTTAATAATTGGTTTCAAAGTTGAATTAGAATGATCATCATAATAAACTAATCTTATTTCCTCTTCTGATTTAAAACTTTCATTTTTAAAGAATGGATAATAAATATTAATGACCTTTACAAAATTATCAATAAAATTATCTTCATTTATCTCTTTAAGTCCGATAGTTTTTAAGGTGTTATTTATTTCTAATTCTCTGGTTTCTAAATTAGAACTTAATTCGTTTATTGCTTCAATAGCTGCCCCGCCAACTGTAGAAAATAAAAAAGGAAAAGCAAGGGCTGAAACTGTTGCAACTCCGATCCCAAACTCTAAAAAAGATTTCTTAATTGAATTATCATTTCTTTTTAATAATGTTTTAAAAGAATTAACGAACTCATTCTTTATGCGATCTTCATAAATTACTTTTTTCAAAATGAGTCCTTTTCCATCTTTTTGCAACAAATTAAAATAATTATCATTGTTCTTTATGCATAATTCAATACATATGCCATTACCATTTTGAGAGTAACTTCTCCATTGCTCAAGAGAATCTTTAGCTTTGCTGAATGAACATACGTAATAATCATTATTATATGCATCTATTTTATCTTTTGTTTGTTGAATTTCCTCTTTAGATAAAGATAAATTAGAACTGTTAACAATTGTATCTATAAAATCCAATGCAATTTTTTTCCCATTTTCTATTTCCTGAGCATCATTTAAAAATCGTGCATTCGACAACCAAAGCCCATTTGTATAATTTGATGTTTGCACAATGTTTTTAAATGCGTCTAAATTCGTATAGTGATAAATATAATCAAATTGCGCAAAGAAAATGCTTTTTAATTCTGGTGAGAGTTCAATTTTATCACGAAATATTTTATCAAGTGCTTCAAATGCTTTGTTCATGATATTATATTATTTATCCTCTAAAAATCATTTCCCTAATCTTCTCTACAGTATCGTATTTCTCAAAGTCAATAGAATAATTACCTTTGAGAGTATCAAGTCTTTTTGCATACATATTGACCAGCTTTGCATATTCTAATTCAAAATCTTTGCCATCATACTTCATATATTGTTCGTACACATCAGAGATAAAGCACTTAAAATAGATTTCATAAGCCTTGTCATAGTTTCCAGCAAGTGTTTCTATTTTGGCAGCATCCCAACTAGAGTTATTACCTTCTTGAGCTATCTCTTTGATCTTCTTCACATCATTTGTCATTCCCCAGACTTTGAAAAAGAGGATTATTTGGAGTATCCCAAATACAATTAGTATTACTGATAAGAATTCGTACATAGTGTTAAGGTTCTATTATCCAATTATTATATATTGTCTTATATCTCAGAAAAAATGAACTAAACATATTAGTTATTCATCATATCAATTGTTGAGTCTAATAACGTTTGATATTTATCATCCCACTCTCTCCAAAAGGACCTTTTTGAATCAGATATTTTGATTAATCTGGCTTTATTTTTGAAGTATAATTTGTTTATATTAAAAGCATTTAAATTTGTGTTGTCAGGAGTTTCTGCAACAGAAAAGATAGTTTGAGTATCATTAGGTGCATTATTACTAATAAAGTCAATAATTTCTTTTTTATTGTTAGAGTCTATGTCTTCTTTAAAAATAGCATCTAGCATAAATGGAAATCTATGAATAGCTTTATTAGAGGAAATAATAGCATTAAAAGCAAAATAATAAGCTAACATTGTTTTGTGTAATTCAACTCCTTGATATGGGAAAAAAGAAATCCTATATAAATTAAGATATCTATCTTCTGCCATAGCCTTAACTCCAAGAATATTGCAATATCTTTGAAATTGTTTTCTAAAATCACCTTCTATTGATCGACGATCTATTTTTATTTGCTCGTCAGTTTTATATTTTTTAAGATCTGAATTAACCCTATCTATATCTTCATTTATTAAAGCTTTCTTTTTATTAATGTCATTGATCATTTGAGTATTAACTTTATTTGTAAGCCATTTTTCAAATGTTAGATTCTTGGATTTATGTTTTTGAATAATAGCATATTGCTCTTTAATATCATTAGTGATTTCTTTTGACTTTTTTTCCAAAGAATCAATTTCTGATGCTAATTTATTGATTTTACCATCTATATCATCCAATTCATTATTTGTATCATTAATTTCTTGATGATATTTATATGCTGCACTTAAATTAGTAGGCAAGGATTGCTTGCATATAGGACATTCTTTATCCTCAATGGGATTTTGTGAAATTTGATTATTTCTAATTTTGTGAAGAAATGCTTTTCTAACCCTAAGAAAACTAAATTTATTAACCTTTTTAAGGAGCTCTTGCTCGATTTTAATAAATTCTGATTCTTTAGCTCTATAAATTTCATAATATTCTGTAGCTTTATCTGTTAAAGTTTCATCTTCAAGCAAAGTTGTTAGAACGTCTGAATCACTTGTTATTAAATTATTTAGTATATTTTTTTGTGTTTCACACTCTTTTAATTCATTTTTTAATCTTAATAGTTCTGAGATATCTTGATTATTTACTATTCCTAAGTAATAATCAAGATAATCTTCTTTAAAATTCTTGTAAAAGTCTAAATTCCCAAAAGATTTTCTTATTGATACCCATCCTGTTGATTGAGCAATATAATATGGTAAGAAAATAGTTTCAATAGGAGCCGATGTATATGAAGCATTTGCAGAAAGAAGCGATAAATTAAAAGAAAATAATTGATGATAGTATTCTTTTAACTTTATATGCTCACTACTACCATCTCCATTGATACCCCAAAAAGAAAATACAGGCTTAGAACCAACCTTTATATAGATCTGTCCACTACAACGAATTATTATTAAGGGTGAAGTAATATTTTTATCTGTAATAGTGCATTCAAGCCTAAAAATATTATCTTTATCGTAAATTTCATTTAGATATTTTGCGACATCATTTATCCCGAATGTATACAATATGCATTGTATCAATGTACTTTTTCCAGAAGTATTTGCTCCATGGATGATATTGATTGTATCACCGAACTCACAATAAAAATATTTATTTAAAGATGAATTTACTGCAAAAAAATTCTTATACTTAAGTATTACATGTTCCATATTTATTCGGTTTTTTCATTATTTACAACATGATATGCTGCAAACAAGATTGCCTTCAATTGAATCTCTGAGATTTTTAGTTGATATTCTTGCTTATACAAATCTAATGCTTTATTTACGAAGTCAGGTACAGTATAAGATTTTTTGATAATATCTTTATTCTGAAAGACAAACTGCAAAATTTTTTGATGATATGCTTGATGGATATCTTTGAAGCAATCAAAGCTATCAATAAACCAAGTCTGAAATTGCATTTGATCGTATAAGGTTAATTGAAGCTCATTCGCTATATCTTTCTTTTGATTTCTCCATTCCTCTATTGCCATAGATTTCTCTGTGATTATTTTCATTGCTTCGCTTATTTCAGATGAAGAAATTCTTTTGTCGGTATTTGATAAGCAGGCTTCTCCTCCTTGATTTAATCTTAGTTCTATCCCCTTAAACATCAGCAAAAGGGTGTCAACCGCTGCTGTAGGATCAGATATCTTAGAACCAAATAAAGTAATTATTTTGCCTATTAGGGCATTTTTTTGCTCTTTAGCAGTTTTATTTAGATCTATCCAAAAGAAATAAATATTATTAAGCTCTGCGAGATATGATTGAGCTTCAAATCGACTATTTATATCAGCTTTATCATGTGGCGATAATTCTTTAAACCATTTTTTTGCTTTGCTATTTAGCCTTTTGGAATTATCTGGATTCTCTATCACTTTATATTCTTCTAAAATGAATTCATCTTTTAAGTACTCTTTTATTTTTAATTTGTCTTCTTCTTTTAAATCTTTGTAACTAATCAGACTATTAGAATCGTTAACATACGATTGAGCAAAGTTAATGAATGCGTTAGTTATAAAGTATTGATTGTATATAATTTCATTTGATTTGTCAATAGAATTATCATTTTTAATTGTGTAACATTTATTACACATTGAAATTATTACTTCTTTCAAATCAGATACATTCCAATCACTGTTACTTTTTTTTGCTTGATATAACTTAATAAACGATGCGATTTTGTCACTATTTAGAAAACAAAACAAAAAATCTTCATGGTGTTCAAAGTAAATATAATAGTCTTGTAGACTTAAGTTATTGTAGTCATCGAGTATTAAATATAAAGCACAATGTTTTTGGAATTCAAATCCCGTAGAAGCATATACTCCTGAGTTTAATCCTTTATTTTGTTTTTCTTCCATAAAATTAATTGATTACATTAATTTATAGCTGAAATAGGTTAATAGCAAAAGGTTTTTGTCTTCCATAGTATTTTCCTTTTTATAGTTTCTTCATGCACCCCAAGACCTTAAACACTCTCATTATTACTGATTCTGGAATATCTTGTGGAGCATATTCCTCACTTTTGTTTGTAGGAACAAGTTTTAAGTATCCTTCTTTCTTTGATGCGGTTACTCTTTTAATAGTTCTATGCTCTTTAGTTACAATTGCATAAACTTCACCATAAGGTAGGAATGTTTTCCAATCTTTGACCTCTTTCAATGCTATAATGTCTCCATGAGTTATTTCTGGCTCCATAGAATGACCAGTAATATTGCACCAACAATCAGCATCATTATATTTTTTGAAGTCTATAAGATAAGTAGGAACAGTTGTTTGATCATTGAAGATAATATTGAAGCCTCCTATAAAGTCTACCTCATAATATGGTACTCCTGTTGTACTACTGATAATAGGGCTATCTTTCTTTTCGAAATAATTTATAATAATTTCCGCATTTGCAAGTGTCGGTTTTGTCTTTCCACTTTTATAATTCCCTATAGATGCTTCGGTTATTTTAGTACCCTGCCAAATTTTATAAGCTGACAAATCAGTTTCCTGAACATACTTTACTGCTTTTTGTATTTTTTCTTCTTTATCAGTCATAATACTAAAATATTATAGTGTTTTATCAAATTTATTTTTGTTCAATTATAATAGATGAAGCTTAATTTGAACTTATATGCATATAATAAGGTGTAAATAAGGCATATGGTTAAATAATGTTATATACTATAATATTATAGTATTAAAATAACATATACTAAAATATTATAGTATATTTGCATCATCAAAATGTTACAACGTATCAACACAACAAAAGTAGTCGATACAATCGAGAAACGCAATAGTATAGATATATTATTTTAATAGACACGATAATGAAAAAGTACAATTTATCTCAGATTATGAAATCAGCTCACAGAGCTTATAGAAGAGAAAACGGTGAAATATCATTTAGTGATTGCCTGAAAAAAGCTTGGCGTTTTGCTAAGATGCAGGTTAGCGTATCAAACATTGATAAAGCTTGCAAAGAGTCTATCAGAACTAAGAATAGAGAGTTTAGAGCTAATAGAGCAGAATCAACACCTAGCAAACTTTATAATGATTTAAATATACCTCAGACTGCATACTATTCAGGCAGCAAAGGACGTTTCAGTTCACATTTCTGCAATGATTAAAATATGGGACACCCATAATATAAGATATTAAACAGAAATAAAATCGAGGAAAAACAACAGGTTGTGCGAACGTAGAGAATATTTCGCATAGTCACTATGACAAAGCTCTTTGATGTATTGAAAAACTTTTTTCGGTGTAATTCATAAGCCGTTTAAAAGCTACAAAGATAAATCGATAAATGTAGGTATAGCAGGGATGCCGAGACTACTTGCTGGTTATCGAGAGTTAGTAAAAGTAAAAAAGCATCCGATATAGTCTTTATCGGTATAAAGTATGTAGGGTAGGCGACTACACGTGCTTTAAAAAATAGCCCTGTACGGTCTTTGAATCTACCTTTTGATAGGATACAGGGCACAAACTTTAATATACACGATTATGAAAGCAAAATGGATTGTTGCCATCTGGGTGATAAGTTTCGTCGGGATGGCTATTTCAGCAGTTATCGGTTGGATACCTTTTATTACTTGTTTTTTAGTGTTTGCAAGGACTTCTATTTATATGTGCAAACACGAGAAAAGACTTATTAAAGAACTTAAACTAGATGACTAAATGAGTACAACTAATAGAATTACAGTTGCCAGAAATTCAATAAAAAGGGCAATAATAAATTTGCAAAGTCAGATCTCAACAGATAAAGAAAGCTACGAAGTTGAGATAAACGACAATGTAACTATCTATCTTGATACTACGGTAGGCGGATGCGATTATGATACTATTGAAATATCAGAATTGACCGTTTTAAAAGACTCAGAAAGAGGTTGCAGAGACCTTTCAAATATCAGCTCTTTAATTGAAAGCGAAGTTCAAAAGACTATTGATTATGTAAATGCTGAGTCTAAATCTGATTATGAAGATTGGAATGAAAGGCAAGAATACGAATCAATAGGTGGTAGGTTTGCTTACCTCTCTTATTAATTAAAGATATGGAAATATGATAAAGAAAATACATGCTTGCATTAGAAGACGTCGTAATAGAAGAATCTTTCTTCGTATTTATTTTTCTTATCTGAATAATCCAAATTGCAGGCATGGTGATGCACTTTCTTATGCCACCATTGATTTTAAAGCAATAAAAAGATATATTCTCAAATAGATAAAACCACCCGCAAAAAGCAGCCTCACATCTACAATAACGGTGCTAAATTAGGCATGATAAAGCAAAGCTATGTAGGCGGGTTTAAAACAAATATAACTAAAACTAAATAAAAAGGAGAAATAGCGTTATGAAAAAAAAATCTAAAAAAAGAATAATCCGCAGTTCAATTAAGAAGTGCAGATTAAACAAAAGTGGTATAGTAATAGATAATACTGGATCTATCTATTTTGCGGGTGGATTTATAATACCCCTAAAGCTTTCAGATTAAACAATGACGTGAACGAACATTTGGGACATCTGACGGAAAGAAGCCTATGACTGACCATCTTTCCCCCGAAATTAATACTATCATTCTGAAAGTCATAGGACAGTAAATCGAAAATGTACGGATCTATAAGTTTTTCTTCAGTACATCCGCAATTTGGGCATACTTTGGCAACAGGTAACTTCTGTTGAATCTTTTGCATTTGTTCTTGAGTTAATTCCATTAATTTTAAATTTTAAAATTTGACAATAGCAAAAGTAATAATAAAAAAAATAGAGGGCGTGTCCGCTTTCATAATAATTTTAAAATTTGACACTTTAATCATTATTCTGATGCGCCCTTTATTCAAAACTAACCCGAGATGAGTTTAAATAACATATTACCAATATTAGAACAGATTGCAAAAGAACTTGATTGCAAAGTTAACAACAGAGCTGTTCTCGATGCATTCTTTAAAAACGTAAAATTATGAAAATTGGCGCAAAAGTAAAGACATGGATATCCGATAAGATCGGTACAGTCATAGATTATAACTCAGAAACAAAGATTGTGACAGTAAAATACAAAGGTTCATCTGGATATGATGAACTACCTATATCAATGTGTGAGTTAGTTTAGATTTATTTTTAGATGTGTTTGTTAGGTGTGCTGGTTGTGAAATTGGTGCACCTTTTTTTATTCGGAGAAGTGGCGGAATTGGTAGACGCACGATGAGTACTGGTTGTAATACGGTTCGAAACGTTACTCAAAACAGATTACAGCAAATGCAGGTTCGAATCCTGTCTTCTCCACAAGTAATTTAATCATTATTCTTATGAAAAAGGAAAAGACAATAAAAGAAACAATCCTGAGCGTCAAGAAGGGAAAGACATTGCATATTCCCATGCCCTCAGGTATGAACATTACAGGTTATCGCCAAGAAGCAATCAGGCTTAACCATGAAGCTAGAAAAGACGGTCTTACAACTGGTGTTGCATACACCATTTCTGTAACTAAGAAATCCGGCTACTTATCTATTATTAATAACCTTCAATAATAACTTATTTCACACACGACAATGAAAGTTATTACAGTAAAAGAGAATGTAAAGAACCCGACTCGGGTATTTACAGAACTGAGCCCCGAAAGAGATTATATCGCTCAAATGTTTGGCTCAGGTCTTGAGAAAAAGGAAATAGCAAGAATAACATTCAAAGCTGTTTCAACAGTGAATAACACTCTGCAAAAAGTATTTGAGCAGCTAAGTGTAAGAAACGGGAGAGAGCTGGCAATCAAATTAGCCGAACGATTATCTGGAATGAAAATCTCATTTGATTTTTCACCGGAATTTAGATCGGCTGTTGCTTGCTGTCTGTTATTTGTGTTCATGTTATCTCTGTATGAGGGACATGATAACTGTAGAAGAGGTAGACGAACTAAAATAGAAGAAAGAACAGAGTATGTCAGAAGATGTGATTAAATACGCTATAGAACAAGGCATAAAGCTTGGCATAGCAGCTTACCGCAATGAAGAAAAACAAAAGCGTGCTAATCCCCGCATCTTAATAGTTAAGAGCGAAGCCGAAAAGATGGTAGGGGGACGCATGGTTTTAAAAGCTCTTGAAAAGAGAGGATTTATTTTTCCTTATCAATTTGGCATTGAAGATATGATTGATGAGGATGGTAATCCTTTAAAAAAGATTCAAGGCAGAGTTTATTATAGACTTTGCGAAATAGAAAAAGCCCTTGAGAATGGTAATCTTTTATCATCTATTCGGGTAATGAGAAATCAAATACAATAATCCTTTAATACTTATAATTATGTCACTAATTAGAAAAAGTAACGAATTAGTAATTCCATCTACAGTAAAAATGATGGTTTACGGCCAAGCTGGAATGAGAAAAACTACCACTGCTTTGAGTGCCCCAAAACCTTTGTTATTAGACTTTGATAACGGTGTTAAACGTGTAAATATGTCACACCTAGAGGGTGTTGATATAGTCCAGATCACTACTTGGAATGACGTAAACGAAGTCTTGAAAGAAGATCTTTCTTCATATCAGACTATCGTAGTTGATACAATCGGTAAGATGATGGATTATATTATTTCATTTAAATGTGGTACAAGACAGCCACAGATCAGAGACTGGGGAGGAATAAACTCAGAGTTCTCAGGTTTTGTGCGCAATCTTTCAGAATTGAACAAAAACATAATCTTTGTAGCTCATAGAGACACCCGTAAAGAGGGGGATGATACTGTATTTATCCCAGCTCTGAGAGAGAAATCTTATAATTCGATTGTTACTGAATTGGATTTATTGGGATATATGGAAGCTCGTTCCGAGAATGGACGTGTTAAATGTACTATAACCTTTGATCCTACAAATAGGAATGACGGTAAGAATACATGCAATCTGCCTAGTGTGATGGAAATTCCAACGATATTAGACAGCAGAGGTAATCCAACAGGAAAGAATACTTTTATCACAGACAAGATTATTACTCCTTATGTAACTATGCTCGCAGCAAAGAAAGTAGAAACAGAAAAATATGAAAAGGTTATCTCTGAAATAAAAGATCAAATTGAGCTTATCACTGATGATGTGAGCGCAAATGATTTTGTAGAGAGAATAGACACTTTTGACCATGTAGGCAGTTCTAAAGCAATGGCCGGACAATTGCTAAATGCAAGGGTTAAACAACTTGGTTTAAAGTATAATAAAGAAATACGAAAGTATGAAGCTGCAGCCTAAATCTTCTTTCAAATTTTATGCCACCATCCTTGATTCTTTCTCGGATTATCTCAATAGTGACAGAATCTGGGAGCAATATTGGGGATTCTCAGAAAATCCGCCGCATACGCAGGATGAATTTCATGAAAAGCAATTCAATAGCCTAATTGATAAAATAAACCGTGTGCCTTTTGAAAGCGAAGCAGCTGATAAAGGCACAGCTTTTAATGAGGTTATTGATTGCTTGATTGAGAATAGAAAATCTGATAAGATGATCCTTACATCTGATGTAAACCAAGGGATTATTCAAGCCGATTATAACAAACGACTTTTTATTTTCCCTATAACCTTATGCAAAGAGTTTGCAAACTATTTTAAAGGGGCTCTAACTCAGGTTATGACAGAAGCTATTCTTCCAACCTGTTTTGGTGACGTTCTTCTATATGGGTACATTGATGAACTTATGCCGACTTCTGTACATGATATAAAATCAACAGGGCAGTATTCAGCTTTCAAATTTAAAAATCACTGGCAACATCTTGTTTACCCGTATTGCCTGATGCGAAACGGTAACAATGTACGCTTGTTTGAATATAATATAACTGATTTTAAAAGTACTTATACAGAGAGTTACACTTTTGTACCGGAACGTGATATTCCAATCCTCACAGCTCACTGTGAAGACTTCATCAGGTTCCTTATAGATAATAAAGATCGCATAACAGATAAAAAGATATTTGGATTAGATGATATTCAATCTTAGATCTGATTTTGACAAGCAGAAATTTAAAGATTACTGCAATAAGCTATATTCTGAGGGGTGTGCGGTGGAGCTGACAAAGAAACGGCTCAATCGCACACTTTCACAAAATAGCTATTTACACTTAGTTCTTGGCTGGTTTGCTTGTGAGTATGGATGCTCTTTGGAAGAGGTAAAAGTTGACTATTACAAACGCATTTGTAATAAAGAGCTTTTTGAACGTACAAAGGTCAATAAGCATGGCAAAACAGTAACTTATCTTAGAAGCTCAAAAGATCTGGATACCTCAGAAATGGCCTTGTCAATTACCCGTTTCAGAGATTGGAGTAGTGCCGTAGCTGGTATTTATTTACCCTCAGCAAGTGAGCGTGATTTTCTTCTGTACGTTGAACAGGAAATCGAACTAAACAAAGAATTTATTTAAAACTTAAAAGAATGGTTGAAACTCGTAAAAATGAGGAAAGATATGTAACATCTGATCCTCGCAAAATGCTTAATAAATATCTCTCAAAGAAAGTACTTAAGACATGGACTGAGGACTTTATAGATGAAGATACAGGTGAAACAGTCTCAATAGAAAGGAATGAAATCCTTTTTGAGCGTGGGACTTTTATAGATCAGGATTTGCTTGTTAAGATCCGCTTTTACATGGAAGCCGGAGATATAAAAGAAGTTGAGGTTAGCAATCAGAAACGTATTGCTTTTGAGCAAGAAAGTAACTATCTGCATCCTTATATTGCACAAGCCGAGATTAAGGATAAGAAGCATAAGTTTTTATTTTATTCCAGCACCCTTGATGCGGCTATGCTCATTCTGAAAGACTATATAGAGCTTAATTACTCTTTCGCTTTTACCCTTACAATGATTAAGGAATTTGATACTTGTATCATCCTTACTGATTCTCTGAAAGAACGTAAAATAGATACGTTGGCCCTTGATTTTGAAGAAAACAAAAATCTATCTTTTGAAGAAGAACACGAAGAAAAACCGGATGAAAAGAAATTCTACCAGATTGAGACTAAGATAACATTCAGTGAAGACGGTGAGTATTTCTATACTTTCGTTGTACATACCTTTAACGTTGACAGGGCTATGATGATCATTACTGATTATTTTAATAAAAAGCAGGATGAAAAAGAAGAAGAAGCAAAGAAACATCGTCGTGAGTTTGAAAGACAAGAAATTCATGCTATGGTTGAAGTTGCCAAACCGATACCAATTGGCCGATTTATACCAAAAGAGTTTTCTATGGCTTACGTAGAAAGTATGTAATATCTATTTATAAAATCAATTATTAATTTATCAATGCCGCTATAAAGGTATGCGTGAGGTGAAAGCCCTCTTATTTGATTTATACTTATTATCAGAAACATAGCTCAGTGGTAGAGCGATTCAGTAAGCTAAGCGTAACTTAAAAGATAAATTACTGAATAGGTCGGCTGTTCGAATCAGCCTGTTTCTTCAATGCAATATTGCAGATAATTTAAAACCCCGAAAAGGACGGGCGGTTAGGTTTTATTTATATTTCATTTCTTGGGGACTGAATGGTTAGCAGCTCCAAAAGGAGAAGTGGCGGAGTGACAACGCATCGGCTGTATAGGCTGAAAGGATTAAAACAAGATAATGGTTCCTTCGCGGGTTTGAATCCCGCCTTCTCCACACTCGTGAGAGTATTCATGATAAAATTCATTAGTATTATGTATTTAATTAAGTCCTATATAAAGCGTTATGTGGGCAAGGCTTGGAGAAATCCGAGCCTTTTTTATTTGAAAATTCATTTAGACTATGATATACAAAAGAAAGACTAAGAAAAAGAGTTTGCCTCTTATTGATAAAACGGGCGAAATCGTGAAAAAGAAGCCGGATCTGAAAGCTAAGTTAGACAAAGAATTTAGCCTTTTTATCCGGCTCCGCGATGCAATGCCAAACGGTTATTTTAAATGTATCTCGTGCGGAAAAATAAAACCATTTGAGCAAGCAGATAATGGTCATTATATCAACCGCCAACACATGAATACACGGTTCGATGAGGTCTGTTGCAATGCGCAATGTAGGCACTGTAATCGCTTTATGGAAGGTAATATTCAAAACTACCGTAAAGGTTTGATTGCAAAATATGGCGAACAAAGAGTAATCCTACTTGAAGCCAAACAGGGGATTACACGCAAGTATTCAGATTTTGAGTACGAGCAGCTAATCAAGTATTACAAAGTACTCAACAAGAAACTTAGAAAGGAGAAAGGAATATGATTTTTAAGCTTAGAGATTATCAACAGAAATCATCTGATGCTGCAGTATCATTCTTTAGGACTAGAACAGATAAGAACGCAATTATGGTGTTACCTACAGGATCAGGCAAATCGCTCATAATTGCGGACATTGCCAGTCGGTTAGATGGCCATACTCTTGTATTTCAACCTTCGAAGGAAATTTTAGAGCAAAATTTTAAAAAGTTATGTTCATACGGTATTCTTGATTGCTCTATATACTCTGCATCTTTTAATTCAAAAGAAATTTCAAGAATAACATTTGCCACAATTGGAAGTGTAAGATCACACCCTGAGTTATTTACTCATTTCAAAAATATACTTATTGATGAATGCCATTTGGTTAATCCCAAAGAGGGTATGTATAAGACCTTTCTTTCTCAGTTAAAATGCAAAGTACTTGGATTGACTGCAACACCATACAGATTGAGTTCTTCACAGGATTTTGGGGCTATGCTTAAGTTTATAACACGTACACGACCTAGAATATTCTCAGAAGTTATTTATCAGGTTCAGATAAGTACATTACTTGACATGGGGTATTTATCAAAGCTTAATTACTATTCAATGAATCCGGCCGGATGGGATGAAGGAAATCTTAGATCAAATTCTACTGGTGCAGATTATACAGACAAGTCGGTAGTAAGAGAGTACGAACGAATAGACTTCTACGGATATCTGGTTTCAATTATTCAAAGATTAATGAACCCCAAACAAGGGGGGAAGCGAAAAGGTATTTTAGTCTTTACTCGTTTCCTCAAAGAAGCCGAGCAACTAAGCTGGTCTATACAAGGCTGTGCAATAGTATCGGGTGAAACACCTAAAGCTGAACGTGAAAGAATCCTGAATGATTTTAAATCCGGTGAAATAAAGGTTGTGGCCAATGTTGGGACACTGACAACCGGATTCGACTATCCAGAGTTAGACACTATTGTAATGGCCAGACCTACAATGTCTCTTGCTCTCTGGTACCAGATTGTAGGACGCGCCATAAGACCCCATCCCGATAAAGAATGTGGCTGGATTGTAGATTTGTGCGGTAACATAAAACGTTTTGGAGAGGTTAAAGACTTAAAGCTTGTTGAACCAAAGAAAGGTCAATGGCAGGTTGTAAGTAATGGCAAACAACTAACTAATGTTTATTTCTAATGGATCTACTTAAAACTATTGAATGCTTGCAAAGTGAGAAACAAAGCAAGCATATTAAACCAGATCATGTTTTGATTCCTGAGCTTTTGAATAAAGTAAGATCAGAAGTACTGAATGAGCTTAATTCACTCTATAAAGATGGTAAAATAGGAGTGATCGAAACTCTAAATTCAAAAGCAGTGTACATAAAACCTAAATAATATGGCTAGACCAATAAAACAAGGTCTTGAATACTTTTCATTTGATACAGATTTTTTCTCTGATGTAAAGATCAGAAAGATTGCCAGAGCTTGTGGCGCAAGTTCAACTTCAATACTTATTTGCCTGCTGTGTAATATCTATAAAGATAAAGGGTATTATATTTTGTGGGATGAAGATTTGCCTTTTGTTATTGCTGACACTGTTGGGGTTTCCGAGGGCGCAGTTAAAGAAGTTATTATAAAAGCACTACAAGTTGGTTTTTTCAATCAAGAACTATACGATAGGTACAAAATTCTCACTTCAAATGGTATTCAAAACAGATTTAAAAGTGCTGTTTTAAGACGTGAAGAGATTGAATATATAAAAGAATATTTAGTTTCTGACTGCAAAAATGAAGTTATTGCATGCAATAACCAAGTAAATGACGACAGAAGTACACAAAGTAAAGTAAATAAAATAACAGTAAAGAGAAAGAATAAAGAAAATCCCTCTAAAGAGGGACAAAAGAAAGACGAAGAAAAGCCAAAAGGAAACGATACTGCAAAGAAACTTAACGCAGCTAAAGCTGCTACTCTCTCACGTAAAGATGAATTTTATAAGTCTCTAATCCCGTATATTGAAAAATACCCAAAAGATATGATCCGGTCATTTTTTGACTATTGGTCTGAGATGAATAAAAGTCAAACTAAGATGCGATTTGAAAAACAGCCTACATGGGAAGTCGGCAAACGGCTTGCTACTTGGGCAAATAAAGAAACATTCAATGGAAACAATAAGGGATACTTACCAGAAACTGAAAAGAAATCAGCCGGAATTAAATCAATCAGCTTCGGCGAAAGTTAATGGCGTTGAGGTCAAAATGAACCCAGAGCAGATAGAAGCTTTTTGGAAGCGGGAGTTTATATTGTCTATGCAAGAGATAGAGCCCAGATTTAAGGTTGATTCAAGAAACAGAGAGCTTATTCAAGCATTATACTCTTGGGTATGGAAGCGGAAATCTTCGCTTGATCCACAAAAAGGACTTTTGATCTGGGGGCCAATAGGTGTTGGTAAATCAATCTTAATTCGTGGACTTCAAAGGTATGAAGGCAAGATAAACAGAATGGCATTTGCTTTTGGAAATGACTCATTGGGATTTACTTTCATCTCCGCTGCAGAACTAGCCTTAAAATATGCCGAAAAAGGTCTTGAAGGCATTTCATCGTATACAAATCGTGAGAGAATGCAAAATCTGGCAATAGATGAAGTTGGCCGCGAGCCAATGGACTCTAAGCACTTTGGTACAAGTTTGAATGTTATTCAGACAATACTTCAACTTCGATACGAAGTAAGGAACCAATTTATAACTCACATGACAACAAATCTCAATCCCGATATAGAGTTTGCCACAGTATACGGTGAATACATTGCTGATAGAGTAAAGGAAATGTTTAACGTAATAGAATTGAAGGGGGAAAGTAGAAGATGAAAACAATAGAAAAAGCTGCAGAAGAATATGATTGCATAGAAGCAAAAGAAGTTGTTTGCGGTCAAGCCGGAGATAAAGGACGTCTAGAAGTTTACGAAGCTCAATATTGCTGTGGTATAGCCAGTGAAAAAGGTTTTATTGCTGGAGCTGAGTGGCAGTTAGAAGAAACAAAAGAAATAATGCTTAATAATTTCAGAAAAGTATGTGGTTGTTATGTCAAAGGTAAATGTTCTATAGATTGTGAAGAATGTTCTTTTATAGCATGTGAAACTCTGAATGATTTAATTAAAACTGAAAAAAGTAAATCTAACCAGAAATGAAAAAGTATTTTGGAAAATCCAGATATGAAGTCACTCCATTATTTATGAAGAAATACTCTTTAAGTGAAGAAGATTGGAGTAGACTAACTCAATTGTGGCATGACTATGGTATGAGGCATGACTACTGTCCACAAAGAAGAACACCTGCAAACCATTACTTCTTGCAAGGAATATTAGAGCACTTAACAGTAGAGTGGAATACATGGGAGTTTAAAATGCACCCAGAATTAAAGGAAATAATAAAGAAGAGTTTTCCACAGTTAATGGTTACTGACCACGAATTTGATATTGACTAATTTAAAATTAGCCCGATATTGCGGGAAGAGATATTGGTAAATATTTGTGTGAGTACAATGTTAGGGAAAATTGTTTGCTCTGATAATGGTTAATATTCTAAAGATGAATTGATATTTTTAGAAAAGTTTTATAAAATTCTCTTTTATCGATAAAACTTTTTTTTGTTAATTTGTAGACTTTCATTAAATCATTATTTATAACTATGGAACAATACAAATTTTCAGATATCAATTTATCAGATCCTTTCTTTGATTCATTAAAAAGCGATTATCCTGAATTCTCAGATTGGTATACTAAGAAATCCGTAAACGGTGCTAAAGCATACGTTCAGAAAAATAAAGAAGGAATGTTACAGGCTTTTCTTTATATGAAAAAAGAAACAGAAGAAGTAACAGATGTAAACCCGCCTATGCCAGCAGCTATCAGATTAAAAGTCGGAACTTTTAAGATTGATGCTCACAACACTAAATTAGGAGAATCTTTCGTGAAGAAAATAATGCATTCTGCATTACATATAAAGGCGGAAGAAATATATGTGACAATTTTTGAAAAGCATGAAGGGTTAATAAGGCTACTTAAAAGGTACGGTTTTATTGAATATGGAACAAAAGGTGAAGGGGAATCTCCAGAATTAGTCTTTGTCAAAAGTATGGTCGTTAAAAATAATGATATATTAACGGATTATCCTTTTATACATACAGAGGATAAGCGAAAATTTGTATTGTCAATATGGCCTAAATATCATACCTCGTTATTTCCAGATTCAATACTAAACAATGAAGAACGAGCAAAAGATTCTTTAGTTAAAGATGTTACACATACAAACAGTATCCATAAGATTTATATATGTAAGATGGATGGTGTTGATCAACTTAAAAAAGGTGATTTGCTATTAATATATAGAACATCTGATGGAAAAGGTTCTGCTAGATTCAGAAGCGTTATTTCGTCTGTATGTGTCGTTGAAGAGGTGAAAACTGCAAAAGATTTTAAATCTATTAATGAATATCTGAAATATTCAAATGCATATAGTATCTTTGATGAATCAGAACTAAAGAAATTGTATTATCAAAAAGGCATGGCTGTTATTAAAATGACATATAACGCCGCGTTTGATAGGCGAGTAACTCGAGGAGAGTTAATAGATGGTGTCGGACTGTCTGAAGATCAATATTGGGGCTTCTTTCAAGTAACCGATGAGCAATTTAAAGATATAATATCAAGAGGAAAAGTTAATGAAAGTATTATTGTCAATTAAACCGGAATTTGTTCGCGAAATATTTGCAGGGACAAAAAAATATGAATATCGAAAAGCTATATTTACCAAAGATGTAGATAAAGTCGTCGTATATTCGACAAAACCTGTAGGTATGATCGTGGGTGAATTCACTGTAGAAAAAATTTTAGAAGAAAATCCTTGTGTGCTTTGGGAACGTACCCATGAAGCCTCAGGGATTACAAAGGACTTTTTTGATCAATATTTTGAAGGTAGAAAACGTGGTTACGCACTTAAAATTTCATCTCCAAAATTATATAATGATCCAATAAATCCCTTTGAGCTATTCTCTTCATTTGTGGCACCGCAATCATTTAAATATATAAGTAGTGAAGAGCTAGAACCAAAGTTTTCTTTTGAATAATAAAATAGATTTTCGTATATAAGTAATGCTAGTTAGTCCGAAATGGATTATCTAGCATTTTTTTATAAATTTATAAAAAGCCTTGATTACAATAGTAGTCAGGGCTTTTTTAATAACTATAATATGAGTGTAAATAAAGAGATCAGTAAACATGTGCTCGAATTAGCTAGACATACAGCAATTCGGGCACATTTTCTTTCTACTAAAGAAGAATTTAGAATGTACACCTCAGCTATTTACTCTGCAATAATGTGGGGTAAGAAAATAGACAGTGAGAATAGTGAAATACGACAAAAAGATACGTCCGTAAAATAGAAAGAGGCAGCACCCACACGACTAAGCACCACCTCCTTTGAACATAGTACAAATATACTACTAATTTTTAAAATAGCGTACTATGTTCAGCGAAATATCAGAGCTAAAAACAATACGAGAACAAAAGAGAAGACTTTCAGAACGTGAAGCCGAGTTATCTAATCCTATCTTATCAGATTTAAACTTTATCCCAAAAGTATATCAGTGGTTCAATGAGATCTCAGAGAATAGAGATTGCCCGCCAAGAAGAGACAGCGTAAGATCCAGAAAGCAATTTATCTTTATTATCCTGTTCCTTTATTCACCAAGTGTACTTGCAGGCGGTAAGATGCCTAAAGGACTAAGAAAGGCTATATCTGATGCCGTAAACCTGCATTCAGAATCTACGGTAAGCGATAACTGTGCAGATGTAGTGTTCTTATATCAGAACTACAAGGACTTTCGTAGAGATATAGACTATGTCTATAATGAGATAATTGATAGGTTGAAAGTGGAGAGAGGAGAATTGTAAACCGGAGATTAATTCTCCGGTTCTTTAATTTGTAGTTTAGGTAGAAAGAAACTTAGAAGATCTTGTATGCTACTCTGAGTATTATGTATTAAAGTAGCAAAGTTACTTACATAATCATAATATTCTAACTCTACTTCCTCTAATGCCTTGAATCTATTAGCATATGTTATAATTTCATTAGCTGCAATGCTAGAAGAGTACCTACCTTTATATTTTTCAATGAAGTAACTTAATTCTTTTACACTTCTTAACACCTCTCCATCTCCTGTTGAAATAAATCCATCTTTTATATCCTCTTGAATACAGTTGTTGCAATCAATTAGAAGATTAATTAGTTGTGTATCTATCTGGTTACAGTAATTAATAATTGATTTAGAATGCTCAAAATCTTTTTGTAGATTAATTTTAAATAGCTCCAGAGAACTACTATATGAGCTTTTGACAGATTCGATCTCTTGAGTTATTTTTCCAATATCTTCTTTAGTAGCTAAGTTTTTACCTTTTTCCTTGAAATAACTAATGATATATTGTACTAATCCACTAATTATAGCGAATAATACAAATTGTAACCAATAGGGCATAATTTAGTCCTCCTTTATTTTTTCTTTTGTTCCAATTCTCCATCAATAGTACAAATATTATTATAAGATCATATTGATGCCACAAAAGTAGATAAAATTTATCAATCTATTTCGATTCATAGCCAAGTTATAATCATTGAGAAAAGTTTGAGTATTCTTTAAAGCTAACGACAACAAGCCAATTGTCGTGAAAGGAGAGTGGTTATATTTAATCGCTCTCTTTATGTTTAGTACCTTTGGATATAAGTGAAAATAGACAAAGTAATGCAAGATAGCACCGACATTCAATTAACTCCAAAACAAGAACGTTTTTGTTATGAGTACTGCATAGATTTTAATGCAACTCAGGCAGCTATAAGAGCAGGTTACAACGTGAAAACAGCATATTCAATAGCATCCGAAAACCTGAGAAAACCTCAAATTCAAAGCAGAATTAAAGAAATGCAGGATAACCTAGCCCAGACAGCAGGAATAAGCGCATTAAGGGTTCTTAAGGAGCATGAGAAGATAGCATTCTCTTCAATAGCCAACATGCATAACAGCTGGATAGAAAGAACTGACTTTAACAAGCTGACAGATGATCAGAAGGCTTGCATAAAAAACATATCCACAAAGGTGCTAAAGAAGAATATCGGAACAGCAGACAGTCCGGAGATAGTAGATGTAGAGTTCGTGAAGATAGAACTATATGATAAGCAGAAAAGTCTTGATTGTATCAATAGAATGTTAGGCTTTGATGCACCAATCAGACAGGATGTAACTACTAATGGCAATGACATAACCCCACAGAGTGTAAACCTGAATATTGTCTATAACAAGAAAGAAGATATTGATCTTCAAAGTAAATCAGTTGACCTAGAAGAATGCAAGGAGAATTGAACATAAAAGGAACTCCTGTACTTGCCAGAGCATTTAAAGCTCTTAATACAGGTAGGTTCAATGTGATGGTCTTTGAAGGCGGATCGCGTAGTTCAAAGACTTATTCTCTTATTCAGTTCTTCATTCTCTACGCAATCAATAATAGGCACAGAACCAACCGTGTAGTGATCGCCAGAAAGAAAGGAACTTGGCTTGCCTCTACAGTCTGGAACGACTTCAAAGAGATCCTTCTTTCTCATGGACTCTTTAATGACTGCAAGATAAATAACTCCGTAAAGATTATCCGTCTCTATACTACCACATTTGAATTTATTGGCCTTGATGATGTACAGAGGCTTCATGGACTAACTACAGATGTCTTCTGGATCAATGAAGCAATGGAAGCTTCAAAAGACGACTTTGACCAACTAGAGCAGAGATGTACCCGCTTCTCTATTCTGGATTATAACCCATCTGCAGAGGAACACTGGATATACGACAATGTATGTAAGCGTGAGGATTGTTACTTCGATCACTCAACCATGCTTGATAATCCATTCATACCGGAGAACATGAAGCGTAAAATCCTCTCTTATGAGCCTAATGAATACAACTACGCTCATGGTACGGCTGATAAACGTAAATGGCTGATCTACGGATTAGGGAAAAGAGCGAAGATTGAAGGACTTATCTTTGAGAATTACACGATTATCAAGGAGGTGCCGATATGGGTTAAGAGGCGTTGGCAAGGTCTTGACTTTGGGTATAGTTGCTTTGTTGGTGATACTTTAATAGAAACAGCCAATGGATCTGTACCTATCAGAAATATCAATCGTGGAGATATGGTTTTAACTCGATATGGATATAGAAAAGTACTGAATGTATTTAATAACGGATACAAAAAAGTTGTCGAAAAAGAAATAGACGTTAATTCTGAAAAGAAGAGAATAACAGCAACCTACAATCATAATTTTAATGTAAATAATAAATGGAAGAAGTACGGAGACTTAACAAAAGGGGACAATCTGTATATATTGTCTCATTCAACGGAAAAGAATACAAAAGATACCCTTCGGGGAAACATCCAAACTACTATTACCTTAAATGGAAGGAATCAGGGAAATATTTCTCAGAGCTATTGCATCATGCAGTTTATAAATACTATAAAGGAGAGATTCCAGAAGGTAAGGTTATACATCATGTCGATTGTAATCCTCTTAATAACTCAATTGATAATTTACTTGCAGTCACTATTTCTGAACATGCAAAAATACATGCAGTCCTTCCAATATTCAATAAGACTCATGGCAAAGAAAATAGTAAAAAAAACGGTTATAGAAAAGATAATTGGAATATTAGGAGACAAAAAGTGCTTGATGAATTACAGAAAGAAACAAGAACCTGTAAGAACTGCAATGCACCATTTACTCCGACCAACACTCATCAGAGATTTTGTTCAAAAGAATGCCATCATCGTTGGCAATATAATGCAGAAGAACTCAATGTTGAATTTGAGTGCCAAAGCTGTGGTAAAAAGTTTATGGGGAATAAATATCTCAAACCAAAAACATGCTGTATTAAATGCGCAAATCAATTATCAGTCGATAACAGAAATAAAAACCGTCTCCAAAGATCAAATGAGAGAGGTTTATGATATTGAAGTAGAAGATGTTCACGAATATTTTGCAAACGGAATATTGGTGCATAACTGTGATCCCTCAGCCTGTTCAGAAGTGGGATTTCTTGATAATGGAATCTATATTGATGAAGAGTTCTATAAAACAAATATGCTCTCTACTGACATCATAAACGATTTGAAGTTATTCCCCAGAAGAAAGATATGGAGTGAATCTGCTGATCCACGTTTATTGAAAGAGATTTATAACGCAGGGTTTAATATTCATCCAGTAAAGAAGTTCCAAGGATCTGTAAAGGCTGGGATCGATTTCATGCAGGGCAAGAAGTTATTTATCACTGAAAACTCTGTTAACGCAAAGAAAGAGCTGGATAACTACACATGGCAACAAGATAAAAACGGCAAATGGCTTAACGAACCTGAGGACAATTTCAATCACTGTTTTACAGGCGACACATTAATCAAGACAAAAGACGGCCAAAAACGTATTGATGAAATAGAAATAAACGATATTGTTTTAACTTCAAAAGGCTATAAACCAGTGAATAAGGTCTTTGATAATGGATACAAGAAAGTGTTACATGTTAAATTAATATTTGACACGTTTGTTATTGACGTTAAAGCAACATCAAACCATAAATTTAAAACAAAAAATGGATGGAAAAAATTAGAACAATTGACGAAGGGGGACATATTATTCACTTTATCGAGTTCAACGGAAAACGCTACGCGTATAGTAACCAACAAAAGAGGTACAGAAGTATCGGTAACGGATACACCCAGCTTGGAAAAGATATATGGGAATTCTATAATGGAAAGTCTCCTAAGGGATATGTCTGCTGCTATAAGGATGGTGATTCTACAAATGTCGATATTAGCAATATTGAAATGGTTTCCGTTAAGGAATCACGCGCAAGATTCCTTAACAAAAGGGAAGATATTGAATCACAGACATTCAATGGAGAAAACTTTTATCGATATTCCAAAGAGCACTATTTCTCAAAAGGTTGCATCAAAATGCATCAATATGTCTGGTCTTACTACTATGGGGATATTCCAAAGGGATACGAAGTACATCACAAAGACTTTAATGCCGCTAATAATTCCATTGACAACCTTATTTGCATTTCATCTAAAGAGCATAAACAAATTCATAGAGAAAGGTTTAAAGAAGTTGGAGCAAGTGAAAAGATGCGTAAAAACTTGGATGCAATCAGAAACCAAACAAAAGCTTGGCACGCAAGCGAAGAAGGCAGGTTATGGCATTCAGAACATGGGAAAAGGATTGCTATCACAAGAGAAGAAAAAGAATTCGTCTGCGAAGTTTGTGGAAAACATTATAAGTCAAAGCAATACGCAACTAAGTTTTGCTCAAATGTATGCAAATCAAAATACAGAAGAATGGCTGGGCTTGACAATGAAGAACGAGTATGCGAGTGGTGCAGCAAAACATTCATCACAAACAAATACAGTAGAGCAAGATTTTGTGGAGGAGAATGTTCTGGAAGAAATCTTAGTTATCAACGACTCAATAGAGAACGTATATGATATTGAGGTGGATGAAGCGCATGAATACTTTGCAAATGGCGTATTAGTGCATAATTGCATCGATGGGGTTCGGTATGTCTGCCTAATGGAATTGATGGGAAGAAAAGAGATTATTAATGATTATAAAGGTGTTTTTCGCTAAATATTGATGATATGAGTATTGAGGAAATTTTTAATCTGGGAGAAGAAGCTTTAATTATCGAGCAGCTAAAGAAAAGAGCCACTCCATTACCTAGTTATGATAAACTTATTGCAGACTGGGAACCAGATAAACACGATGTTATGGACAAAGAGAAACGTCCAGATAATGTACGGATAAAGAAAGACAAATGGACGGATAGTAAAGGGGTGGAACATCCGGCGGAAACAGAACCTGATCCGGTGAATAGAATACCTTTGCCGCTTGAGCAGGATATCGTGAATATCCATACCGCTTTTACTGTTGGTACCGAGCCTAAACTAAACTGTGCTCCGTCTAATGATGAAGAAAAAGAGCTCTTCACAGTAATTCAGACTATAGGTAAGAAGAATAAGCTTAAATACCATAACAAAAGAGTTGTAAGGTCATGGCTCAGTGAAAAAGAAGTAGCCGAATATTGGTATGTTGTTAAGGATGATTCTTTCTGGAAAAAAACTCTTGCCAAGATCAAAAATGCTATTGGGCTTAAAGCAAAAGCTCAGTATAAATTAAAAGTAGCTATCTGGTCACCATTCAGAGGGGATAAACTCTATCCTCTAAAGGATGAATTTGGCGATTTAATAGCTTTCTCGCGTGAGTATAAGGTTAAAGTAGACTCGACTACCGAGATAACCTATTTCATGGCTGTAACCGATACAAAAGTGTATAAATGGAAATTGGATGCAGACTGGCAACGCATTGATGAGTTTAGCCATGGATTCTCAAAGATTCCTGTAATATTCACAGATAGAAAAGAAACACTCTGCCAAAAGATTAAAAAGATCCGTGAACGTATAGAGACACTTTTATCTAATTACGCAGACTGTATAGATTATAACTTCTTTCCCCGCTTAGTGATGGAAGGTGAGGTTATAGGTAACCCGACGAAAGAGAACGGCCAGATGATCAAGATAGACTCTGACGGCACAGGCGGCCAAAAGGTTTATTACCTGACATGGAATCAGACACCGGAAAGCGTAAAGCTAGAGCTTGAAAATCTCATGGAGAAAGCATACTCACTTACTAATACCCCGCGGATAAGCTTTGAGAACCTCAAAGGTACCGGAAGTGCATTATCAGGGGTAAGTTTTAGATATGTTTTCATGGGTATGCACATGGCCGTAGAGAATCATGCAGAATCCTTAGGTGAATACCTGCAGAGAAGATATAATTTCCTTATTAGTGCTGTAGGCTCTCTTAATTCCCAGTATCTAAAAGCTTCTGAAACTCTTGATATAGAGCCGGAGATTGTACCATATATGATTGATGACATGGACTCAAAGATAAAATCAGCTCTGGATGCTACAGGTCAGCCAATAGCTTCTTTAAGAACCGGAGTTGTACTTGCCGGAATAGTTGATGAATCTGTGGTTGATGAAGAGGTTAAGAAGATTGAAGAAGAACAAAAGAATAAAACTCAAGAGAGTGCATTTCCAATGGCCGAAGTAGCATAATGTCACTAATTATATATTTAATGAAGTAAAATATAATTTCAAATATAGCTAAAATCCCAGTATTTTACAGAATTAAACTTGACATTAAAGTAAATATATAGAAATGAATACCTACGATAAACAACACCTGTCAAATATAGATTATTACATGAACGAGATTAATAATCTGTATGATGCAATGATTGCAGATATCGCAGCCATGGCAACAGGTGTGTATATATCGGGAGCATTCTCCTTTGATCGTTTTCCATCACTCAAAAAACGAGTAGAAAAGAGGCTCAGTGATGGCGGGAAGAAGATCATCATTACTATTCAAAACGGCATCAGGGGTTCATGGGATATCTCAAACAGAAAAAATGATGAACTTGTAGCCGGATTGATAAAGAACCCTCCTAAAGCATATAGTCAACGGAATTTGGAAGCTTTAAAAGCTTTTCAGATCAGAAAAGTAAAAGGATTAAGAGTATCAGATCGTGTTTGGAACATACAGGGAGAGTTTAAGAAACAGTTAGAACAAGCAATTCAGACAGCTATAACGGAGGGCATGAGTGCTCAAACCTTATCTCGGGAAATTAGAGGATTACTTAATAATCCGGATTCTCTTTACAGGCGAATACGCAGAAATGGGAATCTGGTAACATCAAAGAAAGCTTTGTTATATCATCCCGGACAAGGAGTTTACCGTTCTTCGTACAAGAATGCCTTACGTTTAGCTGGCCATGAGATAAACAAAGCCTATCGTGAAGCGGACTGGATCAGATGGCGCCAGCTCGACTTTGTGGTAGGCTTTGATATCACAACAACACGCTCAAAAGGTGTTTGTCCTCTATGTGGTCTATTGGCCGGAAGGTACCCCAAAGAGTTTAGGTTCACCGGATGGCATATTTCTTGCAGATGTATTTGTACACCTGTAATTGTCTCTGTTACGCACTTTGATAAACTCACTGAGAATCCGAAGAATGGAGAAAAATCAAAAAATGCACAGCCTCCAATGCCAAAGAACTTCACTAAATGGTTTGGGGAGAATCGCGAAAGTGCTGAAAGATCACTCCCTGACTGGCTCACAGATAATCTGCACTTATTTTAAATAGTTTTTAGGTCTAATTATTACTATTAACTATCTAGTAATTAAATATTAATATTACTTATTTCTAAAAAATAGAATATATTTTTGAAATACAAAAATAAAGAATTATATTTGCATTAAATATTTATAGTAATGAGAATTATCGCACATAGAACTTTAGTTATATTTTATAGAAAACATGCGGATGCAGAAACAGCACTTGAAGAATGGTTCGATAAAACGAATAGAGCGGATTGGGATTGTGCTGCTGGTGTTAAAGAAACATTTAATACTGTTGATAGCGTAGGCAATCAGCATTATGTTTTCAATATAAAGGGTAATGATTACAGGCTTGTAGCTGTAATAAAGTTCAAAATTAAAATGGTATATATCCGTTTTATAGGTACACATAGCGAGTATGATAAAATAGATAGTACAAAAATATAAGATTATGGCAAAGATAACAACTGAAATAGCTTATAAAGCGACAATGGAAAGAATAGAAGAACTTCTTCTCCTTGTAGATGATAATACCCCGTTAGATGATAAAAATCTAATAGAATTAGAGCTTCTTTCAAATCTTGTAGCTGATTATGATGATGAACACTATCCAATTAAGAAGCCTTCCTTGATGGAAGTAATTAAGCTTCGTATGTACGAATTGGGGCTTAATCAGAATAAGCTTTCTGAACTTTTAAATATTAGCCCATCACGGATTAGTGAATATTTATCAGGAAAGAGTGAGCCGACATTGAAAGTAGCTAGAGATATCAGCAAAAAATTGAATATAGATCCTCATATTGTATTGGGAGTATGAAAACCATAGAAGTCGTCGTTGAACATGCAGGAAAGAATTTGATTTGAAATTTAAGATAGACATAATTGAATCTAATATATCGCTATAATGGATGCTATTGTTAAACAAATTTTAAGCTATTTATCTGACAAAACAAAGTCATTAACTCGTAAAATTATAGGAACTTTGTTGATTATCTTGGTTGTTTTAGGAGTAGACAATTGTTGTGGATTCTCTTACTATTTTATTAGCAATCAAAAAATCGAACATATAAGAAAAATTGAAGAAACTAAATCATATTGCAAAAACAATCCTAAACTTCTGGATTATATTAATGGGATAGAGTTGGAAGCATTAAACCGCAAAAATGTATTTCAATTGTTTGGTGATTTATTTGATAGAGTTAATATTGATACTTATAAAAAAGATAATTTGCAATCAGATACTCAACCTCTTGAATCTAACGGTATAAACCACTTTTTTAAAAGTCTATTTCCTGAATACCCAAATCGCTCTCAGTTATGGCATACTTTGACATCATCAGCATTGCCAATAGCTTCTTTGGTTTTTATTTCAATACTACTTCTTCTAATCTTACCATTTATTAAAATGGATGATAAATTAGCAGCTTTTTTGGGAGCAATAATTTTATGGCTTATTCTCGCTGGAATGACTTGGTTCTTTCAGTGGTTATGGGGATTGCTTCCAATTATTCTTAACAGGGCGTATATAAACTATACATTGCAGATACTAGTACAGATATTATTTTGCATATGGTTATGGAAAATCTCAAAAAAAACTAAAGAAAATCAGGTTACAAAATAATATATAAGGCATTGTTTAGTAATAATGTGCTTACATAGTCTAATAGGACTCATTAACAATATAATCATCTGAAAACGTACTTAGGTATGCCTTCATAGAACGTTCAGCACTTTCAATAGAAGAACTTTGTTTTGAAGGTAGATAATAACCAGCTATAGGAGAAGGTTTATAATGATGATCTACATTCCAATAGATGTACTCATTTACAGTATATATCTTACCATAAACAATCATAGAACCATCATTGAAAACATCATAGCTGTGTTCTGATATAATTTTTAGAACTTCTTTCTTCATAATTTTTATTTATTATTCATTTACAAAAATAAGCATTATTGTCATAAAACCATGTTTTTACGACAATAAATCAATTGTCGTGTCTAATCATCTTAAAAACTTCACAATCACTCACATATAAGATACTTTTATATCACGAAATTTTAATTAAAATTCATACGGTATGAAAGAAAAAATCTTAGCTGCACTCATTACCAAATTCCAAGGGATTGACGAAGCTATTTTAACCCGTATTGCTGAAAAGAAAGCAAACGGTGTAACGGACGAAAGCCAAATACCTACAATCATTGAGGGAGTTAGCTTTCAGGACGTGTTAACTTATTACGGTGATTTCCGTGCAGGGGATGCTCAATTATCGTCAATTAGAAACTACGAGAAGAAGCATAACCTTAAGGACGGTAAACCCATCGAAACTCCAAATCCTAATCCGAACCCTAATCCAGAACCTCCAAAACCAGATGACTTATCAGCTATCATCGCTAGTGCAGTGAGTGCAGCTGTTAAACCTCTTTCTGAAAAGCTTGCAGGCTTTGAACAAAAAGAAGCACAGACAAAACGCAGTACTGATATTCTGGCTAAAGCAAAGGAATATGGTATTCCTGAATCATTTGCGACTAAATTCAACATCACGGAAGAGGCTGATCTGGACGAATATTTCAAGGGTATGAAGCAAGAGTTTGCAAATATTGGATTTGAAGGTGTTACGCCGCCAGAATCAGGCTCAGGAGCGGGTGGAGGAAGCGAAATCGCTGACCTGATCAGTGCAGGCACAAAACAAATTGTCGAACAAAAAAAGTAAAAGACTATGGCAGCAGGTACAAAGTATAATCTGACACCAGAAAAAGAGGTGCAGGAGTTTTACCGCGTTGAAACAGGAGTAAGAAAGACAGGCCCGTATAAGTTGGATATAACCAACCTCGCAGTTGGCTCTTTTCTTTCGGTACTTACTCCCGTACAGGTAGATTTGAAAGCTCACACAATGGTTGTTGTGAGAAATGTAAGAGTAGTTGAGAAGTACGTCTCAGGGGATACAGCTTTATCAATCAAGATTGCAAAGGGATCTTTGGCTTATACAGGTATGTTCCTAGGGAACGGCTCAAAGGGGGCTGAAGTATCAGCTATTGACAAATCAAATTCGGACTATGATGTTGTTTCAATTAAAGCAGCATTTGGAGTGGATATAGATGCCGATACAGTTCTGTTTGAAGCAACAGCAGTCGGAGGAACAAAGAAAAAGAATACTGCAAACTTCGTTCTCTATGCACGCACAAAAGTAGAAAATGATGGAGCTGTTCTTGCTACTCTTCTTATGCAGGCTTACGAGATTAAGGAAAGTAAATTGATCCTTCCTATTCATGACTTGGATAAAGCAGGTTTGACAAGCCGCTTTCAATTCGATTATTAATTATTAAAGTAAAGCAAGATGAATTTGACAATACAGACTTTATTTGAAGATCCTAGAATAGTAAACGCGGTGATTGACCGTGTTCTCCAACAAAGATTGGATACAATCTATTGGAAACAATATGGAGACTTCCTTGAGACAAAAACGAGGGTATTTAAAACTTATCTGGGTACAGTTACTGGTGTTACAGCAGGTTCTATCATTGGTAAGAATGACCAGAAGCCATTAAGAGAAAGACGAAATCTCGGAAGTGGTTATTCTGAAATTGCTTACTTGGGTGACCGTTACCAGATGGATATTGAGCGTTTGTCTCAGTTACAGGATATCATCGATAAGTTTAATGCTGCTAACACAGCAGATCAGAAAACTATTCTGGAAGAGATTATCAGTTTTATTACGGACGACTATCGCCAAATCCTGCTTGCGCCTCATAAAAGGATGGATATCGTTGTAGGTGAATTGATGATGACTGGTAAGTCTCAGGTACACATGGCTGACAACAAAGAAGGTCTTACACTTCTTGATATTGATCTTCCATTTAACTTCATAACACCGTCAAAAGCTGATGTAACAATTGATGGAAAAACAATGTTTGTTACTTATCTTCAAAGACAGATCGAGGCTTTGAAACCTAAGTATGGAGTATTCCAGAAGATGATTATGTCTCGTGGTACATTCGTTAAGAATATCATTGGTTCTGCTGAGTTTGCAGACAAGTATAAGATGATTCTTGGTAGTGCACAGTTTGATCTTACAGCTGGGTTAATCACTTCTCCTATGGCTTCTCAGGTATTCCAAGGAATAGGACTTCCTGCAATTGAGATCAAAGAGGATTATGTAGAAAATCAGAACGAAGAGAACGTTCAGATTTATGCAGATGATCACATTACTTTGTTGCGTGATGATAAGGTAATGAAGATGCGCCATCATAAACCCTACGTGTTGACAGATCCTGTTCCTAATAGGAATTATACCCAGTCAGAAGGTCAAATGACAGTGTGCAATTATCGTGATGAAGAGGGTAGATACATGGAATATACTGCAGAGTGGATTCCAGAGTTTACGGCTCCAAATAAGATTGTTTCACTCGATCTTACTACGATGAACGCATGACAGTAAAAGACTACATAGTAGGTAGATTTCAGTCCTTCGGGGTTAAACTCTCGGAGGCTGATCTTCTTGATATAACCCAGAATGGAAATGAGGAAATTACTTCTGAGAATATCAAAGAAATTCAGATTGCAATAACCAGATTTATTCCTTCTCTTTTAGCAAGACCTAATATCTCAGAAAGTGGTTTTTCTCTTACCAGAGCGCAAAGTTCTGATATAAAGGATTACTATAAGTATCAGTGTAAAGTGCTTGGTTTAGAGAATGTTTTTAAAACAAAAATAAGTTTCTCATGAACTACTCTCCCCATATATTAAAAGTCTGTCATCCCGGACAATCTTCAACTGATGATGAAGGTGTAACTACTATCGGGGATCCTACATGGGAAACTATCGGAACATGCAGATGTGATGATAATGGAGGATTGAAACAGATTGGTGTCAACGGACAAGCATATACGTACAATTATCACATTGTTTATGAAGGCTCTAAAATCCCGATCGGAACAAAAATACGTGCGTTGGAAGCGGACTCAACTATACGCGGAGAAGGTGAGGTTATAAAGTCAAGTAAGTGTAACTTCTTAAATTATGCAGAGATATGGCTATAGTTCAAATGAATGATATCCAAAAAGAATTCGATGAAAAATTCAAAGAGTTAAAGGCTGCAGTTAAGACAAAACTTGCTGTTGAGGGGGAGAATGCAGTTGCTTATGCTCGTAGAAACGGTGATTACGAGGATAGAACTGGAAATCTTAGAGCCGGAGTAGGGTATGCTGTGTCAGATGATGGGGTTGATTCTATAGGAGCAAACACAAAGACCGAGCAGTTCATAAAAAGTCAGGATACGTCCGGAATTTCTTTGGTTTTGGCCGATGGAGAGGACTACGGAAGCTATGTAGAGGCGAAAGGATATGATGTGTTGAGCATGGCAAAGTTACAGGCAGAAGAAAATATTAAAAAAGCATTGAAATGACGACAAATGATGTAAAAGGGATTCTCTATAAGATAGTAAATGCTTCTGCTTTGGGATCTATTCCAATTTACAGAGATGTTCATCCGACAGTGAAAACCAAAGAAGAGGCTACAGAGAGAATCGTGATCAACTGTCTAGGCTTGAATAACGCTCCTTGGAAGAAAGGATATGCCAATGTGAACATATTCGTGCCATATCTCAAAGAAGCTGATTATGACCAGCCCGATGTGAATAGACTTTCAGCTTTGGAAACTATCGCCACAGATCTATTCAAGAGTATTTATGACAAAACGAAAGGTAAATGCCTGATTGAGACAGAAGAGATAAAACAAGAAGAAGATAAACCTACATGGAGCTACTTTATTAATGTGAGATTAAAAATTCAAGTATCAAATTTTAGTTTATAATGTTATGGGAAAAATATCAGCAGTTTATATCAAGCAGTTGTTTTACGGTGATCCATTTACAACGGTTGCAGATCCTACAAAGGGCCTAACAGGGGCAGAGATCTTTGCTCATGCATGGACTCCGGTAACAAATATCCATGGAGAGACTTTCAAATATGAGGAAGCAGAGCCTACAGTTACCAAGTATAAAAATCAATTGACAGGCAAGAATTACCGTCAGACAGTTGAAGAAGGAGATGTTCAAATGACATTCACCATTGGTGAGTATGACTATGCAACAAAGGCAGCTTTACAGGGCGGTGTAGCTACAACAACATCTTGGGAACGCCCATCAAAGGCTCAAACAATTTATAAAGCACTCAAGGGTGTAACTGCCGATGGTGTAGTAATAGTATTTCCTAAAGCTGCCATTGTAGGCCGTGGTGCAGATAGTGACAAAGCTATTGGTTTAGCTGTTGCTGGTACCGCTATGGATACGGGCATAGAAGGCTTAGCCTCAGAAAAGTGGCTTGATGAATCAGAAGTCAAAGCTGGTGCATAATCACACGAAACTACTAATCCAAGGGAGTGGGCTTCTGCTCATTCCCTTTTTTAATTTAAAAACATGAACGAAGCTTCAAAAATAATATCCGAATCTTTAAGCGGAACTAACTTTAAGACAGTTCTATTAGCAGGTAAGGCATATACTATATATCCTCCTACAATAAAGATTATAGTTAGGGCTTTAGGGCCACTTTCTCAAATTGATATGAATGACAAGCAAAACGAATTAAGTGTAATTGGTGAAATACCTTCAAATGCGCCTCATATGATAAAATCTATTTCTGCATTCATTGTCGGAGATGTCAATAATTGGAGATGGAAAGCTCATAGACTGGGAAGGCAACTTGAAAAAGCGACTCCAAAAGAACTGAACGAGGCTCTTAAAACTGCTGTAGGATTAATACAAGGGCAAGATTTTTTCGATTGTGCCGCCTTAGCTCAGAACGTAGTAAAGATGGCGGCAAGTCAGAAGTAATAGGAAATGAAACACTACTTGGACAGATCGCATCATTTATCGAGAATCTTCATTTGAGCTACAAAGAAGTATTTGAAGAAATCCCTTATCAGAATCTTATTTTGATGCAAAAAGACAAACTTCATGGGACAACAGGCGATGTTATTCAGGAAATTTCAGGAAAAGATATGTTATCCAAAAAGAAAAAGTAATGGCAGAACTATATTTTAAAATAGGGGCCGATTTTGAGAAGGTCCAACTTTTAAGAACTAGAATAGACGAGCTTACCGAGAAACTTAAGAATATGGATCAAGCAACAGATCCTAAAGGTTTTAGAAGGCTTGAGAAACAACTCCAATCAACTACCAAAGAGTTTAATTCTTTGGTTTCTCAGGCTGCAATTGCCGGAGCACAGCTTAAAAAAGCTAATCAAGATGCCGGAGATTCAACAAAAGGCTTTGGTGATTTAAATTCAGTCTTAATGAAGATTGGAGGAACCGCAGCTTTGACAAAACTTGGTTCTGATATCGTACAGGTCAGGGGAGAATTTCAACAGTTAGAAATCGCTTTCACCACTCTTCTAGGTTCAAAAGAGAAATCTGATGTACTAATGAATCAAATGGTTGATACGGCCATGAAAACCCCTTATTCGTTGCAAGGTATGGCCACAGGTGCCCGTCAATTGCTTGCTTATGGATTCGCTGCAGAAGATGTGAATGAAGTCTTAGTGCGCTTGGGAAACGTAGCTTCTGGACTAGGACTTCCACTCGAAAGGTTAACATATCTATACGGTACCACTCGCGTACAAGGCAGATTATACGCACGAGATATGCTTCAATTTACAACTTCCGGTATTCCTTTGTTACAGAAACTGGCTGATATGTACGGTGTCTCAACTGATAAGATCAACGATATGGTTACAGCCGGAAAGATTGGCTTCTCTGATGTTGAAAAGGTCTTTAAATCCATGACCGATCAGGGAGGGATGTTTTATAATCTTATGGAGAATCAGAGCAAGTCGTTTACCGGACAGATTTCAAATATTAAAGACCAGCTCGGCAAAGCCTTAAATGATTTCGGTAAATCAAATGAAGATATTATAAATGGTGGCTTATCCGGGGTAAAATCTCTTATAGATAATTATGAGACAATAGGTAGAATTCTTGTAGGATTGATTGCTACTTATGGAACCTATAAGACAGCGGTAATGATTGTTACTACTGTTCAAAAAGAACAGGCTGCAATTAATGCTATGATTGCAGCTTCAAATGGCATTTTCAATACTTCCTTAGCTGCTCAATGGCTATGGACGGAAAGGCTACAAAAGGCTCAAGCTTTTCTAAACAAAACATTGCTAACCAATCCTTATGTCGCTGTTGCTACAGCTGTAGCAGCCTTAACAGCTACTATATTACTTTTAAATGATGGTACAACTGCTGCCGAAAAAGCACAAAAAGAATTTAATGCTTCATTAGGAGCTGAAAAACTGCAACTTGACAATGCCGAGAATAAAGCTAAATCACTAATTGAAACAATAAAATCAGAGACAGCTACTCAATACGATAAGCAAAAAGCCTTGCAGACTCTTCAAAGAATGATGCCTTCAATATTCAAAAATATGGATATTGAAACTCTGAAACTGATGAAACAAGTGAGCTTATACAAGCAACTTGCTGAATGGAAAAACAGACAGGCATTGATTGGAGCCAAGACAAATGTAATATTGCAAAATCAAGAAATAGCAAGACTTGAAAAAGAAAAAAAGAATGGCCCCACTTCATCAATGGAGACTCCAGAGGCTTTCAATGCCAGAATGGATAAACAAATTGAAAAAGCAAAAGCACTCCGCTCTTTGTATGAAAATAGTGTAAATGAAATAATTAATATATCGGATAAAGCCGCTTTTAATGCTCAACCTAAATCAGTTAAGCTACAATCACTAAATAGTGATAAATTAGCCCTTGAGGCAGATATTAAAAAATTAGAAGCCGAAAAGCAAAAAGCAGATAAAGAAGGACGTTTCTTTGGATCTCAATATCTTCTAACAGCAAAGAGAGGACAATTGTCAGAAATCAAAAAGACTATTAGTAGTCTGAACTCTATAACGAAGAAAACTATTCTTGATAAAAACTATTGGGATGATCTTAAAAAATCTGCAACTGAATCCATTGGATCCATAGATTCAAATACGCTGAAACTTTTAAAAAAGGGCAAAACCTCAGGCATTGATAAAAACACAATAGAGCTTTATAAAAAGTCTGTAAGTGATCTAAAGAAAGCAAAAGATAACTTATCTCTTTATGACACAACAGGAAAAGATGAAAAAGCAGCTTCAAAGGCCGAGCTTGAACGAGAAGTTACAGCAAAGAAAATTCAAGATCTAAAAGATAAACAGGCAAGAGAGCAAGCGAGGAAAAGTGAAGATCTTCAGGAACAATTTAAACAGTCTGAAATTGATAAACTGAAAGATGGAGCTGAGAAGACTTTAGCTCAACTTAAATTGAATCATGAAAAGGAGATGATTGAACTTAAGAGGCAAAGAGAAGACTATTTGCAGAAGAAAATAGATGATCAGAAAGCTATTTTTGATGCAAATCCCAAGAATAAAGGCAAACAATTTGATTCTTCAAAGATTAAGCTATCCTTAGGAGAAGATGCCGCTTTTGATATGCTAGAAAGTAATTCACGAATCAAGTTTAAAAATGATCTTGCAGATGCTTATAAAAATATTCTTTCTGATTATAAGACTTATTCCCAGAAAAGGCTTGATATTCAGAAGGAATATAACGACAAGCGGACAGCACTTAAAGAGGCGGGAGGAACAAAAGAAAACTTTGACCAGCTAGACTACATAGAATCAAAGGATTTAGAGGCTATTGATCTTGAATTTGCAAATCAGAAGGATACTTTTCAAGTATGGATGAACCAAATCTCAGACATGAGCCTCGATCAACTTTTAGCAACCTTAAAGAAAGCGGAGGATGCTTTGGTTATGGCTCAAATGACAAGCCATAATTCAGACGGCTCAATTAAAGACACAAATCAGGTGGCTACCTTAAGAGCTCAGATCAAGTCACTCACCGAAAGAATCAAGACACTTCAAAGTGAAGATAAAACCAAAAGGACTACAAAGGAATGGAAAGACACCGAAGAGGTGTTGTCAAAAGTGAACGGAGAGCTTCAAGAAATTGGCAAGAATGTAGGTGGTGCAGCGGGAGAACTTATTTCTTTTGCCGGTGAGCTTTCAATAAATGCCATCTCCATGATAAACAGTATCGTACAGCTTTCAGAGATCAACTCAAAAGCAGTACAGGCTACTGCTACAGGGGCTGCAAAAGCCATCCAGACTGTTGAAAGGGCTTCTGTTATACTTGCTATTATATCGGCAGCTTTGCAGATCCTTGAAAAGATAAAGAGTGTTCTTTCAACTGATGCCTCAGATAAATACGAATTAGAGTATCAGCAGAATAAGCTTGATTTACAACTCAAATATAATGAGGCACTTGCTAAACAGCTTGCTATGCAAGACCAGATGTTCGGAGGAAATAAGTTTTCCAATGCACTTGCTTATGTGGAAGCATATTACAAAGCTCTGAACAATTATGAAGATCAATATGAAAATGCAGTATTTACGAGAATAAAGAAAAAAAGAACATGGGGTGATGCATGGGGCTCAGTTGCAACTTTGGGAGCTTATAGAGGCAAAAGCGGAAGCGAGACGTACACAGTTAATGCACGTGAGAATATGCAGATTCAGACCTCAAAAGGAAACTTCTGGAAGCACTCCAAGTATGCCAACCTTGAATCATGGTTGAAAGATAACGACTACGGTGATTTATTCAACTCTGATGGCTCATTAAATCTTGAACTGGCTAAGTCTGTGGTTACTATGGATAAATTGACAGACGAGACAAAGAAATATCTTCAGAACCTTATCGATTGTCAGGAACAAGTCAATGAGATGAATGAATCCCTTAAAGAGTATATTGATGATACCTTCGGAGAGCTGGGTGATGATATGACAAATGTCATTGTAGATGCATTTAAGAATGGTACAGATGCTGCATATAACTTTAAAAAGGATATCGTTAAAGTATTGGAAGATGTCGGAGCACAGATGGCAAGAAGCTTATTTGTTCAGAAGTACATAACTGCTTATTCAGATGCTTTGACTTCAATTTACCAAAAGGAAAGGAAGGGCACTGAACAGGAAAAAGCCAATGCTATAGCAAATGAAGTTACACAAGCCACTTCTGACTACTTTAAAAATCTTACTGATGCTCAGCAACAATCAAATGATTGGCTAAACCAGTATAAAGATATGGCTTCTAAGTATGGATTTGACCTTTATGCTAACAATTCCTCTCAGGATTCTACTTCCGGAGGATTCCAAGCAATGTCACAGGATACAGGAAGCGAGCTTAACGGACGTTTTACAGCACTTCAAATGGCAGGCGAAGAAATTAAGACTCAAAGCATCTATCAATCAGGTTTACTCACTCGAATGGATGCTAATGTAGGGCAATTACTAACAACAAGTAGTGAAGCTAAGACTTTGATTTCAAGGTGTACAGATGTTGCGGGAGAAATAAGAGATTTAATTTTAAATTCTTTCTATGAATTGCAGAAGATTAGCAAAAATACCGGAACTACCTCTGATAATACAAGCAAAGCAAATGATTATCTCAAGAAAATTGCAGATAAACTATGATTTTACGACATTGATTGCATTGTCGTGGCTGTGATACTAAAAAATTACTTAATCATTTGCATATAATATAAGTTTGCATAAAGAAATCAAGCAGCTATCCTCACAGCTAAAAATTATAAACCCTGCCATTGGGAGAAGTGAGGAGCTTCCTTTGGTGGGGTTCAATTTTTTTAAACTATGTAAGAGTATGAACAATATTCAAATTTTCAATAACGAGCAATTCGGACAAATAAGAATTGCAATGAATGAAAGTAATGAACCTATCTTTTGTTTAGCTGATATATGCAGGATTATAGGTATTAAAGATACTTCTCGTTGTGCAAGTCGTTTAGATGATGATGTGCGTCAAACGCACCCCATAAAAGACAACATGGGTAGAATTCAAAATGCAACTTTTGTAACTGAAAGTGGTCTGTATGATGTTATAATTCGTAGTGATTCACCAAAAGCAAAGCACTTCCGTAGATGGATAACAAGTGACGTCTTACCATCTATTCGTAAAAATGGAATGTATGCGACGGATATGACAATTGAAAGAATGATTGCTAATCCAGATTTTGCGATTCAACTTCTTACTAATCTGAAAGAAGAGAAACAAAAACGATTAGAAGCAGAAAAGAAAATCTATAAAGATGCCCCTAAAGTGCTTTTTGCCGACGCTGTTTCAACTTCTCAGCGTTCTTGTCTGGTTGCAGAATTGGCAAAGATCCTACAGCAAAACGGTGTAAATATAGGCCAAAATAGATTATTCTCTTGGATGCGTGAAAACGGTTATCTGTGTCAGAAGGGACAATACTATAATCAACCCACTCAAAAGGCTATGGAATTAGGCTTGTTTGAAATTAAACAGATTACAATTACAAAACCGGATGGCTCTGTCTTAGTAACTACAACAACAAAAGTTACCGGGAAAGGACAAATATACTTTGTAGATAGAATATTGCAAAAACGATCAGCTTAACGACTTAATAAAGAATTATGAGAGGAGATTTATTTATTAATGGGAAAGATGCATGGGATACTTGGGGAGTAAACATGGGAGAGGACTTTTTGGAGGCTCTTCTTACTCCTTCACCTATGAAAGCTTATGTTGAAAATAAAAGCAGGTTAGAGAATGGTAAACAAGTGGATACAACCAATGCGAGAGTCGACGAAAGAGATATTCAGGTCACAATAACTTTAGAAGGGAGCACTCAAGCTGAATACCTATTAAGATATGAAAGCTTTGTAACAGAGCTTTATAAAGGCCCTATTTTGATGAAGGTTCCAGTTCTTCGGAAGATTTATAAGTTAACCTATGACAGTTCACCTACCAAGATGGGAAACTATGGACTTTGCTTTGGAAAATTCACCTTGAAATTCAATGAACCTAATCCAACTGACAGGGATACAATTTAATTACCGACATTCGTTCTATTGTCGTGTTTGAAAGCTCTAATTATTAGGGCTTTTTTCCGTTTATAATGACCTTTGGGATATGATTGATATAAAAGACATATCCGGCAATATAAAACTTTCCGTACCAGTTTCTGAAAAGGCTGTGCATAAGAAAGAATTGATGAAAGAAGATTATATTCTTCTTACATTCAATACTCGTAATATTGTAGATTTCAATAAAGGAGACAATATCGAATATGAAGGGAAAAGGTATGAGATAGTTACTCTTAGCTTTCCTACAGAAACAGATAACGGATATGAATACGAATTGAAATTTGACTCTCTTGAGAAAAAATGGTCGAATAAGATTTTATTTTATAATAGGCAATATCAGAAAGAAAAAGCTTGGTCACTTACCAGTACTTTAGCTGATTTTTTGGAAATTGTCTGTGCAAATTTAAAGGCTTTAGGATATAAATATAATGGTCTTGATTATACTTACTCTATAAGTTCTGATGTAGCCTCTACATCTCTGTATTTGTCTTTTGATGGGCAGAATATCTTTGATGCCTTAACCGATCTAGCAGAGAAATGGGAAACTGAATGGTGGGTAACAGATAATATTATCCATTTTGGAAAATGCGAATTCGGATCTGAAGTAATGTTCGAAGAAGGGGTAAATATCAACGGAATGACTAGGAGTGAGGGCGATTCAACCTCATATGTTACACGTCTTTATCCTTTCGGTTCAACGCGAAATATCCCATCTTCTTACAGACCTAGTACCGAAGGAATTGTTGTTGAGGGAGTAGTTGAGAAAAGATTAATGCTTCCATCTGGGATAGACCATATTGATGCATGGGAAAATATGAGCGATGCTGATGCAGTTGATGGAGTAGTAGCATTTGATGACGTCTATCCAAAAAGAGTTGGTACTATTTCAGAAGTCACCACAAAGCCATGCACAAATACTGATACAGGCGAGGATGGAAAAGAAACTATAACAAAGTGGAATGCTTATGTTTTTAAAGATTCTGATTTCATATTTGCTAAAAGCTATATTTTACCTAATGTTGAACTAAAAATATCATTTCAGTCAGGCTCACTCGCTGGAATGGAATTTGTTATAGCTAACTTCAATGAAACAGATCAAACATTTGAAATCAAAAGAAATGATACATACGGAATAAATTTACCCAATGACACTCTTAAGCCATCTGTGGGAGATTCTTATGTGCTTTCAGGATACGACACTTCTTTTGTTAATGATACACTTATTCCTGCTGCAGAACAAGAACTATTATCCGTTGCCAGAGACTATTTAGCAAAGAAAAGCATTGATACATCAGTTTATGATTGTCCAACTAATAAAATTAGAGTTAGAGGAATTGTCGATGGGATCTATTCAGATTCGAATGTTCAGGATTTCGAAGTTGGGCAGAAGGTTTTTCTAAAAAATTCGATTTTTCTTAAAAATGGCAGAAGTTCGAGAGTTTATGGATATGAAAAAAAGCTGGATGATAAGTTTGATTGTACTTATACTGTAGGAGAAAGCACAAAATATTCGCGAATTGGCAAAATTGAGGATGAAGTTAAGTCTATAACCTATAAAGGACAATCATTTACGGGAAATTCAGGGAACGGTATTTATTTAATCACAAAATATGATGATACTAGGGCTTCTGATTCTAATGCATTTTCTGCATTAAGATCAAAAGCTGAGTTTCTATCTAAGAAAGAAGCTGGAATAGCAGAAGAAATAATAACTTTTCTAAAGGGTATAAAACTTAGTGATAAACCCCTATTAGATATTATTCGATCGGTAGACAATTCGGTAGAATCAAATACCAATGTGTATTCTGCTGCAAAATCATTATTAAAGTTTATCAAGAAAGATGGTGATACCGTTACCGGACTGTTACAGCTTCTCAAAGGTCTTGATGTCGGTGGGCTTGCTAGTATTGACGAAAAAGGCGATGCTGTATTTCAAAACTTATCTGTTCTGATTAAAGCGGTCATTGCTGATCTTGAAGTTTCTAATTCAACTAAGACAAAAGAGCTGACTGTTACTGATACAGCAACGACGTTGAATTTGATTGTTCAACAATTAGCAATTACGTATGATCTTGAAGTAGATCATGTTGCAACACTATTCAGAACTATTGTCAAAGACTATATTTCGAGCGAAAACTTTGTTTCTGGTTTTGCCGGGCAAGGGATGAAGATATACAAAGCTCTGAACGGCGATTGGAACATGGAAATTGATAACTTAACTGTTAGGAAAATATTCTCTGTGTTCGAATTAGTTGTGCAAAAAGTTGTGTATCAGGGCGGGATGGTTATTCGTTCGGCTGCTGGTGGGAAACTTACAAAGGTAACGGATGGCGGTTCGTATTGGCGTTGCGAGCATGACAGTGCTAATGATTTTGCAGCAGACGATCAGGTGCTTTGTCAGACATTTACAGGCACAACAATAAAGAGATATTGGAGATTAGTCACTTCTGCAGGAGCCGGATATTTCAATTTATCAAAGACTGATTGTGAGGCTAATAGCGCTATACCTGAGACTGGTGATGAAGTTGCAGTACTTGGTAACAGGACAGTTACAGCAAGACAATCGGCTCAGATAGATTGCGCTGTTGGTGATACAGCTCCTTATCGGGATGATTACGAAGGAATTAATAGTTATTCGTTAGATGGTAAGTTGATTCTTCGTAGTGGTAATTTATCCGGGATTGTTGATGCTGTATTTGGTGCTCTTTCAGGCTCTGGATTATATGGCAAAAATGTACGTCTTAAAGGTGATTTCATTTTGGAATCGACTGGTAAAAGCGTATCTACTGAATTATCTGACGTTAAAACTACTCTTTCTGTTTTGGATGGGCGAATAACTGCATCAGTAACAGAAACAAAGAGCTATGCTGATTCGGTTGCGGCTATTGCAAAAAAGGCTGCAATTGATGATGCTGCAACAAAATATACTACTAAAAGCGATTTTAGTGCACAGGTAGATATCTTATCGACTCAGATAACAACGAAAGTTTCTCAGACTGATTTCAATGCGCTAGGTCAAAGAGTGTCAAGCGCTGAGTCAACTATTACTCAGCAAGCTGCACTAATATCTTTAAAGGCTTCACAGTCTGATCTTAACTCTCTTGTTACTCGTGTTGCTTCTGCTGAATTAAAAATAACTTCGACAGCTATTATTTCTACTGTTCAAAGTACCATTAACTCTGCAAAAGATTCGGCTATTAATACTGCCGCTGCTGATGCTACAGCAAAAGCGAATGCTGCACAAGCAACAGCGATTAGTTCGGCTGCTGCTGACGCAACCACAAAAGCAAACAATGCTCAAACAAATGCCATTAACTCAGCAGCTACGGATGCAATAAACAAAGTAAATGCTGTACAAATTGGTGGAAGAAATTTAGCTACAGGAACAGCACAATTTGTTGGTGGAAATATTGCACCCAATTATCAAGGATATGGTAATTCTATTGCTTCTGAAACATTTAGGGGAAATAAAGTTTATAAAGTCACTACTAATTGGTGGGGGTTTAAGTTTCCTAATTTAGCTGATAGTAATCAACCAACAATAATTAGTTTTTATGCTAAAGTTGATGCTGGAATAACATGTAAATTTAGAAGTTCTGGAGCACTTTATGTTGGTTATTCGCATACTTGTTATGGTGATTCTTCTGATGGAGTGGATGGTATTATTTCATCAACAACATGGAAACAATATCATATTTATTTTCCTAATGGTTGTAAATTTAATTACGATTCTGGTGTGGGTATTGTTGAATTTTGGACAACAACAGGTTGTTATTATAGTTCAGTAAAAGTAGAATTAGGAACTAAACCTACAGATTGGACCCCAGCACCTGAAGATGTTGATGCTTCAATTGCTGCGGTTTCAACCGTTGCTAATGCCGCAGTTCCATTGACAATCTATGCCACTAAAATGTCTCAGTTAGATTCAAGTATTAGTTTGAAAGCTGAATCATCCACTGTTAGTGCAATTGAGACTAGATTGGTTTCTGCAGAGACAAAAATAACTCCAACAGCTATTATTAATACAGTTTCGTCAACTATAGACAGTAAAGTAGCAAAAACATTTGTTACTGTTGATGCAACTGGATTAGATATTACAAAATATTATCCAATAGTTATATCATTAAATAGTTCGACAAGACCCTTTGATATAACTGTTGAAAGAAGTTTAGACTATGCAATGGGAGTTCCTTCATGGTCTACGCATGGTAGCGGTTTTTCATTAATGTGTAAATGGACTTCAAATGGATATGGTTGGGGTGCTTTACCAATAAATAGAATAATTCATCTTTTTCAATATTTTTTATCTAGTGTTTTACCTGCTGGTACTATTGGTCAGATGGGCTGTTCTTCTAATGAATACATTTATGTTCGAGGTGGTTCAAAATATAATGTTATTATAGAAGGTGCCTATGGCATTCCTGTTTCTTTAAAGACAACCACATATACAATTTATGGTGAAACAATCAATATTTTAGATGCAGTTACAGCTCCAGTAGTTACAATAACAGAAAAAGCTAATGCAGCTCAGAATGCGGCAATAGCAGATGCTGCATCCAAATATACTACCATCACCACTTACAATACTAAAATGTCTCAGTTGGATAATGCTATTTCATTAAAAGCTGAAACATTAACTGTAAACGCTTTGACTGGACGTGTCGCAAGTGCAGAAGGTAGTATTACTACAATGGCTGGGCAGATATCTAGCAAAGTGTCTACAACGGACTTTAATGGCAATAAAATTGCATCTTTGATTACACAAACCCCTGCAGCTGTTTCGGTGTTGGCTCAAAATATACTGGTAGCCGGAGCTGTTACGTTTTCTATGTTTTCGAGTGATGCTCAGGGTAAAGTTAATACAGCACAGGCAACGGCTGATAAAGCAGTCAGTAATATTACTACTCTGCAAAACAGCCTTGGTGCAATGGCTTATCAAAGCATGGTGTCACTGGCGAAACTCGACACTACTATTGTAGAAGGTGGATATATAAAAACGTCTCTGATTAATGCAGACGCTATTATAACCAATCAGCTTCTTGCTAACAAGATAGCAGCAACAGACATAACAACAAACAGGCTTACAGTAACATCTGGCGCAAAAATTGGTGCGTTTGCTGTAACGGATGGATTATCGTACGATAATGGAAGTGATAGCCTTATAATTGGACCAATGAACGCACGTATTGTTACTTATGATCCCTATGTTGATCAAACGAATACAGCGGTTAATATTATGCAATTCAGTAAGTCGGACATGACCAATTCACTGAACCGTTCCAACTTTACGATCGGCAAAACAACCCACTTAGGAAGAGCAGCTTTCACAAAGAGAGGAACAACAATGAACTCAGCAGATGCTCAGGCTGCTACTGTCATCATAAACGGCGGGCTATTCCTTGATAAAATGGCTATTGATATTGATTATGGTTATCAGGAGATCACAGATATCAATCAACTTAATAATATAACATATAGTTCCCCTAGGAAGTTTATTATTGGTCTGAAATTAGCCAAAAATCAAAACTTAACGTGGGATTTTCTAAATGCCTTATCTGGAGATAATGGATTTGGAGTTATGTACACCTTTATACATTTGTCAGGAGCGCAGTTGGGAGTGCAAGGCATTGGTGGTACTGCATACTTGAATAAACCGGACAAATCAATAACAATTCTGAGTTTGAAATCATTTAATAATCAAACGGAAAAACGATGGATACCTATATCACAAGCAACATGGTGGTAATATTAACATTTTAATAATATAAATATGAAAGTAGATTTTAGAAAAGTAGAAGTAAAGGATATCACAGGCAAAAACAGCGTCCTAGATATCAGTAAAGAGTTAGGCAACGGCATTTTCAATGAAACCGCTGATTTGGGAGAGCTGGAAGTAGCTCGTGAGATTTATAAAAATGGTGAATTTGAAATAAAGGATCCTCAACAAGCGGCAATGCTTAGTAAATATGTAAGGACAGGTTTCAAAGCTTTTATTCAGGAAGCTCTTTGTCCAGTGTTAGATAATTTATTTAGTAACAACAAAAAATAAATAAAATGGAAAATTTAAACCAGATTAGTGAGAATACAGTGAAAAAGTACTCGCTAGAAAAAGATGGCTTTATCTATAAAATAGAAGCAACATTCAATGATAATAAACTCATTAACCTTGAATGTAAGATTGAAGTTAAACAGAGTGATGTGCAACTCGCTTCTGCTAACAAAGGATATATGAACTTTAATCCACCAAATCGCAAGATGATTAATGTAGATAAGGATGTTGATTCAGCTGTTACTGCAGCTACGTTTGAAGAGATTCTTAAAGCGGTAACGCCGGAGGTAACAACAGCATAAATAATTAAAAGAAAGTAGAATAAAACATGAAAGGAATTAGTGAATTAATAATCGTACTGATAATAACGTTTGGCATTTTGCTTACACCATTGTTTTTTATCGGATTTGATTTTTGGGCCGGAAACAGAAAGGCTAAACAACGCGGGGAAGATATAACTTCAGATAAATGGCAGAGAACTGTTGCCAAGATTTCAAGGTATTATAATATGCTTCTTGCATTAACAGTTCTTGATTGCATGCAAATGGCTTGTATATGGTTTTTAGACAACTATTACGGTTATCATTTACCAATGTTTCCTATAATAACTTTAGCGGGGGCTTTTGTGGTCGGTGCTATCGAAGTTAAAAGCATATTTGAAAAGGCTGAAGATAAGGCTAAAAAAGATGCTTCCGATGTAGCTGTATTGGTTTCTGAGGTTATTAAGAGTAAAACAGATCCGGCAGAGATAGCAAAAGCTGTTGTTGAATACATGAATAAGCCAGATGGACAGTAAAGTTATAGATCTAGTAAAGCAAAGCGGTTACAAAGATGTAGCTGCTTTGCTCGCTTTCATTGAGGTAGAGACTGGTGGAAAAGGTTTTGACGAAAAGACAGGAAAGATACTTATTCAGTTTGAGCCGTCTTGGTTTAGAAAGAAAGCTCCTTATGCACCTAGTGGTCTTTGGTCGGTAAATAAGGTAGATGTTCAGGTCAAGGAGTGGGAAGCATTTAATAACGCATTCGCAAAAAACAAAGAAGCTGCCATGGAGAGTACTTCTATTGGTCTAGGTCAAATAATGGGGTTCAATTATACAAGTCTTGGATATACGTCTGTCGGTGACATGTGGGACGATGCAAAAAAAGGTCTTGATAGACAGATTTACCAAATTATCCAATTTGTTAAATCGAATAAGAATCTTCAAAAAGCTCTTGAAGAACGCAACTCTGACAAGATTGCTTGTATCTACAACGGTTCAGGTTATAAGGAACTTGCAAAGAAGTATAATCGTGAACCTTACAATATTTCTTTGGATAAAGCATTTGAAAAATATTCAAACTTATGAAAAAGTTACTATTAATATTACTCGTTATTACCCTTGTGAGTTGTGCAGGTACTAAAACTATTTATGTACCTGTTCAGTCGGTTAGAACAGAATACAAAGACCGTATTAAATCTGACAGCGTACATGTACTAGACAGTGTTTTTTTCGCTATTAAAGGTGATACTGTCTTTAAGGAGAAATACCGTACTATCTACAAAGATAAGTTGCTACGAGATAGCATATTCATAAACGATACTATTCGCGTGCCTTATCCTGTTGAAAAGCAAATTATAACTAATAAATTGAATTGGTATCAAAAAGGATGCGTTTGGGGATTCTCTGCTATATTATTAGGTCTAATAGGGTATGTAATTATTTGGCTGCTAAAGAAGAAACGTCTAAATACTTAGATGTATGGATTTTTTATTAGTATTTTAATAACACAGCCTCTCAGCTTTATTATTGAGGGGCTACTTTAATTATTAAAACTATAATAACAGCTTTCTAAAAACACCCTAATAATTAACCTATTTAAGTAATATAAGTTAATTGTATCGAAAAGAAATAAACAAATGAATAACTTTGCAGGAAAATTCACAAAAAACAAAATGAAAGAGAAAAATTTTCTTAGTGATGTCATAACATTTTCTGCATTACTAATTTCTGTTCACTATTTTTTATCGTATTATCTTATAATACAATATTTAAAGGATTACAATCTAGAAATAACCTCTATTTTGTCTTGTGAAGATGTTCTTTTTACGACCGCCCCTCTTTCAATAACCACAGTCCTTGGGATTGGGGTTCCTTTTTTTATAGTCATCATTTTTTTGTCTCCAATATTAACATGGGATGAGATTTGGCTTGGTATAAAAAATATGTCAAAATGTAGTCTAATAATAATGATAATATTTGTTTGCGCTATATTATCATTTTTAATTTGGTATCTTATAGCGATAGCAGAACCGAATGTATATATACTTTGTTTCGCTCTGATAGTAAGTTTTATAATATATAATATAAATTCTAGCAAACGATATATTATCTTATTTGGTATCTTTCTTTTTGCTGTTCTTTTCATTTATAATAATCTTAAAAAAAATAATAATCTGTTGTATTCCAATGATATTAGATTGCATTTAGATAATGATTCAATTGTAGAGTCAAATCAAAAGCATAGACTTGTATTTTGGGGAACAAAATATGTTGTTATTCAAAAAGATTCAACCAAAAGTGCTTTGTTATACCCAGTCTCTCAGATCAAGCGAATTGAGTGGATAAATCATTAAACTTTCTTTCTATTCTTTGTTACAGCTTAAGTTTTAAATGGTAAAACGGCAAACATATAAGTTTACCGTTTTACCATTTTATTATCGAAAGATTACTATTTTTTTGTAATAAAGTCAAATTAAAACAAGAGGGTATTTTTATATGGAGAAAGTATGTCTTTAGTATTATCTATAATTTGTCCATTAAGTTTATAAACTCGGCTGGAATTAAAAATATTTCCATCATTGAATTCAATCTCCACCTGAATATTAACATATGTTTCTGGGAATTCACGCATATAAGATAAATAAGGTACAACAGGTCTATTATTATTAAATTGATATGAGCTTCGATTATATGTATGCTTTATTTCAATTCTTCCATTTGGTATTTTAGAACAATACCAATTCGTTGATAACTGAGTATAATCAATTGCTGATAACATTGAATTCCAATTTTTGCAAAAGAAGTAATCTGTTGAAACGTTATAATCTTTTATCAAAGGCAACAATGAAGGATTTATTTCTATAAAACTTTTATCTATAGTAGGAGCTAAATCTATCTGTCTATAAATTGTAACCAAATCATTATCCCCAATCTCTGGCTCCATTTTCTGAAGTCCAATTGCATATTTATTTATAGTAATGGACGGAATTTTCTTTAGATTCCAAACTCCGAGTTCATTATTACCATTAAGCTTCCTTAAATCAATATTATTAATCGATGTGCTAGCCCCACCGAATAGAGTAAAAGATGTACCATCCAATTGAATTTTTCCACTAGAAGTTGCCCTAATATTGGTTACTTTTGTTTTTGATTTATATAAAGATGTTGCTCCCATTATACCTGAAGCTACAGAAATAGCTGTAGATACTGTTTTTAACTGTGGAATAATTGCAGATGCTGTACCTACTATTTTACCAATATTTGTAACAAGTGATTTTAGTCCAGACGGTTCTTCGCTGGTAACAGGAATAACAACCTCGCCAGAATAAGTTCCAGATAATTTTAAACTAGAATTTTCATTGTTATATCCTTTAATAGATATTATTGGAGAATTATTAATTGAACCATACGGCAACTCAAATGAAAAACAATTCCACCCTTGATTTAATTGTCCATAATCAAAATTACTATTTTCTACAATATTTGAAGACGTCATATAGTTATTTAAAGTGTTAAATGGTTCTTGAATCGTAGCATTAGATAAAAATATTGAAGTTGGATTTTGTGATTCTAGTACCCAAAGAAAAGATTGATTTTTAATATTATCTCTATTATAATAGAATCCTTTTATTATTCCTGTATTTTTATTATATAATAGAATATAATTAGGTTCTAAAGAAGATTGATTCAATAAAGTATGTGATAACATTATCCAACCATCTTCTTTTTTTATATCGGTACGATAATTAAGTGGGATATTCATGCTATTACCTCCTTTAACAACCCAAGGTGCATCTATTTCACCACCACTATTTAATTTAACAGTAGTGATATTTTCCCAATCCTCATGAAGATTGGGATTACTTATGGACTGTTCATCGGCTGAAAGTGCCTTTGTTAATGGTCTTGAATTATTTACGACCTCTTGCTCTATATCTTGTTTATTGCAAGATATTAAAAATGCACTAATGCAAATACAAATAGTAGCTAGTAATTTTTTTCTTTTCATAATGATAATTTTTTTGTGATTAGATATTAATTATAATTCAGTAAAACAAAAGAAAAAATCACTAGGTGTATTTTCCTTTTGAATAGGTGTATTTTGCTATAATATGATAAGGTATATATAATATAGTATAAATATAATCATAATATAATGGTTGCAATGTATAAAATAATATATTATATTTTTAATATATAGTGTTATTTTATGTAAACAAACATAATTTTAATAAATAAAATAATGTAGAATTATATTTATATATAAATAGAATAAAAAATAATATATAGAGCTTTAATCAATTAAATGACTTTAAATATTTCTTTTATTTACTATTTCAATTTTGAAATAATGAAAGATTATAAGTCGTTTGGTTTACTTGTAAATCCTAGGCCAATTAATAGCTTTGTTTGTTTTTACCATGTAAAATTGGTAGGAAGGCAGATTTGCTTGATAAGGTATTTAAACCTAATTCTACAAAATTGATAGATATTGTTATTCAGGGAGTGGTAGATAAAGAAGTCTTTAGACTTGAAAAGTTAGATTTAACAAACAAGAACTTTAAAAAGATTAAGCCGAGTGGTGAAATAGTAAAATAAGAATATGAGATTTCTTTTATTTTACTTCTAAAATGTGTATCTTTGGTTTCATGTTCCAAATGTCTTATCAAAAATATAACTCATTTATCAAAAAATAGCCTCCGAATTTACAATAGATTTACAGTGGCTAATTTGTAATACGAATATCAATCTGATATACAGATGTATAATTATAATTGGTGGTATTATTTTTATAAATGATTTTACTGATTTTATAACTACGAAATTATATTGTTATGAATAAAATTAATATTCTTTGGACAACTGATAATAAGGATACCGTGTTTAATATGTTGTCAATGTA
>Ga0316603_10000103_pt1 | contig 61545 bp, 54 predicted proteins | sample OWC_soil_day10_n_FD_207649 | JGI IMG/M metagenome (GOLD analysis project Ga0316603, IMG submission 207649) | Wetland soil microbial communities from Old Woman Creek delta, Ohio, United States - OWC_soil_day10_noCT | ecosystem: Environmental > Terrestrial > Soil > Wetlands | place: USA: Ohio... | reverse complement strand
ACTGCCGCAGCTTGTGGTGGTTTGAAGCCTGCTCCTGCAAGCCGACTCCGAGGGGCCTACCCTCATCTTTGGTAAAGCACCGCTTCCACCCAAACAGCGGCGGTCGCGTTCGTAGCACACGATGATCCAGGTATTTGGCGATCAGCACATGGGCGAGCAGGCCGCTGGTCGGGATTCCCTTGTCGATCACATGGGCGGGCACCGGCGCCTGCACCAGGGTTTCGCATTCGGTGCAGGCCCACTTGCCACGGATGTGACGTTCGACCGTAAAGGTGCCGGGCGTGTAGTCGAGCTTCTCGGCAACCTCTTCGCCGATGCGCTTCATCTGACAGCCGCAGGCGCAGGTGGTCGATTCTGGTTCGTGGTGAATCTCGGTGCGCGGCAGTTCCGGCGGCAAGGGTTTGCGCTTGGCTTGGCCCTTCGGTTCGGGTTTGGCTTCGGAAAGTTGCGCCAGTTCTTCGGTGATCGCCGCCATGTCGGCGGCGAGCGTTTCTTCGAACAGTTGGCCCTGCTCCACCGGCAGGCGTTCGGCCTTGATGCCGAAGTAGTGGCGCTTGTAGTACGCCACTTCATGCGTCAGCTTGTCGATCTTGACCTTGCGCCAGTTGAGTTCGCGGTCTTGCTCGATGAGCAGACGGCGCAATTCATCGGCGCTGAGTTGATCGATATTGGCGGGAAGTGACATCCGGAAATGATGCCAGCCAGCGGCCAAGTCGACTATCGTGGACTTCCCTAATGGTGGACCGTCACAGAATCCGGATCACGCCGCCATCGGCCAAGCGTTCCCACGGCAAACCGAGAATCAGGGCATCAAATTGCCCGCGGGTGAGGGCTACGCTGCCATCGCCCGGCCGTAGTTGAAACCGCCCTTGATTCAGTCGCCGGTTCGCCAGCCAGACACCGTAGCCATCATGGATCAGCACCTTCAGGCGGTTGCCGCGTTGGTTGGCAAAGAGGTAGGCATGGTGCGGCTGCGCCGCACCGAAGATCCGCACGACCTGGGCCAGGATCGTTTCCGTTCCGGCTCGCATGTCGAGCGGCCGGGTTGAGAGCCACAAGGCATCGACCCGGATCATCGTAGCCAGTCGCGTAACCAGGCGGCGCAATCGCCCGAGGCCTGCGCTGGCCAGTCGACCTTGATCGCGGTATTACCCCGGCGGATTTCGATCCGGATGTCGCGCGATGTTACCGGCGTTGGGGCAAGTGGCAGTTGTACGAACTCGGGCGCAAGCGGCAGCACGGGCTGGGCCGTCGGCATCGACTGCCGTTGTTTCGGTACTTCGATGCGCCGCTCACGCATCCACCGCCGGACCTGATTGGCGTTAACGCCGTTGGCCATTGCAGTGCCTGCAACCGATGCACCCGGCTCACAGCATGCTGCAATCACCGCCTGCTTGAATGCCTCCGGGTGATACCGCCGGCGCCGACTTGGCTTCTGGATTTCCATCGAAAGTGTCCACCATCGTTTCTAAGGGGACACGATCTTCGCGGTCTAACGCATCAATTTATAGATGGGTTCGCCGGGGGCTTACGAAGATGACCACCGTGGGTTCGCAAGACACCACCGGCCCGATGACCCGCGACGAACTGAAAGACTTGGCCTGTCTCGGCTTCTCCGCTGACCTGGTCATGCAGTCCTTCTGCCACACCGCGGCCTATCCGAAGCTGGTCGACGTGCGCATGCACCGCGAACTGCCGTCCTTCATCTCGACCCGTGGCGGCGTTGCGCTGCGTCCGGGCGACGGCGTCATCCACTCCTGGCTGAACCGCCTGCTGCTGCCGGATACCGTTGGTACCGGCGGTGACTCGCACACCCGTTTCCCGATCGGCATCTCCTTCCCGGCCGGTTCCGGTCTGGTTGCCTTTGCCGCCGCCACCGGCGTCATGCCGCTGGATATGCCGGAATCCGTGCTGGTCCGCTTCAAGGGCGAAATGCAACCGGGCATCACCCTGCGTGACCTGGTCAACGCCATTCCGCTGTACGCCATCAAGGCCGGTCTGCTGACCGTCGAGAAGAAGGGCAAGATCAATGTCTTCTCCGGTCGCATCCTGGAAATCGAAGGCCTGCCGAACCTCAAGGTCGAACAAGCTTTCGAGCTGTCCGACGCTGCCGCCGAGCGTTCCGCTGCCGCCTGTGCCGTCGCCCTGAACAAGGAACCGATGGTCGAGTACATGCGTTCGAACATCACGCTGATGAAGTGGATGATTGCCGAAGGCTACGCCGATGCCCGCACCCTGAAGCGCCGCATCAACGCCATGGAAGACTGGATCGCCAACGGCACGCTGCTCAAGGCTGATGCCAACGCCCAGTACGCCGCGGTCATCGAAATCGACTTGGCCGAAGTCACCGAGCCGATCCTGGCCTGCCCGAACGATCCGGACGACGTCAAGATCCTCTCCGAAGTCGCCGGCGCCAAGATCGACGAAGTCTTCATCGGCTCCTGCATGACCAACATCGGCCACTTCCGTGCCGCCGGCAAGGTCCTCGAAGGCAAGTCTGACATCCCGACCCGTCTGTGGATCGCTCCGCCGACCAAGATGGATGCGCTGATCCTGACCGAAGAAGGCTCACGGCGTCCTCGGCAAGTCCGGCGCGCGCATTGAAATGCCGGGCTGCTCGCTGCGCCCGTAAGGAAGTGCCCTTGGGGTACGCCCGTAAGGAAGTGCCCTTGGGGCATGCATGGGTAACCAGGCGCAGATTCGCAAGGGCTCCACGGCGATCTCCACCTCCACCCGCAACTTCCCAAACCGCCTCGGTATCGATACCCAGGTATACCTCGGTTCCGCCGAACTGGCCGCCATGTGCGCCCTGGCCGGCCGTATCGTGACGGTTGCGGAATACATGGAGCAGATCAAGCTGGTTAACGCCAAGGCCGGTGAAGTCTATCGCTACATGAACTTCGACCAGATTCCGGAGTTTGTGGAACAGGCGGCGACGGTCGAGATGTAAGTTGCGAAAATCGGCCGGTTTTGCCGGTCGAGCGTAGCAATATGAAAAAGCCCCCGTCGGGAAACTGGCGGGGGCTTTTTTTCGGGATCAGCGCGTCGTTTGGTAGGGGAGGAAAAATGAGGTTTATCGTTGAATTTCCTATCGTTTTGGACGACGGTATATGCGATTTTATTACGTAGGCCGAGATTTTTATCCGGCTCTATGAAACTCCTCCGAAATGATTCGCCGATGGCGCCGTGAGCCATTTTTCATAAGAGTGATGTGGCCTGAGCATGCAGCATTTTCGCTTGGCTCATGTTTCAAGCCTGCATCACCTCGTCATACGTTGGCATGTTGTACCTCGTCGAGGGGGCAACCATGTCGGACTTTCCAACTAAAGTGCGATATGAATCTGGCAGGCTATTGTCGAATGCTTGAAGACTTGACAATAGCTGGTCGTCAGATAGTCCTTTAGCTTTTCCTTCGTTATAAATATCGATTCTCTGCCTGGTTATTTCCAGAAGCATCTTTTGGTATTTGTCGGCAACAGATCCACTGAGTTTTTCACCGGTCGATTTGACAACAAAAGGATAGGATCGTCCGTCAATATCCAAGCCATCGGGACGGTAGACGTTGTATTCCAGACGAGAGACTCCCTTTGGCAGCCCCATTGCCTCCCCCTCGCCAAATGAAAAATAATCCAGTGCGGCCATAGGCATCCCGCCACTTGCAGCATCGCCGCTCTTCTGCACCGAATTGTTCAAAGCGGTTTCGTTTGACGCTGAAGCGGACGTTTTTTCTGCACCGCTCTTCTGCGCGATGCTCAATTTTTCCGCAAATGACAACGCAGTTGGATTGCCCGAAGTGTTCATGCGTGAATTCATCAATTGACTTAAGAATTTCGAACTATTGGTGTTAATACTCAAGGTCATGCTTGTTCTCCCGGCACGGTTGGATTCAGCTTCTTGCAGCGATTTGCAGCAAGTTATAGGCCAGATATCTCCGGTATCTGCTTGAGCCCCCAGCAAGGAAGCCTCAGCGATATTTTCGATAGATCCAATTGCCGCAACTGGCAATTTTTGCCGGTGCCGCACGCCTCCGACACCCCTCCGCCTGCTCCAGCGCCCACCCTGTGCAACCTGCCTGAACAAGGAACTGATGGTCGAGTACATGGGTTCGAACATCACCCTGATGAAGTGGATGATCGCCGAAGGCTACGCCGTTGCCCGCACCCTGACGCGCCGCATCAAGTCGATGGAAAAGTGGTTCGCCAACGGCGAACTGCTCAAGGCCGACGCCAATGCGCAGTACGCCGCAGTTATCGAAATCGACCTGGCCGAAGTCACCGAGCCGATCCTGGCCTGCCCGAACCGGGTTTGCCTACAGCGGGACGACGTCAATATCCTCTCCGAAGTCGCCAGCGCCAAGATCGACGAAGCCGAGTATTGGCAAATGAGCGGCTCCTGCATGACCAGCATCGGCCACTTCCATGCCGCCGGCAAGGTCCTCGAAGGCAAGTCCGACGCCGTTACCAACCGCGCGACCCGTCAGTGGATCGCGCCGCCGACCAAGATAGACGCGCTGATCCTGACCGAAGAAGGCTCACGGCGTCCTCGGCAAGTCCGGCACGCGCATTGAAATGCCGGGCTGCTCGCTGCGCCCGTAAGGAAGTGCCCTTGGGGCATGCATGGGTAACCAGGCACAGATCCGCAAGGGCTCCACCGCGATCTCTACCTCCACCCGCAACTTCCCGAACCGCCTCGGTATCGATACCCAGGTCTACCTCGGTTCCGCCGAACTGGCCGCCATGTGCGCCCTGGCCGGCCGGATTGTGACCGTTGCCGAGTACATGGAGCAGATCAAGCTGGTGAACGCCAAGGCCGGTGAAGTCTATCGCTACATGAACTTCGACCAGATTCCGGAGTTTGTGGAACAGGCGGCTACGGTCGAGATGTAATTCGCGAAAATCGGCCGGTTTTGCCGGTCGACCGCAGCAAGATGAAACCCCCCCGCCGGGAAACCGGCGGGGGGGTTTTATGGCTGGTAACGGTCAATTAAATGCGATGCCAGCTTGCGCTGCGATCTTTGATGCGAGCTTGTTAAAGTCGGTGTAACAGCTTTTCACGGCTTCAATATGGGCGCCAATCGCACCATCTGACGATTTTAGGAAAAAAATCGGCTTGCGTGCTTCCATGGCCATGGGCATCAGGCTTCGATAATGCTTTAGCAAAGATAGGCAATAGGGATCTTGCGCTACATTGGGAAGGATTTTGTTTTCATCTCCCAGTACCGACTCTCGGTACACGCCTGGTATGCGATCCATCCATCGCTTGTAGGCTTTGACTGGGCGACTATCGAGAATTCCGTGTTGCATAACGATGTAGCCAATCGGTTGCATGGAGCCTTTGGGTAATGACAAATCCGCTGGTGCTTTGGATAGCAGGTCCGACCAGACTTGTCTCCATTCGCGAAGTGTAGGCCCCAGGTTTTTCAAACCTTGTAATGAGAAAAGATCGGGAGCCAACGGCAAACAAACTTGATCAGAGGCAATAAGGGCAGCGCGATTGATCGCGCCGAGGTTAGGGCCGACATCAATCAATACGAGTTCAGCGCCCCACTCGGTACCTTGTTGCGCGAGTCTGTGGAATGCTGTCATGGTGCGAAAGGCAGATTCGTCACGATTATGGCAACGAGGCCAAGCGTCGGACAGTTTGTCTTCAAATCTGGATAAACCGAGGTCGCCTGGTAGGAGGCCAAGCTTCGGGTGGATTTTTTCTACATGAGGGTGGGCAATATCCCCAATCCCCCTGAGTATCGGCCGAATTGCGCCATAGACAGTGTCAGGATGCTCGTCGTCCGGCCAGAGGCTTTCCAAGCGATCTTCGTCCAGAAACATCGCAGTGAGGTTGGCCTGGGGGTCCAAATCAACAGCCAGGGTTTTGATGCCATGGTCGGCAAACATCCAAGCCAGATGGTAAACGAGAGAGGTTTTACCCACCCCTCCCTTATTGTTGAAGAAAGCGATGGTTTTCACACCGACCTCCGGAAAATCTTGGCCAGCACGCTATGTTCATCGAACTCGAATTGGGCTGGCGGGTTGCCGTTTTGTGCGAGCAATGCCTGGGCGCGTTGGACGCCATAGCCAAATCTATTCACAAATCCCAAAGACTTCATGGCTTCGGCGATTATGGGGTTTCGGTAGCTATTACGTGTCGGAAAATTCTCTGGGGTGGCTTCACCATAGAGCCCACCAGGGCTTTGGATTTCAATATGGTCGGAAAATGCGTAGAAGCGGATGGGGCTGTTGCTGTCGTAATTTCGATGCATGACGGCGTTCATCAGTAGTTCGCGCAACGCCCATTCCGGATAATCCGGCAGCAGTTTTTCCTCAAGCGCGCTGACCGGCTGCATTGAGGTTTTTATCAACAATTTTAGCCTGCCTTCCAATTCACGTAGTACGGAGTGCAGATCGCCGGAGATTTCCGCTTGGTCTTCGGGCAGGTCAGTCAGATCGGTGGCTGGCAGTTTCAGGTATTGGACATAGCTTCCCGGCAGAAAAAAGCGGGGGTTCTTGCCGAAGAGAAGAATTCCCGCGTGGGTCGGGCATGCACGTTCAGGGTCAAATAAGCGCAGGGAAGCGAGTTGGAGCTCAATCGGACGGTGATTGGCTGCAATGGTTTCTTGATCGACGACTGCTCTGCGATAGGCATCAAATTGACCCAAAGCCAAGTCGTCAAGCGTTCCTTCCGGACAGGGGCGCGCATCGAATGAGCGGGCCAAAGCAACCCGGCGCTCTGATAAAACGCGTTCTTCCTGTTCGTTTGCAATTGCCTTTCTTGGTCCAACGCGGATGTGAATACGTCCTTTGAAACGTACCGGGGGCAGGTCGGACGGAATAACTTCTACAACCGCAATGTCGCCACCCTCGAATGAATATTTGGCAACGTTGATGACGGGTTGCGGCAGGACATTGCCATCAGAGCGAATGGCCCCAAGATTTTTTAGAAGCTCGTCGGTAACAGCCAGCCCGGAAAGTGTTCCGTTGTCATGTACTCCGACGAGCAAATAGCCTGGCTGCCGATGATTGGGCAAGTCATTGGCGAATGCACATATTGCTTGCCCGAATTTGTCAGTGTTGTTGGTGGATATCGTTCGTTCAACGCGATCTGTCTCAAGATCTGATAACAGTGCTTTCAATTGTGCTTCTGTCAGCATGGTGCGCAGTTGTCCTGTTTATATCGGGCTAAGTGCAAGTATATGCGGATTGCTCTCCTGTTCGATGTCAAGATGCACCGCGAACCGCAGTCCTTCGTCAGCATCTGACGCCTTTGCGTTTCGTCCGGGCGACGGCATCATCCACGCTTGGCTGAACTGCCTGCTGTTTCCGGTCTGGTTGCCTTTGCCTCCGCCTGGTCGGAGTACGATACTTGTGCAGCAGACTGCTGCACAAGTATCGCGGTTCCTGTTGCTGGATCGGATTCAGGGTTTACTTATCCAATAGTGGGACATTACCGCCGACCAGAGGGAAGGCTGGTCGCTCTCAATTTCTAATTCTAATAACCGGTCAAGGCGACGACCTCCGACAGGATGGGTGGAGCGGTTTTCGGACGCGTCGCTGCGGAGTTGATCTGGTTACGAGGTGGTTAATCGCACTGACTGTCTGCGCAAGCCCTCAAAAATTGCTTCCGCCACATCCATGGGGAAGTCCTTGGGCAGTATCTGGCTTATTTGTGCGATGACTACCTCCGTCACCCCGACGACTTCCCCAATCAATCGCTCTGCCATCGCCGCGCCGAGGCCCACTTGCTGCGCTTGTGTAAGCCAGTGCCGGCGCTGGATTTTTTCGATCAGGTAATGGTTGCTACTGTCACGGATCGCCATCGCGAGTTTGGCTTTATTAGGCGCGATCTGGTTCTTGCCTTTGCCGATGACCGGGTGTGCCGAAAGTACGTCGTAGATGGGTGTCGCTCGGTAACGTCCGCCCAGCCGGAGGGCGATGCTGAAATTTTTGGCGTGACCATCGGTGGCGGCCAGCAACCAGAACAGGATCTGCGTCTTGAAGAAGTTGATGCGGTCTTGTTCGGCCTGTTCCGAGCCGAGCAGGATTGCCATGATCGCGGCGATCCCCGGTCCGCCGTCTGCCTGGTATTTGCGCAGGGGAGAGGTGCCGGTTGCCTGGCACAGGTCTTCCTGCGGCAAGCGGATGATCCAGGTGCCGTCGCTCGATGGTGTGCGATCGAAGCGTTCGACGACGAGGGCTTTCTGCTCCTCGAAAACAGCCATCTCGCAGTGGGCGACGGGAATGCCGTAGGCCGCCAGAATTTTCGAGCACAGCCATTCGTTCTCGATTGAACTGCGCATGTCGGCTTGCATGTTGCCGACCAGGCCCAGGGGTAATTTGAAAATATGTGTGGTCGGGGTGCTGCCGTGGGGAAGCAGCCATTTCTCGCCCTGGCGCAATAAGGCGGTTTTTTCCTGGGCACCGGCGATGGACAGGCGCAAGTCACCCAGCTCATCCTGTTGCCCGAGGACTTGGGCCGAGGGTGTGTTGCGTAAATGCCGGGCGATCGCGGCGACGCTCAGTTCCTCGCCCTTGATCTCATAGATGTCGGTGGGCGATTCATCTTCGGGCAGCAGTTGTATCGCCCCGACGCAATCGCGCCCGAGTTGGTACAGCAACTGGAAGGCATCGGTGCCGCCGGCCTGGTAACGCTGCGCCAGGCGGCGGCGAATCGCGTCGTTGTCCGGCAACAGGTTGTCGAAGTAGTGACTGACAATTTCCCCTTGATAGGGCGCATTGCCCGGCAGGAAGGGTAAGGACAGGGATAACGGGCGGGCTTGCTCATCGCCCAGCCAGGCAGCGAAATACGTCAGGCGGTCGCCCTGGCGGCCGGTTTCCCAATAGCCGACCGGGATGCCGTTCATCCAGATATTCAAGCGCCGGGTTTTTGCCCGTCGGCCCATATTTACCAGCTTTCTTTCTTCTTCGGCGGTACGGCAAGCGGGGCGGACTTGGTCGAGGGGGGGCGAGGCGGGGGCGACGGGCAATCGGTGGTTTGTGCCGTCGGCACGTCAATCTCTGGCACGAGTGTCGGGGCTGCCCGGTCTAGCGAGATATTGACGTTCAACAGACGCAATACCGTAAACAGGCGCTCCAAGGTTGCTGTTGCCGGCTTGGCTTCAAAGTAGGCATAGCTTTGCTGGGTGATACCCAGTTTTTCTGCCATGGCCGCCTGGGTAAGCTCTTGTTCCTTGCGAAACGCTTTGAGAACCAAAGGAAGCTGATTCAGTGTTTTAATCGGGTAAGTCATCATCGCCTCCTGAACCATGTCCATTCGGGACTGTAGAATTTGAACTGTACTTTACATTAACAGTTTGTGGTTTGTATATGTAAAATACAAAGCAAAATTTGTAAGATATAAATACAGTCCATGGATTGTATTGTCTCGAAGACTGGCTGGCCAAAAAAGCCCGTCGTTACGTGGTCGAAATTAACGCTACATGAACTTCGGCCAGATTCGGGAGTTTGTGGAGCAGGCGGCGACTGTCGAGATGTAAGTTGCGAAAATCGGCGCCTTTCGGGGCGTTGAGCGTAACAAAAGGCCTTGTCGGGAAATCGACGGGGGCCTATTAATTCTACTTTGTCAGATTGATCTTCACTTTGATGCGCCAAGGGATTCGGCCTGTTTTCGATAAGCGGATTGCATGGCCTTGAAGCGTCGTCGGTGACGATCCTCGATCATGCCGACAAGGTCATCATCGGTTTTGACCTTGCTGGGTAGTTTGTGCCGCAGGATGTCGATCAGGTCATGGCAAGAGAGCATGCTGGCGGTGATTTCCCGATGCGCCAGGCGCTCTTTGGCGAGGAACATCAAGGCAATCATGACCAGCGCCATGTGGTGATGCCAGGCTTGCCAGCCCCGAACCTGATAGTCGGCCATGCCGCAGGTGCTCTTGGCATCTTCAAAAGCCCGTTCGACGAAATGGCGGTCAGCCTGCATGCTGGCCAGTCGGCGCAATGACGCCTGGGGCTTGGCATTGCTGAAACAGAACTTGAGTTTGCTACCGTCGATTTCTCGGCGGACCAAGAGATGCCAGCAGCGTGCTGTTGTCGCCTTGCCATCCCAAACATAGACCCGCCGGGTCAGATACTCGGCGATGACCTCGCCCTTTTCGCCGGGGCGTACCGACAAACGGCGCCAGGCACTATCGGGTTGGGCACGCGCCCAGTCGGTGACTGTCTGGGCCTCGGTTTGGGCGCGCAAGGTCTTGGGCGCTTTGCCGCGGGGGGACGTGCGCTCAGGAATGGCCGGCTGCGGGTTCTCCAGATAAATCCCCCGGTCAGCGTGAATCTCAGCCAGAAAGGTTTCGCCTTCATCATCAAGATCGTTCAACAGCCAGGGCAAATGGCCGTAACCCGCATCAAATACGACATGGCTGTAGCGTAGTCCTTCACGCCGCAAACGCAGTAACAAGGCCAAGGTGATTTCCCCCTTGGTCCGGAATTCCAGGGATTCCGGCATGCCCGCCTCCCGGCAACGTTGCAAATCATCGAACCAGTGCTCGGGTACAAACAGCTCGCCATCCACCAGAGCGCAGGCGCGATCCCGCACCAGGGCGGCAAAGACGCCCACCTGACTGTTCTCGGTCTTGCCCAGGCGGCCATTCCATTGGCGCGCGACGCCAACGGACTTGTCACCCTTCTTCTCAAAGGCAGACTCATCGAAGACCAAAGCGGCGCCGTGGCCAAAGTGGGCATTGGCATCGACAATCAGTTGCTGCCTGACCTCGGCGCGCGACCAGTTGGATTCGCTCAGCATGTGATGGAGCCGTTGGTAGTGGCTACCTGCCACCTGCTCGGCCATGTGTTCCATGTTGCGCCGGTCGCACTGGAATAGTCCGTGGAGATAGAGCTTGGCAGCGTGTTCAACAGAGCGGGTTTGTCGCTGGAAGCAGCGCAGATAAGGGCTGAAATGGTCGTCAAAGTGGGCCAGCGCCGATCTGACCAGGCCGCCAATGCATTTGGAATATTGAGGCCGTCATGGTGAGTTAAAGCCTCATTAAAATCATTTAAAACAATACGTTGCATTTTATCACATGACGCTTTCAGATGACTGCGAGCGAATCTGACAAAGTAGAATTAATAAACCATTGGGGTAATCCCACGGCTCTGCCGGGGGACTCGCCAAGGTTTGACCTATACGGCGGTCGTTGTGAGTCTTCTATCTCGCCACTTGACGCGGTGCGGGGATAAACCGTCTGACGTGGGCTTTACAGGAGGCTTGTCAGGTAATACTCTAGGGTAAGAGTAAGAAAGTTAAAGTGTGCTATGAAAATCACCAGCAAAGGGCAGGTCACCATTCCCTTGGCCGTGCGGGAAAAGGCGGGGCTGCATCCGCATGGCGAGGTCGAGTTCGCCGTTCTGGACAATGGCGATGTGGTCATTCGTCCCGTGTCGCCTGCTGCTTCCGGGATACGCGCCGCTTTTGCGCGGGTTCGCGGCTCGGCCAACGCGGCGCAATTCAAAAGCATGAACACCGACGAATTCATGGCTTTCCTGCGTGGTTGAGGCGACTGCTCTCCCCGCCGCGAGCGAGCCGTCTGTCCGCCATTTTGTGACGCCATCGTCCGCCACCCTGGTGGATAGCTGTGTGTTGATCGACGTACTGGCCGATGACCCGGTTTGGGCAAACTGGTCGCTTGATCAATTGGAAAAACTGGGGCAACAGGGGCCGCTGGTCATCAATCCGCTCATCCTGGCGGAAATCAGCCCGCGTTACGAGCGCGCCGACGACCTTGAGGCGGCGCTCGCCGGATTGCCGCTGGTGCGCGAAAATCTGCCCTGGGATGCGGCCTTTCTGGCCGGGCAGGCATTTCGTGTCTATCGCCTGGGCGAGAGCGTCAAGAGCTCGCCGATGCCCGACTTTTACATTGGTGCCCACGCCCTGGTGCGCGGCATGCGCTTGTTGACCCGCGACGTGAAGCGCTATTGCAACTACTTCCCCCGGCTGGCCATTGTCGGGCCAACCGGGTTGAACCCTTGACGACACTGCGGAAGCGGAACTGATGAGCGATTTGTTTTCCCAAGGTGGACCTGAAACCAACGTGCCGCTGGCCGAGCAACTGCGTCCGCAAACCCCGGACGAGGTAATCGGCCAGCAGCATTTGCTCGGGCCGGGCAAGCCGCTGCGCCTGGCGTTCGCTTCCGGCCAGCCGCATTCGATGATCCTCTGGGGGCCGCCGGGGGTGGGTAAAACCACGCTGGCGCGGATGATGGCGACGCAGTTCAACTGCGAGTTCATCGCCCTGTCGGCGGTGTTTTCCGGCATCAAGGAGGTGCGCGAGGCGGTGGTGCAGGCCGAGATGTGGCGGGGGCAGGGCAAGCGCACCATTCTGTTCGTCGATGAAATCCACCGCTTCAACAAGGCGCAGCAGGACGGGTTTTTGCCTTTTGTCGAATCCGGGTTGTTTACCTTCATTGGCGCGACGACCGAGAACCCGTCGTTCGAGGTCAATTCGGCGCTGCTCTCGCGGGCTTCCGTCTATGTACTGAAGTCCCTGGATGAGAGCGAAATGGGGACGCTGTTCGACCGGGCCTGCCAGCGGGCGCTGGCCGATCTCGAATTTGATGCGACGGCCCGCGAACGGCTGGTCGGCCTGGCTGACGGCGATGCCCGGCGCTTGCTCAACTTGCTCGAACAGGTGCGTACGGCAGCGCATACGGCGGGTTTAAGCGTGGTCGACGGGGCTTTCATCGAGGCCACGCTGGCCCAGAGCCTGCGTCGTTTCGACAAGGGCGGCGATGCCTTCTACGACCAGATTTCAGCCTTGCACAAGTCGGTGCGCGGCTCCAACCCGGATGCGGCGCTCTACTGGTTCACCCGCATGCTCGACGGCGGCGCCGATCCGCGCTACCTGGCCCGGCGCATCATCCGCATGGCCTGGGAAGACATCGGCCTGGCCGATCCGCGTGCCATGCAACTGGCCAACGATGCGGCGGAAACCTATGAACGCCTCGGTTCGCCGGAAGGCGAACTGGCGCTCGGCCAGGCGGTGCTTTACCTAGCTGTCGCCGCCAAGTCGAATGCCGGTTACAACGCCTACAACGCGGCCCGCGCCTTTGTCGGCAAGGACGGCTCGCGGCCGGTGCCGGTGCATCTGCGCAATGCGCCGACCAAGCTGATGAAGGAACTCGGCTACGGCCACGCCTATCGCTACGCGCACGATGAGCCGGAAGCCTACGCCGCAGGCGAAAGCTATCTGCCGGAGGGTATGCCGGAGCCGGGCTGGTACCAGCCGACGCCGCGCGGTCTGGAAGGCAAGATCGGCGAAAAGCTCGAACATTTGCGTGCCCTCGATCAGCAGGCTCGCCGCCGACCGCGTCGCAACGAGGGCGGCGAACAGTAAATTGGAAACCGTCGCGCCATGGTGCAGCGAAGAGTCAGAACGGCGCGCCGGATAATCCGGGCGAGCCGTTGTTTCTCTCGGCGTCTCGGCGCTTGACTGGCGTTTTCTCAGGGGCCGGGTTAGGACGTGGTCTTGCTGGCGATGTTGCGGCGCAGCCAGGTCAGCATGTCGTCCCAGATTTCCCGCTGTTCGCGGGGGGGCGGCATGCTGGTGGCGTTGGGCAATTCGATGGTGATTACCGGCAGGTTTTTCGCGATGCCGCCGTAGTTGCCGAGCGAACCCGGGTAGATGCCCAGGCGGTTCAGGTTGAGATGGCCAAAACGCCGCGGCTGATGGGCCGGGCCGTCATAGTCGAGAATGCCGAAGGGGGCGTGTACGCTGACCACGACATCGGGCTGGAAACTTTCTATTTGCTCGCGCAACCAGCGGGTTTCCGTTTCCGAATTGGCGCTCTGGCCGGGGAAGCGGCGCGGGTCGCGGCCGGTCTTTTTGGCCCAGTAGGCATGGGCGTCGCTGTTCCAGTCGGTGGTCGGAAAGTTGCGGTTGAGATCGACGCCATGGCTATTCACCCGTTGCGGCGGATTGTTCAGCAGACCGTCCGGATTGGCCACGGGAATGACCCGCCAGTGGTACTGGCGGGCTTCGCTGTTGGCATCGTCGAGCCATTGCAGCCAGCGGAAGACGATCGAGGCCGAGGTCAGCTCGTCGCCATGGATGCCGCCGATCAGCAGGATGCGCCGGGCGCGGGCCGGCGCTTTGCCAGCCTGGGCGATCTTGCGGGTGGGCGGCGCAATGTCGCGCGACATCAGGGCGTGGCCGCGGGCCGAGGTCACCGTGGCGGCTTGCAGGCCGAGACTGCGGCAGACCGGCGGCGGCACACTGCCCAGGCGTTTGCCGATCGCCGCACACCAGTCTTCGGTCGGGGGCGGTGGGGAAGCGATGGCCCGGGCGGGCGACGATAGCGACAGGGAAGCCAGGGCGAGCAAAAGAGTGGGGGCTATACGATGCATGGGGACGACAGTGTTGTTTTAACTTGGCGTCATGATAATCGTCGACGGGGGGTTTGTCTGTGTCCCGTTTCCCGTTGCCGCTGGGCGTTAGGCGCCTCGCGTATAATCACGCTCTTCCCGGAGCCGATGCTCCGCTTGTTACAGGTCAAATCATGCTCGACATCCAACAACTCCGCTCCAATCTCGACGCCGTCGCCGAAGGCCTGGCCAAGCGCGGCAAGCCTATCGACTTTTCCGAATTCAAGACGCTGGAAGCCGAGCGCAAGACCTTGCAAAGCCGTACCCAGGAACTGCAGGCGCAGCGCAACAGCCTGTCGAAGCAGATCGGCATGTTGAAGGGCAAGGGGCAGGATGCTTCCGAGGTGATGGCCCAGGTCGGTGCCCTGGGCGACGAGCTGAAGGCCTCGGAAGTTCGGCTCGGCGAATTGCTGGAACGATTCAACGCCATTCTGGCGGCGCTGCCGAACATTCCCGACGAGTCGGTGCCGGTCGGCAGCGATGAGTCCGGCAATGTCGAAATCAAACGCTGGGGCACGCCGCGCGTTTTCGATTTCCCGGTCAAGGATCACACCGATGTCGGCGAGGCCCTCGGCCAGCTCGATTTCACTACTGCCGCGAAGATCGCCGGCGCCCGCTTCTCGCTGTTGAAGGGCGGCCTGGCCCGCCTGCACCGGGCGCTTGCCCAGTTCATGCTCGATACCCATACCGAACAGCATGGCTATACCGAGCTGTACGCGCCATATCTGGTGAATGCCGCCAGCCTGATGGGCACCGGCCAGTTGCCGAAGTTCGAGGAAGACCTGTTCAAGGTGCTGCGCGGCGAGCAGGACCCGCTCTACCTGATCCCGACCGCCGAAGTGCCGGTGACCAATATCGTGCGCGATGAAATCCTGGCCGCCGAGGTCCTGCCGCTGAAGTTCGTCTGCCACACCCCGTGTTTCCGTTCCGAAGCCGGTTCCGGCGGCCGTGACGTACGCGGCATGATCCGCCAGCACCAGTTCGATAAGGTCGAGTTGGTGCAGGTCGTGCATCCGGAGCGGTCGGCCGAAGCACACGAAGAGTTGACCCGGCAGGCCGAAATCATTCTCGAGAAGCTCGAGCTGCCGTATCGCCGGATGGCGCTGTGTTCCGGCGACATGGGCTTCTCCGCCGCCAAGACCTACGACCTCGAAGTCTGGTTGCCGGCCCAGAATACCTATCGCGAGATTTCCTCCTGCTCCAATTTCGGCGCCTTCCAGGCCCGTCGCATGCAGGCCCGTTTCCGCAACGACAAGAACAAGCCGGAGCTGGTGCACACCTTGAACGGCTCCGGCCTGGCGGTCGGGCGGACGCTGGTCGCCGTGCTGGAGAATTTTCAGAATGCCGACGGCAGCGTGACGATTCCCGCTGTGCTGCGTCCCTACATGGGCGGTCTGGACAAGCTTACGGCCTGATCCGGGGGCCGGACCTCGGGGTGGGGAGGCCGATCATTCGCCCGAGCCGGGGCGAGATCGGCTGAAACGATTCCTCGTTGCGGACGAGGATGTCGTAATAGCTGCGAATGTTTTCGACCAGGATGACCGCCTCGCCGCCGCGCGCCCGCCCGGATTTCAGGCGGCGGTAATACTTGGGCTGGGCGAGCAGGGGTAGGATGCGCTTCATGTCGAACCAGATGCCGGGGTCGGCGCCCAGTTGCCGGGCCAGGTTACGGGCGACATTGAAATGGCCGGGGCCGATGTTGTAGGCGGCAAGGGCCAGCCAGGTGCGGTCCGGTTCGGCGATTTGCGGGGTGACCTGGTCCTTCAGCAGGGTCAGGTAACGGGCGCCGGCCAGGATGCTTTCGCGCGGGTCCAGTCGGTTGCTGACGCCGAGGCGGTCGGCCGTTTCCTCGGTGAGCATCATGATGCCGCGGACGCCGGTCGGGCTGGTCGCTTCCGCCTCCCATTGCGACTCCTGGTAGGCCACGGCGGCGAGCAGGCGCCAGTCGATGCCGGCGATGCTTTGCCCGGCCTGGAAATGGTGGCGCAATTTGGGCAGCATGCTCTCGGTACGGCCCAGAAATTTGATGATGTCGGGTTGTTTCAGGCGCCGGACATGGCCGTAGTAACGATCTTCCAGGCGGGCCATGGTGCCGTCGAGTTGGGCCTGCTCGACAAAGCCGCAAACCCGGGCCAGCAATTCGGTGTTGGGCTTGCGGCCCAGCCACCAGACGATCGGCGTGTCGGCGCTAAGGTCGAGCGTCGTCTGCAGCGACGGGGTGAATTGGCTGGCGATGTCGACCAGGCTAGAATCGATCGCCGCCAGATGGCTGGGCGTACTGTCGACGGTGTCCAGCAGGTCGAAGATGTCGCCTTCCTTTTCCTCGATCACTTTCAGGCCGGGAACGCTCTGCTGTAATTTTTTCAGGGTGGCCAATTGCCGGGAGGCGCTCAGGGCATGGACGCTTCGGCCATCTAGGTCGGTTGTTGCGGTGATCGGCGGGGCGGCGGTGTTTTGCACCAGGACGTCGTGACTGTGCAGCAGCGGCGGCGTTACCCGCTGCGCTGCGTCGTCCGGCAAGGACAACCAGCCGATCGCGATATGCGCTTCGCCGGCCGCCATCCGGGCGGCGATTTCCGTCGGTTCGGCGATAAGATATTTGACGCCGACCCCGAGTTCCCGGGCAAAGGCCTCGATCAGATCGTGCTCCAGGCCGCTGGCCGGGTCGCTGTCATCCTCGCTGTGGGTGAGCGGGCCGGTCGTCGCCAAGACCACCAGGTCGTGCTGGGCCGGTGTCGGAAAGGGCAGGGCGCGGCCGAACCATGCGCTGTCGCAGGCGGCGAGCCAGAAAATCGATAAGCCAACAAGTGTGTTTTTGAAGCTGCGCATATCTACTTTTGTGCTATTATCTCGGCCGCTGCGGAGAGGTGGCAGAGTGGTCGAATGTACCTGATTCGAAATCAGGCGTACTGCAAGGTACCGTGGGTTCGAATCCCACCCTCTCCGCCAGCGAAACAAATAAACAAGCGCCTTGCCGGGCGCTTTTTTGTTGTGCCGGGCAAAGACGCCCGCTATCCAGAGGGGTTGAGCGATGCCCGGGCTAGCTTGTGAAACCGATGCGGGCGCGATGTTATCCGAATTCAGACAGTTTTCAAGCGTCTTCCCCATGCCGCCCCGGAGTGCCCCGGCTTTTTCTAAGAGGGCCGGGCGGCAATCCATTCCCCCAACGGTTCGGTCGATTGCCTATACTTGAACAAGGCGCCGGATGGCGTCGTCAGGTTTGGGAGTCAGCCATGCGTAAATTGCTCATCACCGTCTTTGCTGCGCTATCACTGCTGGCGCTTCCCGTGCATGCGGACCGGGGTTATGGTCATCGTGGTGGATATGGTCACCATGGGGGCGGTTCGGTGGCCGCCGGACTGGCCATTTTTGGCGTCCTGACCGGGCTGGCGATTCTGTCCGAGCAAAACCGGCAGAGCTATGTCGATCCTTATTATGCCCGGCCAGCCTACGTGCCGCCCCCCGTCTACGTCGAGCAATCGCCGGATGCCGTGCCTGCAGCGAATCCAGCCGGGACATGGTATTACTGTGCTTCAAGCGCACTGTACTACCCATACACGCGCGATTGTCCGGAAGGTTGGCAGGCTGTTCAGGCGCAGCCCTATTGATTGTCTAGCTGAACTGGTGGTCGTTAAAGGGGGGGGCGGATATCCCTCCGGTTAAATACCATCATCGCCCGGGCTACGCTCGCGCAGACCTGTAGGGCGCTTAGCTTGAGCGGGGCGTCTCGGTAGCCATTCGATCTCCCGGCGCCTCGGCGCTGCGTGGCGACGAGCTCTTGTCGGCGACGTAGGGCTTCAGTCCAAGGTCGAATTCGATAACGTGCCGTTTGATCCAGATCGAAACAGCGGCGATGATGTCCGGTAAGTCGGTGGTTTTTCCGTCCATTGCATCGAAGTGTATCTGGGTCAATTCTTCCAGTATCCGTTCGTGCGCTTTTCGGTGCTCGCTCTGCAGGGGCGCCGGGATCGCCAGCTGGCTCATCAAGGCTTCTTCGCTGACGAAGTGTTGAAAAATCTGGCTGCCGAAATCCGATAGGGCGTCGCTCAGTGCCTCTTCCGGGTATTTGCTCTGGCTGGTCGATTTCAGTTTGTCGAGTGTCGCCAGTAGCGCTCGATGCTGAGCATCAATCTCCGGGCTGCCGAGAAGCAAGCTGTCATCCATGGCGTTAAGCTCAGACAATTGTTCGATCTCATGGTGGTGGCGAATGTCGAGTCCGGGATGACACGTAAGCAATCGTCAGGTCATCAAAACTGTATCGAGATGCTCAGTATCGCATTGCTTTTTGACGAAAGGAATATGACCAAGGTTATAGGTAGCGGTGTTAAGTCCCTTTTCCTGGCCCTGCCTGGATGGGAATTCCGGATTCTTTGCCTTGGGGGCTTGCAAAACCTGGCCGGGAATTTATAATGCGGGCCCTCCTCAGTAGCGAATCTGAGGATCAGTCGAGCGGCAGTAGCTCAGTTGGTAGAGCGCAACCTTGCCAAGGTTGAGGTCGAGAGTTCGAGACTCTTCTGCCGCTCCAGTTCATTGCAGGCGTGGTCGGGCGAGATCCGGTCAGCGGCTTGTCGGGAAAGCGTTCTTAGCTCAGTTGGTAGAGCGTCGCCCTTACAAGGCGAATGTCGGCGGTTCGAGCCCGTCAGGACGCACCAAGCTTTACGTGCCGCCCGTCACCGAGCGGGCAAGGGCGAAGAATTATTTCTTCGGCTCCTGGCGCGGCGCTTCCCCGGCGTCGGATAGCGGCTTTTGAATCTCGGTCAGGGTCAATAGACCGTCGGCTGAATTGACGATTTTGTAGATGGCATCCGGCTTCTCGCTCGATTTCTTGAGTACGGCTTGCCACTCCACTTCAGCGCTGCGTAATCCGTCAATTTTCTTGTGCACCGAAGCAATGCTGTCGGCGACATCGGTTTTCAGACTTTCATTGAATTGTTCGATTTTGCCCGCTGTCGGATTCAGTACCAATAAAACGGTATTGACAAGGGAGAGCACAAACGCCCCGCCCGCCAGTATGCTCAATAGTTTGAGCGGATTGGGTGCCTTCGGGGGTGTCTTGGTGGATTCGGTGTCTTCGGTAGCCATGATTGCCTCATCAAATGTCAACGCTTTACTTGCCTAGCTTACCCGCCGCACCGGGAAAACTCCACAACAACGGACCGCGCCGCCGGCCGAAAGGCAAACGGCGGGCAGGATTCGGCATCTGGCCTGAATTGTCGGGCTTGCGGTTTTTCGGTATCCGCCCTTGCCTGCCGCTCCCGGTCGTGCGGCGGGCCTTGCGGTGGCGGGATTGCCGGGTTGCCATGAGAGGGCGCGGGGTGATGATAAATGCCTGATTCTTATTGTTTGTATTGCCGGTCGAATGGCTGCTTCTGGCTTTTCCGGCGGCTTCAATAATTCCGCTCGCCGCTTTGGTGTTCGTTTCGCGGCAGTTCTTGGCAAAATCCGTCGGGGCTCGCCGCTATCGTCCGCCGATCACGCATGCGCTTCTTGGCCGCAAACGGTGGTGCCGGAAGTGCTTGCCAAATGGCCGACCGAAGGCGGCTACGGCAAGCCGCTGCTGCTGAATGCCGCGCTCGGCGGGGTGAAGATGCTGATCAACAGCGGCGCCGCGCCGGAGAAGTAAGGGGGCGGATGCTGGCCCGGGTGGGTGAGTCGGGCGGTGCCTTAGCCGCGCCGGCCGGTGGTCGATTTGGCCACCTTGGCGGGGCTGCCGGCTTTGCTGCTGGCGGTTTTGTGCTTGCTTTCGCTGCTTGTGGCCCGGGCGCTCTTGGCCGGGTTCTTGCCGGGCTCGGCGGCGGCCACTTTGTGACTGCCCTTGCCGGAGGCGCGCTCGGCGCGTTTGCCGTGGGCATTGGCTTCCCTCGCACTGAGCCTGGTTTCGCCGCGCTCGGCATGGCTTTTCGCCGCTTTGTCGCCCCTGGCGGAGGCTGGCCGGCAATGCTTGCGGCAAACCACTTCCGGTTCGGCTTCGACGATTTGGGTCGGTGCGACACCGCGCGCCACACTGTTCAGGTCGTCGCCGCCCTGGCCGGCCGGAACCAGCAGGGTGGTGCCGGCCCCCAGTCGGATGCCGCTGGGCAGGCTGTTGATGCGCGCCAGTTCGGGCAGCGAGATGCCGAAACGGGGTGCGATCTGACGTAGCCGTTCGCCGTGCTTCAGCGTGTAGGCTTGCCATTCGGAAAGCGGAGCGGCGTTTTTCTCGAGATTGCTGCGGAAGAGGGTCAGCTTGTCGGCGGGGAGGACCAGCGGCGTGTCGGCCTTGATGACCGGGCGATTGTGCGAGGGATTGAGGGCGATGAACTCGTCGAGCGGCATGTTGGCCAGGCGGGCCGCGGTCTTGACGTCGATTGGGTGGGGCGTGTCGATGGTCGCAAAGTAGGGGCGATTGAGGATTTCCGGCAGGTGCAACTGGACCATCAGGGCCGGGTTGCCGAAAATGTTCTTCAGCGCCTGCAGTTTGGGAACGTAATGCCGGGTTTCGTTCGGCATGGTCAGATTGACGTAATCGGTCGGCAGACCGCGCGAATTGTTCTTTTCAATCGCCCGTTTGACGGCGCCTTCGCCCCAGTTGTAGGAGGCCAGCGCCAGTTGCCAGTCGCCGTGCATTTCGTAAATGGTTTGCAGGTAATCGAGGGCGGCGCCGGTCGAGGCGACGATGTCGCGCCGCTTGTCCTGCCACCAGTTTTGTTCGAGATTGAAGCGTTTGCCGGTGGCCGGGATGAATTGCCAGAGGCCGGAGGCATTGGAGCGGGAATTGGCCATCGGGTTGAAGGAGCTCTCGACCATCGGCAGCAGCGCCAGTTCGGTCGGCATGCCGCGCGCTTCCAGTTCCTGGACGATGAAATGCATGTAGGGACGACTGCGTTCGACCATGCGGCGCAAGGCATCTGGCCGATTTTGATACCACTGCTGGTAATACAGGGTCAGGTCGTCGTTGAGATCGGGCATCGAGAAGCCGTTGCGCAGGCGATCCCACAGATTGTCCGAGTTGGCCGTCAGGTCGATGCTGCCGCTCGGTAGCGGGGCGGCGCGCAGCTCGAAAGTGTTGAGTGCCCCTTCCGCTTCGCCGGCATTCGGCTCGGCCGGCGTGGGCGAGAGCAGGGAGGGCATGAGCAGCGAGATCAGCGGGAAACTGTCGCGCGCCTCTTCAGCCGGTTTTTCCGCCAGGGCAGGCAAGGTTTGGGCGAGCAAGACGGCCCCCAGAACCATTCCGGCAATACGGCGAACAAGCGGCAGAACGTTGCGATGATGCATAAAGAGGGGGGCTCCTGACGCGAACGGCGCGACTTAATCGGGCATTATACCCGAGCTCGCGGCGCCCGGTCCCAAGTTCCGAGCCCGGCGCCGGCCGTTGCCGGGTGTGGTGGGGCGGATATCTTTGCCGCAACTCGCTACACTGGCTGCCCCACCTTGTTCCGGAGCGCCCATGCCACAGTACCCCGCACCGTCGCAACGGATCCCGACCGGCATCTGGGTGCTCGGCTTTGTCAGCTTGCTGATGGATGTCTCGTCGGAAATGATCCACAGCCTGTTGCCCTTGTTCATGGTCACGACCTTGGGGGCGAGTGCCTTGATGGTCGGCATGATCGAGGGGCTGGCCGAGGCGACGGCGCTGATCGTCAAGGTGTTTTCCGGGGTTTTGAGCGATTATCTCGGTCGGCGCAAGGGGCTGGCCCTTTTCGGCTATGCGCTGGGCGCCCTGAGCAAGCCATTGTTCGCCCTGGCGCCGACGCTCGGGGTGGTGCTCGGCGCCCGCCTGCTCGATCGGGTCGGCAAAGGTATTCGCGGCGCGCCGCGCGATGCGCTGGTGGCCGATATCGCCCCGCCGCATCTGCGCGGAGCGGCCTTTGGCCTGCGCCAGGCGCTCGATACGGTGGGCGCTTTTCTCGGCCCCTTGCTGGCGGTGGCTTTGATGTTCTGGTGGGCCAACGATTTCCGGGCGGTGTTCTGGGTCGCCCTGATTCCCGGTCTGCTCGCCGTCGCCTTGCTGCTGTTTGGCATTCGCGAGCCGGCCGGGCACCGCGACGTCCGGCGCCACAACCCGATCCGCCGGGAAAACCTGCGCCGGCTGGATGGCAATTACTGGTCGGTAGTGGCCATCGGCGCGCTATTCACGCTGGCCCGTTTCAGTGAAGCCTTTCTCGTCCTGCGGGCCGAGCAGAGCGGCATGGCGCTGGCTCTGGTGCCGTTGGTGATGGTTGCCATGAACCTGATCTACGCCGCCACGGCCTACCCCTTCGGGAAATTGTCCGATGTCATGAGTCACCGCCGTTTGCTGGTCTACGGACTGCTTGTCCTGGTTGCCGCCGACCTCGTGCTGGCGGCCAGTGCTCACTGGGCGGTGCTGTTGCTCGGCGTGGCTCTGTGGGGCATCCATATGGGCATGACGCAGGGACTGCTGGCGACCATGGTGGCCGATACGGCGCCGGCCGACCTGCGCGGGACGGCCTTTGGCTTCTTCAATCTGCTGAGCGGTATCGCCCTGCTGCTGGCCAGTGCGACGGCCGGCCTGGTCTGGGATCGTTACGGTGCGGCGTGGACCTTCTACGGCGGGGCGGCGTTCTGCGGGCTGGCGTTGCTTGGCCTGTTCTGGCGCTCCCGTCAGCGCGCCGCCGTCAATAGATAAAGGGTAATTGCAGGCTGTCGGTGCCCAGGGCGTCGCCGCTGGTTTCCCGGCACAGTGCCAGAAAGCTGCGGGTGGCGGGGCTGACGTGGCGCAGGCGGTGGCGGGCAAAATAGAAATGGCGGCGCAGATCGAACTGCGGCGTCTTGATTTCGACCAGACTGCCGCGCCGGAAGGCTTCGCGCAAGGCCAGCCGGGACAGGCAGCCAATGCCGAGGCCGGATTCGACGGCGCGCTTGATGGCTTCGGTGTGTTCGAGTTCGAGTTGGATGTGGAGGTCGGGTAGCGCCCGGGCGATTACCCGGTCGAACAGGGCGCGGGTGCCCGAGCCCGCTTCGCGGACGATCCACGACTGGCGGTTGAGGCTGGCCATGCCGCTGTCGGCGCGGCCGGCCAGGGGGTGCTGCGGGGCGCAGAAGACAACCAGCGCGTCGTCGAGCCAGGGTTCGAGCAGCAGGTCGGGGTCGCTGGCTTCGCCTTCGATGAGGCCGATATCGAGTTCGAAGCGCAACAGGCGGGCGACGATACTGTCGGTGTTGGCGACCTGGAGCCGGGTTTTCGACGCCGGATGGCGCCGCAGGTGTTCGGCGACGATCAGCGTCGCCAGGTAGTTGCCGATGGTCAGTGTGGCGCCGACCGCCAGCGGGCCGAGGATGTTGCCGGCCAGATAGCTTTCGAGGTCGGCGGCCCGGGCCAGCATTTCCTCGGCCTGCGGCAACAGGCCGCGGCCGGTGGCATTGAGACGCAGGGATTTGCCGATGCGGTCGAAGAGCGGGCAGTCGAATTGCCGCTCCAGTTCGACCAGGGCGCTGCTCGCCGCCGATTGCGACATGGCCAGTGCGGCGGCGGCCCGCGAAACGTTTTCGCTGGCGGCGATGGCGGCGAAGATTTCGATCTGGCGCAGGGTAATTCGCATATCGATTTTATGGGTAAGCAATAGCGAAATTATCCGCTAATACAAATAAACGGGAAAGCCTATGATCTGTCCAATGCAAAAGCCGAGGACCGCCACCATGAGTTCACTAGCCACCGAAAAAGTCATTTCCGTCCATCACTGGAACGACACCCTGTTTTCCTTTCGCACGACGCGCGATCCGGGGCTGCGTTTCATCAACGGCCAGTTCGTGATGATCGGTCTGGAAGTCGATGGGCGGCCGCTGACGCGCGCCTACAGCATCGCCAGTGCCAATCATGAAGAACATCTGGAATTTTTCAGCATCAAGGTGCCGAATGGTCCGCTGACTTCGCGCCTGCAGCATCTCGAACCGGGTGACCCGATCATCGTCAGCAAGAAGCCGACCGGCACGCTGGTGCTGCGCGATCTGCGACCGGGCAAGCGGCTCTTCATGTTCGCCACCGGCACCGGTCTGGCGCCCTTCATGAGCCTGATCCACGATCCGGAAACTTACGAGAATTTCGACAAGATCATCCTCATCCACGGCGTGCGCTGGAGCAACGAACTGGCGTACCACGACTACATCACGCAGGAGCTGGCCGGACATGAGTTTTTCGGCGACTGGGCGAGGGAGAAGCTGATCTATTACCCGACGGTGACGCGCGAACGTTTCCGCAACAATGGTCGGCTGACCGATCTCGTCAAGTCGGGCAAACTCTATGCCGATATCGGCGAGGCGCCGCTCGATGCGGCCACCGATCGCGCCATGATCTGCGGCGGTCCGGATATGCTGAACGATACCGCGGCTATGCTCGATGCCCTTGGTTTCGAGATTTCGCCGCATATCGGCGTGGCCGGCGACTACGTCATCGAACGGGCCTTCGTCGAGAAATAGGGCGGGAGTGGTGTCGTCCGGCGCTAACCTAGAAAATGCAATTGAACCGCAGAGACGCAGAGGTGCTGAGGAAAAACAAAGGCTTGCCGGGATATTCGGCACACCTTCTTCTCTGCGCCTTTGCGACTCCGCGGTAAGGTTTTTAGGGGTAATCGGCAAGAGCCGACAGCAGCCCGGCCAGTTGGTCGATTTCACCGGCCAGTTGGTCGATGCTCGGGGCGAGTTCGGCCAGTTGTCCGAGCCTCGCCTGGCCCTCGATTTCGCCGGCCAGGCGTGCCGCCGGCTCGGCCTTGAAGGTGATGAGAAGGCGGTGTAGGCACTGGGCGGTGCGGGCGATCGGTCGGCTGTCGTTGTTCGCGAGGCCATCGCGCAGGCGCTGAATATTGTGTTCCCAGGTGTCGAGGAATACCCCGGCGATCATGTCCACCATTTCGCGATCGGCCAGCCGCAAGGCTTCCCCGTAATCGAACCGGGCTATCGGCGTTGCCGGCGCCAGCGCCGGGGCGCCGCAGGTCAACAGTTTTTCCAGCAATTCCTTGGCGCTGATCGGCTTTGCCAGGTAGTCATCCATGCCGGCGGCGAGGCAGGCATCGCGATCGCTCTGCATGGCGTTGGCGGTCATCGCGATGATCGGGGTGTGCGGCAGGGCGGATTGTTTTTCATAGTGCCGGATGCGGCGGGTCGCTTCGATGCCGCTCATCACCGGCATCTGCATGTCCATCAGGATGACGTCGAAACTGCGTTCGGCGTAACGAACCACGGCTTCCTGGCCATTGTTGGCAATGGTGGTGCGATGCCCCCATTTTTCCAGCAAGCTGACGGCGAGTTTCTGATTGAGCGGATGGTCTTCGACCAGCAGCACGTCCAGCGCCGGTTGCAGTTCGCGCAAGGAGTGGCGGGTGACCAGCCGGTCGGCTGGCAGGGGTTGGTGATTGCGGGTACTGTCGAAAATCCGGCAGAGGGCGGCGAGCAATTCTTCGGCGGCAATCGGTTTGGAAAAGAAACCGGCGATGCCGACCTCCTGGCAGCGCTGGGCATCGCCGCGCATCGCCCCGGAAGACAGCATGAGCATCGGGGGCAGGGTGGCGAAGCTGCGCCGGAGCCGGGCGGCGAGCTGGTAGCCGTCCAATTCCGGCATGTGGGCGTCGAGCAGGATGCAGTCGAACGCCGTCTCGTTTTTCTGCAGTAGTTCGAGGGCCATCTGGCCGGAGGCGGCCAGGGTCGGGATGATTTCCCAGGCCTCCAGCATGCCGGCCAGGACACGCCGGTTGGTCTCGTTGTCATCGACGATCAGGATGCGATGGCCGCGCATCTTGATCTGGGCCGGCCGGGCTTGCGGTGGGAATTCGTCGATCTGCAGCGGGATTGCGAAATGAAAGGTGCTGCCCCGGTCGATTTCGCTCTCCAGCCACATTTCGCCGCCCATCAGGTCGACCAGGCGGCGGGAAATGGAAAGGCCGAGGCCGGTGCCGCCATATTTGCGGGTGGTCGAACTGTCTTCCTGGGAGAAGGCGTCAAAAATTAGCTGCTGTTTTTCCGGGGCGATGCCGATGCCCGTGTCGCGGACGGCAAAATGCACCCGGGCCGGGTTGTCGGCCGGCTCCTGCAGGCTGACGCGCAGGTCGATTTCGCCTTGTTCGGTGAATTTGATGGCATTGCCAATCAGGTTGATCAGGACCTGGCGAATCCGTCCGGGGTCGCCGAAAACGTGGCTCGGTACGGCGGGCAGGATTTCGCAGACAATTTCGATATTCTTTTCATAGGCGCGCAGGGCCAGGGGTTTCAGGGTTTCGGCGAGGAGCCGGTGGAGATCGAAGGAGATGTGTTCGACGAGCAGTTTGCCGGCTTCGATTTTTGAAAAGTCGAGAATGTCGTTGATGATGGTGAGCAGCGAATCGGCCGATGATTTGACGGCCGCCATGTATTCGCGCTGCTCGTCGGTGAGCGCCGTATCGAGGGCGAGGTCGGTCATGCCGATGATGCCGTTCATCGGGGTGCGGATTTCGTGGCTCATATTGGCCAGGAATTCGCTCTTGGCGCGACTGGCGGCTTCCGCCGCTTCCTTGGCGAGCAAGGTTTCCCGTTCCGCCAGTTTGCGCTCGGTGATGTCGATGATGACGCCGAGTACGCCGTAGACCGTGCCGTCGAGCTGGGTCAGGGCCGCCTTGCGGTAAATGGCTTCGTGGCGTACGCCGTCGCGCCCATGGACCACGGCCTCGTAGGTTTGGGTGCCCGGCTTGCGCATCAGCTCGCGGTCCTTGACGAGATGCACGGCCGCATCCTGCGGGCTGAGCAGGTCGTGCAGCGTGCGCCCGATAAAGTCCTCGCGACGGAGATTGAAGAACAGTTCGAAGGCCCGGTTGAGGCGGAGATAGCGTCCTTCGGCGTCCTTCAGATACATGGGCAGCGGAATGGCTTCGACCAGTTCCTCGACCAGGTGCAATTGCTCGGAAAGCTGGGCTTCCATTTGCTTGCGGTCGGTAATGTCGGTGCGGATGCTGATGTACTGCTCGGGTAATCCATCTTCGCCGGGGAAGGGGACGACCGTGGCGTTCACCCAGTAGAGTTTCCCCGATTTCGAGCGATTGCGCAGCTCGCCGTGCCAGACCCGGCCTTGGCTGATGGTTTGCCACATGTCGCGGAAAAATTCCGCCGAATGGAGGCCGGAATTGATGATACGGTGATTCTGGCCGAGCAGTTGCTGGCGGCTGAATTCGCTGATCTGGCAGAAGCGGTCGTTGGCGTAGATGATGTTGCCGGCAGTATCGGTGATGCTGACGATGGCATGCTGGTCGAGGGCGAATTTCTGGTTGGTCAGGGCGCGCCGGCTGGTTTCGCTTTCCGCCACCAGATCGGCCAGGCGTTGCGAGAGGGCGCCGAGATCGGCTTCGGCGAGGATGATCGAGTCGTTGCCGGCGGCGGTGTTGGGGAGCAGGACGCGGACCGCGTCGCGTAGCGAAATCAGCGCATTTTCCCGTGCTAGCAGTTCCTGGCGCAGTTGGTCATTGAGCGCCGACAATTCCCGCGAGGAAATTTCCAGGCTGCGCGTGCGCAATTGCAGATCGCGTTCGTACTGCTCGTATGAGGCATCGATCCGCTCGAGCAGCTCACGCAGGCCGTTGAACAGCCCGGCACTGTCGGTTTCGGCCGAACTGGCGGCGGCGTGCAGTTTTTCGAGGAGCAGCGTGAGGGCCGCCTCGTCTTCGATGCCGATGGTACGTTTGAGTTGTCGGAGCAGGGCTTTTTGCATGCTTCTTGTCCCGGGGCGGCTCAGTCTTCGCTCAGGCAGGTGATGGTCATCGTCTGGTTGTGCAGCAGGCAGGATGAGCCGGGCATGAAGGGGCTGATCTCGCCGTAGGAGTAGAAACCGGTGAGGACGGTCTGCTTGCCGAAGACCTCGCTGACCGCGTCGACTTCTTCATCGACCCGGCCGCCCATGACCAGTTTGCGGCCGACGCAACTGACCAGCAGGGCGAGCTGCTCGGTCGGCGCGGCTAGCATTTGGGCAGCGGCGCGGGCCGCCGTTTCGGCGCCATGGACCAATTTTTCGGTGCTCGAATGCATCAGCTTGAGGTAGCCGTCGGCGAGTATTTCGCCGGCCAGGGTCAGGCTGCCGGCTGCTTCGTCGATGCCGAGTATGGTCCGGATCAGGCCGATGCTGTTGTGGTCTTCGCCGAGCATGGCAAGCGGAAAAAGCAGGCCGGAGGCGGGCAGGTCCTTGGCGTGTTCGCCGAGGTAGCGTTTATAAACGGCGAGCGCCGGCTCGCCGTCCAATTCGAATAGAACGTTGCCGGCACAGCGCGTAACCTTGCGAGCCGGGCCGAAAGCTTCCCAGCCGCCGAACGAGCCGTGACCAAAGTGCAGGTGCTCGCCATGCAGACCGAGAGCGACCACGGTCCGGTCGCTGATGCCCTGCGGGCCGAGCGTAAAGGTCTGGCGGAAGGCGCCGCCATCGCCGGCCAGGCCGCCGGTAATCGGCATGCTGCTGCCGAGAACGGCGGTCAGGCCGTTGACCAGGGCGCTGCCGTTGATCTCGACGCCGGGCCCGAAAACGAGAACGCTCTTCAGATCGGGGGCGGCCAGTTGCAGGCCGAGTCGCTGACCGGCGGCATAGGAGTCGGCCATCTCGGCGAGGGGGGTGCTGGCACAGCTAGCGGTAATCTTGTCAAAACGAATGGCGGTGAGCGTGCAACTGCCGTCTTCAACGCCGTCGCCGGTAATTTCGCCGGCGGTCGAGCAACCCAACAGAATGGCCTGCGGGCAGGCCGAACGCAGGGCATCGACGAAGCCCGTTGCCGAAAAATGGGCAACCGAACCGAAAGCCAGCAGCAAACTGGCATCGGGCATGTTCAGCGTGGCCAACTGGCTAGTCAGTTGTTCCGGCTTTCCTATGCTTTTCTGGACAATTTGCACCTGACGCACTCCCGGCTCGAAAGACGATCAAAGCTAACATAAAGCGCCGGGGCAGGGGCGATCGGTTTTGTCCACTGCCCGGCATCAGGAAGTTGATCGGGATGTGATCGTTAGCGGCGTTTTCGTCGCGCCTTATCTGTTCGCAGTTCGGGGATGGAAACGAAAAACCCGCTGAAAATCGCGGTGATTTTCAACGGGTTTAATGGTTGGCGGAGTGGACGGGACTCGAACCCGCGACCCCCGGCGTGACAGGCCGGTATTCTAACCAACTGAACTACCACTCCAGTACTGCAAAATCTTCTGCCAAATTCTTGGCGTCCCCACGGGGATTCGAACCCCGGTCGCCGCCGTGAAAGGGCGGTGTCCTAGGCCTCTAGACGATGGGGACCCGGACGTTGGTGCTACAACCGACAACTGCTGGTTCGGAATCTGGTGGAGGTACGCGGGATCGAACCGCGGACCTCTTGCATGCCATGCAAGCGCTCTCCCAGCTGAGCTATACCCCCATTCGAGAGACAGCCGAACCAACTTTGGCTTTTCAGCCCAGACTGCGAAATTGCCGCAACCTGCATAAAAAAACCGGATGAATCCGGTTTTCAGAATTGGCGGAGTGGACGGGACTCGAACCCGCGACCCCCGGCGTGACAGGCCGGTATTCTAACCAACTGAACTACCACTCCAGTACTGCAAAAACCTACTGCCAAAATCTTGGCGTCCCCACGGGGATTCGAACCCCGGTCGCCGCCGTGAAAGGGCGGTGTCCTAGGCCTCTAGACGATGGGGACCCGGACTAAATCTTTCGCGCTTTGGTGGAGGTACGCGGGATCGAACCGCGGACCTCTTGCATGCCATGCAAGCGCTCTCCCAGCTGAGCTATACCCCCGCCGCGAAAGAAGGCCGCATTATAGGGACCCGGTTGGTCCTTGTAAAGAGCCTTGCCGCGTTTTCTAGATATTTTGCGCCAGGGCGGCGACGACCTTCTCGCGCCCGATCAGCGCGATTACCGCATCGACGGATGGGGTCTGTGCCTGGCCGGTCAGGATGACGCGGAGCGGCATCGCCAGTTTCGGCATTTTCAGGCCATGCTTGCTCACCGTTTCCTTGATCAACGCATTGATGGCCGGCGCTTCCCAGGCGACTGTGGCGATCCCCGCGGCAAAATCGGCCAGCGCCGGTTTTGCTTCTTCGCTCAGATGCTGGGCGAGCAGTTCCGGATTGGGCGTGACATGGACGTAAAAGACTTCGACGGCATCGGCCAGCAGGTTCAGTGTGTTGCAGCGGTCGACGTAGAGGGCGACGGCCTTTTCGAGATCGGGGCCGGTCGCGCTATCGACGCCGCGGGCAGCGAGTCGCGGCGCGACCTTGGCGGCCAGTTCGGCGGCCGGCAAGGCCTTCATGTAATGCTGGTTGAGCCAGAGCAGTTTTTCGGTGTTGAACTGGGCGGCCGAGGCGGTGATGTGGTCAAGGTCGAACCATTCGACGAATTGCTGGCGCGAGAAGACTTCTTCGTCGCCGTGCGACCAGCCGAGGCGGGCCAGATAGTTGATCACGGCTTCACACAGGAAGCCGTCTTCGTCGTACTGCATGACCGAGACCGCGCCATGGCGCTTCGACAGCTTCGTTCCGTCATCGCCGAGGATCATCGAGAGGTGGGCGTATTGCGGCACTTCGGCACCGAGGGCGGCGAGGATGTTGATCTGGCGCGGCGTGTTGTTGACGTGGTCGTCGCCGCGGATGACGTGGGTGATACCCATGTCCCAGTCGTCGACGCAGACGCAGAAGTTATAGGTCGGCGTGCCGTCGGCGCGGGCGATGATCAGGTCGTCCAGTTCGCCATTGGCGATCTCGATGCGGCCCTTGACCTGGTCGTCCCAGGCAACGACGCCGTCCTTCGGGTTCTTGAAGCGGATGACCGGCGGCACGTCGGCCGGCGGTGTCGGCAAAGTCTTGCCGGCTTCCGGGCGCCAGCGCCCGTCGTAACGCGGCTTTTCCTTCTTGGCTTCCTGTTCGGCGCGCAGGGCATCGAGTTCTTCGCGCGTCGTGTAGCAGTAATAAGCCGAGCCCTTGGCCAGCATTTCCTGGATCACTTCCTTGTAACGCGCCATGCGCTGCATCTGGTAGAACGGACCTTCGTCGTGCTCCAGGCCCAGCCACTGCATGCCGTCGATGATCGCCTGGACGGCTTCCGGCGTCGATCGTGCGACATCGGTATCTTCGATGCGCAGAATGAACGTGCCGCCGTGGCGGCGGGCATAGGCCCAGGAAAAGAGGGCGGTACGGGCGCCGCCGATATGGAGGTAACCGGTAGGACTGGGGGCAAAACGGGTGCGGACGGGCTTCATGGGAGACGGAATCTATGCGGAAACAAAGGCGGTATTCTATCCGACCCGCGTTTGACCCGCTTCCCGAGTTGTGGTTAAATGCGCGCCTCTCAAGTGGGCGGTTAGCTCAGCGGTAGAGCACTGCCTTCACACGGCAGGGGTCACTGGTTCGATCCCAGTACCGCCCACCATTCAAGAGAAAACAGAAACCCGCTCAGCGTAAGGCTCGGCGGGTTTTTTGTGGGCTCTCGGTTATTCTTGCCGGGTGGCCCGTCTCGGCCACGCGTTGAGCAGTCCTCATCAGCAAGCTTGTGTACCTCGTTTGAATACTGTATATTTGAACAGTATATTGAGACGGGGGCCGTTATGTGTGGCTGTTTTGAACTCAAGGCGAAAGCCAGGGCGTTGACCAAGTATTTCCAGCATCTGCGACTGAACCCGTCCGAGATGCCGTGGGCCGCGGAACTGCACCCTCGGGATTGGGTGCTGATGCTGACGGCGGGCGATCGTGGCCATGTGGCCAGCCGCGCCCGCTGGGGGCTGGTCGGCAGTTTTCTTAGCGACGAGCCGCAAATTCCGGTCAGCATTTTGCGCAGTGAAGGCCTGGCGTCGATGCCGTTTTACGGCAAGATCCTGCGCGGCAAGCGTTGCCTGATCCCGGCCACGGCTTTCTTTGCCTGGCCGGTGGCGGCGGGCGCCAAACAGAAGCAGCGGATCAGCCAGCCGCAGGGCGACATCCTGCTGTTTGCCGGGGTTTTCGACCAGCATCCGCGGGCCGGGACGACCTGTGCGATTCTGACGACTTCCGCCAAGGCTGCGTTAGGGGCGGCCCATGAGCGGATGCCGGTCATTTTGAGCCGGGAGGCAGCGGCCTTCTGGCTGGAGGACTTTCCGGAATTTCCGGCGGCCGAGTTGGCACTTTTGCTGGCGGACCCGGCGCCCGGTGCACTCAAGCTCGAGCCTGTCGCCGAGCCCGAGGAATCGCCGCAATTGGCCTTCAAGTTTGCTTGAACAAGGTCCTGGTGCGCGGTCGACAGGGCGGTGTCGGAAAATTAGATGGCCGTCAGGCAAAAAATATTTTCTGGCGACCTGCGCGGCGGCCACCCATTTCACCCAGTGGTCGATGTTCTTGATCGTTATGAAGTTGCTTAAGGAAATGAGCTAAGTTCATAACCGCAAAGAAGAAAATCAGGTTACCCACAAAACCTGTGGATAACTATGGGGATAAGCTGTAGAAATCGCCTTTAAACTCCCGTCGCTAAAGACTTTGCCTTACTCTGCAAAAACTCTATGCAATGTTTTATCTATATGAAAATAAAGCGTTTAATTATTTTTGTTGACATCAGTTAAGCGCCGATTTTTTCTCGTCCGGGGCGCTTTCCGAATTTTTGCTTTGTGAATAAGTCAAGTCTTGACAGCGAAATTCTTGCCGCCGGATTGGGCTGGGCAGGGGCAAACGGGCCGGGCCACTGCCCGATGGCGGCGGCATTTTACGGTCCGGGTCGGGCGGTGTTAGTCGGGCGCCGTTTCCTGGTCGATTTTGCCGTGGGTTCTCTTGACCAGTTCATAGAATGCTTCGGCCGCCGGTGACAAGGTGCTGTTGCGGCGGCGGACCAGGATGACCTTGCGTTTGACCACCGGGCTGACCAGCGGAATGCGCCGGACGCCGGGCCGATCGCCTTCCTGGAAGGTCGAGGCGGGCAGGATGGCGCAGCCGACGCCGGCGGCGACCAGGCTGATCGCCGTGGCGTGGTGCTGGACTTCGTAGGCGCCGCTCAAACTGATGCCACGCTTGGCGAGTTGATAATCCATGAAGACCCGGGTGGCCGTCAGATTGCTGACGACGATCAACTCGGCACCGCTCATGTCGGACCAAGTGACCGATTTCATGCGGCTCAGCGGATTCGATTCGCGGCAAAAAAACATCAGGGGGTCATCGAACAGGGGCGTTTCGATGAGGTCGGGATGTTGCTCGCCATGGACCCCGATTCCCAGCTCGGCCTGGCTGCTGAGAACGGCGTCGCGTACTTCATACGAGGTGGCATCGAGCAGGCGAATGCGGTTTTTCGGACTGGTCTCGGCATATTCGCGGATCAGCTTGGGCAGGATATGTGCTGCCATGGTCGGAACGCAGGCCAGGGTAAAGCTGCCCCGGGAATATTTCGACATGTCCTTGAGGCGGCCGACGGCAGCCGTCATTTCGCTGACGATGACGCGGGCTTGCGGCAGGAAGTCGCGGCCGACGGCGGTCAACTCGACATAGCGGGTGGTGCGATCAAGCAACTTGAGGCCGAGATAGGACTCGAGTTTCTGGATGCGGCGGGTCAGGGCCGTCTGGGTGACGTGCATGTGCTCGGCAGCCTTGTTGAAACCACCGAGTTCGGCGATCACGACGAAGGCCTGGATGCCATCAAAGTCGATTTTCATTTTTGTCTCCTGCGCTTGACGAGCGGCTTTTCCGGTGCTGCCCGGGTGTCTTCGGTGAGCCGGCTACGGTGCCTGGAATATATGCGCAGATCGCAACAAAATCAAAAATTATTGCATTTCATTTTGTGTAATGGATTCCCTATTATCAAAACCACGGAAACATCTGGTCAAGAGGAGAACAAATTGCGCATACCCTGCGTTCTGATGCGAGGCGGTTCATCGAAGGGCCTGTTCTTCTTCGCCAAGGACTTGCCGGCCGATCCGGCGGCTCGCGACCGCATGCTGCTGGCCGCCATGGGCTCGCCCGACGCCCGGCAGATCGACGGTATGGGCGGCGGCAACGATCATAGCAGCAAGGTGGTGATCGTCGGCCCGTCAGCGCAGCCGGATGCCGATGTCGAGTATCTCTTCGCCCAGGTTTCAGTGGCCCGCGACTTGGTCGATATCCTGCCCAACAGCGGCAACATGTTGGCCGGCGTGGCGCCGTTTGCCATCGAATACGGTCTGGTCAAAGCCGCATCGCCGATCACCAAGGTGCGCATCCTCAATACCAACAGCCAGAAAGTCGTCGAGGCAACGGTCCACACGCCGGGCGGCAAAGTCTCCTACCTCGGCAATTTCGAACTCGACGGCGTGCCCGGCAAGTCGGCACCCATCGCCCTGCAGTTCTTCGATCCGACCGGTACCAAGACGGGACGCCTGTTGCCGACCGGCTCACCGCAGGACGTGATTTTTGGCCTGCCGGTCACCTGCATCGATTTTGCCATTCCCATCGTCTTCATCAAGGCCGAATCGCTGGGTAAGACGGGTTACGAGAGCAAGCAACTGCTCGACGGCGATGCGGTCTTCCTGCAGCGCTTGGAACAGGTGCGGGCGGCGGCTGCGCAGCTAATGGGGTTGTCCGACGCGCCGGACCGCGGCATCCCGAAAATTGCCGTGATCGCCGCGCCGCGCGCAGGCGGCACCATTGCCTCGCGCTATTTCGTCTCCTCCAACTGTCACCCGGTTTTTGCTGCCACCGGCGCCATGGCCCTGGCCGCCGCCTGCCACACCCCGGACACGATTGCCGAGGAACTGGCTGAACTCGACCAGAACGAGGCGCAGCGCATCGTTATCGAACACCCGAGCGGCAAGATGAGTTGCCACATCGTGTCGTCGGCCGATCCCTGGACCGGCGTCCCCAAGCTGGTCGGCGCCGCTTTGCTGACCTCGGCTCGTCCCCTGCTGGCCGGCGAAGTTTTCGTCGCCGATCACTGTCTTAAAGCCGAAGCGGGAAAGGACCTGACCGGCTAGTTTTCACTCATTACTTTCACCAAGCATTGCCAGTAGCTATTCCATCCAAAAAGGAGACAACACATGAAACCGATTCTCACGCTGACCGCCATTCTCGGGCTGGCCTTTGCCGGCCTGTCCCAGGCCGAGGAGCCGATGGTCATCAAGTTTTCGCACGTCGCCGCGGTCGATACGCCGAAGGGGCAGGCTGCGGAATATTTCAAGCAGCAGGTCGAAAAACGCACCAAGGGTCGGGTCAAGGTCGAGATCTTCGCCAACTCGACGCTGTACAAGGACAAGGAAGAACTCGAGGCCCTGCAGTTGGGCAGCGTCCAGATGTTGGCCCCGGTGGCCGGCAAGTTCGGGCCGGCCGGTGTCAAGGAATTCGAAGTGTTCGATCTGCCCTACATCTTCCCGGATGAAGCGGCCCTGCACCGCGTCACCCGCGGCCCGATCGGCGCCGGGCTGCTGAAGAAACTCGAAGCCCGCGGCATGGTCGGCCTATCGTACTGGGATGCCGGCTTTCGCGTGCTCAGCTCGAACAAGCCGATCCGCACCCCAGATGAGGCCAAAGGCCAGAAGATCCGCATCAATTCTTCCAAGGTCAACCAGGCGATCATGAAGTCGATCGGCGCCATGCCCCAGACCATGGCCTTCTCCGAGGTCTACCAGGCCTTGCAGACGGGCGTCGTCGATGGCGCCGATGGCAATCTGCCCAACCTGTACACCCAGAAACAATACGAAGTGCAAAAACACATCACGCTGACCCGCCACACCTACAGCGGCTATGTCGTGGTGATCAACAAGGCCTTCTGGGAAAAACTGCCGGCCGACCTGAAGACCGAGATCAGCGCCGCGATGCAGGATGCCACGGCCTACAACGACAAGGTTGCGGAAGAGGACGACGCCAAGGCCATGGCGGCCATCAAGGCTTCCGGCAAGAGCGTGATTTCCACCCCGAACAGTGAAGAAAAATCCCGCTGGGTCAAGGCGATGAGCCCGGTTCAGGACGAACTGGCGCCGCGCATCGGCAAGGAGCTGATCGACGCGATCCGCAAGGAAACCGGGATCGCCAAGTAAGACGACGGCGAGGCAGGCGCGGCCGCCCGGTCGCGCCGCTCCGATCTTTTCTCACGGGAGAAACTATGAAAGTTCTCGATAAACTCGAAGAGTGGATCATCACGCTGTTGATCGGCGCGGCGACCCTCATCACCTTTTTCGCCGTCGTCCATCGCTATACCTCCGGCTACGCCATTCCCGGCGTCCAGGACTGGCTGCTGGCGATGGATGTCAGCTGGGCGCAGGAACTGACCATCATCATGTTCGTCTGGATGGCCAAGTTCGGCGCCGCTTACGGCGTGCGCACCGGCATCCACGTCGGGGTCGATGTCCTGATCAATCGCCTGAGCGACACCAATCGTTTCCGCTTCATCGTCTTCGGCCTGCTGGCCGGGGCTACCTTTACCGGCATCGTGGCCAGCATGGGCGGCCATTTCGTCTGGGAAAACGGCGCCCATCACGCCTTCTACAAGCTTTTCGGTCTCGCTCTCGACGATGTCATGGAAGGTCCGACGACGCCCGACCTGGAATTGCCGACCTGGATCGTCTATAGCGCCATCCCGCTCGGCTCGTCGTTGATGTGTTTCCGTTTCCTGCAGGTCTGCTTTTCGTTCGTTCGCACCGGCGAACTGCCGCATCACGACCATGGCCATGTCGATGGCCTGGACGAGGAGCCGGGCGATGTCGAGGTCAACGAATTCGACCTCGACGACAACCTGCATCCGCTCGACCTGAAGCACAACGTGATTGGCGAAGATCGTCGCGGGCACGACCAGCCGGTGGCTGTCGATCGTCGCAAGGATGATCTCGGAGGAGAACCGAAATGAGCGCCCTGGTAATTTTCGGCCTGCTGGCCGTTCTCATGCTGACCGGCATGCCGATCTCCATCTCGCTCGGCCTGACCGTCCTCACCTTCCTGTTTACGATGACCCAGGTACCGCTCGAATCGGTGGCCCTCAAGCTGTTCACCGGCATCGAAAAGTTCGAAATCATGGCCATTCCCTTCTTCATCCTGGCCGGCAATTTCCTGACCCACGGCGGGGTGGCGAAACGGATGATCAATTTCGCCACCTCGATGGTCGGTCACTGGCACGGCGGTCTCGGTCTCGCCGGCGTGCTGGCCTGCGCCCTGTTCGCCGCGGTCTCGGGTTCGAGTCCGGCCTGCGTCGTGGCGATCGGCTCGATCCTGCTGCCGGCCATGGTCAAGGCCGGCTTCCCGAAGAAATTCGGGGCCGGCGTCATCACCACCTCCGGCGCCCTGGGCATCCTGATTCCGCCCTCGATCTGCATGGTGATGTACTCGGTGGCGACCAATACCTCGGTCGGCGCGCTGTTCATGGCCGGCGTCATGCCCGGCCTGGCGCTGGCGGCGACCCTGTTCGGCGTCACCTGGTACCGGGCCCGCAAGTTCAATTACCCGCGCATGCAGAAAGCCACCTGGGGCGAGCGCTGGAAAGCCTTTCGCGCTTCCGTCTGGGGCCTGCTGCTGATCGTCGTGGTGATGGGCGGCATCTATACCGGCATCTTCACGCCGACTGAAGCCGCGGCGATGTCGGCGGTCTATGCCTTCATCTGCGCCGTGTTCATCTATCGCGACCTGGGCTTGAAGGACGTGCCGAAAGTGCTGCTCAACTCGGCCAATATGTCGGCGATGCTGCTCTACATCATCACCAATGCCGTGTTGTTCTCCTTCATCATGACCAACGAGAGCATTCCGCAGGCGCTGGCCGACTGGATGCTGGGCCACGGTCTGGGGCAGATCGCCTTCCTCCTGGCGGTCAACGTGATCCTGCTGCTCGCCGGCAACTTCATGGAGCCGTCGTCGATCGTCCTGATCTTCGCGCCCATCCTGTTCCCGGTCGCCGTCAAGCTGGGCATCGACCCGATCCATTTCGGCATCCTGATGACGGTGAATATGGAAGTCGGCATGTGTCACCCGCCGGTCGGCCTCAACCTCTACGTCGCCTCGGGCATCACCAAGATGGGCATCACCGAGCTGACCGTGGCGGTCTGGCCGTGGCTGCTCTCGATGTTGTGCTTCCTGGTCGTCGTCACCTATTGGCCGGGCCTCTCGCTCTGGCTGCCCAAGACCCTCGGGCTGATGTGAAGCCGGCGCCGGGCTTTGCCGCCCGGCGCTGGGCCCGCCCACCCACCCTCAAACAAGGAGAATTTCCATGAATCTGCAGGACTGGATCGGCCGCTCGGAAGAGGTGACGGATCTCTTCACGGCCACCCCCTATGCCGCGCTGTCGGCCACCTTCGACCGCCCCGCCGAGCGCCCGGCCAACGGCACGCCGCTGCCGGCGCTGTGGCACTGGCTGTATTTCCTGCCGCTGCACCGCCAATCTGAAATCGGCGCCGACGGCCATGCCAAGCGCGGCGGCTTCCTGCCGCCAGTACCCTTGCCGCGCCGGATGTGGGCGGGCAGCCAGTTCGAGTTCCATGCCCCGCTGCGCATCGGCGAAACCGTGACCCGCACATCGACCATCCATGACGTCACCGAGAAGAGCGGCCGCACCGGTCCGCTGGTTTTCGTCAAGGTCCGCCACGAACTGCGCCGGGCCGGCGAGAGCGCCGTCGCGCTGAGCGAGTTCCACGACATCGTCTATCGCGAGGCGGCCGGTCCGAACGACGTCGCGCCGCCGCCCAAGGCATCCTACCCGGACCCCGTCTGGCGGACCCAATGGGTGCCCGACGACGTGCTGCTCTTTCGCTACTCGGCGCTGACCTTCAACGGCCACCGCATTCACTACGACCGCAAATACGTCACCGAAGTCGAGGGCTATCCCGGCCTGATCGTGCATGGGCCAATGATCGCCACGCTCTTGCTCGACCTGTTGCGCCACAAGATGCCAGATGCCGAGGTCGCCAAGTTCGAATTCCGCGCCGTGCGGCCGACCTTCGACATCAATCACTTCTTTGTAAACGGGACGCCGCAGGCCGATGGCAAGACCATCCACCTGTGGGCAGAAGACCATGAAGGCTGGCTGACCATGGACGCCACCGTCGTACTGAAATAAGGAACGCAGCATGAGACCGCTCGAAGGCATTACCGTCATCACTCTCGAACACGCCATCGCCGGCCCGTTCGCCACCCGTCAACTGGCCGACCTCGGGGCCCGCGTCATCAAGGTCGAGCGCCCCGGCGTCGGCGACTTCGCCCGCGGCTACGACGAGCGTGTGCATGGCCTGGCCTCGCATTTCGTGTGGACCAACCGCTCGAAGGAAAGCCTGACCCTAGACGTCAAGCACCCGGAAGCGCAGAAAATCCTGCAACGCCTGGTGGCCGAGGAAGCCGATATCCTGGTCCAGAATCTGGCGCCCGGCGCCGCCGCCCGCCTGGGTTTGTCCTACGAGGCGCTGTCGGCGATCAAGCCGGAAATCATCGTCTGCGACATCTCCGGCTACGGCAACGACGGCCCCTACCGCGACAAGAAGGCCTACGACCTGCTGATCCAGAGCGAGTCGGGCTTCGTCTCGGTGACCGGCACCGAGGCCGAGCCCTCGAAGGCCGGGCCATCGATTGCCGACATCTCGGCTGGCATGTACGCCTACAGCAATATCCTGGCAGCCCTGTTGCAGAAGCAGATCACCGGTCGCGGCCAGCATCTCGATATTTCGATGCTGGAAAGCCTGGTCGAGTGGATGAACTATCCGCTCTATTACTCGATCGATGGTGCACCACCGCCGCGCCGCACCGGCGCCAGCCACGCCACGATCTACCCCTACGGCCCGTTCCCGGCCGGCGACGGCAAGAACGTCATGCTCGGCCTGCAGAACGAGCGCGAATGGTCCGCTTTCTGCGAGAAGGTGCTGCTGCGCCCGGAACTGGGCAAGGAAGAACGCTTTTCGTCCAACTCCAAGCGCAGCGCGGCACGCGACGAACTGCGTCAGATCATCGTCGATACCTTCGCGCCGCTGACCGCCGAACAGGTCATCGAGCGCCTGGAAAGCGCCCAGATCGCCAACGCCCATCTCAACACCATGCAGGACGTCTGGGATCACCCGCAACTGAAGGGGCGCCAGCGCTGGCGCGAAATCGACACCGCCGTCGGCAAGGTGCCGGCGCTGCTGCCGCCCGGTTCGTGGAGCGAGTGCGAACCGCGCATGGACGCCGTGCCGGCCCTCGGCCAGCATACCGAGGCCATCCTCGGCGGGCTGGGCTACACCGCCGGCGACATTGCCGAGCTGCGCGCCGCCGGAGCCATCTGATGTTGCCGGTCAGCTACCTGTTCGTGCCCGGCAATCGCCCCGAGCGCTTCGCCAAGGCGCTGGCCGCCGGGGCGGGGGCGATCATCCTCGATCTCGAGGACGCGGTGGCGCCGGCCGACAAGGTGGCCGCCCGGCAGGCGATCGCCGCCTGGGTCTGTAGGGCCGGCATTGCGCCCGAACGGCTGGTTGTGCGTATCAACGACACGCTGTCGCCCTGGTATGCCGACGATCTGGCGATGATCCGGGCGGTCGGGATCAAGCAGGTGATGCTGCCGAAAACGGAATTCGCCGAGCAGGTGAAAATGACCATCGCCGACACGGCCGCCGATGTTCTCATCCTGCCGCTGGTCGAAACGGCGCGCGGCATCAACAACGTCGAGCCGATCGCGCTGGCCGATGGCGTGCAACGCATCGCCTTCGGCACCCTCGATTACGCCGCCGATTTGAACCTGTCGGGCGACGAACGTGGGCTGATCTATCCCTACAGCAAGATCGCCATCGCCTCCCGCTCGGCCGAACTGGCGCCGCCGATTGCCGGCGTCACGCCGAATCTCGACGATCTGGCGCGGACCGAATCGGACTTTGCTTTTGCCCGAGCCTTTGGCTGTACCGCCAAGCTGTGCATCCATCCGAAACAGGTCGAGGTCGTCGAGCGCTTGAGCCGGCCGAGCGAGCAGGAAGTGGCGTGGGCCGAGCGAGTCCTCGCCGCCGCCGAAAACTCGTCCGGTGCCGTGCAGGTGGACGGCAAGATGGTCGATCGGCCGGTGGTACTCAAGGCCGAGGCGATTATCGCTCGCCGCAAAACAGAAAAACTTCGCTGAACAACGAACGACAAAACAGCCATCTTTCCCCACATTGAATCAGGAGACCGCACCATGGGCGCGAGCATCATCGACTCTAGTATTTTCGGCAACATCTTCAGTACCGACGCTATGCGTCAGGTCTGGTCCGACCGCAACCGTACCGAGAAATATCTCGATATCGAGCGGGCGCTGGCCGTCGTCCAGGGGCGGCTCGGCATCATCCCGCAGGAGGCGGCCGACGAAATCGTCAAGAACTGCGCTATCGACCAGATCGACATGGACAAGCTGCGCGCCCAGACCGAGCGCATCGGCTATCCGGTATTGGGCGTCGTCTCGCAACTGAACGCCCTGTGCCGCGACCGCCTCGGCGAATACTGCCACTGGGGCGCGACGACCCAGGACATCACCGACACCGCTACCGTCATGCAGATCCGCGAAGGCCTCGTCCTGGTCGAAACGGAAATCGAGGCCATCTGCGCCGCCCTCAACGATCTTTCCCGGCGCTACCGCGACACCCCGGTGATCGGCCGCAGCAACCTGCAGCAGGCGATTCCGGTGACCTTCGGCTTCAAGATGGCGGCCATCCTGGCCGGCATGGAACGTCATCGCGAACGCCTGCAGCAATTGCGCCCGCGCGTCCTGATGGGCGAATTCGGCGGCGCCTGCGGCACCCTGGCCTCGATCGAGAAAGGCGCCATGGCAACCCAGGCCGGCCTGATGGCCGAACTCGGCCTGGCCCAGCCCGACATCGCCTGGCACACGGTGCGCGACACGATTGCCGAAGTCGGCGCCTTCCTCGGTCTGCTCGGCGGTTCGCTGGGCAAGATCGCGATGGACGTCAAGTTGATGATGCAGCACGAAGTCGCCGAAGTCTTCGAGCCCTTCGCCCCGGGCCGCGGTTCGAGCAGCACCATGCCGCAGAAGCGCAACCCGATCTCTAGCTGTTACATCCACGCCGCCGTCTCGGTCGTCCGCCAGCATGCGGCGGCGCTGATGGACGCGATGATCGCCGACCACGAACGCTCGACCGGCCCCTGGGAGATCGAATGGATCGCGCTGCCGGAAGCCTTCTGCCTGATCGCCGGCGCCCTGAAGCAGACACGTTTCGTGCTCGAAGGCCTGGAAGTCGATCCGGCGGCGATGCTGGCCAATATCGAACTGACCAATGGCCTGGTGATGTCGGAAGCCGTGATGATGGGCCTCGGCCCCTACATCGGTCGCGAATACGCCCACGACCTGGTCTATGACCTGTGCCGCACGGCGATCAAGAGCAACCGGCCGCTCCTCGACCTGCTCGCCGAGCATCCGGAGATCACCCCCCATCTCGACCGGGCGGCGCTCGCCAAGCTCTGCGATCCGGCCAATTACCTCGGCCAGGCCGGGGTGATGGTGGACAAGGTGCTCAAGCGCGCCGCCGAATCGCGCTGAGGCGTTGCGCATGGAACTGCGGCAACTACGTTACCTGGTGCGCACCGTCGAGCTGGGCAGCATCAGCCAGGCGGCGCTCGACCTGGGCGTCGCTCAGTCGGCCGTCAGCCTGCAAATCCAGCGTCTGGAAGGTGAACTCGCCAGCCGTCTGCTGCAACGCACCTCGAGCGGCGTCGTGCCGACGGATGCCGGGATCGCCTTTTTATCGCACGCCCAACTGGCCTTGCGCCATGCCGACGAGGCGATGCTGGCGGCCCGCCAGGCGCGGCTCTCCGGTGTCGTCGGCCTCGGCCTGGCGCCGACCACCGCCGCGGTGCTCGGTGTGCCGCTGCTGCAGGCCATGCAGCAACAGTATCCGGACATCCGCATCCACCTCGTCGAAGGCATGTCGGGCCATCTCGGACAGATGCTCAATGCCCGCGAAATCGATCTCGCCGTGCTCTTCGGCGCCGAGCAGGCCAGACGGTGGACGGTGCAGCCGCTGCTTGACGAGCGGCTGTTCTTCGTCTGCGGCGCCGCGGCCGGACCGCCGGTGCTGCCGACGACGCTGGCCGGCATCGGCGACTGGCCGCTGGTCCTGCCGACCCATCGCCACGGCTTGCGCCGGGTCATCGATACGGCCTGCGCGGCATTGAACCGGCCGGCCAATATCGTTGCCGAAGTCGATTCGCTGACCGTGCTCATGGACATGCTGGCCGCGGGCATGGCGGCCAGCCTGCAACCCTGGTCGGCCCTGGCGCGCCAGCCAGCGGCGGGCAGCCGGCTGCGCTGGGCGGAAATCACCGACGCCGGCACGGCGCGGCGCAACCTGCTGTGCAGCCTCTCCGACGAGGAGTTGTCGCCGGCTGCCCTGGCCACCCGCAGCGTCCTCCGCCAGGTGGTCCGGCAACTGGTCGACAGCGGGCAGTGGAAGGGGGTAACGACCGGCCATCTCGAATCGAGATAGGGGCATATCGGGCCGGCTTAGGGCGTGCGCCGGCGGCTGCAACATAGTGTCATCGCTGCAATCAATAAAGGCTCAAAAGGAGCGAATGATGAGTGACAACAATTCAACGGCTGTCGATGTGCTGGTCATCGGTGGCGGCAACGCGGCGCTGTGCGCCGCCCTGACGGCGCGTGAGGCCGGCGCCTCGGTGCTGCTGCTGGAGGCCGCGCCGCGCGCCTGGCGGGGCGGCAATTCCAGCCATACCCGCAACCTGCGCTGCATGCACGACGCCCCTCAGGACGTGCTGACCGAGGCCTACCCGGAGGAGGAGTTCTGGCAGGACCTGCGCAAGGTCACTGGCGGCAATACCAACGAACGACTGGCCCGCCTGGCGATCCGCCAATCGGCCACCTGTCGCAGCTGGATGCGCAAGCACGGCGTGCATTTCCAGCCGTCGCTGTCGGGCACCCTGCAACTGTCGCGGACCAATGCCTTCTTCATGGGCGGTGGCAAGGCCCTGGTCAATGCCTACTATCGCAGCGCCGAAGCGCTCGGCGTGAGAATTCGCTATGAATCGCCGGTCGACCGCGTGGAAGTTGTGGATGGCCTGTTCCGGGCCGCCTGGGTCAACGGAGAACGGATCAAGGCCAAGAGCTGCGTCATGGCGGCCGGCGGCTTCGAGTCCAACCGCGAATGGCTGCGCGAAGCCTGGGGGCAGAATGCCGACGGCGAATGGCCGGCCGATAATTTCGCCATCCGCGGCACCCGTTTCAACCAGGGCGTGCTGCTCAAGGCCATGCAGGGGGCCGGCGCCGATTTCATCGGCGATCCGTCGCAGTCGCATTGCGTCGCCATCGACGCCCGGGCGCCGCTCTACGATGGTGGTATTTGCACCCGCATCGACTGCGTCTCGCTCGGCATCGTGGTCAATAAGTTCGCCCGGCGCTTCTACGACGAAGGCGAGGATTTCTGGCCCAAGCGCTACGCCATCTGGGGCCGCCTGGTCGCCCAGCAACCGGGGCAGGTCGGCTATTCGATCATCGACGCCAAGGCCATCGGCCACTTCATGCCGCCGGTTTTTCCCGGCGCCCGGGCCAATACCCTGGAAGAACTGGCCGGCCAGCTCGGCCTCGACGCTACGGATTTCGTTCGTACTGTCGCCGACTACAACGCCGGCTGCCGGGTCGGCACCTTCGACCACACGGCGCTCGACGACTGCCATACCGCAGGCGTCACGCCGGCCAAGACGCACTGGGCGCTGCCGCTCGACACGGCGCCGTACTACGCCTACCCGTTGAAACCGGGCATCACCTTCACCTATCTCGGTTTGAAGGTTAACGAGGAAGCCGCCGTCCATTTCGCCGGCCAGCCCAGCCGCAATCTCTTCGTGGCCGGCGAAATGATGGCCGGCAATGTCCTCGGCCAGGGCTACACCGCCGGGGTTGGTATGACCATCGGCACGGTATTCGGGCGCATCGCCGGGGCGCAGGCCGCGGCGGCAGTCATGCAACAGGGAGCAGAACATGCACATGCTTGAGCAACTGGTCGGTCAGGCGCGCGGCCTGGCGGCGGGCGAAACCGGCCTGACGGAAAAGGAAGGCGAAGTCGAACGGATCCTGAAAATCTGCAATGCCTGCCGCTACTGCGAAGGCTTCTGCGCAGTCTTCCCGGCAATGACCCGGCGCCTGGAGTTCGGCCAGGCCGACATCCATTATCTGGCCAACCTCTGCCACAACTGCGGCTCCTGTCTACACGCCTGCCAGTACGCGCCGCCGCACGAGTTTGCGGTGAATGTGCCGCAGGCAATGGCCAGGGTGCGCGGCGAAACCTATGCCAGCTACGCCTGGCCGCGGGCCTTCGGCGGCCTTTACCAGAACAACGGCCTGACCGTGGCGTTGGCCCTGGCCGCCGGCCTGGCGCTGTTCCTCGTGCTGACCCTGCAGGTCACCGGCGGCCTCCTGCATGCGCCGCTGGCCGGCAATTTCTACGCCATCTTTCCGCACAATACGCTGGCCCTGATGTTCGGCGCCGTCTTCGGGTTCGCCGGGCTCGCCCTGAGTCTTGGCGTGCGCCGCTTCTGGCGCGAGATCTCGCCCGGCGAAATGAGCGGCGAGGCCGGCGCCGAAGCGGCCGGCAACGTCCTGCAATTGAAATACCTCGACGGCGGTCACGGCCAGGGCTGCAACAACGCCGATGACGCCTTCACGCTGCTGCGTCGCCGTTTCCATCACTTCACCTTCTATGGCTTCCTGCTCTGTTTCGCCGCGACCGGCGTCGCCACGCTCTACCACTATCTGCTCGGCCTGCCCGCCCCGTACGCTCTGAGCAGCTTGCCGGTACTGCTCGGCAGCGCCGGCGGCATCGGTCTGCTGATCGGCCCGGCCGGACTGCTCTGGCTGAACCTCAAGCGCCATCCCTTGCAGGGCGACGCCGCCCAGAAACCGATGGACCGCGGCTTCATCGCGCTGCTCCTGCTGACCAGCCTGAGCGGCCTGGCGCTCCTCGGCCTGCGCGACACGGCGGCGATGGGCCTCTTTCTGGCGGTGCATCTCGGGGTGGTCATGGCGCTCTTCCTGACGCTGCCCTACGGCAAGTTCGCGCACGGCATCTTCCGCTCGGCGTCCCTGCTTAAGTGGTCGATCGAGAAGCGCCTGCCGAACAAGCTGCAACTGGGTTCGGAATAGCCGCCCGCCGATGCCACGCCTGCCCGCTAGCGCCGGATGGTTCGCCCGCCGGCGTGTTTCCCGGCCAAAATGGGGGCACGCTTGGCGGGCCCTGCGCCAGGCCAACTACCGCTGGTATTTCATGGGGCAGGCGGTTTCCATCCTCGGTAGCTGGATGCAGCAGGTGGCCCTCGGCTGGCTGGTCTACCGGCTCAGCGGTTCGGCCATGCTGCTCGGCGCTACCGCCTTCCTGGCCCAGATTCCGCAATTGTTCGTGGCGCCGCTGGCCGGTATCGTCATCGACCGCTCGAATATCCGGCGGCTGATGTTGCTGGTCCAATCCGGCATGTGCCTGCAGGCCCTCGGCCTCGCCGCGATCACCCATTATGGCTGGGTCGAGCCCTGGCACCTGCTGCTCGGCGCCGCTGTCTTCGGCGTCCTCAATAGTTTCGACGTGCCCTTGCGCCACGCCTACACCAGCCAGTTGCTCAGCGATCGGCGCGACCTGCCCAATGCCATCGCCCTCAATTCGCTGTTTTTCAACATGGCCCGCTTCGTCGGGCCGCCGTTGGCCGGCGTCATTCTGACGCTCAGTTCCGAAGCGCTCTGTTTTGCCCTCAACGGGCTTTCCTTCGTCGCCATCCTGCTGGTCCTGCTCATCCTGCGGACAACTTCCGCCGCCCACAGTTCGGCCGGCTTTCGGGAGGCCATGGTGGAAGGGGGGCGCTATATCCGGGGCAGCTTTCCGGTGCGCCACATCCTGTGGCAGGTGGCGCTGCTCAATTTTCTTGCCGCCAATTACCTGCCGCTGATGCCGGCCTTTGCCCGCGATGTCTTCGCGGGCGGCCCGGCTACCCTGGGCGCTCTGCTCGGCAGCGCCGGGGCCGGCGCCCTGTTCGCCTCCCTGGGGCTGGCCGCCCGCCCGACGGTGCGCGGGCTGAGCGGCGCGATCACCAACGGCAACCTGCTGGCCGGCCTGGCCTTGCTGGCCTTTGCCTTGAGCGGCAACGAGCGGCTGGCGCAGCTCATGCTGTTCCTGCTCGGTTTCGGCCTGATCAACGGCAATGCTTCGAGCAACACCATCCTACAAACCATTCTCCCCGAACACCTGCGCGGTCGCGTGCTGGCCGTCTATAGCGCCGCCAATCTCGGCGCCGCGGCGCTCGGCGGCCTGTGCAGCGGGGCGCTGGCGGAGCACCTCGGGCCGGGGCCAACCCTGCTCGCGCTGGCCTGTGTGCTGATCGGCGCGGCGCTCTTTTTCCGTCTTCGGCTGGAGCTGTTCCGCATGCATCTGCGGCCGATCTACGCCCGCCTGGGCATCAAACGGCAAACGGTGCCGGGGAAGGATAGATCATGAAAAAAGTTACCATACTCGACGACTATCAGGGCGTCGTCGGCAAGCTTGCCGCCCGGCGGCGGCTCGCTGGGGCGGACATCGAACTGGCTATCCTGACCAAGCCGATCAGGGAGGAGGGGGCCTTGATCGCGGCCTTGCGGGACAGCGATGGGCTGGTTCTGATCCGCGAGCGGACGACGATCAGTGCCCAGATCATCGCCGCCCTGCCGCGTCTGCGGCTGATCGTGCAGACCGGCCGGCTGAGCCATTGCCTCGACCTTGAGGCCTGCGCCCGGCATGGCGTCGCGGTGCGCGACGGGACGGGCAATCCGCAGGCGCCGGCCGAGCTGACCTGGGCCCTGATCCTCGCCGCCTCGCGGCGCATCGTCCCCTACGTCCGCCAGCTCGAACAGGGGCTTTGGCAACGCACTACGCCGGCCCTCGCCGACGAGCGCCTGGGCCGCGTCCTAAGCGGCCGCACCCTGGGCATCTGGGGTTACGGCAAGATCGGCAAACGGGTGGCGCAAGTCGGACAGGCGCTCGGCATGACGGTCGTCGTGCACGGTCGCCAGCCGTCCCGGGCCGCTGCCGAGGCGGCCGGCCTCGGCTACATCGCGGAACGGCGCGACTTTCTCGGGCAGGTTGATGTCTTGACCCTGCACCTGCGCTTGTGCGCCGAAACGCGCCATCTGCTGGGTCCCGAGGAACTGGCCGCAATGCGTCCGGATGCCTTGCTGGTCAATACCAGTCGCGCCGAACTGCTGGCCCCCGGGGCGCTGCTCGCGGCGCTGCGGGCCGGACGACCGGGGGCGGCGGCGCTCGACGTGTTTGCCGACGAACCGGCCGGGGCGGCCGAATTCATGGCCCATCCGGCCGTCCTGTGTACGCCGCACCTGGGCTTCGTCGAGCAGGATACCTATGAAGCCTATTTCAGCGAGGCCTTTGCCCACCTCCGCGATTTCTTCGCCGCCGGCCCGCCGCGCTGAGTTGTGGTTAGTGCGTATTTCGCCGGGCGGGGATCTTTTCTATCATCCCTGGCAAGCTGGCGGGCGGCGGTTGCCGTCGTGCCGGCGGCCGTTCTTTAGTTAATGCTTCACCCCGACTTCAACCGTCAACGAAACGAGTTGGAGCAAAAATAACCCTCGGAGACAACCATGTTTTTTTTCGAACCCGGCGTTCGCCTGATGAATCGCCTGCGCTTTGCCGCGCGTTTTCTCGTTATCGGCACGGCATCCGGTACCCTGATTGTCGGTTTGCTGGCCCAGTTCATGTGGGGGGTCAGCCAGCAATTGGCCGCCACCCGTGACGAGATTGCCGGGGCCCGCGCGGTGGCGCCCATGCGGCAAGTCACGGCGGCGCTCCAGGAACATGCGCTGCGCCTCACCCTGCTCTCGGTGGGCGCTGCCGACGACGCTCTGGAAGACCAGGCGAAGGCTTCGGGGCTGCGCCTCGAGCAACTGCTGGCCGATGGTCGGGCGGCGATGCCTGCCGTCTGGGCCGAGCAGGCAACCTGGAGCGCCCTCGCCAAGGACTGGGCGGCGGCGAAAAGCGGCCTGGCCGCGGCGCCGACCCCGGTCATCCGCAAAATCACCGAACAGCTCGAGGAAAAGCTGGCTTCGCAAGCCCGCAATGTCGCCGACTTTTCGGCGCTGACCCTGGACGGCGAGGTCGCCACCTACTATCTGAACGATGCCCAGATCAACGTTCTACCCCAGTTGCAGGCCAGTCTGTCGCAGATTCGCCTGAAGACGGCGGCCATCGCGGAAACCCAGAGCATCGATGGGGGCGATCGCGGGCGGCTGGATAAACTGCTCGGCGATGCGCGACGGCAATACCTGCGCAGCCAGGAGACGCTGGCCCGGGTGGCGGCCCAGAGCGGTTCGCTGCCGGCCATCGCGGCGGCGCTCGGCAAGCTCGATGGCGATTTGGCGGGGCTTGAACAGTTCGTTAGCAAGGAGTTCATCAACCAGTCCGCCATCCAGGTCACGCCGCGCCAGGTGCTGCTCGCGACCGACCCCGCCGTCGCCAGTCTGGCGGGCGTCTTCGGCGCCGTCGAGCAGACCCTGCTCGAGGCCCTGGCCGTGCGCCAGACCCGCCTCCAGGCGGAGCGCCTGGTCAACCTGTTGCTGGTTGCCCTGGGCTTCCTGGTCGCTGTCTATTTTTCCGCCTGTTTCCATTTCTCCCTGCGCCGGGGCAGTGCCGATATCATCGGTGGCAGCCGCCGCCTGGCCGATGGCGATCTCCGCCACGAAATCCGGATCGCGGCGCGCGACGAGTTTGCCGACATCGCCGACAGCTTCAACCGTATGGCCGACTCCTTCCGGCGCGTCATCAACACCTTGCAGCACAATGCCGGCAATGTCCGCGATGCGGCCCATACGCTGGCCGCCGCGACCGGCGAAGTGGCCAGCGCTTCCTCGGCGCAGGAGGCGCTGTCGCTGCAGGCGGCCGAGGCCGTCGATTCGATCGCCGAGACCATCCGCGATGTCGCCGCCAGCGCCACCGAGGTCAATGCCGTGGCGACGCGCAGCCATCAACAGACCGAACTGGGCCGGCACAGCCTGAGCCTGATGTTGCGCGATATCGGCGTCGCCGAAAGCGCCGTCGGCAAGATTGCGGCGACGGTCAGCGAATTTGTCAAGGTGACGCTGGATATCTGCCGGATGACCGCCCAGGTCCGCGATATCGCCGATCAGACCAACCTGCTGGCGCTCAATGCGGCGATCGAGGCGGCGCGGGCCGGGGAGGCCGGGCGGGGCTTTGCCGTGGTGGCCGACGAGGTGCGCAAGCTGGCCGAAAAATCGGCCCAGTCGGCGAACGAGATCGACCGCCTGACGCAGGCCGTCAGCGACCGTATCGGCAATGTCGAGGGCGCCATCCGGAGCGGTACCGGCGCCCTGCGCGCGAGCACCGAACAGGCGCAGAACGTTTCGCAGATCCTGGCCGGGGCGACCGAGTCGGTGCATAGCACGACCGATGGCGTGCGCTCGATAGGCGCTGCCGTGCAAGCGCAACTGCTGGCCAGCCGGCAGATTTCGGCGCACGTCGGGGAAATCCTGCGCATGGCGGCCGGCAACAACCAGGCGGTATCGCGCGCCGCCAACGAGGCGAAGAGCCTGGAAGACCTGGCCAGCAGCGTCACCGGCGAGATCAGTCATTTCCGCATCGGCGGCTGAGTTGGCCCCCTTTGGGGAAACGCTGATTTATTCCTCAGCCGTCGGGCCGAGCCCGGCGAAGCTATGGTCAATGCTTCGAGAAGCTCGCGGAGCGGCTTTAGCCGCGAATGGCGATCTGCTCAATGGGTTTTCGCGGCTAAAGCCGCTCCGGGACACAGGATTCATGGTTCGGATTTATTCAGGGCATCCTTAGTGGGGTAGGGTGTTGCGGATTTCGCAATAGAATTACTGATTAATTCATTTTACGGAATGGGTGGGAGGGTCAAGAATGTCGTCCTGTCACCCATTCCGAGGTTTTCATAATGTTGATTAGTATTCCCTGTACCTTGATGCGGGGCGGCACCTCCAAAGGCCCCTTTTTTCACGCCACGGACCTGCCGGCCGATGCCGCGGCGCGCAACCAGTTGCTGCTCGCCGCCATGGGCTCGCCGCACGTGCGGCAGATCGACGGCATCGGCGGTGGCGATACCCTGACCAGCAAGGTGGTCATCGTCAGCCCCTCGGTCCGCCCCGGCATCGATATCGACTATCTGTTCGCCCAGGTTTCGGTCGAGACGGCGACGGTCGATACGACGCCCAATTGCGGCAACATGCTGGCTGGCGTCGGCCCCTTTGCCATCGAAAACGGCCTGGTCGCCGCCGGCGACCCGATCACCACGCTGCGCATCTTCAATGTCAATACCGCCAAGGTGGTCGAGGCCGTCATCCAGACGCCCGGTGGCCAGGTGACGTATGAGGGTGAGGCGAGGATCGACGGGGTGCCGGGCAGCGGCGCCCCGATCCAGCTCAATTTCCGCGATGCCAGCGGGGCCAAGACGGGACGCCTGTTTCCGACCGGAGAGCGGATTGACGTCATCGACGACATCGCGGTTTCCCTGATCGATTTCGCGACGCCGCTGGTCTTCGTCGCCGCCAGTGCGCTGGGCAAGACCGGCTACGAGAGTAAGCAGGAACTGGACGCCGATCTCGTCCTCAAGCAGCGACTGGAATCGATCCGCCGGCAGATTGCCGAGCGGGCCGGCTTGGGCGATGTCCGCGCCAAGGTGTTGCCGAAGATCGCACTGGTGGCTCCGCCGCAACACGACGGGGTGATCGCTTCGCGCTATTTCACCCCCTGGAGTTGCCACTCGGCCTATGCCGTGACCGGGGCGCTCTGTCTGGCGGCGGCCAGCCTGCTGCCCGGTACGGTGGTCCATGCCCTGGCCCGGCCGAAGGTGGCCGATCCGCTCCTGGTCACCATCGAGCAGCCGGCCGGGCGGCTCGATATCCGTCTGCAGATTGACGGCGATGGGCACGACCCCGAACCGCGGATTACCTCGGCCGGCCTCATCCGTACCGCCCGCAAGTTGTTCATGGGCCGGGTGATGCTGCCCTTCGAGGATACCAGCGGGCGCTGAACGGCGCCGGTCAGATGAGATTCGTTGATGCGAAATTCGCATTAATCAAAAACTTATATTCATTTCCAGCAAGTAAATCGCTTGCATAAAATGTAATTAACGTTCGCCGAGCAGGGGGCGGACGTACAGATTGCCCCATCAATGACGGCAAATGAAAATCTTCGGAGGAGTGTTTATGCAACAGAAAATGAAAGCGGGCGCCGTGTCGGTCCTGATCGGTGGATTCTTGCTCCCGGCGCTGGCCCTGGCCGCGGAAGGCGAGCATCGGTTCGACCTGAAGCTGCGCGGGGTCTATTGGAACGATGAAAGTCTGGCCTATCCGACCAGCGCGACGCCGAATCCCGTCGCCAGCAGTTACGAGCAGAGCGCCCTCGGTCTGCAGCTCAATTATCAATCGCCGTACTGGGCGGGAATCATCGGCGTCGATGCCTCGGCCTACGGGGTGGTGAAGCTCGACGACAGCGGCACGCCGACTTCGAATCTGCTCGATGTCGGTAACAGCGGCCAACTCGAGGACGCCTACGCGACGCTTGGCCAGGCCCTGATCAAGCTGAAATACCAGGACTTTGCCCAAGCCAAGCTCGGCCGCCAGTTGCAGAACAGCCTGTTGTTGAAGAGCACCAGCACCCGTACCGTGCCCGATACCTATTCCGGCTTTTCCGCCGCACTCAAGCCGCTGGCCGGGATGAGCATTTACAGCGCGCTGTACGACCAGTGGCGGGCGCGCAGTACCGGCGAATTCGAAAAATTCAGGAGCGAGGCGACGGCCGCCAGCGTGCCCAAGACCATCGACTATGTCGGCATCCTCGGTGCTTCCTACGTCAATGGCCCGCTCGCCGTGACTGCCGAGTATCTGAACGCCAAAAGCTATCTTTCCAAATTCGGCCTGGTCGGTGCCTACACCATTCCGCTCGGTAAGGATGCCCTCAAGCTTTCCGGCGGCGTCTTCACCTCACGCGATGCCGGCTCGCTGTTTGTCTGCTCCGCCGAAAAGGAACTCGATTGCACGGGGACCGGGCGTATCCACAACAAGGGCATGGGCGCCTACCTGGATGCCGAGTGGAAAGTCCGTAATTTCACCGTTGGCGGCGCCGTCGCCAAGTTCGACGGTTTCTGGATCGAAGACAACTTCGCCGTCAATGCCACCAAGGATGGAAGCCTGACCCAGGACCACGGCACCAATCCCTTCCCGACCTCGGCCGGACTCGGACCGGATTTTTCCAATAACGACGAGACGGTCTTTTCCGTCCGCCTCGGCTACGACTGGAAAGACTACGTCAGCGGCCTGAAGACCGCCTTCAAGTACGCCCGCGGCACTGGCGCGCACAGCAGCAACCTGAGCAACGGCGCCGAAGGTTCGGAAAACTATCGCGAGTTCGACGTGCAGTACGCCTTGCCCTTCGTCAAGAACCTCAGCCTGCGTTACATCTATTACAACTACGACTCGAAGGTCACCGGCGGTTCCACCGCCGCCACCATCAAGGGCATGCCGCGCCAGGATTGGGAACAGCATCGCTTCTACATCGATTACGCCTATCAGTTTTAAACATCTCCCCGATAAGAATGGGCGTCCGACCGCTGGTCGTCAATACGCCAAAAAAGCTCCTTAGCGACGCTTTTCCCCCGATGCGTTCGCCTTTGCCTCCCCGGGAAACCGGGGAGTTTTTTTGGGTTCAGCCTGGCAAGTGGTGCGGCTGCCGTGTTGCCGTGCTCAGGCCTCGATCGCCGACCAGTCCTTTTTCGGGGGCAGGGCGATGCGGGAAATCGGGCCGCGTTCGGCGGCGATGACCTTGTCCATGACTTCGTAGAGCTGCTTGATCAGTTCCGGGCCGAAGGCCTGTTCGATGATCTTGTACTGGGCGACGATCAGTGGACCGAGTTCGCCGACCAGTTTTTCGCTTTTCGGGGTCAGCCGGACGATTACCCGGCGTTGGTCTTCGGGCACGCGGCTGCGCGTGACCAGGCCCATTTCCTCCATCCGCGACAGCACACCGGTCAGGCTGGGGCTGAGGATATGGCAGTGGTCGCAGATCTCGCGCGGTTCCAGTTGTTCCATTTCGCTGAGCGTGCGCAGGATCCGCCACTGCTGTTCGGTGAGTCCGAAGTGGGTGATGATCGGGCGGAAATGGCAGAGCAACTCTTCGCGGGCTTTGAGGAAGAGTTGGGGCAGGTTGCGGTAGGCTAGCTTGCGTGGCATAGAATAAGGCTCTCCAGGCGGGGAATGCCGGGTAGGGGAAGAATGGCATTCGTTTGCCGCCATGATACCAGTTGACTGCTTAATATGTTAGTGATTATATGGCCGGCCGATGGGCAGTAGGCCGCCCGGGCCGTACAGACAACGGCGAGCCGCTCTCGTCTCGCGCTTCAGTTCAGGTGAAGAAAATGGTAGTGGCTCCCGTGCAGGCGATTCCCGATATCCACATCGGTCGGGTTTATGACCAGCGTGATCCGGAATGCGAAATTCACTACGAGACCTTCGGCCGCCTCGCCCAGTTTTTCGGGCGCAACACGCCGCCGCACCGGCATTACTGCTTCTACCAGGTGCATATCCTGGTCAAGGGCAGCATCCGCCTCAATCTCGACGGCCAGGTCTATGGCGGCGCCGCGCCGCTGCTGATCTTCACGCCGCCGACCATTCCGCATTCCTTTTACTCCGAGGAAGATACCGACGGCCATGTGTTGACCGTGCGCCAGGAAGTCGTGCGCAGTTGGTATCGCGGCATGCCCGGTCAGTGGCCGGATGCCTTGCTGCGCGAAGCGGCTTTCATTGAGCTGGCCAGTCTGCCAGCGACTAGCGGCGAGGATTTTGCGGCGCTGGTGCACACCGTCGAACTGCTGCAACGCGAGGCGGATCGCGACGCGAAGGGACATTCCGCATTGCTGCGCGCACTTGGCGAGAGTGCCTTCATTCATTTGAGCCGCCTGCTGCTGGCGCATGAACCGGCCGCGGCGCAGCGCCCGGAACGCAGCGAGGACCTGCGCCTCTTCCTCAATTTCTGCGACCTGGTCGAGGCGCATTTCCGCGATCACCTGACCCTGACCGACTACGCCGGCCGCCTGCTGATCACCGAGGCGCGCCTCAACGACATCTGCCGGCGCATGGCCGAACGGCCGTCCAAGGAAGTCGTGCACGAGCGCCTGCTGCAGGAGGCGCGCCGGTTGCTGCTGTTCTCGGCGGTGCCGGTCAGCGAGATCAGCTACCAGCTGGGTTTTGCCGACCCGGCCTATTTCTCGCGCTTCTTCACCAAGCGCACCGGTACGCCACCCAGCCAGTTCCGTCTGGCCGGGCAGGGCTGATCCATTCCCGATTACGAAAAGTACAAGTCATTTCCCCAAACGTCCATTCATTAATATCTTAGTAAAAGATTTAATACGTCTCATCAGATAGCTGCTCTCAGGGCAGTAAAAAAATGAGGAGTGAGACGACATGGCGACAGGCAGTTTCGACATCACGCGCAAGTTTGTGCGCGTCATGCGCACCCGGGCCAACGGTTTGATCGAATTCGAGTTCGCCGTCGGCGATCCCGATGTCGCGGTCGAACTGGTCATGCCCAAGGCGGCCTTCGACGAGTTCTGCGCGAACAACCAGGTCGAGCTTTTGAGCGCCAGTCCCGCCGTCGCTTTCGACGCCGAGGCGGCTGACGCCGACTTCCACTGGAACCTGCACCAGGCAACGCATCAGCGTTTCCGCTAAGGGTTTTTGCCTTTCCGGAGCGGTCGACCGTTCCATTTTCAGTATTTTCAGGAGACAAACATGGCAATTGATTTGAGGACGGTCAGCATCACACCGCTGCGCCAGACCTTTGGCCACCTGGCCCGCCGCATGGGCGCCGACAAGCCGGCTTCGCGCTACATGGAAGCCACCATGGACCTGCAACCGGTCGAGAACTATCACTACCGTCCGACCTGGGAGCCGCAGTACGAAATCTTCGACGAGACCCGCACCAAGGTCACGATGAAAGACTGGTACGCGCTTAAGGATCCGCGCCAGTACTACTACGGCGCCTGGACGCTGGCACGCGGCAAGATGCAGGAAATCGCCGAAGGCGACTTCGATCTGGTCGATGAACTCGGTCTTGCCGCCGCCTATTCGGCTGCCGGCAAGGAAGAAGCCCTCAAGGTCTTCCTGCCGCTGCGCCACGTGGCCTGGGCTTCGAACCTGAACAAGGCTTACGTTTCCTCCTACGGCTACGGCATCGCCATTTCGCAAGCCACCTGCTACGCCAGCATGGACCAGCTCGGCGTCGCCCAATACACCAGCCGCCTCGGCCTTGCATTCAATGATCTCGATGCGCTGAGCGCCGCCAAGACGGCCTGGCTGGAAGGCGCCGAATGGCAGGAAATGCGCCGCTACGTCGAAGACCTGATGGTCGAGAAGGACTGGTTCGAAGTCCTCGTCGCCCAGGACTTCGCCCTCGAAGGCCTGCTCTATCCGCTGATCTTCGAGCGCTACAACGAAAAGCTCAACGCTGCCTACAGCCCGGTCTTCTCGATGCTGACGCGCTTCCAGCGCGAATGGTTCGGCGAAACCACCAAGTGGCTGGATTCCATCCTCAAGGTGACCGCCGCCGAAAACGCCGGCAACAAGGCGCAACTGGCCGAGTGGATCAAGCACTGGCGCGAACGTGCCCTGAAGGCGATCAAGCCGGTTGCCGTGCTCGCCTTCGGCGGCGACGCCGATGCCATCCTGGACGAACTGGTCCAGAACCTGAATGCCCGCGCCGCCAAGGCCGGTATCACCCTGTAAAGGAAGTCGCATGTCCAACGCATTTATCGCATTCCAGAAGAACGACGACTCCCGCTGCATCGTCGAGGCCATCCTTGAAGACAACCCGGGCGCCATGGTCGACGACCAGCCGTCGATGGTGAAGATCGACGTGCCGAACCGCCTGGTCATCAAGCGCGAAACCGTCGAGGAAAAGATGGGCCGCGAGTTCGATCTGCAGGAACTGCAACTGCACCTGATCACCATTTCCGGTCACCTCGACGAGACCGACGACGAATTCACCCTGAGCTGGAATTCCTGATTCCGGCCCCCAAGGAGAGAACACCATGGATATGAAAGTTGCCAAGAAGCTCGGCCTGAAAGAGCGCTACAGCCTGATGACCCGCGATCTCGCGTGGGACACGACCTACCAGCCGATGGACAAGGTCTTCCCGCAGACGACCTACGAGGGCATCAAGATTCACGACTGGGACAAGTGGGAAGATCCGTTCCGCCTGACCATGGATGCCTACTGGAAGTACCAGGCCGAGAAGGAGCGCAAGCTGTACGCCATCCTCGACGGCTTCAACCAGAACAACGGCCACCTGTCGGTCACCGATGCGCGCTACATCAACGTGCTCAAGCTCTTCCTCGGCTCGACGCCGCCGCTCGAACTGATGGCCGCCCGCGGCTTCTCGATGATGGGCCGGCAGATGAACGGCGCCGGTCCGCGCGTTGCCTGCCAGATGCAGGCAGTCGATGAGTACCGTCACTTCCAGACGCAGATCCACTCGATCTCCAACTACAACAAGTACTACAACGGGATGGACGAGTTCGCCCATCAGCAATCCCGCATGTGGTACCTGTCGGATGGCAAGTCCTTCTTCGACGACGCAATCACCGCCGGCCCGTTCGAGTTCATGGTCGCCATCGGCTTCGCCTTCGAATACGTACTGACCAACATCCTGTTCGTACCGTTCATCTCCGGTGCCGCCTACAACGGCGACATGGCGGCGATGACCGTCGGCTTCTCGGCCCAGTCCGACGAAGCGCGTCACATGACGCTCGGCCTCGAATGCATCAAGTTCATGCTCGAACAGGACCCGGACAACCTGCCCATCGTCCAGCGCTGGATCGACAAATGGACCTGGCGCGGTACGCGCAAGCTCGCTTCGGTCGGCATGATGATGGATTACATGCTGCCCAAGCGCATCATGAGCTTCAAGGAAGCCTGGGAAATGTACGTCGAGGAAAACGGCGGAGCGCTGTTCAAGGACCTCGCCCGCTACGGCATCACCATCCCGAAGTGCTTCGGCCAGACCATCGAGGAAAAGGAACACGTCACCCACCAGTCGTGGATCGGTTTCTACATGAAGCCACAGGCGACGCCCTTCCACACCTGGATCCCGACGCCGGACGAAATGGACTGGCTGTCCGAGAAGTACCCGAACACCTTCGACAAGTACTACCGTCCGGTGCTCGAGCATCTCGATGCCCAGGAAAAGGCCGGCAACCGCTTCGACAACAAGACGGCGCCGATGAACTGCCAGGTCTGCGTCAGCACCATGAAGTTCAACGAGCCGGGCGATCCGATGGAAATGTGCTTCCGCGAGTCGATCTACCAGGGCGAGAAGTTCCACACCTGTTCTGATCACTGCAAGGAAATCTTCGACAACGAGCCGGAGAAGTACATCCAGACCTTCATCTCCTCGCACCAGGTGCTGCAGGGCAACTGCGAGCCGGACGGCACCGACGTCAATGCCGCCGACTTCAAGCCGGGCCAGAACATGCTCGACTACTGGAAGCTCGACAAGCGGGCGCTCGGCGACTTCAACGGTTCCGAGGACCAGAAGAACTTTGCCGCCTGGCGCGAGCAGGCCACCAAGAACTAAAGGAGACAGCCATGACCATGTTGAAAACCCTCGCGCCCTACGAAGTGAAGTCGCGCGATGCCGTCGAGAACTACAAGGGCAAGCAGCTGCTCTACGTGAACTGGGAACGTCACCGCATGTTCTCGCGTCCCTTCGTGCTCGCGCTGCCGCCGGAAACGCTGTTCTCGGTGATCATCGACCAGTACATGACCGACTGCTTCAGCTACCACCCGGACTGGAAGCAGATCGACTGGAATACGGTTGTCTGGCAGAACGGCAACACGCCCTTCACGCCGGATCGCAACAAGAGCCTCAAGGAAAACGGCATCGGCCACAAGGACCTGATCCGCTTCCGCACGCCGGGCCTGGATGGCATTGCCGGCACCGGCTATTGATGAGCTGTTAGCTATCAGGATCGAGGATCGAGTGGCCCCGACAGTGCCTTTGCTCGATCCCCGATCCTAACAACTGGATCCTGAAAAAAATGAGCTACGAACTGAGTATCGAGCCGCTCGGCCGGACCATCGAGGTCGAGGACGGGCAGACCATCCTCGACGCCGCGCTGCGCGCCGGCATCTACCTGCCGCACGCCTGCGGCCAGGGTTACTGCGCCACCTGCAAGGTGTGCATCACCGACGGCGAAGTCGACCACCAGAATTCATCGAGCTTCGCGCTGATGGACTACGAGCGTGAAGAGGGCAAGGCGCTGGCCTGCTGCGCCACGCTCGAAGCCGATACCGCCATTGAAGTCGAGATGGAAGTCGACGAGGACGCGCGCGACATTCCGGTCAAGGATTTCCCGGGCGTGGTCAGCCGCATCGAGAACCTGACGCCGACCATCAAGGGCATCTGGCTCAAGCTCGACGAGGCGCTTGATTTCCAGGCCGGCCAGTACGTCAATTTCAATCTGCCGAACGATCTGGGCCACCGCGCCTTTTCGCTCGCCAATTCGCCGTCGACCGGTGACGAGATCGAACTCAACATCCGCATCGTGCCCGGCGGCGTCGGCACCACCTGGATCCACAACGAACTCAAGGTCGGCGACCAAATCACCGTCTCCGGCCCCTACGGCCGCTTCTTCGTGCACAAGTCGGCCAACGTGCCGTCCCTGTTCATGGCCGGCGGCTCCGGCCTGTCCAGCCCGCGTTCGATGATCCTCGAGCTGCTGGAAGAGGGCAGCGAACTGCCGATCACGCTGGTCTACGGCGCGCGCAACCAGGGCGAACTGTACTACCATCAGGAATTCCTCGACCTGGCCGCCAAATACCCGAACTTCAGCTATGTCCCGGCCTTGAATGACGAGCCGGCCGACAGCGGCTGGACCGGCTTCCGCGGCTTCGTCCACGACGCCGCCAAGGCCCATTTCGACAACGACTTTCGCGGCCGCAAAGCCTACCTGTGCGGTCCGCCGGTGATGATCGAAGCCTGCATCACCACCCTGATGCAGGGCCGCCTGTTTGAACGCGACATCTACATCGAGAAGTTCTTCTCGGCGGCGGATGCGCAACAGGTAAGGAGTCCGCTGTTCAAGCGGGTTTGACGGGGTTTTGGTTCAGTGAAAAAGGCATCCTGCGGGATGCCTTTTTTCACTGTGGGGGCGTCAGGGCCTTTCCCTGTTTTTTGACTACGGAATTGCATAAGCCTGACTGGCTCGAATGTGCCCAAGCCGTCATAGGCCATCTTGAAAACCGGACGTTCAGGAACGTCTGACATAACCGGCGCTGCGCGGCTTCATCGCGCAGCGTCCGGGTTGATGGATGGGTGTGCGCCCAGCATGGGCGCGATGTAATGGGGTGTAAGTCCCCTGTGGGAGTACCGAAATTGATTCGACATATTGGATTGATGATAGCTATCACGAGAGCCCTAACGTAGAGCTAACCGGCGCTGCGCGGCCTTATCGCGCAGCGTCCAGAGAGCGAAGCGAACGGGGTTGAGCGCCGGGTTAGGGCTTGGTTGGCGACGCAATCTCGAACGGGTCAACATCATCTTCGGCTCCTAATGTAACAACCGCCTTCCCCCAAAAATGCTCGCCCACATTATGGTCAAAGGCTGGTGTGGTACAGCGGCGCGAGAAGATCACCCGGCCATTTTTCATAACAACGACCCCCGATGGTTCGTCGCGCGTACTTGCTCCGGTCTTTGGGTCATCTGGACCTCTAAACGATGCGTTGAATATGTAATAGCGGAAGTCACCGTTCTTGAAACGGACGTAGTTGGCATAACAACTTGCACACAGTGCATTCTTGTACCCGACCATGGTCGGCTTGTAATTCTGCTTGGACGGAATTTCCAACTCGATCTTGTTTGTTGCACCAAACCGATACTGCAAATAGCCTTGATTTTCGTCCAGTACCTTACTGGCGCAAATGGAGGCGATCATTTTGCCAATCTTGCAGGTAAATACAGGCATTTCGTCTGCAACACAGTGAGACTGCGCTTTAGCCCGTGCATTTCTATCAGCAAGATCGGCTTGCCAGTCAATTTGTGGCTGGCCTTTCGCAGAGGCGCTCGCGACGAACAAAGTGATCAATAGCAGTCGGTACATTTGAAGCCCTAACGTTTGAGGTAACTGGCAGCCGAGCGTAGCGAGGGCACCAACAAGCGCAGCTTGTTGGCTGTCCGGTTGACTGAATTGTTGGACGAAGCCGCTACGCGGAGGAGTCGCCTGACTGAGCCGCACGACATATTCTGCACCTTCACCCCCTCGCCATTGAGGGAAGTGATTCTGCAATATTTCGTGAGGATAAACCAGCATGACGA
>Ga0316603_10000102_pt1 | contig 61581 bp, 53 predicted proteins | sample OWC_soil_day10_n_FD_207649 | JGI IMG/M metagenome (GOLD analysis project Ga0316603, IMG submission 207649) | Wetland soil microbial communities from Old Woman Creek delta, Ohio, United States - OWC_soil_day10_noCT | ecosystem: Environmental > Terrestrial > Soil > Wetlands | place: USA: Ohio... | reverse complement strand
TGTCCGGTTCGATGAGGGGGATGTGAAAACGGGGTTACGGCAAGGTTACTTGGGCACCGCCAGACGAAAGGGGCGGACAACAGACATACCAAGCCTAATGCTACCGCGTCACATCTCTACTCTACACGCTGCTGTCATCCCAACTCCTCCAGCGCTATTCCCCCCAAATCCCCCATCACCCGCCAGGCCCCGGCGAAATCCTGCGCCGCCGTATATTCGCTGACCGTCACCAGGCAGCGCAGGCCGGCGCCTAGCGCCGATTTCAGGCCATTTTCCGAATCCTCGATGGCCAGGCAGTTCTCGGCGGGTAGGCCGAGGCGTTCCAGCACCCACAGGTAGATATCCGGCGCCGGTTTCTTGTTCGGCACGACATCGCCGGCGCCGATGATGTCGAACCATTCCGGCGCATCCGGGGCGAGGCTGCTGCGGAGCAGGGCGTGTACGTTTTCCGGCGAGGTGGTGGTGGCGATGGCCAGGCGGCGGCCGGCGGCGCGGGCGGCGGCGATCAGTTGGGCGATGCCCGGGCGCAGCGGCAAACAGCCGGTTTCGACCCGCCGCAGGTAATGCGCCGTCTTGGCGGCGTGCAGCTTGTTCACCAGGTCGGCGAAATCCGCGCGTTGGGCAAGGTCCGGCGCGTATTGCCGGGCGTAGTGGCGGAGGCGTTCCTTGCCGCCGGTGACTGCCAGCAATTCTCCGTACAGCCTCGCATCCCAGTGCCAGGCCAGGCCGCATTCGGCGAAAGCCTGGTTGAAGGCGGGGCGGTGGCCGTCGCGCTCGGTTTCGGCCAGGGTGCCATCGACATCGAAAATCAGGGCTTGCAGTGTGCTCATTTCGGCGAAGATAAGCGCGGTCGGCGGCGATGACCAGTCAGGATTTCTTGGCCGGGTATTCAGCAAGGCTTATTCAGGCATTGCTTAACCTGTCCTTAAAAAATACTGACTATCGCTTAATTAAGAATGAACTTATTGTCACTTCCATCGCTTGGCTCAACCTGACGGGAGGCATCATGCAATTCGGCCGGACTACGCTATCCAAATTCGTCATCGAACAGGCGCGCCAGCAGAACAACGAGCTGGGCGCCCTGATCATCGACGTCGCCGCAGCCGTCAAGACGATCTCGGGGATGGTCGGCAAGGGCGCCCTGGGCGGCAATCTCGGGGCGCTGGAGAGCACCAATGTGCAGGGCGAGGTGCAGAAGAAACTCGATGTGCTGACCAACGAGGCCATCCTGCGTCACTGCGAGTGGGGCGGCCTGCTGGCCGGTATGGCCTCCGAGGAGATGGAGGAACCCTATGCGATTCCCGCCGAATACCCGCGCGGCCGCTACCTGCTGGTTTTCGACCCGCTCGACGGTTCCTCGAACAGCGACGTCAATGTCTCGGTCGGCAGCATTTTCTCGATCTATGCCCGGCCGAGCGCCGGCGATGCCGAGCCGGCCGACTACCTGCGCCCGGGCAGCGAGCAACTGGCGGCCGGTTACGCCATCTACGGCCCGTCGACGATGATGGTGCTGAGCCTCGGCAAGGGGACGCACGGTTTCACGCTGGATCGCGAAAACGGCAATTTCCTCCTCACTCACCCGAATATCCGCGTCCCGGAAGATACCCGCGAATTCGCCATCAATACCTCCAACGAGCGTTTCTGGGAGCCGCCGGTGCAGCGCTACGTCGCCGAGTGCAAGGCCGGCAAAAGCGGCATTCGCGGCGAGGATTTCAATACGCGCTGGATCGCTTCGATGGTCGCCGAGGTGCATCGCATCCTGATCCGCGGCGGCATTTTCATGTACCCGAAGGATAGCAAGGACCCGGCTAAGCCGGGGCGGCTGCGCCTGCTCTACGAAGCCAATCCGATGGCGATGCTGATCGAGCAGGCGGGCGGCGCCGCCAGTACCGGCCGCCAGCGCATTCTCGACGTGGTGCCGGAAGCGCTGCACCAGCGCCTGCCGGTGATCCTCGGTTCGAAGAACGAGGTCGAGCGCCTGGAGCGTTATCACCGCGAATACGACGAGGGTAGCGACCGGCCCTTCGTCTCGCCGCTGTTCGCCGAACGTTCGCTGTTTTGCGACGAAACGCATCGCTGAAATTCATCGTTAAGGGAGTCCGCCATGTCCGTCAAACACCCGATCATCGCCATCACCGGCTCGTCCGGCGCCGGCACCAGCACGGTGATGCAGAGTTTTCAGCACATCTTCCGCCGCGAGCAGTTGCAGGCGCAGATCGTCGAGGGCGATTCCTTCCATCGCTACGACCGTCTGGCCATGCGCGCCGAGATGAAGGCCCAGGAAGAAGCGGGTAACCGCAACTTCAGCCACTTCGGGCCGGACGCCAACCTGCTCGAAGAATTGCAGCAGTTGTTCGTCAGCTACGGTCAGCACGGCGGCGGCCGCTTCCGCAAATACCTGCACGATGCCGGCGAGGCCGAGCCCTTCGGCCAGCAGCCGGGCACCTTCACGCCCTGGCAGGAGATAGCCGGGCCGACCGACCTGCTGTTCTACGAAGGCCTGCACGGCGCTTACGCCGATGACCAAATCGACATCGCCAAACAGGTCGATCTCTGCGTCGGCGTCGTGCCCACCATCAATCTCGAGTGGATCCAGAAGCTGCACCGCGACCAGCGCCTGCGCGGCTACTCGCAGGAAGCGGTGACCGACACCATCCTGCGTCGCATGCCGGATTACGTCAGCTATCTCTGTCCGCAGTTCTCGCGCACGCACGTCAATTTCCAGCGGGTGCCGATCGTCGATACCTCCAATCCCTTCATCGCCCGTGACATCCCGAGCGCCGATGAAAGCATGGTGGTGATCCGCTTCGCCAATCCCAAGGGCATCGATTTCCAGTACCTGCTGACCATCCTGCACGGCGCCATGCTGACCCGCCCGAACACGCTGGTCGTGCCGGGCGGCAAGATGGGCCTGGCCATGCAGATGATATTCACGCCGATGATCCTGCGCCTGATGGATCAGAAGCGCCGCGCCTGAAGCAATAGGGAGAAACCTATGATCGTTGAAACCTCAGTTGACCGCTTATCCATCTCAGGTCAAACGCATGAACACTGACTTTTGTGCCTTCGCAGTGATTCAACCAAAAGGTGACAGCGCTACGTGGCCGCTGGCACATCTGGGCGGGCGTTCGGCTTTGTCGCTCCTCCTTGCAGGCGTGAGCCTGCCGCGTTGTCGCTTCGCGCCGTCCATCCCGCCCAAACGCACCAGCAACCACGTCTAACGGAGGTTTCAACGATGACTGAACACCATATGGCCTGCCCGGCCAGCCACCAACTCGCCAACGCCCTGCGTTTTCTCGCCATCGATGCCGTCGAACAGGCCAAATCCGGGCATCCCGGCGCGCCGATGGGTATGGCCGATATCGCCGAAGTGCTGTGGCGCGGCCACCTCAAACACAACCCGCTGAATCCGGCCTGGCCGGATCGCGACCGCTTCGTGCTCTCCAACGGCCATGCCTCGATGCTGCTCTATGCCTTGCTGCATCTGAGCGGCTACCGGCTCGGCATCGACGAGCTGAAAAACTTCCGCCAGATGGGCAGCCGCACGCCGGGCCACCCGGAAGTCGGCCTGACTGACGGCATCGAAACGACCACCGGGCCGCTCGGCCAGGGCCTGGCCAACGCCGTCGGCATGGCGCTGGCGGAAAAATTGCTGGCCCAGCGTTTCAACCGCCCCGGCTTTGCGGTGGTCGATCACCGGACCTGGGCTTTCCTCGGTGACGGTTGCCTGATGGAAGGCATCAGCCACGAAGTCTGCTCGCTGGCCGGCGTCTGGGGTCTCGACAAGCTGGTCTGCTTCTACGACGACAACGGGATTTCCATCGACGGCCATGTCGCGGGCTGGTTTCGCGACGATACCGCCGGCCGCTTCAAGGCCTACGGCTGGCAGGTCATCGGCCCGGTGGACGGGCACGATGCGGCGGCCCTGGAACAGGCGATTAGCCAGGCCAGGGCCGGCAGCGGCAAGCCGACGCTGATCATCTGCCGCACCACCATCGGCTGGGGCTCGCCGACCAAGGCGGGTAGCCACGACGTACACGGCGCACCGCTCGGCGCCGCCGAAATTGCTGCGACCCGCGCCGCGCTCGGCTGGCCGCATGCCCCTTTCGAAATTCCGGAGGACATCCGTGCCGCCTGGGATCACCGCCTGGCCGGGGCGGCGGTGGAAGGCGAATGGCAGGCGATGTTCGCCCGTTACCGCAGTGCCCATCGCCAACTGGCCGACGATTTCGAGCGCGGCGCCCAGGGCGGCCTGCCCGAGGCCTGGCCGAAAATTCGCGCCAGTTTGCTGCTGCGGGCCAGTGACCGGCAGGGTGCGGTGGCGACGCGTAAATCTTCGCAGAACTGCCTCGACCTGCTGGTCGACGCCCTGCCTGAACTGCTCGGCGGCTCGGCCGACCTGACCGGCTCCAACCTGACCGCCGGCAAGCACAGCCTGGCCTGGCACGAGGCTAAAAACAGTGAAGTGCCCAACTACCTTTCCTACGGCGTGCGCGAATTCGGCATGGCGGCGATCATGAACGGCGTCGCCCTGCACCGTGGCCTGATTCCCTACGGCGGCACCTTCGCCGTGTTCTCCGATTATTCGCGCAACGCCATCCGCATGAGCGCCTTGATGCGTCAGCGTGTCATCCATGTCCTGACCCACGATTCGATCGGCCTCGGCGAGGACGGTCCGACGCACCAGCCGGTCGAGCACGCCGGCAGCCTGCGCGCCATTCCCGGTCTCGATCTGTGGCGGCCGTGCGATGAACTGGAAACGGCGGTGGCCTGGGCGCTCGCCCTGGAACGCAACGACGGTCCGTCAGCCCTCATGCTGTCGCGCCAGAACCTGCCGCAATACAGCGCCGCGGCCGGCAAGGCCGACGACATCGGGCGCGGCGGCTACATCCTGAGCGAAGCGGAGGGGCCGCTGCGGGCCGTGATCATTGCCACCGGCTCGGAAGTGACGCTGGCCATGGCCGCCCAGGCCGAGCTGCAGGCGCAGGGCGTCGGCGTGCGCGTCGTCTCGATGCCCTGTACCCGGCGTTTCGACCAGCAGCCGGCGGCCTGGAAAAAGCAGGTGCTGCCGGGGGAAATTTGCCGCGTCGCCATCGAGGCGGCGCTGCCCGATTTCTGGTGGAAATACGTCGGCCTCGACGGCGAGGTGCTGGGCATCGCCGAATTCGGCGAATCGGCCCCGGCCGCCGAACTATTTGCCTACTTCGGCCTGACCGCCAGCCACCTGACGCAAACCGTGCTGCGGCACGTCGCCCACTGAAAGGACACCCCATGGCCCTGATTTCCCTGCGCCAGTTGCTCGATCATGCCGCCGAACACGGCTACGGCCTGCCCGCCTTCAACGTCAATAATCTCGAGCAGATCCAGGCCATCATGCAGGCCGCCGCGGCCTGCGCCAGCCCGGTCATCCTGCAGGCCTCGGCCGGCGCCCGCAAATATGCCGGCGAGCCGTTTCTCCGGAAACTGTTCGAAGCGGCCATCGAGCAATACCCGGAGATTCCCGTCTGCCTGCACCAGGATCACGGCACCTCGCCGGCCGTCTGCCAGCAGTCGATGAAGAGCGGCTTTTCCAGCGTCATGATGGACGGCTCGCTGGGCGAGGACGGCAAGACGCCGAGCAGCTATGCCTACAATGTCGAGGTGACGCGCAAAGTGGTTGAGATGGCCCATTGCATCGGCGTCTCGGTCGAAGGCGAACTCGGCTGCCTGGGCTCGCTGGAAACCGGCGAAGCCGGCGAGGAAGATGGCAGCGGTGCGGCCAGCCAGCTCGACCATGCACAAATGCTCACCGACCCGGAAGCGGCGGCCGACTTCGTCGCCCAGACCGGCGTCGATGCGCTGGCCATCGCCATCGGCACCAGTCACGGCGCCTACAAGTTCAGCCGGCCGCCGACCGGCGAAATCCTCGCCATCGACCGCATCAAGGCCATCCATGCGCGCCTCCCGAACACCCACCTGGTCATGCACGGCTCGTCCTGCGTGCCGCAGGAGTGGCTGGCGGTGATCCGCCAATACGGCGGCCAGATCAAGGAAACCTACGGCGTGCCGGTCGAGGAGATCGTCGAAGGCATCCGCCACGGCGTGCGCAAGGTCAATATCGACACCGATATCCGTCTCGCCATGAGCGGCGCGATGCGCCGGGCGATGGCCGAAAAGCCGGAGGAATTCGATCCGCGCGCCTTTTTGAAAGCCGCCGTTGTGGCCGCCCGCGAGCTCTGCCAGGCGCGTTTCGAAGCCTTCGGGTCAGCCGGTCAGGCCGGTCGCATCAAACCGCTGGTCCTGGACAAAATGGCTGCCGCCTATCGTTGATTGCGCCTGGAAACCTTAGCGCAGAGTCGCCAGGGTGCAGAGAGGTACGTAAAACAGCTACTTGCAAGGCTTTTGCGGCTCACCCAGAAGGTGTACTGAAAAATCCGGACAAGCCTTTGTTATTCCTCTGCGTCTCTGCGGTTCAATTGTATTTTCTGGTTTTACTGCTTCTACTCTGCCGTAGCTTTGGCCCCGCAACTCGGGGCCATTTTTTTAACAGGCGCCAAGCGACGCTTTCTTCCCTGGTCAAACCGGCTCGGCTTGATATTCCGAAGGCCGGGGCGCACCATGCAATATGCGTAGATGTGGCGATCGTCCGAGCGGCTTCTTCGGCCTTGGTAAAGGAGATTTCAGATGAACATGGTCTTCCGTAACTGGCGCATTCTTCTCGCGCTCCTGGCTCTGTTGCTGGCCGCGGGCTGCGCCACGCAACTGGCCCCGGCGTACGACAAGGCCATTGTCGACGGGCTGCGCAGCAGCAATCGCGAAGCGATGATCCTCTTCGCCACGCTCTCCGCCGAAAGCGAAAGTAAATCCTATCCGGCCCGGGCCGCCACCTACAACCAGCTCATCGGCACACTGGATGCCCTGGAAATGCAATCCCGGGCGCGCCCCATGCCCAAGGGCCCGGGCCACGAAGCGGCCAATAAATTGCTCGAAAAGCGCGGCCTGCCCGTGGTCGGCGATGACGAGGCGCCCAGTGCGACAGCCTTGAACCGGATGTCGGCCACCCTGAGCAAGATGCGGGATACCGATCGCAAACAGGGGCTGAGCCCTACCGAGGTCCAGGCCTTCAAGGGCCAGATGTCCATCTACATGGACCAGGCGATGACCTACGAAGCCTTTTTGCAACGCTAAACCGGATTCAGGACAGGAGGCATGCCATGCCCATCAACATCTATCAACTCATTGCCGACATCACCGCCGTGTCGACCGAAGTCGTGACGCACGACGTCACGACCCTCCAGGGATTCTCCGAGCGCCAGCTTAAGGCCATTGCCCAGCAAGCGGCCTACGTCGCGAAGGGCATTGCGGCCGGCGAAATCTCCGAGGAAACCCGGGGTTTCTTCCTCACCGGCCTGGAGGACATGGCGCTGAACTATGCCAAAACCCTGCACGGCCTGAACAGCATCGTCATCGAAAAGGTTTGGAACGGCGTGGTCAGCGTGATCTGGAAGGCAATTTCGTCGGCTACCGGGCTGGTGTTTCCGACGCATTTTTCGGGCTAGGCTTCAAAGGGCGAACGCTGTTTTGCTGAAGACCCAGGCGAGTGCGCCGGATATGCTCGTGGAGAGAACGGCGATGATTGCGGCATGCCCGAAACCGATGCCCAGTCCAATGCGAAACCCGAGGGTGTAGCCCAGCAGAGGCGAGGCCACGACGATCGGGAGAGAAAGGGCGGCTAGGGAGAAAGGTGCTTTGGCCCAGCCAATAGAGAAACTCATCATTGTAATAATGGCAATCCCGACGAAGAGCAAAGAGAGGGCAACCGCTTTCAAGGACTCGAGGTGGGATGGGTCGGTTCCGACGATTACCCGGGTACAGTACTTGACGACCGTGGCCACGATGCCAGCGACAATGAGGGTGGCGACGAATACTTTCATTGAGGCGATAAACGCAAACCAAAGCAGGGCAAAAACAATAAGTAGCGTAAACATCCGTTGAATTTCCAATAGTCGATCGGCCGAATAACTATCCGGGTTGTGGCGCATACCGCTGGGAATGCTCTGGGTTGTGCGCAATAAAATGACAAAGAGCTTACTTCGAGTGGTTCGTGTAATCAATTGGAAACTCTGCCGGGAGAGAGGCTTTCCCTTCGTTTTGCTATTCGGCGCGCGGCTCGCCTAAGCCAGCCAGGCTGGTCGTTCCTTGCCGCTTCCGCTCGGCCGCCATCCACGCTTGATAACCGCCCCGCAGCGGACGGACCGACAGGTAGCCCGCCTTCAGCAGGTGGCGGGCGGCCTGGACGGCGCCGGCATCTTCCGGACAGTTGCAGAGGGTAACGATCGGGCGGCTTTTCGGCCAGTCGGCGACGGCGTCGAGCAGGCGGTCGTGTTCGGCGACGGTGGTGCCGGGGAGGGGGCCGGTTTCGGCGATCATCAGATGGCCGCGTAGGTCGAGGACGAGGGGCGGCTGCGGTGAGTCGATGGCGTTCAGCAACTCTTCCGGCGTGATGTGGGGAACGGCGCAGAAACGGCGGAAACGGTATTTTTGCCAGAGCTTCCAGCCCAGCCAGACGGCGACGATGAGCAGTGCCGCGAGAACGACGCTGGCGCTACGCTGGTTGAGGAATTCGATGGAGGTGCCGACCTCCTCGCGCAGGAGCCAGCCGGCACCGAGGGCGAGACCGGCCCACAGGGCGGCGCCGGCCGCGGCGGCGAACAGGAAGCCGGAAATGGCCATGCGCAGCGCGCCGGCGATCGGCGGGGCAACGGTGGAAAAGCCCGGGATGAACTTGGCGACGACCAATGAACTCGCCCCCCAGCGGATGAATCGGGATTCGGTCTGACTGACGCAGGAGGCGGGGTTGATCGAGAGTTTGCAGAGGCCGGCCAGGACCCGGTAGCCGAAAGCCCGGCCGGCGAGATACCAAATCCAGTCGGCGAGTGCCGAAGCCAGCACGGCGGCGGCCAGGATCCGGCCGAGCTGGCTCGGGCTGGCGGCCAGGCTGCCAGCGATCAGTAGCGTCGGGACGGCCGGCACCGGCAGGCCGATCTGCTGCAACAGGACGTTCAGGAAGACCACCGGCACGGCGTCGCGCTGCAGGGCCTGGCTGAGTTGGGATATATCCATGATCCCCCGATTCTAGCCTGCGCCCAGGCAATGCCGACGGCCGGGGCAGGCTGCTTGGCGCGAAAAAGCAGGAGCGCCTCGCCATTGTTGGCCAGGCCTAGCCCTGAGATTGTCAAAACGGCGGTCGGTTCCGCCGGCTTAGGCGGCTTGCAGGCCCGGAACGTAGACCAGCCGGCCGCAAGTGGCGTCGCGCACGTAACTCAGGCATTGCCGGCGGTTGTCGGCGCGGCCCGGCGGCTTCAAGGAAATATGCACCCAGCCCGAGTTCGGGCCCTGGCACGGGTCGTAGCATTCGCAGATGATCTGGTCGTAATCGGCCAGATGGTCGCGCGCCCAGGCCGCCAGTTCGAGGGTCGGCAGGCCGGCGATTTCGATGTCGCAGGCTTCGCCGCGGGCGTGCTGGCTGGTGCTGAGCCAGGTTGCCGGCTTGTTCTTGAGGGCGCGCTCAAGGGCCTGGCTGCGATAGACGCTGTTCGGTGAAAAGGCGCCAAAGGCTTCGCGGACCGGCAGCAATACCCGGCGGGCGAGGTTGATCGCGGCGCGCAGTTGGTCATCGTCGGCGAAGTTGTTGGCGACGCCGCGGCGGGCTGCAATTTCCGAGCGGCTCAGTTCGTAGGCCTGGAAATGCGGGGCGATCGGGGTGCGCGGATCGAGACCGGCCAGCGTGATCTGGTCCAGCGCCGTATTCGAGAGATCGGGCGGGGCACTGGCCGAGGCGGTGGTTTGGTTGGCGTGGTGGCTCATGACAGGTTCTCCTGGATCTGCTCGAGGATGGCGCGCCGGCCTTTGTCTTCGGCCGGCCAGAGTTCGAGCAGGAAAGCGAGGTGTTCGGCCACCGCCGAAATCTCGCGTCGGCTGGCGCCACGGGCGATGGCGTTGCGATAGGCGGTGAGTACGGCAATCGCCGCCTGGCTCTCGCTGGTGTCCCGCCGCCGGCGACTGCTCGGCACGCTGAGCAGCAGGCGCATCAATTGCAGCTTGGCGAGGCCGATGCTGTCGGCGAAACTCGGGTCGCTGGCATTGCGCTGACCGAGTTCGCGCAGCAGATTGTCGAGTTCGGGCTCGATCACGGCCATCTCCGGCAGGCCTTGCGCCTCGCCGCGCACGGAGCAGAGCAGGCTGGCGGCGAGCCAGTCGGTGAAGGCTTCGGCCGTGCGACGGTGGACGAAGGCGAGGTGGTAATGCTGTGCCATGTTGAGCAGGGCTTCGCTCCGTTGCCGGCCTTCCGGCTCGATCCGGGCCAGACGCTGGTAGGCGCCGCCGAGCAGGCTCAGGCGTTCGCTGGTGGCGGCCCGGCTGCACAGCGTATCGAGATCGAGGATGGCTGATTCGAGGCCGCCCAGGAGTTCCTGGCGGGTTTTCTCCCGGCCCTCCGGGGCCAGCTTGCGCGCCGCGTTCCACTGTTCGTCGATGTGGCGGACGCGGAAATTGGCATACTGTTCCAGGGCGCGGAGCGAACAGTCGCCGTCTTCGGCGGTCAGCGCCTTTTCCAGGCTGGCGACGGCTTCTGGCCAGGCCCCGGCCTCGCCCCAGGCAAAGGCCATGGCGGCCTGGACATCGGCGCGTTGCAGCCAGGCCGCCTGCTGCGTCGGCGGAATGCGTTCGAGGCGGGCCGGAATGCCGGTGCGGCAGTCGGCGCCGGTCGTCCCGGCGCGCAGGTCGGCGGCCAGGTTGTCGAGATCGGTGACCAGTTCGTGGGGCATGGAATAGGGCGGAGCAAGCCGGCGATGGACGATGTTGTCGCGGTGGAAGCGGAAGTCGGGATCGCCGTAGCACTGGTAGGCGCCCCAGGTGTTGGCGTCGGGAAAGCGCAGCCAGATGTCCTCGCGGGCGCCGCGCACGGCCTCGCCGAAGGTTTCGCCGGCCAGCATCAGGCGGTAGAAGGTGGCGGCGAAGGCCTGGCCGGCCCGGTCGTCCACCGCCCAGCCGGCGGCCAGTACGCCGCGGACGCCCATGCGGATGAATTCCTCGCCGAGATTGGCGGCCAGGCCCAGGCGGTCGAGATCGGCGCCGCCGTCGATATGGCCGAGGTGACAGCAATTGACGAAAACCAGTTCGGGGACGAAACGCATCTGGGCAATGTCGCCTGGCGTCAGGAAACTGTCCGGACCGATGACCATGCCGGACACTAGCTGTTTGCCCTTGGCGCCGGCACTGCGGGCGAATTCATGGACGCCGTGGCCGGCCAGGTGAAGGATGCGCCAGCTATCCTTGTGCAGCGCTTCCATGATCGCGGTGGCGCTCTGGTCGATACAGTCGTTGACGGCATAACCGTCGGCGGTCAATTGCTCGGCGATCAACCGTGCTTCGTCGCGGGCGCCGGGCAGGTCGACAAAATCGGTGGCGGCGCCGAGATCCGGGTTGCCGATGACGAGCGCCGAATTGCCGAGCGAGTGCACCGGCCGTTGGCGGAATTCGGCGGTACGGAATTGCCGGACAAAGCCGGCCGCCACGGCCGGCGGCCGTTCGCCGGTGCCCCAGCGGTTTTCCAGCAACTCCCAGGGGTAGCGGGCCGAGCCGCCATCGACGACGACCACGACGTTGCCCTGCTGGGGCGCCAGTTCGCGCAGGCGCAGGGGGAGCAGCATTTCGAACAGGGTTTTGGCGGCTTCCGAATTCTGCCCGGTAGCGCGGCTGGCCAGGCGCACGAAACTGTCGGCCAGGGCCAGTTGTCCGGTGGCCAGACTTTCTTCGGCTCGCGCCTTGTCGGTCGGGAAGAGGAAGCGCAAGCGGTCGTCCTGAAGCACGATTTCGAGGCGCTGATACCACTCGGAGGCGGGCTGGAAGCGAATCCGGCTGCGTCCCGCCTGCGCCGTTTCGACGGCCCCGGCCGGCCAGGTGATGGCGGCGGCCAGTGTCTCGTTGCTCATGACCCGGCGCAGGGCCTCGGTGGCTTCGATGGCGACGTCCTCGTAAAGTTCGAGAATTTCCAGGCGGTCGATCAGAACGCGGTTGTCGATCTGTTGGCCGGCCAGTGCCTTGTTGGTGGCGACCGCAGCGCGCAGGATGGCTTCCAGCGCGTCGCCGACCGGCACACCGCCCGCCCCGGTGCCGACCAGCAGGCAGGTGACGGCGGCCGAGCGGGGCCGACCTTCCTCGCCGAAACGGCTGTCCGGCCAGTAGGCGACCTTCAGGGTGAAGTCGAGCAGGGCACCGCGGATCGATTCTTCGAGCGGGCCCGGGCTGAGGTTGCCGATCTGGCCGAGGCCGACGACGATGGCGCCGACCGGCTTGGCGGTCGGCGAATCGTTGAGGAAGACGGTGTGGCTGCCGAGCGGGCCGGGATAGATGCCGAGGTCGAGGCAACGTGTCAGGTGGCCGCTCAGTTGCCGATCGAGGGCGCCTTCGGCGCTGAGCATGGCATCGCCCTGGTAGTGGCCGACCAGAACCGGGTGGCGGGCGTAGGTCAGGTTGCCGTGGCGGATGCTGATGGTGATGTTCGGGACCCGATGTTCGTCGCTCTCGTCGGGCTCCGTCGCTTGCCCGGCGAAGCCCAGTCTGGGGATGTCGTCGGGGCCGGGGATGCCGTCGGCCGGCGGCGCAACGGGCAGCACGAAGCGCTCCTCGTCGCCGGCGCGGGCCCGGGTGGGCGGCGTCGACGCCAGCAGGCTGGTCCGGCCATTGACCAGGAGGTCGAGATAGCCGGGGAAGGCGCGGCTTTGGGCGCACAGCATGTCGTGCCCGATGCCTTCGGCGTACCACATGGGGACGCCGGGCAGGCGGCCGGATTCCCAGCTTACCGTGCCATCGCCGGCGCGGCTGGCGATAAATTCGAGACGTTTGAGAGCGGGACGGAAGGGGATGTCGCCGGGGCTCAACTGGTAGTCGATGACGGTGGCCGGCCGGCTGCCGGCGACATAGGCCATCAATTGCGGATCGGGGGCGGCTGCGGCGAGTCGTTTCCAGGTGGCGGCGGCATTTTGCAGGTCGGCCGCGGCGGGTCCCCGCCACAGGCCGCCGGTTTCTTGGCGCAGTGTTGCCCAGCGGGCCGGGTCGGCGAAATCGGGATCGTCCGGCGCCCAGGGCAGCAGTTCGAGCAGGCCGGGATAACGCGTCACCAGGTCGATGACTTCGGTGCAGCTCTGGGTCATGTCGAGCAGGGAGAGCTTGGCCAGCGTCGGGTTGAAGCCGGTCAGCCAGCGCACCGTTTCGTAGGAGCCGTGATTGGGCGTGCCGAGCATCAGGAAGCGGCTGCCCGGCAGCCGGCTGATGCGTTGCCAGAGGGCAGTGCCGGCGCCGCCGTCGGCGATCAACAGACGGACGACCAGGCCGCCCTGCGAATGGCCGACCAGACGTAACGGCTGGCCGCTGCGTTCGGCCAAGCCAACCAGCGGCTCGAGGATGGAGACCAGTTGTGCCGCGGCTTGACGGGCCGACTGCCGCCAGTCATAGGGAAAGACCTCGACTTGATGGCTGCGGCCCAGGAACTCGACCAGCGGCGCGTAGCGCTTGTCGACCAGGGCGCTGGCGACGATTCCGTCGCCGCCCATGGCGAGGTGCTTGAGGCCGCCCTTGAGGAGGGCGCAGTAGTCGAGCCAGACGATATCGTTGCCGACCTGGAGCGTGCTGCCCATGCTGCCGGGAACGATGACGACGATCGGTCGCGGTTTGTTGCCCTCCCGGCTGCGGCTGATCGCCCGGGCCAGGCGTGCGGTCGGCGGCGGGGCGGCGACGGGCAAAAAGCCGCCATCGTCACCTTCGTCGCGGCTCAGCCCGGCGCGCAGCCAGCGCACGCTCAGTTCATTGCTGAAGTAACGGAAATGATTGACCTTGCTCCCCTGGTCCTGGCGGTAACGGGCGCCGCCCAGACGGGGCAGGCCGCCGCTCATTGAGGCGGTGTCGACGACGAGGTCGTGCTCGTGCTGATAGAACCAGTCGCTGGCCAGGACCTTGAGCGTGTTCCACAGGCTGTCGCCGGCTTCGATGTCGCCGGCGATGACCGACAGGTCGGCACTGCTGACCAGGTCCGGCGTGGTGTTGAGCAGCCGGGTCAGGGCCGAGCCCGGCATCATCGCTTCGATGCCGGGCAGGGTGCGGGGGTCGGTGCGTTCCTTGACGACGGCCAGCATGAAGTCGACGCCATCGCTCAACAGGCCGCCGCCGGTCGCGGCCTGGCTGAGATAGCCGAGTATCGACAGCCAGCGGTCGAGGCGGCCGGAGGCCAGCGTCGTGCCGCGGGCCGGACAGGCGACACGGACGAAACGTGCGATGCGCAATTGTTTTTCGTTCAGCACCTCAATTAGTTCGGCCAGCAACTGGCGGTCGGCGGCGTAGGCCGCGTCCCGGGCGGCGGCTTCGGCCTCGGCCAGCGGCGCGAGGCCGAATTGCGGGGCCAGGCTGCGGTCGGCGGCGAACAGGGTGTCGAGATGGGCGGCCGGCAGCGTTTCGGGCAAGCGGGCGCAGCCCGAGAGGGCGAGCAGTTCGCCCACCAGGCCGCCGCGCGAATGGCTGACCAGATGGATGACGGCGCCCGCCGGTAGGCGTTTGGCCAGGGCCAGGGCATTGCTGATCGGGCTTTCGGTCAGCGAACGGTGGTCGAGGGCGAAAACCCGGCTGCCGTAATTCGGCGCCAGCGCCTGGCGCAGGCGAGCCCCTTCGCCATTGCCGGCCTCCCACAGTTTGCCGAAGCTGCCTTCGGTGCTCGACGCCGTGCCGTGCAGGAATACCAGGATCGGTCCCTGGTCGGCGGCGATGCTCGCCGTTTCGGGAAAGGCCCGGAGCTGGAAGGTGCCGTTCAGGTCGAGTTGGTAGAACCCGGGCGGATGCTTGCCGAGCAGCTTTTCTTCGAGGAGGCGGCCGAGTTTGGCGGCGGATTTCTCGGCCAGATCGACGCCGAAGAAATCGAGCACGCGAATCGCCAGGCCGGCGGCGCCGCGCTGGCTGCTCGCCCGCGGCGGACTGAGGTGGGAAAACTCCCAGGCCCCCTCGCCGTCGCGGGCCGGCGGCTGGCCGTATTCGCGGGAGAGATCGTCGAGCCGGCTCCACAGCACGAAACCGTTGTCGAGTTCGACGCGAACGACCGAATCGCCGGCCACCTCGATCTCCTCGCCGGTGCCGTCGCGGGCACTGCCCGGATGCAGGCGAAACAGGGGCTTCGGCGTACCGGCCGACGGACGGACGCTGCTGTCGCGGAGACCGCGAATCTTGTAGAGGCGCTGGCTCATGAGAAATGCTCCGGAACGAGGGGTTATTCGAAAATCTTGCCTTGGCGTGCCGTGCGTGTCCCGACGATTTGCGGCGACTGCGGGTAGCTGGCCGAGGGCAGGTATTTGACGATGGCCTTGTGCCAGTCGGCGTAGCTGGCTCCGGCCTTTTGGCTGCGCAGCGCTTGCAGGGCGTAGTAGGTGAAGGCGCCGTTGAAGCGGCCGTTGATCCGGGCGTCGTAGCTGAAATTGTTGGGACCTTCCTTGCAGCCGGCGAGCAGCAGATCACCGAGCGCCCGCGAGTGGGCGGCGAGCAGCGGCGAGGTGCCGGCCGGCGCGACCATGGTCGCCGCCGGTTTACCGGCCCGGTTCTTGGGCAGCAGCTTTTCCGGCAGCCAGTTACCAACGGGCATGAAGCGCGGTCGACTGTCGGCATCCTTTTCCGCCTTGGCGGCCCGGGTCACCGTTCCCGAGTGGCAACTGTCGGAGATCAGAATAACGCGCAGGCCGCTCTTGCGACTGGCGAACACGGCGTGAATCTCGTCATCGCTCAAGGCGCCGCCGCCGGTGCGCAGATCGTAGGGGCAGAGCGCCTCGTCCAGACCATCGACCTCGTCGCCGTCGCTGTCGGGCTGGTAGGTGCCGTGGCCGGAATAGGTGATGACCAGGGTGTCGCCCTTGCCGCCTTTGCCGACCAGCTCGCGCATGGCCTTGAGCAGAGCGGCCTTGGTCGCCTGCTCGTCGAGCAGGGTGCTGACCTTGAAGCCGCGCGCCGCCAGTTCGTTCGCCCAATCCTGGGCGTCATTGACGCATCCCTGCAAATCCATGCCGGTGCCGGGATAATTGTTGATGCCGATGCAAAGCGCTTTCTTGGCCATGATGGTCTCCTGGGAGCGGTTGAGATGGGCGGGCTGAAACGAAAACTACAGCTACGGAAATGGTGTCGGGTCGATGACCCCGGTCAGGGGGGGCGCCGCGGTGGGCGAAGGTGGTGCGCTGGATAAGGCGAGCCGCAGCGGTATCTTCATGCCCATGCGCTTGTCACCAGTTTATGACAAAACGCTTGTTGTTCAATTGGATTTTTCGCCGGCCGGCGGGGCTGTTAAGGGCGCTGCCGGCCGCCCGGATCAATGCCGAGCCGGGGCTTGCCAAGGCTCGGCAGAAGCCGGAGTGCCTGTGGGGGCGAGGAGTGATTGGCGTCGCCGGGCTGAAAAAGAAAAAGGCCGCATGACGCGGCCTTCGGGGTTTGCCGGGAAGCGGTTTATTTGACGATCTGGTTCAGTTCGCCCTTGGCGTAGCGCTCGGCCATCTTTTCCAGCGGCATGGCCTTGATCTGGCTGGCGCGACCGGCGCAGCCGAAGGCTTCGTAGCGGGCCAGGCAGATTTTCTTGGCGGCTTCGCGGGCCGGTTTGAGGTAGTCGCGCGGGTCGAACTTACCGGGGTTTTCGAACAGGTAGCGACGCACGGCGCCGGTCATGGCCAGGCGGATGTCGGTGTCGATATTGACCTTGCGCACGCCGTGGGCGATGCCCTTGACGATTTCCTCGACCGGCACGCCGTAGGTTTCCTTCATGTCGCCGCCGAATTCGCGGATTTCGGCGAGCAGTTCCTGCGGCACCGAGGACGAGCCGTGCATCACCAGGTGGGTGTTCGGGATGCGGGCGTGGATTTCCTTGATGCGGTCGATGGCCAGGATGTCGCCGGTCGGCTTCTTGGTGAATTTGTAGGCGCCGTGGCTGGTGCCGATGGCGATGGCCAGGGCGTCACAGTTGGTCTGCTTGACGAAGTCGGCGGCCTGATCGACGTCGGTGAGCAATTGTTCGCGCGTCATGTGGCCGTCGGCGCCGTGGCCGTCTTCCTTGTCGCCCTTCATGGTTTCGAGGCTGCCGAGCACGCCGAGTTCGGCTTCGACCGAAACACCGATGGAGTGCGAGAACTTGACGACTTCACGCGACACGGCAACGTTGTAGTCGTAGGAGGCGACCGTCTTGCCGTCGGCTTCCAGCGAGCCGTCCATCATCACCGAAGTGAAGCCGGACTTGATGGCGCTCATGCAGACGGCCGGGCTCTGACCGTGGTCCTGGTGCATGACGATGGGCAGGTGCGGATAGGTTTCGAGCGCGGCGAGGATCTGGTGGCGCAGGAATGCTTCGCCGGCATATTTGCGGGCACCGGCCGAGGCCTGCATGATCACCGGGGCGTCGATCTGGCTGGCGGCTTCGCAGATCGCCCAGACCTGTTCCATGTTATTGACGTTGAAGGCGGGCAGACCGTAGCCGTTTTCGGCGGCATGGTCGAGTAGTTGGCGCATGGAGACGAGCGGCATGGGAACTCCTGGATAAATTTATTATGAAAGGGTGGATTCTATAGGATCGAGGATCGAGGATCGAGGATCGAACTCTTTACTCTAGCTCCTAGGCAACTCGATCCTCGATCCTAGCAAGAGTGTTCTCCTACTCGCACGATCTTCAGCGTGTTGGTGCCGCCGGTGGTGCCGATCGGTTCGCCGATGGTCAGGGCGATGAGGTCGCCCTTCTCTACGACACCGCGGTCGATCAGGAGTTTCTCGGCTTCGGCCAGCAAGAGTTCGCGGTCGGTGTGCTGCTGCCGCATGGGCAGCGGGCAAACGCCGCGGTAGAGCACCATGCGGCCGACCGATTCGGCGTCCGGGGTGAGCGCGTAGATCGGCACGCCGGAGTTCATGCGGCTCATCCACAGGGCGGTCGAGCCGGACTGGGTGAGGGCGGCGATGGCCTTGACCTTGAGATGGTGTGCCGTCCAGATGGCGGCCATGGCGATCGATTGGTCGATGCGCGTGAACACGCGGTCGAGGAATTCGCGATCCAGTGTCACCTCGGCCGAGCGCTCGGCTTCGACGCAGATGCGCGCCATCGATTCGACGACTTCGACCGGGTACTTGCCGGCCGCCGTTTCGGCCGACAGCATCACCGCGTCGGTGCCGTCGAGCACGGCGTTGGCGACGTCGGAGACTTCGGCGCGGGTCGGCACCGGCGAGGTGATCATCGATTCCATCATCTGCGTCGCGGTGATGGTCAGCTTGTTGCGGTCGCGCGCCATGCGGATCATCTTCTTCTGCAGCGCCGGCACGGCGGCATCGCCGACTTCGACGGCAAGATCGCCGCGGGCGACCATGACACCGTCCGAGGCATCGAGGATTTCAGCCAGGTTGGCCACCGCTTCGACGCGTTCGATCTTGGCGATCAGTACGGCGGAACTGCCGGCGGCGCGCAGCAACTGGCGCGCCATGTACATGTCGGCGGCGCTTTTCGGGAAGGAGACGGCGACGAAATCAACGCCGATCTGGGCCGCCGTCTTGATATCGTCCATGTCCTTGGCGGTCAGCGCCGGCGCGGTCAGGCCGCCGCCCTGGCGATTGATGCCCTTGTTGTTGGAGAGGTCGCCGCCGACGATGATCCGGGTGTGGATTTCCTGGCTGCGCACGCCGGTGACTTCGAGCTTCAGGCGACCGTCGTCGAGCAGCAGGATGTCGCCGTTGACGACGTCCTTGGGCAGATCCTTGTAGTCGAGGCCGACGCGCTCCTGGTTGCCGAGCGGGCATTGGGCGTCGAGGATGAAGCTGTCGCCGATGACCAGCGTGATCTTGCCCGTCTCGAACTTGCCGACGCGAATTTTCGGGCCCTGCAGATCGCCGAGGATGCCGACGGTCCGGCCGTATTTGGCAGCGGCCGCGCGGATGCCCTCGGCGCGCGCCTTGTGGTCATCGGCCGTGCCGTGCGAGAAATTCATCCGGACGACATCGACGCCGGCCTGCACCATGCGTTCGAGAACTTCCGGCGTCGATGAGGCAGGGCCGAGGGTGGCAACGATCTTGGTATGGCGGAGCATTTTTAGGATCCAGGAGTTAGATATTAGCTGTTAGTGAGCGAGTTTTTCAGGCCGGTGAGCATGCGGCCGATTTCGTCGGTACTGGTCAGCAGGGATAATGATGTGTTTTCGTTACAAAAGCCGAGGCGTTCGGCCAACATGATCTGGGTTTCCAGTTCGGCCAGCGAGCCAGCAGCAATTGACAGGTGGTTTACAAAAGCCCCGGAACTCTTACGGGCATGACCTTCGGCGATATTGCTCGGGATCGAGACTGCGGCTCGCTGCATTTGTGAGACTAGACCATAACGTTCTGCAGCGGGAAAACTCTGGCAAAGGTGATAGATTTCAACAACCAAATCCATCGCCTTCTGCCAAACAACGAGATCACGGTAACGCACGGCTTACTCGATCCTAGGCAACTCGATCCTAAATCCTAGCCCTTAGCTCTTTCTTCCAGCACCGCAATCGCCGGCAGCTTCTTGCCTTCGAGGAATTCCAGGAAGGCGCCGCCGCCGGTGGAGATGTAGCCGACGTCGTCGGCGATGTTGAATTTGGCGATGGCGGCCAGGGTGTCGCCGCCGCCGGCGATGGAGAAGGCTTCCGAGTGGGCGATGGCCGAGGCGAGCATCTTGGTGCCGCCGGCGAATTGCGGCAGTTCGAAGACGCCGACCGGGCCGTTCCAGACGATGGTGCCGGCGTTGGCGATGATTTGCGACAGGGCGGCGGCGCTCTTCGGGCCGATGTCGAGAATGCGGTCGTGGGCATGCACGTCGTCGACCGAAATCTTGTTGGCGCGGGCCAGGGCGGAAACTTCGTCGGCGACGACGACGTCGACCGGCAGCGGCACTTCGGCGCCGCGTTCCTTCATCATGTCCATGATGACATGGGCTTCCTTGACCAGGTCGGCCTCGGCCAGCGATTCGCCGATACGCTTGCCGGAGGCGAGCAGGAAGGTATTGGCGATGCCGCCACCGACGATCAACTGGTCGACCTTGTCGGCCAGCGACTTGAGGATGGTCAGCTTGGACGACACCTTGGAGCCGCCGACGATGGCGACCAGCGGGCGCTTCGGGCTGCACAGGGCCTTGCCCAGGGCGTCAATTTCGGCGCCCATGAGGATGCCGGCACAGGCGATCGGGGCATACTTGGCGATGCCGTGGGTGGTGGCTTCGGCACGGTGGGCGGTGCCGAAGGCGTCATTGACGTAGATGTCGCAGAGTTTGGCCATTTTTTCGGCGAGCTCGTCGTTGTTCTTCTTTTCGCCCTTGTTCACGCGGCAGTTTTCGAGCAGCACGACTTCACCCGCCTTGACCGAGAAATCGCCGTCGACCCAGTTCTGGATCAGACGCACCGGCGTATGCAGCAATTGGCCGAGGCGCACGGCAACCGGCGTCAGGCTGTCTTCCGGGTTGAGTTCGCCTTCGGTCGGCCGGCCAAGGTGGGACGTCACCATCACTGCCGCACCCTTGTCCAGGCAGTAGCGGATCGACGGCAGCGAGGCGCGGATGCGGGTGTCTTCGGTGATATTGCCGGCCTCGTCCTGCGGCACGTTCAAGTCGGCGCGGATGAACACGCGCTTGCCGGAAACATCGAGGTCGGTGAGTTTGATGACTTTCATGGTCTTCTCCAAAGGATGAGTTTAGTTGTCTTGGGCGGGTTGGCGCGTCGGCCAGTGGCGGGACCAATGGTCGGCCACTTCCAGCAGGCGGTTGGCAAAGCCCCATTCGTTGTCGAACCAGACGAAGAGATTGACCAGGTGCGGGCCGCCGGTCCGCGTCTGGCTGCTGTCGATGATCGCCGAATGGGGATCGTGATTGAAGTCGATCGAGGCATGCGCCGCCTCGGAGTAGGCGATCAGCCGGGCGAAAGGGCCGTGCGCCGCGTCGGCCAGCAGGCGGTTGATTTCGCTCGCCGAGACCGGCCGCTGGGTGCTGATGGTCAGGTCGATGGCCGAGACGTTCAGGGTCGGTATGCGGATCGCCTTGGCGTGGACGCGCCCGGCCAGTTGCGGCAGCAGGCGCTCGACGCCGCGCGCCAGGCCGGTGGACACCGGGATGATCGACTGCATTGCCGAGCGGGTGCGGCGCAGGTCGGTGTGATGATAGCCGTCGATCAGCGGCTGGTCGTTCATCACCGAATGCAGGGTGGTGAGCAGCACCTGCTCGATGCCGACTTCGCGGTCGAGCAGGTCGAGTACCGGGACGATGGCATTGGTCGTGCAGGAGGCGGCGGACACCAGGCGCTCGCTGCCGCTCAGCGAGTTCTGGTTGATGCCGTTGACGATCGTCGCATCGACGTCGCTGCCGCTGAAACCCGGGTGGGAAAGCAACAGGCGCGGGCAGCCGGCGTCGAGAAAACCTTGCAGCTCGGCGCGGCGGCCGTAGTGGCCGGAACATTCGACCAGCAGGTCGAGGTCGAGGCCACGCCAATCGACCTCTTCGGGCGTCCGGGCATGGCTGACGGCGAGTTTCTCGCCGTCAATCAGCAGGCAGTTGTCGCCAATCTCGACCTGCCCGGCAAAACGGCCGTGCGTCGAATCGAAACGGGTCAGGTAGGCCATGCTCTCCAGGTCGGCCGGTTCGTTGATGGCAACGACCCGCATCCTTTGGGCGACGGTCGAATCCAGCAAGGCGCGCAGGAAACAGCGACCGATCCGGCCGTAACCGTTGATGGCGAGACGAAGAGGGCGATGGGAGCCGGGCACGCGAAGCAATCGAGAGAGATTGAAGCCGGCGATTTTACAGGGTTGCGGGCGTAATTCCGAGGCCTGGCACCAGGACAAATGCCAGGCAGGGCGGCAAATATTGCCGGTTGCCGAGCGGCCAGTGGCTTTTTTCGGTCGTGCCGGAAGGGGAATCTGCGGTTTTATGCGGGTGCATTATTTGCTTGGTGATGAGTTGTCTATTTCGTGGAGGCGAGTATGAAAATTGATTCCGACTTTTCCGCCGGCTTGGCAAGTGCGGCCTATGGCGTGTCTTCGTCGTCCGCCGCGGACGGATTTGCGGCGGCGCTCAAGCAGGCGGCGGACAATGGCGGCGCTGCGGCCAAGAAGACGGAGGTCCCGGTGCTTTCGGAAAGCGAGCAGCAGCGCCAGCGCAGCGAGGCGGCTCGCGTCGCCCATGCCGCCGTCGCCAAGGAGTTGCAGGATTACTTGAACAAAACGCCGGCCGAGCACTTGCGCGAGAGCATTCTCAAGGAAATGGGCGAGAGCGAGGAGTCGCTCCAGGCGATGCCGCCCGCGCAGCGCCAGGCGGCCGAAGCTGAGATCAATCAGCGGATCAGGGAACGGCTGGTCGGCAAAAAAGAGGGGAGCGCGGACGACGCCACCGTTGCCAGTGCGGCGGATATAACGCCAGCACCCGAGGCGCGGCTGGCGATGGGCGCCGACTTGATCAATCTGCGGGCGGTCATTGCCCGTATGCAGGCGGGCTGAAGCAACCGCGAACATAAAAAAACCGTCAGGCCGGCCTGACGGTTTTTTTGCCGGTGCGCCGGCCGATTTACTTGACGTTCATCCAGGCGCGGGCGGCGTCGAGCATGCGGCAGGAATAGCCCCACTCGTTGTCGTACCAGGCCAGTACCTTGACCAGCACCGAACCGTCTTCGCCCTTGATGACGCGGGTCTGCGTCGCATCGAAGGTGGACGAGACGGCGGTGTGGTTGAAGTCGGAGGACACCAGCGGTGCGTTGTTGACGTCGAGGATGCCCTTCAACGGGCCATTCGCGGCGGCGGTCATCAAGGCGTTGATTTCTTCCTTGGTGGTGGCACGCTCGGCGGTAAAGGTCAGGTCGACCAGCGAGACGTTGATGGTCGGCACGCGCAGCGAGAAGCCATCGAACTTGCCGACCAGTTGCGGCAGCACCAGGCCAACGGCCTTGGCAGCGCCGGTCTTGGTCGGGATGATGTTGGCCGAAGCGGCGCGGGCGCGGCGCAGGTCCTTGTGGCGGACGTCCACGGTGACCTGGTCATTGGTGATGGCGTGAATGGTGGTCATCAGGCCCTGCTTGATGCCGATGCTGTCGGACAACACCTTGGCCACCGGGGCCAGGCAGTTGGTGGTGCAGGAGGCGTTGGAGACGACGGTGTCGGTCGCTTTCAGGATGCCTTCATTGACGCCGAAGACGATGGTGGCATCGACATCGTCGCCGCCCGGGGCGGAAATCAGCACGCGCTTGGCGCCCTGTTCGAGCAGGGCAGCGGCCTTGGCCTTGGAGGTGTAGGCGCCGGTGCATTCGAGCAGGATGTCTACGCCGTGATCGGCCCAGTTGATGTCCTTCGGATTCTTGGTCGAGTAGAAGGCGATTTTCTTGCCGTCGACGATGATGCAGTTTTCACCCTCGGTATCGACGCTGGTCGCGAAACGGCCGTGCGTGGTGTCGTACTTCAGCAGGTGGGCGTTGGTCGCCAGGTCGCCGGCGGCGTTGATGGCGACGACGTCGAATTCGTTCTGCAGACCCTGTTCGTAAATGGCGCGCAGCGTGCAGCGACCGATACGACCGAAACCGTTGATTGCAACTTTGATAGCCATGTGTTTCCTCTCTCGTTTAATTATTGAATCAGGACAAAAGTTCTTTGGCCGTCTTGACGACATTGGCGACGGTGAAGCCGAACAGTTCGAACAACTGGCCGGCCGGGGCCGATTCGCCGAAATGGTCGAGACCGATCACCGCGCCATGCAAGCCGACATACTTGCGCCAGAAATCGGGATGCGCTGCTTCGATGGCGATGCGCGTCTTGCAGGCGCCGACCACCGATTTCTTGTACTCGGCGCTCTGCCGGTCGAAGACATTGGTGCACGGCATCGAGACGACGCGGGCGGCAATGCCTTCGGCCTTGAGGGCGGCCTGGGCGTCGAGCGCCAGCTTGATTTCGGAGCCGGTGGCGATCAGCGTCAGTTGTGCTTCGCCGTCGGCTTCGGCGAGCACGTAGCCGCCCTTGGCGATGTCGGCGTCGGCGATGTTCTGCGTCACGGTCGGCAGGTTCTGGCGCGACAGGGCGAGCAGGCTGGGGCCGTCGGTGCGGTCGATGGCCGAGGTCCAGGCGATGGCCGTTTCCGTCGCGTCAGCCGGGCGCCAGACATCCAGATTCGGAATGATGCGCAGGCTGGGAATGTGCTCGACCGGCTGGTGCGTCGGGCCGTCTTCGCCAAGGCCGATGGAGTCATGGGTGTAGACCATGATCTGGCGCTGCTTCATCAGTGCCGCCATGCGGATGCCGTTGCGGGCGTAATCGGAGAAGACCAGGAAGGTCGCGGTGTAGGGAATCAGGCCGCCGTGCAGGGCGAGGCCGTTGGCGATGGCGGTCATGCCGAATTCGCGCACGCCGTAGTAGCAGTAGTTGCCGCCTTCGGTCTTGGTGACGCCCTTGCTGCCCTTGACGAAGGTCAGGTTGGAGCCGGCCAGGTCGGCCGAGCCGCCGAAGATTTCCGGCACCGCCGGGACCAGCGCCGCGATGGCGTTCTGCGAAGCCTTGCGGCTGGCGATGTTCTCGGCTTTCTCGCGGCAGGTGGCGAGGTAGGCGGCCTTGGTGGCGGCCCAGTTGGCGGGCAGTTCGCGTTTCATGACGCGGCGCTCGAACTCGTCGGCTTCGGCCGGGAAAGCCGCGCGGTAGGCGGCGAAGCGGCTGTTCCAGCCGTTTTCCAGCGCGGCGCCAGTTTCCTTGCGGTTCCAGGCGGCGTAGATGTCGGCCGGGATTTCAAAGGCCGGGTGCTGCCAGCCGATATATTCGCGGGCGGCGGCGATTTCGTCCTTGCCGAGCGGCGCGCCGTGGCAGTCGTGGCTGCCCTGCTTGTGCGGCGCGCCGGCACCGATCGTCGTCTTGCAACAGATCAGGCTGGGTTGGTCGGTCACCGCCTGGGCGGCAAGCAGGGCGGCTTCGACGGCGGCGGAGTCATGGCCATCGACATTCGGGATGACATGCCAGCCGTAGGCGGCGAAACGGCCCGGCGTGTTGTCGGTGAACCAGCCTTCGACGTGACCGTCGATCGAGATGCCGTTGTCGTCCCAGAAGGCGATCAGCTTGCCCAGGCCGAGCGTGCCGGCCAGCGAACAGGCTTCGTGCGAGACGCCTTCCATCAGGCAGCCGTCGCCGAGGAAAACATAGGTGTGGTGATCGACGATTTCGTGACCGGGCTTGTTGAATTCGGCGGCCAGCACTTTTTCGGCGAGCGCGAAGCCGACGGCATTGCTGATGCCCTGGCCGAGCGGGCCGGTGGTGGTTTCGACGCCGGGGGTGTAGCCGAATTCGGGGTGGCCCGGGGTCTTCGAGTGCAACTGGCGGAAATTCTTCAGGTCGTCAATCGACAGGTCGTAGCCGGTCAGGTGGAGCAGGGCATAGACCAGCATCGAGCCATGGCCGTTCGACATCACAAAACGGTCGCGGTCGGGCCACTGCGGGTTGGCCGGGTTGTGGCGCAGGTGGCGGCGCCACAGCACTTCTGCAATTTCCGCCATGCCCATCGGTGCACCGGGGTGGCCGGAATTGGCCTGCTGCACGGCATCCATGGCCAGCGCGCGGATGGCGCCGGTCAGGGGGGAGAACTTGGGGAGATTGCTGACGCTCATGATCCGGAAACCCAGCCTGCTGAAAAGCTTAAATTATCCGGGAAAAGGCCCCCGTTGGGTAGGGTTGTTGCGTTTCCGGCCGCTTTCGGTGTGCCGGAAACGCCGCCTTACATCTTCGGATCGTAGTTGATCATCATCAGGATGCCGCGCCCGCCACCCCAGCTACCGCCGGTGTAGGAAACACTGCCCTGGCCGTGATAGACCACTTCGTAGCGGTAACGGTCGGTGCCGAAATAGAAGGGGATGAAGGCCTTGCCGGTCGGCATGGTGCGCACGTCGTTGCTGCTGCCGCCGAGGATGCGCTCAACTTCCGGTTGTTCCATGCCGATCTGCAATTTGGCCCATTTGCTGTTGGCCGGCGGGTTGCCATAAACCTCGCCCTCGAAGGTGCCGTCGCGCGATTTCATCATCCGTGGCTTGCCGGCCTCGGTGGGCTTTGCCGCTTCCTTGGCGGAAGCGGGAGCCGGGGTGGTTGCCGGCGCTGGCTCGGCAACCTGGCTCGAGCTGGCCGTGCTCTTCGGCTTGGCCGGTTCGCAATCGATGGCGGCGGTTTTCGATTTGTCGGTCTTGGTCTTGGCCGTCTTCTTCTTTTTTCCCGTCGCTTCCGGCGGGCATTCCGGTTTGCCGGCGACCGGCACCGGAGCTGCCGTCGCCGTCGAGGTGGTGGCTGGTGCGGCGGCTGGCGAGGAATCCGTTTTGCTTTCGTTGCTGACACAACCGGCGGCGAATGCCGCGGCCATGGCTAAAACGAGAATGCGTGTTTGCATTGCTGAATTCCTCCCCTGATTAAGATGAATCAATTTACAGCAAATCAGGCGCTGTGATAGCCGGTGACCCGTTCCACCTCGTTTTTCGAACCGAGAATGACCGGCACGCGCTGGTGCAGCTTTTCCGGCTGGATGTCGAGAATACGCTGGCGACCGGTCGTGGCGGCGCCGCCCGCCTGCTCGACCAGCATGGCCATCGGGTTGGCTTCGTACATCAGGCGCAGCTTGCCGCCCTTGTCCTGCATCTTGCTGTCGAGCGGGTACATGAAAATGCCGCCGCGCGTCATGATGCGATGCACATCGGCCACCATCGAGGCGACCCAACGCATGTTGTAGTCCTTGCCGAGCGGACCGCTCGTGCCGGCCTGCATTTCGCTGACATAGCGCTGGACCGGCGCTTCCCAGAAGCGCTGGTTGGCCATGTTGATGGCGAACTCCTTGGTGTCGGCCGGAATCTGCACCTTTTCCTGGGTCAGGATGAAGATGCCCTGTTCGCGATCCAGGGTGAACACGGCGACGCCATCGCCGACGGTCAGGACGAGCAGGGTGGTCGGGCCATAGACCGCGTAACCGGCGGCGACCTGGGCGGTGCCCGGTTGCAGGAAGGCGGCTTCGGCGGCGGCCGGGGTGCTCAGGTCGGCATTTTCCGGGCATTTGAGCACCGAGAAAATGGTGCCGATCGAGACATTGACGTCGATGTTGGAGGAGCCGTCGAGCGGGTCGAAGGTCAGCAGGTATTCGCCCTTCGGGAAGCGGTGCGGCACGAGGTGCGGCAGGTCCATTTCCTCGGAGGCCATGGCGGCGAGATGGCCGCCCCATTCGTTGGCGTCGAGCAGGATGTCGTTGGACAGCACGTCGAGCTTCTTCTGCGCTTCGCCCTGCACGTTGTCGCTGCCGGCTTCACCCAGTACGCCGCCCAGACCGCCCTTGCCGATGGCGATGGAAATGGCCTGGCAGGCCCGCGAGACGATTTCGATCAGGAATTTCAGATCGGCGGTGATGACGCCCTTGTCGCGTTGTTCCTCGGTGAGGTAGCGGGCCAGTGTGCGCTGAACCATGTCGACTCCAGATGCAATAAAAAGGGAGGCGATTTTACTCCGGCCGGCAGTAAGCGTGCAGGAAGGCGAAGGCGGCGGCGCTGTTGAGCGGCTTGCTGAACAGGTAGCCCTGGATTTCGTCGCAGCCGTTGCTGCGCAGCAGTTCGAGCTGATCCGCGGTTTCGACGCCCTCGGCAATGACGTTGAGGCCGAGCGAGTGGGCCAGGGCGATGGTGCCGAGGGCGATGGCCCGGTCGTTGAGATCGTGTTCGATGTCGGCGACGAAGGAGCGGTCGATTTTCAGGTGATCGATCGGGAACAGCTTGAGGTAGGCGAGCGACGAATAGCCCGTGCCGAAATCGTCGATGGCCAGCGAAATGCCCATGCGGCCGAGGCGTTGCAGGATCTGCACGGCCTCTTCCGGGTTTTCCATGACCGAACTCTCGGTGATTTCCAGCTCCAGCAACTCGGGCGCCAGGCCGGATTCGGCCAGGGCACCGGCCACCGTTTCGCAAAAGTCGCGGCGGCGCAATTGGCGGGCCGAAACATTGACGGCCATGCGCAAGGGAGTGAGGCCGGCGTCGATCCAGTGTTTCATCTCGCGGCAGGCATTGAGCAGCACCCATTCGCCAATCTCGACGATGATCCCGGTTTCCTCGGCGACCGGAATGAAGCGGTCAGGCGAGATCATGCCGTCCGTTGGGTGATGCCAGCGGATCAGCGCTTCGACGCCGGTCGGCGCCGAACTGTCGGCCTTGAATTGCGGCTGGAAGCACAGCGCCAGCTCGTTGCGGGCAATGGCATGGCGCAATTTGCGCTCGATATCGAGGCGCTCGGCCGAGGCCCGATTCATCTCGGCGGCGAAAAACTGGTAATTGTTGCGGCCCGCTGCTTTGGCGTGGTACATCGCGGTGTCGGCGTTTTTCAGGATAGTGTCGCCGTCCGGTCCGTCGTCGGGAAAGATGCTGATGCCGATCGACGGGCTGGTATGCAGTTCGTGGCCTTCGGCCTGGATCTGGGTGGACAGCGCGGCGATGATCTTGCCGGCGACGATGGCGGCATCGGAGGGGGCTGAAATGCCGGGCAGGATGACGACGAACTCGTCGCCGCCCAAGCGGGCGACGAAGTCGGTTTCGCGCACGACATTGTCCAGGCGGCAGGCCACCTCGCGCAGCAATTCGTCGCCGACCTGGTGGCCGAGGGTGTCGTTGATGATCTTGAAGCGGTCGAGGTCGATGAACATGATCGCCACGTTCCATTCGTGGCGCCGGGCTTCCGGCAGCAACTGGGCGAGGCGCATGAGCAGCGCCAGACGGTTCGGCAAGCCGGTCAGCGCATCGTGCTGGGCGATGTGGCGCATGCGTTCTTCGGCTTCGCGGCGCTCGGTGATGTCGGCCAGGATCCAGATGTAATGGGCCGGTAGGCCGCTTTGCGGATCATCGACGCGACTGACGCGAATGCCGGCCGGAAAGTGCTCGCCGGATTTCTGGCTGATTTCCAGTTCGCTATACCAGGAGCCACTGGTCGCGGTGTTTTCCTGGAAGGATTCCGGAGTCAGGTCGGGGCTGGCCTCGATCAGGCCGAATACCGTGTGACCGAGCAGTTCGACCGGATCGTAGCCGGTCATCTGGCTGGTTGCCGGATTGATCGACAGGATGCGGTGGGCCTCGTCGGTGAAGATGATGCCGGTCGGCGTGTGGAGGAAGACTTTTTGCGCCAGCTGGTCGCGCTCGGCACTCGCCCGCCGCTCGCTGATGTCGGTATAGACGGTGACCAGGCCGCCATCGGGGAGCGGGACGCCTCGGATGTCGAGGGTCTGGCCGTTCGGCCGGGTCCGTTCGATGTGGTGCGGCAAGTGTTTGTCGCTGCGGCAAAGCAGGGTGCGGACGATGTCTTCCGGATCGCCGAGACCGTATTCGCCGCGCCCGGCATTGAAACGGAAAATCTTTTCCATGGTCACCGGGGTATCGTCGAACAGGGTCTGCGGCAGGTCGAGCAGGCGGCGGAAGGCCTGGTTGTGCAGGGCGAGTAGGCCGTCCTGGTCGAACAGGCTGAGGGCGCTGGGAATGCTTTCGATGACCGTCTGCAGCAGGTCGTGCTGCTGGCGCAAACTGTTTTCGGCGGCCTTGTGTTCGGTGATGTCGGTGTAGGTGGTGATGAAACCGGCCAGTTCGCCGCCGATATACAACGGTTCGCCGTCGACCAGGTGGGTGCGGCCGCTCGGCCGCAGGCGCTCGAAACGGTGGGCCTTGAACTGGCGAGCTTTGGCGGTCAGGCGGGCGACCTGTTCTTCGATCTCGCCCGGGCCGTATTCACCGCGGCTGGCGGTAATCCGGATCAGTTCGGAAAAATGCACGCCGTCATAAACGGCGGCCGGCGGCAGTTCGAGGACGTCGAGAAAACCGGGATTCCAGACGCGCAGACAGAGATTTTCGTCGAAGACGCTGATGCCCTGCGGCAGATTGGCGATGACTGCTTCCAGATAGGCGTGCCGACGTCGGGATTCGCTGGCACTGGGCAGGGCGGTCTCGTTGAAATCCACTCGGGGCTGGGTTTTTGGTTAAAGGACGATCATAGCCCAAGCGCCGCAGGGCTTCCAGCACCTTGGCGGGCGATTCGGGAAGAGGGCTTTATGACGGCTTCCACTTGATCGAACAGCCGATCGAGGCGATTTGTTCGGCCGGGCCCTTGCCTGTTGTGGCGATTTGGCGCAGGGCTGCGAACAGTTCACGGTGGGCGTCGGCCGGGCCTGGGTTGCGGCCAGAGGCATCGAGCCGGCCGCGGTATTGCAGTTCGAGCCCGGCGTTGTAGCCAAAAAAGTCCGGCGTGCACACGGCACCATAGGCGCGGGCCACGGCCTGGCTCTCGTCATAAAGGTAGGGGAAAGGAAAGCCGAGTTCCTGCGCCCAGCGCTGCATGTTGTCCGGCGCGTCTTCCGGGTAGGCGGCGACATCGTTGCTCATGATGGCGACGCAGCCGATGCCCAGTTCGGCCAGTGCGCGGCAGTCGCGGAGCAGGCGGTCGATGATCGCCTGGACGTAAGGGCAGTGATTGCAGATGAACATCACCAGCAGGCCGTTCGGGCCGCGACAACTGGCCAGCGTGTGGCGCCGACCGTCGCTGTCGGGCAAATCGAAATCTATGGCCGGCCGGCCAAAATCACACACAGGGGGATTCAAAGCAGCCATGATTGCCCTCCAGAAGCGCATTTTCGCCCATAATAGCATTGATGAATCTACCTCGTTTTTACTGCCGCGAAGCCCTCTCGCCGGGGGCGCACATTGATCTGCCCGCACCCGTGGCGCGCCATGCCGTGCGCGTGCTGCGCCTGCCGCCGGGCGCCTCCGTCGTGCTCTTCGACGGTCGCGGCGGGCAATACGAAGCCTGCATCGAACGCATCGAAAAGGACCGCGTCGTCGCTTCGCTCGGCGCCTGGCAGGATATCGAGCACGAGTCAAAGCTGGCAGTGACCCTGATCCAGGCCGTGCAGGCCGGCGAGAAGATGGATTTCACCATCCAGAAGGCGGTCGAGTTGGGGGTTGCCGAGATTGTCCCGGTCGATAGCCGGCGCAGTGTCACCAAGCTGGTCGGCGATCGCGCCGGTAAACGCGTCGCCCACTGGCAGGGTGTCGCCGCCTCGGCCTGCGAGCAATGCGGACGCAATCAGGTACCGCTGGTGGCACCGCTGGAAAAGTTGGAAAACTGGCTGGCCCGCCCGGCTGGCGACGGTTTGCGGCTGATCCTGGCGCCCGACGCGGAATTCGCGCTGGCCGATCTGGTGCCGGCGAAAAATGTGCAGATGCTGATCGGCGCCGAAGGGGGGCTCGATCCGCAGGAAATCATCGCAGCCAGGCAAGCCGGTTTCCAGGCGGTCCGCCTGGGGCCGCGCGTGCTGCGCACGGAGACGGCGGCGCTGGCGGCATTGGCCGCCATGCAGGCTTTGTGGGGCGACTTCAGGGAGGGCTAGACATGTTCGAATCAGCAGAACTCGGTCACAAGATCGACAAGGAAACGTTCAAGAAGGAAGTGCCAAAGCTGCGCGCCGAGTTGCTCGACGTCCAGTACGACATGCTGCAGAAAAAGGAATTCCCGGTCATCATCCTGATCAGCGGCGTCGACGGCAGCGGCAAGGGCGAAACCATCAACCTGCTCTATTCGTGGATGGATCCGCGTCATATTTCGACCCTGGCCTTTTCCTCCCCGACCGACGAGGAGCGCGCCCGCCCCTACATGTGGCGCTACTGGCGCGCCCTGCCGCCCAAGGGCAAGGTCGGCATCTTCGCCGGTTCGTGGTATTCGCAACCGATCACCGATCGCATCACCGGCAAGATGCGGCGTTCCGAGATGGACGAACAGCTCGACGACATCAACCGTTTCGAGGCGATGCTGGTCAATGAAGGGGCGCTGGTCCTGAAATTCTGGTTCCACCTTTCCAAGGATGGTCAGAAAACGCGGCTGAAAGCCCTGGAAAAAGACCCGCGCACCGCCTGGCGGGTGACCAAGGAAAGCTACGATCGCCTGAAGACCTACGACAAGCTGCAGGAAGTCGCCGGCCACGTGCTGCGCGTCTCCAACACGGCGCACGCGCCGTGGATCATCGTCGAGGGCACTGACGACGAATACCGTTCGCTGACCGTCGGCCGGATCGTGCTCGATGCCATGAAACGCCGCCTGCAGCAGGAAGGCCGGCAGCAGGTGCCGGTGGCGCCGCCGATCGTGCATGCGATCGACCAGAAGAACGTGCTCAGCGAGCTGGATCTCGATCTCAAGCTGGCCAAGAAGGACTATGAAAGCCAGTTGGCCAAGTATCAGTCGAAACTATCCGAACTGGTGCGGGATCCGCGCTTTGTCGGCAAACGCTCGCTGGTGCTGGTTTTCGAAGGTTCGGACGCGGCCGGCAAGGGCGGCACCATCCGCCGCATCGGCGCCGCCATGGACGCCCGGCAATACCAGATCGTGCCGATTGCCGCGCCGACCGAGGAAGAACGGGCGCAGCCCTATCTCTGGCGTTTCTGGCGGCATCTGCCGCGCCTCGGGCGGGCGGCGATTTTCGACCGCTCGTGGTACGGCCGCGTGCTCGTCGAGCGGGTCGAGGGCTTTTGTTCCGAGGCCGACTGGCTGCGCGCCTATGCCGAGATCAATGATTTCGAGCACCAGATGGTCGATGCCGGGGCGATCGTCGTCAAGTTCTGGCTGCAGATCAGCGCCGAGGAGCAGCTACGCCGCTTCAAGGAACGCCAGGACACCGAGTTCAAGCGCTTCAAGATCACCGACGAGGACTGGCGCAACCGCGAAAAATGGGACGATTACGTCTCGGCGGTCTGCGACATGGTTGACCGGACCTCGACCGGGCTGGCACCGTGGACCCTGGTCGAAGCCAACGACAAGAACTATGCCCGGGTCAAGGTGCTGAAGACCCTGTGCGAGCGCCTGGAAAACGCCCTCAAGGACGATAACGGAAAATACGCCAGCAATGAGTGATACCCCCTACGACGAGCATTTCGTCTCCTGGTTCCGGGCGGTGACGCCCTATATCAATGCTTTTCGCGGCAAGACCTTCGTCATTGCCTTCGGCGGCAAGGCGGTGGCCAGCGAGTTTGCCAAGACCCTGGCCTACGACGTCAATCTGCTGGTCAGCCTGGGCATCCGCCTGGTGCTGGTGCATGGGGCGCGACCGCAGATCGAGGAAGAACTGCTCGAGAAGAACCTGGAATCGCAATACCACCGCGGCTATCGGGTGACCGATGCGGCGGCGCTCGATTGCGTGCTCGACGCGGTGGGCAGCGTCTATCTCGAAATCGAGGCGATGCTCTCACAGGGCTTGCCGAACACGCCGATGGCCAACAGCCGGATTCGCGTCATCGGCGGCAATTTCATTACCGGCCAGCCGATCGGCGTGCTCGACGGTATCGACATGCAGTATGCCGGTAAGGTGCGCAAGGTCGACGCCGAAGGCATCAACGCCCAGCTCGGGCTGGGCAACATTGTGCTGCTCAATTGCGAAGGGCCGTCGCCGACCGGCGAGATTTTCAACCTGCAGATGGAGGAGGCGGCGGAAGCCGTCGCCGTCGGCATCCGCGCCGACAAGCTGGTCTACCTCACCGACAGCCGCGGCGTGACGGACCAGGCCGGCGAGTTGATCGATGCCATGACCGCCGATGAGGTGGCCGACCTGCTGAGTACCGGCGAATGGCTGTCGCCGGATATTCGCCGTTATCTGCCCTGCTCGGTGCGGGCGACCCGCACCGGGGTCGGCCGGGTGCACCTGATCGGTTACGAACAGGACGGCGCACTGCTGCGCGAGCTGTTCACCCACGATGGCGTCGGTACCGTGGTGACGCGCGAATCGCTGGAAAATATCCGCGAGGCCAGACCGGACGATATTGCGGCGCTGATCGCCCTGATCGAGCCGATGGAAGAAGAAGGCATCCTGGTGCACCGGCCGCGCGAGCTGCTGGAGCGCGAAATCGAGCACTTCTCGATCATGCTGCACGACAATATCATCGTCGGCTGCGCGGCCCTCTACCGCCATTCCGAAGAGGATGCCGAACTGGCTTGCCTAGCGGTCAATCCCGATCATCGCGAATGGGGTTACGGCGAGCAACTGATGGAACGCATCGAGAAGCGCGCCAAGCGGCAAGGCGTCAAGCGCCTGTTCGTGTTGACCACGCGCACTGAACACTGGTTTGTCGAACGCGGCTTCAAGCTCGGCACGGTGGACGACCTGCCGGCCAAGAAACGCGACATGTACAACTATCAGCGGCGTTCAAAGGTACTGTTCAAGACCTTATAATTCGCCCATCAATCCTCCACGGAGTTACCCATGGCACGTACCGTCAATTGCATCAAACTCGGCCGCGAGGCTGAAGGTCTGGATTTTCCGCCCTATCCGGGGGCGCTCGGCCAGCGCATTTTTGAAAACGTTTCGAAGGAAGCCTGGCAGCAATGGATCAAGATGCAGACCATGCTGATCAACGAAAATCGTCTGAACCTGGTCGATGCACGGCATCGCAAGTACCTGTCGGAACAGGTCGAAAAACATTTCTTCGGCGACGGCGCCGACAGCATCCAGGGTTACGTGCCGCCGGCCGCCTGATCCAGCTCGTTTGGCCGAGCCCGGAAGCGAATCCCGCCGCGGCGGGATTCTTTTTTTCAGGCCGCCTTGTGCAGCGCGAAGAGCAGTAGGGCGCAGCCCGGGATGGCCAGGACGGCTAGGCGGAAGCCAGTGCGGCGCAAACCGGCCGCCAGTTCTTCGATGAATTGCTCCATGCCAGTGAAGAGCTCGGGAAAGGCGGCGACGTCGCTGCGGCAGTTCTTGTCCATGCGTATCTCCGGAATTTCATGTGGTGCTGTAACTATCGCCAGCTAATGTTGCAAACACATGAAGCGGGGAAGTCGGTACGTCGCCGCCGGCCTAAACCTTGAAGTGATCGACCAGGCGATTCAGCGAAACCGCCAGTTGTTCCAGGTGCACCGAAGCTTCCGAACTCTCCTGGCTGGTCGCCCGGTTGTTTTCGGCCATCTGGGCGATCAGTTCGACATTGCGGGCGATCTCGGCGCTCGCTTCTTTTTGTTCGTGTACCGAGGCGGTGACATCGTCCACGCCGGCGCTGGTCTTCTGCACCGAGTTGCCGGTGTGGGCGAGGACTGTCGCCAGCCCCTTGACGAATTCCAGGCTGGCGGCCAGGGAGTGCAGGCCGCCTTCGACCGACTGGTCGACCAGCGCCGACTTGTCGCGCAGTTCGGCCGTGACCCGGGTAATTTCTCCGGCCGAGCCGGAAGCCCGTTCGGCGAGTTGGCGCACCTCGTCGGCGACCACCGCAAAGCCGCGCCCCTGTTCCCCGGCGCGGGCCGCTTCGATCGCCGCATTGAGCGCCAGCAGGTTGGTCTGGTCGGCAATTTCGCGAATCTGCTGGGTCATGCCGGTAATCGCATTGGTGCTGCTGACGAATTCCCGGACATGACTGGCGATGCCATCGACCGCCGCCTGCACGGCGCCAATCTCGCGCTGCAGTTCGGCAATGCTCTGCTCGCCCTGCTGGGCATCTTGCCGGCTGGCATTGGAGAGCTTGCGCACTTCGCCGCTGGTCTCGGCGATCGAGGCGACACTGACGCTCATTTGTTCGATGGCGGCGGCGGTGGCGGCGGCCGAGTCGGACTGGGCGGCCGAACTGCTGGCCACCTGCCGGGCGCTGCCGGCGAGTTGCGAGGCGGAGCGGGAGACTTCGCCGGAGGTGCCATGCACGCCCTGGATGATGGTCTGCATCTCGCCGACAAAATCATTGACGCTGCCGGCAATCTGGCCCAGTTCGTCGTTGCCGGCGGCGGGCAGGCGGGCTCGCAGATCGCCCCGGCGGAGGTCGGCGATTTTTTCCAGGATGCCGCGCAGGCTGTTCTGCAGGCTGCTGGAGAGTAGCAGGACAAGGCTGATATTGGTTACGGCAACGGCGATCAACAGCAGCACGATGGTCCAATAGACGCGCCCGGCAATGCGTTGGGCGTCGGCGCGGGCGTCTTCCGCATCGACCAGCCGGTCGCCGACGAATTTTTCGAGGGCCGCCTGGAAGGGTTTGAACTGGCCGTTGTAGAGCGGCGCCAGTTTGGCGCTGGCCGCCTTGGCATCGCTGGCGGCGAGCTTGATCAGTTGTCGCGAGTCCTGGTCATATTGCGTCCACTTGGCAAAAACCTGCTTCAACTCGTCGCGGATGGCCGGCCGTTTGATGACGCCGAGTATTTTCTCGGACAGGCTGGCGATATTTTTTTCGGCCTCGGCAAAAATGAGCTCGGTTTCCTTGGCGGTCGGCTCGAGCATGATGGTGGAGAGGGCGCTGGCCTTGATCTCGACCAGCAGTAGCGAGTAGCTTTCCCGGCGTTGGGCGGCGGTTTCCGCTTCGTGCATGGCGTTCAGCCCGCGGATGGTGGCGAACAGTGCGATCCCCAGCCCGATGATGGTGACCCAGGTGAGGATTTGTAGTTTGCGACGGATGGTCATGAGAGTTTCTCCCGACGGAATTTATGCCATCGATTCTACTCACATTTGCCCCCGGCGGATAAGCCAAAAGCATGGGCTGGTGGGCTTTTCCACTGCCAGGGGTGAAGCCGTGAACGAGCCGCCGGGCGGTGGCCCGTGGGCCGACCCGGTCGCTGTTGCTAAAGCTGGCCGGCTGCTCGCCAGCCGCCTAGACGCAACGTTCCGGGCGCAGCAGACTGAGGCGTTCGGCGGCATGGCGGGCCGCTTCGCGGTTGATCTCGGTCTGCTGGCGGCCGAAGGCATCGCGCGTCCGGCTTTCGCTGGCGGCGGCCTCGATGCTGCGGATGCAGCGCCAGCGGTCGCCAAGCTTGGTCGGGAAAAGGCGCATCTGATCTTTCGGGTGGTGCACCCGGCAGCAGTAGCAGAACAGCATTTCCGTCATCGCAACCTCATCGCGCAGTAAATCATGGCGTCAATCATCATAGGCCCATATTGCACGGCCATGACAAGAAATATCGGTCGCCCGCGGCGCTGGCCGATTGGTTTTCTGTCATCGGACTGCAATATGCGCTTCCTAAACTGATCATCCTGTTCACGTGAGATGAAACTGATGATAGTGCTGATGGATGATGAAGCCGCCGAATTGCGCCGGATCATGGCCGAGGGGCTGCTTTATCCGGTTTTTCAGCCGATCATCGATTTCCGGGCACGCGCCATCCTCGGTTACGAATCGCTGATACGTGGTCCACAAGGCAGTGCGCTGCACCGTCCCGATCAATTGTTCGCCGCCGCCAAGCGGGCCGGCCTGGCGCTCGAACTCGAGCATGTCTGCCGCGAGGCCAGCCTGCGCGCTTTCGCCGGCCTGCGTTTGGCCGGGCGGCTGTTTCTCAACGTGACGCCGGGCTGTCTGCTCAACGAAAAATTGATGAACGGCCATACCCGGGCCTTGCTGGCCGAACTCGGCATCCCGCCCAACCGTATCGTCATCGAACTGACCGAAAACCAGCAGATCACCGACATGCCCGGCATCCTGGACGCCTTGGTGCACTATCGCGGGCGCGGCTTCCAGATCGCCATCGACGATCTCGGCGAAGGCTTCGCCAACCTGCGCATGTGGTCCGAACTGCGTCCCGAGTTCGTCAAGATCGACAAGCATTTCGTGCTCGGCATCGCCGACGACCGGATCAAATACCATTTCGTCCGCGCCATGCAGGATCTGGCCGAAATCTGCAATGCTTCGCTGGTCGCCGAGGGCATCGAACGGGCCGAGGATTTCAACTGTATTCGCGATATGGGCATCGCCTGCGGCCAGGGCTATTTCATCGCCCGCCCGGAAATCGATCCGGTCCGTCAGTTGCCGGCCGGCGTGGTCACGGCGCTCGGCCAGGAACGCCTCTCCCTGTCGCCGATGGCCGGCGGTCTGGGCAAGATGCCGACGGCCCGGACGCTGTTGCGGGCGATCGAGCCGCTGCCGCTCGATGCCAACAACGCCCGGGCAATTGCCCGTTTCGAAGCCGACCCCAATCTCGATGTCCTGCCGGTCGTGCAAGATGGGCAGCCGCTCGGCCTGATCAACCGGCACAGCATGATCGACCGCTTTGCCCGGCCCTTCCACAAGGAACTCTACGGCCGCAAGAACTGCGACATGTTCATGGATCATGCGCCGCTCGTCGTCGATCAGCATGCCACTATCCAGGAACTGGCGCTGATGCTGGCGCTGGCCCCGAAACATTATCTGTTCGACGGCTTTATCGTCACCGGCGACGGCAAGTATCTCGGGGTGGGCAGCAGCCACGACCTGATGGCGACGATTACCGAAATGCAGATCAGCGCCGCCCGCTATGCCAATCCGCTCACCCAGTTGCCGGGCAACGTCCCGATCAACGAGCACATCGACCGCATGCTGGCGGCCGGTAGCGGTTTCGTCGCGGCCTATGTCGATATCGACAATTTCAAGCCCTACAACGATACCTTCGGTTACCGGCGCGGCGACGACGTCATCCAGTCGCTCGGTCGCCTGGTCTGCGAAGCGGCCGATGAGCGCCAGGATTTCGTCGGCCATATCGGCGGCGACGACTTTTTCGTGGTCTTCCAGAGCGCCGACTGGGAGTTGCGCTGCTGGCAACTGGTGCGCAGTTTCGCCGAGGCCGTCGATGGCCTGCTTAGCCAGGAGGAAAGGGCGCACGGCGGCTACATGGCGGAGAACCGGCGCGGCGAATTTGCCTTTCACCCCTTGCCGACCCTTTCCATCGGCGCCGTGCGCGTCGCCGCCGGCGACTACGAGTCGCACCGGGAGGTGGCGGCGGCTGCCTCGGCGGCCAAGAAGCAGGCCAAGAAAAAGGCGAAAAGCCAGGACAGCGAGACGGTACTGGGCGGCAGTATTTTTATCGAGCGGCGCCGTTCCGCCAGCGGCGAACCGTCGCGCCAACTGAACTGAGGGCCCCGGCGTCAGTAAAAGAGCTTGGCCAGGTCGAGCGTCGATTGCCGGCCGACCGCCGCGCCGCGCTCGGCCAGCCAGGCCCGCGCATGTTCCCGGCCATCGTCGCGGAGGGCTTCGAAGAACGCCAGATCAACGGTCAGCTTGCTTTCCGCCGGCAGGGCGCCGAGCAGGGCGTCGGCGCTGATCGCGTGAAAACGCAGGCGGCTGATGCGTTGTTCGAAACGGTTGAGCGGCAGCCACTTGGGTAGCCAGGAGTCGCCGACCTGTTCGCGGAGGTGGGCATACATCCGCATTTCGCGCAGGAAGGTCGAATTGAAGGCCAGTTCGCGCAGACGCAGGCGAATATCCTGCGCCGATTCCGGCGTCTCGCTGTAACGCAGCGGGGTGAGCAGGATGAGCAGGATGTCGGACGAGCGACATTCGTAAAAGAGTGGGAAAACCGCCGGATTGGCGCTATAGCCGCCATCCCAGTAAGGTTCGCCGTCGATGACCACGGTCCGGTGGATGGTCGGCAGACAGGCCGAGGCGAGCAAGGCGTCCACCGACATTTCGTGATTCTTGAAAATGCGCAACTTGCCGGAGTTGGCATGGGTCGCGGCGATGAACAGTTTGACCGGGCACTGCCGGCGCAGGCGCGCGAAGTCGATCTGCCGGCTGATGATGTCGCGTAGCGGGTTGAGGTCAAGCGGGTTGAGCTGTTCCGGCGACAGGTGTTCAGTCCATTGCAACATCATCTTCAGGGCCGGCGAGAGGGGCGCGGCGGTAGTGCCTTGATCGAAGGGCGAGCTCTTCGCCACGGCTGTCCAGAAATCGGCCAGTGCCGCCCGGGCGCCGTCGCGGCCGCCGGCCATCAGGCCCTGGGCCAGGCAGGCGGCATTCATCGCCCCGGCGCTGGTGCCGCTGACACCCTCGAAGGCGAAACGGCCGTCTTCGAGCAGGGCGTCGAGGACACCCCAGGTAAAGGCGCCATGGGCGCCGCCGCCCTGCAGGGCGAGGTTGAGCGTGGCAAGGTTGGATGAGCGGGTATTCAGCATGGTCGATAACTTCCAGTCTAGGCGGCGAATATGACAATACGTCGAGTTGAAGACGACGGGAGGATCTGGTAGCGGGCGATGTCCGGCCTACTGTAGCCGCTCCGCAGGCAATCTGTTAAGGACTAATTTGTCTGCCGCGGCGCCGGGCCGTTGGCCCGGTCATTGAATAGCCAGGGCTGGCGGACGGCATGCCGGCTTTGGTCGCCCGAGCCATCTGCTAAACAACAAAAAGGCCGACGGCGTAGGTTCGGCGGGGAGTAGCGAGGGAAGCCGAGGCGGACAGCGATTTTCCGGAGGATGAAGCCGCTCCGCGTGCTCTATGTCGCTTGGGCATGACATCCCGCTTGCACCCAACTCGGTCGGTTTTTGTCGATTCGCCGGGGCGTACTGCCGACCGTCTCAGCGGCGGGATACCAGCCAGTCGAGCAGGGGTTGCCACTGCTCGCCATCGGCCCCGGGGGCGGCGTGCGAGTCGAACAGGGTGAGGCCGGTGTCGATGGCGATGACATAGCGCTGAGCATGGCGTATGCAGGTGAGCAATGGCAGATCGAACTGCTGCAGAAACTCGACGAGCTGCTTTGATGCCTGGGTGCGGCCATCGACCCGCATGCCGATGATCGCAATGCCGACGCGCTCCTTGCGCACGGCCTTGGTTTCAGCCAGTTCGGCAAAAAATTCCTGGCTCGCCAGCATGTCGAAGCGGGAGGGCGAGACGGGAACGACGACGCGATCGACTTCCCGCAACAGCGCTTTCAGCGGCTTGCCATGCAGCCCGGCCGGCGTGTCGAGGATGGCGACATTGCAATCGCCCGGTGGCGGAGCAAAAGCCTCGTCGGCGGTCTGCCAATGGCGGATCGTCGTGGCCGAATTTGGACGCCCATCCAGCCACCGCCGGCTGGATTGCTGACGATCCAGGTCGCCCAGGTAAACCACCTCGTCGCTCCGCGCAAACCACGTCGCGAGATGAACGGCGACGGTCGATTTGCCGCAGCCCCCTTTGGGATTTGCCACCATGATCTTGCGCATAGTCTTTGTCTTTGTCGGAGTATCCGTATAAAGTGTTTATATAGTTTACATCGTTTATCACTCTCGGAAAGGAAATATCATGAGCAAAAAACCAACTGCGCCTGCCCAGATGGCCGCCTCCACCCCCGTCGAAGCCCCCGCTGTCGAGGCGAAAACGCCGCTGCCGACGCCCGCCCCGGTCGAAACAACGCCGCCCGCCGCGGCCAAGAAGCCGGTCGCCAAGCCCGCCGTCAAACCGGTTGCGGCCAAGGCTGCACCGGCCAAGGCGGTAGCGGGTAAAGATACGCCAGTGACCGTCAAGGTCAAAGCCGCCGTTACTCCGGCGCCGAAAGAACCGGCCACGCCAAAGGTCGCCAAGCCGGCCAAAGTGGTCAAGGAAAGCAAGGCAAAGAAGGTGGCGCCGAAAAAGGCCAAGCTGGTGCGCGACAGCTTTACCTTTCCGGCCAACGATTACGCCCTGATCGGCGATCTGAAGCAGCGCGCCTTGAGCGCCGGTCGCGATGTCAAGAAAAGCGAATTGCTGCGGGCCGGGTTGACGGCGCTGGCGGCGCTGTCGGAAAACGATCTGCTGAAAGCGCTGGATACGGTCGAACGGATCAAGACCGGTCGGCCGGCCAAGTAATGCCCCGGGGCGGGCCGAGCTTTCCGGTGCAAAATTCCAGCCGGTCCGGCCTGGGCAGGTCTTGAGCAGACCGGGAAAAGCCCCGTCACCGGGGCGACTTTTCCTTGTCACAAGACGAACAAGACAGCATGTTATACGGTAGATGTTCCCTAACCTTGGACGTCAAACATGGTCTTTTTCGATCTTTTTTCGCAGAATCCGGATATCGTCTTGATCAAAGCCGGGACGTCGCTATTCGCCGAGGGTGATGCCGGGCAGCGTATGTTCGTGCTGATCGCCGGCCGTGCCGACGTCGTGGTCGCCGGGCGAATCCTCGAGAGGCTGGCCCACGGCAGCATCGTCGGTGAGATGGATTTGCTTGCCCCGGGCCGCCGCTCGGCCAGCGTCATCGCCCAGACCGATTGCCAATTCGTCGCCATCGATGAGCAGCGTTTCCAGTATCTGGTCCAACAAACGCCGTATTTCGCCATCCAGGTTTTGCGGGTGTTGGCCGAGCGCCTGCGGGCGACCGACAAACTGCTCATGCCCATGGCGAGCGCCTGAAGCGACCTTGTCAAATCGGTGTCACCCGGACTGGCTAAAGTCCTCAGCGACGGAATTCGGAAGGCGATCATGGATACCCAGTTGTCCCCTTGGCAGACGAGCGATGAACTGTCTGACCCCGGTCGGGCGATCACCACGGCGGCGCAGCTTTCCCGCCAGACGCGATGTATCGATGCCGAGACCAGGAATAGCGACGTATTTGCCATCTTCGATGCGCATCCGTCGCTGCAGAGTCTGCCGGTCGTCGACGCAGGGCAGATCGTCGGTTTGATCAACCGCGAGCGCTTCATGGGGCTGATGGCCGGCCACCTTCACTGGGAGCTGTTCAGCAAGAAGCGTTGTACCAAGATGATGGACCATGATCCCCTGGTCATCGAGGCCGATACAAGGATTCACGACGTGGCCGGCTTGCTGTTGAAAAACGGCTGCCCGTATGTGATTTCCGAGAGTTTCATCGTCGCCCGCGGCGGGCAACTGGTCGGTATCGGCTTTTCCGGCGAAGTGCTGTCGACGCTGCTGCTGCTTGAGCGGCGGAGCGCAGAGGAGCTGCGAAAACACCGCAAGCACCTGTCGGAAATGGTCGAAGTTCGCACCGCGGCGCTGGTCCTGGCAAAGGAGGAAGCCGAAGCGGCCAATCGCGCCAAAACGATCTTCCTGGCCAATATGAGCCACGAACTTCGGACGCCGATCAACGGCATCATGGGGATGACCGAACTGGCCTTGCGGCGCGCCACGGATTCCGGCCAGAAGGACCGTCTGACGAAAGCCGTCAAGGCCTCCCGCCACCTGCTCGCCATCATCAACGACATCCTCGATATTTCGAAAATTGAAGCAGAGCATCTGGTCCTCGAAGAAATTCCCTTTGCGCTCAATGACGTTCTGGAAAACCTGTGCAGCCTGATCGAACCAAAAGCCATGGAGAAAGGACTGGGGTTCACCATCGAAATGCTGCCCGAACTTGGCCATGTCCGGCTGCTCGGCGACCCGCTGCGTCTTGGCCAGACACTATTGAATCTGGCGGCCAATGCCGTCAAATTCACCGCGGTGGGCTTGGTCACGATCCGTATTTCGGCCTTCGAGGAAAGCGAAACGGCGCTGTCTCTCCGTTTTGAGGTTGAGGATACCGGTATCGGCATTTCGGCCGAGGAGCAAAGACGCCTGTTTGCCGCATTTGAACAGGGCGATGGCTCGATGACCCGCAAGTACGGCGGTACCGGGCTCGGCTTGGCGATCAGCAAGCGCTTGGCCGGGCTGATGGGGGGCGCGATTGGGGTCGAGAGCCGATTGGGGGGCGGTAGCTGTTTCTGGTTTACCGCGCGCGTCAAAAAGGGTGAGCCGTTGTCGAGTGACCCCGGGGCGGCAGATGCGGACTCCGCCGCCGCCATGCTGGCCGATGCCTACCGCGACAAGCGGCTGTTGCTGGTCGAGGATGAAATGATCAACCGCGAAGTCACGCAGGAATTGCTCAGCGATATTTTCCGGACCGTTGATATCGCCGAGGATGGTCTACAGGCGGTCGAGCAGGCCCGTCGCCACGACTACGACCTGATCCTGATGGACATGCAAATGCCCGGCATGAACGGCCTCGAAGCGACCCGGAAAATTCGGGCCATGGGCAATGGGCTCCGGGTTCCGATCATCGCCTTTACGGCCAATGCCTTTGCCGAAGACTGGGCCCGTTGCCAGGCCGCGGGGATGGACGATTTCATCACCAAGCCGGTCAGTCCGGCGATGTTGTTTGCTACCTTGCTGAAATGCTTGAAGCACGGCAGAACCTGCAAAATTTGCGCCGTCGGCTAACGCCCGCATCGGGAAAACTCAGAATAATTCCAGTTCGCCGGAAGATGTCTCGGCCAGTGTCGTGCGTTCGAGCGCGAAATCGAGCGTCGCTTGCGGCGCCAGGCAGATGCACAGGGTCAGCGAGAAACGTACCGTCTCGCTGACGACGACCTCGAGCAGGCTGAGGTGGGCCGGCCGGAGGATGGCGAGGTAACGCAGGCAGGAGTTATCCAGAACATTCGGGGTGGACATGCCGGTGTGCAGGAAAGCGCCATGCAACCCGCGGTTGACTGCGCCGCAGATCATATTGACGAATTCGGCATAGGCATCGAGCAAGGCCTGCCCGGCGAGCGCCTGCTCGCCGCAACGGGAAAGCCGGGAGAGATAGGCGACGGATTCGCGATCGGTAGCGAAATCGAAAAGCGCGGCGATGCGAAACTGGTAGGACGAGATATTGAGCGCCACGAGATGGCGATCACGGGCCTCGGCCGGGGGCGGGACATCATGCCGGACGGTGATCTGGCAGGGGGGCAGTTCGCCGTCGCGGCAATGCTCGGCGACCGAGGTCTCGAACAGCCAGTCGATGGCGGCAATCGCTTGGGCGGTAATCATCCGGCGGACCCGGCCCCGGTCAGCGCCGAATTGATCTTGTCGGCCGTCTGCCGCAGCCCGAAGACGGCGGTGCGGATCATGTTGCCGCTGGCCTGGATATCCTGGAAGGTGGCGGTGGTTACCAGGTCGTTACGGTCGAGGTTTTGTTTGAAGTCCACGGCCAACTGGTTCGAGGTCATCGCCAGATCCCGGACGCCATCGGCGACGACGCCGAAACCGCGGCCGACTTCGCCGGCCCGGGCCGCTTCGATCGAGGCGTTGAGGGCGAGCATCACGACCTTCTTGTTGATGCTGGCGAATTCGTGGTTCTGCTTTTTCTGCTCGCTGTTGTTGGCCAGGATGATCTGCATTTCGTCATGCCAGCGCTCGATGGTGTTGACGATGCCGAGCAGGGCTTCGACGTCACGGTTGAGGAGTGCGATTTCCTGGCCCAGCGTCCGGCGCAGCTCGGCGAATTGAGCGGCATGCGCATCGTGCAGGCGCGCGACATTTTCAGCGTGCTCGCTGGCTGCTTGCCCTGCGCTCGTGACCAAGGCGTCCTGATGCGTAACGGCTTGCCGGGTTAACTCGTGGCGTAGCATTTCGGCTTCGCCATGGACTTCGGCAAGAGCGTTTGCCACCGCGTCGGGCGGTTGGCGTTCGGCCAGTTCGGCGATGGTGGCGGCTTGCTCGGCAAGTTTTTTCTGCCCGGTTTTCTTCAGCCGGGCCACCCGGAAGGCGCCGAAGGCCAGCCCCAGCAGCAGTCCGGCGGCGAGAAAAAATAAATTGCTTAATGACATGTTGGTCTTTCGCCCGGAATCGCGGCCGGAGGTGAATGCCGGCAGGGGCCGGCAGCCGGCTCCGGGATGGGGCGGCGAACGATCGGTTCGGGCAGCGCTGCGGCCCGGTTCCGAGTGATGGAAATAAGGCGGTGCAATCAGGCGACGAGCTTCTTCAACGAGCCGATGACGGCGGCGCCGTTGAAGGGCTTGACGATCCAGCCCTTGATCCCGGCGGCTTTGCCGCGCTCCTTCATCGATGGACTGTTTTCGGTGGTCAGCATGATGATGTTCACGGCGTTGTTCTTCAGGTCGCCGCGGATTTTCTCGGCCATGGTCAGGCCGTCCATGTTCGGCATATTGACGTCGCTGACCACCAGCTTGATCGCCGGGTCGCTCTTCAGCTTGTCCAGGCCGTCCTTGCCATCGACGGCAGAGGCGACCTGCAGGCCGTTGGCCTTCAAAAAATCACAAACTTCATTGCGCACGGTGCTTGAATCATCGACGACAAGTACTTGGGCCATGGTTTATCTTTCTCTTGGATAACAGGGTTAAAAAAGTTCCAGCTCGCCGGAGTCGACGAGGGATTCAACCGACGGGTTTTCTTTGAATTCGTCCGGCGACCAGTTCAGGTTGAAAACGAAGCGCTGAAAGATCGGCACCGGCAAGGCATCCGGGCAGTCTTTCTGGCGCAGGGTATATTTCAGGCACAACTGGGCATCTTCGGAGCCGAAGGAGATATAGCGCCGCTGATGGTTGATGATGATCGGCACCTGGGTGAGCTGGGTGGCATCCTTGTTCTCCAGCTGGCCGGCATAGCGGTTCTTGAAGGAGCCCCAAATCAGGTTGGTCGCTTCGCCGAGCACGCTGTTGAGGTCGCGGAAGGTGATGTTTTCTTCGCCCTTGCCCGGCTCGCGGCGGAGCAGGCCGAGAACGGCTTCCTCGGCCGCCTGCAGCATCATGTAGCCGCGGCACCAGTTGCTTTCGATGGCCACCAGGGTGAACACTTCGCCGTAGATGATGCGGTCCTTGACCAGATAAGGCGTTTCGACATCGACCTCGCAGTTGCGGAACAGCGTCGCCAGCGAGGCGCGGGTCATCTCGGTGATGCCGCGCACCAGGTCGTTGGGGTAGATGCGGCTGAAAATCGACGAGTCGAGGGTCGCCCGCAGTTGCTGCAGGTCGGCCAGCGTGTAGGCGCAACGGAACATCGCCGCGTCCTTCTCGGCAAAGCCGGCAACGCTGGACACCGAATCGCGGCGCAGGAAGATCGGCAATTCCGGTCGCCGGGCGTGAATCTCCCGGGCCAGTTGCAGTCCCGTGGCGGCCTGGCCGCCATAGTTCTCGTAAAGCAGGATGCCGCCGAGATCGACATTCGATTTGAGGATCGCCATGACATTGGCGGTGCCGCCCTGCTGCGGCCGGATGCCGATCAGCGCGCATTCCTCGCAGAAGGCCTTGAGGCTGTCGGCGTGCGTCCGGTCTTCGTCGAGGACCAGGACCTTGCTGACCAGTTGTTTTTCGTTTTGCATCGAATTCCCTGTTTTTGGCTTGGCGAGTGTCTTAGCTGACGGCGCGCAAATCGCCGGCATCGATCGCCTGGTCGTCGAGTTCGGCTTCTTCGAGGTCGTCGTCGATGTCGCTCTCTTCGGCGAACACCGCGCAGCTCTCCGGCAGATAGACAATGGTCTCGAACTGACGGAATTCGGCGCCCACTGCCTGGTCGGTAAAGACGATGTCGATGCGGCCGTTTTCACGTTTGACGAAATCCTGCACGGCATCCATGCCGACACCGCGGCCGGAGACTTCGGTGACCGTTTCCGCCGTCGAGAAGCCGGGCCGGAAGATCAAGCGGGCAATTTCTTCATCGCTCAGCAGCTCGCCGGTCTCGATCAGGCCCTTGTCCTCGGCGATCTGCCGGATACGTTGCAGGGCCAGGCCGCGCCCGTCGTCGCTGAGCATGATTTCGAGCATGCCGTCGGCGACGCCCATCTGCAACTGGATCGTCCCCGCCGCCAGCTTGCCTTGCGCCAGGCGTTCGTCCGGCGTTTCCAGGCCGTGATCGACGGAATTCCTGACCAGGTGCATGAAGATGTTTTTCAGCATGCCGCTGACCTGGGTATGCACGAAGTAACCGTTGTCCTCGACGATGACGACCGGCGGAATCTTGCCGAGTTCCTTGGCCAGCGCTGGCGTCGAGTCGAAGACGCCGGCCAGGACCTGGCTGATCGGTTCGGTGCCGAGGCGGCGCAGGACGTTGCGCACGGCATCGCGGGTGGCGATCAGTTCGTGCAGGTTGCTGGTATTGACCGTTTCCAGGCGATGCAGGGTTTTCCGGATCTGTTCGCGTTCGACCATCAGGTAGCGATCGACATTGCCGCGCCGACCCGGCCCCTTGCGCCCGAGGCTGACGTCGTTGACCTTGGCGTAACGTTCCACGGCGGCGCGCACGCCGGCCAGTTCGTCGAGCAGCAAGGCCTGGTCCCAGGCGATGCCCGGCCGCTCCTTGCGCAGTTCGGCATAGGTCTGTTCGGCGCTATGGACGATGTTGGTCAGGTGGCGCAGGCCGTAGGTACGGGCATTGCCCTTGATCGTGTGCATGTTGCGGAAGAGCTTGGCGATGGCCTCGGGCTGCGATTTCGGGCAAGCACGAATGACCAGTTCGTTTTCGTCGATGAACTTGAGGGCGCTGGCAACGAACTCGTGGAACTTCTCCTGGCTGACCGCGAGGATTTCGCCGATGATTTCCAGTTCGCGTTTCTGCTCGTTGGCTTCGGCCGCCAGTTGGCGCAGTTCGGTCACGTCGCGCACGCAGAGCAGCAGGCGGACGGTGATGTCGGCCTCGTCGGTGATCGGCGACCAGTTCAGGTCGAGTATCTTGATGCGGCCGTCCGGCATGGTTTTCTCGATCTCGCCGACGAGCAGGTGCGCGTTGAATTCGAAATTCATGACGTCTTCGCCGATGCAGGCGCCGCCGGCCGCCTCGATCTGGGCCAGGCTGTCGGCCCCGAGGTTGGTGTTGGCGAACACCAGCTCCATGACGTCGCGCCCGGCAATGTCCGAGCACTCGAAAATGCTTTCGAGGAAGGCCGAGTATTCCGGATGCACCCGGTTGCCTTCGGCAATGGTCAAAATCCCCTGCGGCATGTTTTGCAGCATGGTCTGGATGTCGTTGGTCTTTTGCTTTAACTGCGCCGAGCTTTCCTGGATCTTCTCGATCATGGTGTTGAAGGCGACGATCGACCGGCCGATTTCATCGTTGCTGCCGACCGGCAGGCGATGGGTGAAATCCTGGTGGGTGGCGATTTCGCTCATCATTTCCTGCATGTGGGTGATCGGGAGAATCACCTGGCGGTAGAGCAGCAGGCCGAGGAAACTCAGGCCGAGAATGGCCGCCAGGCTGACTACCGAGATGGCCGAAACGGTCTGCGTCAGGCTGCGGTTCAGCGCGTCGATGGCGCTATCCTTGGTGCGGTTCTTCTCGATCCGCAGGGTCTCGACGATGACCTCCAGTTCGCTCTGGTACTGGCCGACGGTGGCGAACAGGTTGGCTTCGGCCAGGGTTTGCTGGCCGGCCAGCTTGAGCTTGGCGGTGTCGTCGATGGCCGCGAAATAATTGGCCAGGCTTTCCATGGCCTGCTCGACCAGGCCGCGCTGGGTGTCGCTGCTGGCCTGCCGCAACTGAAGTTCGAGGCTTTGCTGGAGCGCGCCTTTCTGTGCCGATAGCTTGTCGTTGGCCTGGCGGGCCAGGTTGGCATCGGGCGACGTCACGACGGCCATGGTGGAGATCTGCACATCCTTCAGTTGCGCCACCATGTCGGCGGTGGCCAGCGCGCTGGGCACGACGCCTTCGGTCACGACCTTGACCTCGGAGGCGTTCCAGTGCGACTGCAGAATGGCGTAACCGCCAATGGATGCCAGCGCTACAAGCGTTAGCACTACCAACATGATGATTCGATCGCGGACGCTCATGGCCTGCTCCCAAGAAGTTTGTGATACCCGGATTGGCCTGTGCTCGAGCGCGATGGCGGTGAGCGACTAGTGCTAAAGTCATAGGGTGGGCGCCATTGTGCTGGCCATTCTTGACAGGCTTGTGACGCTCCAATGTCGAAAGCGCGTCAGGAGCCGGGATGCAGAAAGTTTTCCCGCCCCCCGGCTGGCATCGGATGGATTGTCATCTGGTCGTAATGCGGGGCGCCTATTTTCTGGCATTCTTCTTCCCGGCCAATGCTCCGATGAACGCTCCGCTACCGCTGAACCTGACCGTCCCCGCCACCCATCTGACCCTCAAGGATCGCCTCGACCAGAAGGTTTTCTCGGCGCTTTACTCGCGCTCGCTGGTGTACAACACCTGCTGGGAGGATCCGGCCGTCGATTGCCAGGCCCTGCACCTGGGGCCGCGGGATACCGTGCTGGTGATCACCAGCGCCGGCTGCAACGCGCTCGACTACGCCTTGCAGGGGCCGGCCAGGATCTATGCCGTCGATGCCAATCCGCGCCAGAACGCGCTGCTCGAACTCAAGCTGGCGGCCATCCGCAAGCTCGGTTTCGAGGACTTCTTCGCCATTTTCGGCAAGGGCTTCCATATCAATTTCCGCCACCTCTACCGCCAGCAGCTACGCGGCGAGTTGTCCGATTTTGCGCGACACTACTGGGATCGCCGCTACCAGTGGTTCGTCAGTCCGCACGGCAGTTTCTATTTTCACGGTCTGGCCGGCTTCGTCGCGCGCGGTTTCCGCACCTATTTCCGCCTGCGTCCCGAATTGGCCGGGCGCATTGCCGAACTGTTCGCCGCCGGCAGCCTGGAAGAACAGCGCAAGATCTACGATGAACGCATTGCCAGCGAGTTGTGGACGCCGGTCATCAACTGGGTGCTCGGTCGTCAGCTGACCATGAGCCTGCTCGGTGTGCCGCATCCACAGCGGCGCCTGGTCCAGGGCCAGCATCCGGGCGGCGTCGCCGGCTTCATCCGCGCCGCCATCGAGTACGTGTTCCGCGAACTGCCGGTGCACGACAACTATTTCTGGCGCGTCTATCTGACCGGCAGCTATACCCGCGACTGTTGCCCGAGTTACCTCCAGGAAGAGAATTTCCTCGCCCTCCAGGGCGGTCTGGCCGACTGCATCGAGCCGCATTCCTGCACCGTCACCGAATTCCTGCAGGGCGGCGACGAGCCGATCACGCGTTTCGTCATGCTCGATCACATGGACTGGATGAGCAGCTATTACCCGGCCGCCCTCAATGAAGAGTGGAACGCCATCTTCGAACGCGCCGCGCCGGGCGCCCGCCTGCTCCTGCGCAGTGCCCACGCCAACCCGCCTTTCCTCGACTGGGTGCGGGCCGGGCCGGGGCATCGGCCGCTCGCCGAGCAACTCAATTACGAAACCGAGCTGGCCGCCCGCCTGCAAGCCGAAGACCGGGTACATACCTACCCCGGTTTCCTGATCGCCGAACTGCGCTCCGATGCCGGCCGCTGACCTGGCGGCCGACCTCCGCACCCTGTGGCGGATGCTCCGCGGCCAGCCGCGGCAAGGCCGCATGGCCGAGCGCCTGCAGGCCTTCTACGCGCCGCAGGCGGAGCGCTATGATGCCTTTCGCGCCGGCCTGCTGCACGGCCGCCAGGAAATGCTGGCACGCCTGGCCATCGCGCCGGGCAGCAAGGTCGTCGAACTGGGCTGCGGCACCGGCAGCAGCCTCGAATTCATCGGCGGGACGGTCGGGCAACTGGCCTCCTTGAGCATGATCGATCTCTGCCCGGCGCTGCTCGCCGTGGCCCGGCGGCGGGCGGCCGAATGGCCGACGGTGCAGGTCATCGAGGCCGACGCGACGCACTGGCGGCCGGCGCAGCCGGTCGATTTCGTCTTCGTTTCCTACGCCCTGACGATGATTCCGCAGTGGGCGGAAGTCATCGACAACGCCTACGCCATGCTCAAGCCCGGCGGTCGCCTGGGGGTCGTCGATTTCCACTTGCCGGCCAGCGGCAGCCGGCTCGGGAACTGGTTCTGGCGGAAATGGTTCGGCCACGACGGCGTGCATCTTTCCGGCGAGCACCTGACGCAATTGCGCCGGCACTTCACGGTGCACTTCTGCGCCGAACGGCGCGCCACCGTTCCCTACCTGCCGGGTGTGCAGGCGCCGTATTACCTGTTTGTCGGCGAGCGCCCGCCGGCGACGGGCGACTGAAAGGGGGTGGCCCGGCATGTATGAAAATCGCGACCGCCTGGTGATTTTCGATGCCGACGGCACGCTGATCGACGCTTTTCCCGCCGTCGAGCTTTCGTTCTCGCGCCACCAGATGGACATCGGCGATCTCGAACGCTTCCAGCGCCGGCGCAAGTTGCTGAAATACCTGGGCGGGCTGCGCGAATTCCCCAAGAACCTGCGCCGGCAGTTCGACAAGGACAACCGCCGGCAATTCAAGCACACCCTGACCGAGACCTACCGCAGCGAGGCCCGCCTGTTTCCCGGCGCCGCGGCGCTGTTGCAGAAACTGATCGCGGCGCCCGATGTCAGGGTCGGCATCGTCTCGCGCAACATCACCATCGAACCGGCGGCCACCCTGCGCATCGTGCTGCAGCGCCACGGCATCGATCCCGAGGCGCTGGATTTCCTGCACTGCATCCCGCTCGGCGAAAGCAAGAGCGGACAGTTCCGGGCCGTGCGCGCCGGCCTCGGCATCAATCCGGCTCGCGCCCATGCCTGCGGCGACGAATTTCGCGACTACAGCGCGGCCATCGAGGCCGGGCTGCATCCGCTGGTGGTTGCCTACGGTTTCGAGGATTACCGCCGGTTGACCGACGATTTCAGCATTCCCGCCGAAGTGATCGCCCGGACGCCGCAGGAGATGGCGGCCCGGCTTTGTCACGCGCTGGACATCGACTCCTGGGGCTAGGGCGGGCTGGAAAACAGCGTGCGGATTTCCCGGTAACGCTCGTCCGAACTGGCGACAAAGCCGTTGATGTCGAGTTCCTTGAACATGCCTGCGAGCGCCGCGCTATCGCCCAGGAAGACCTGTTTTATTTTGTTCGCCAGGGCCGGGCAGAGGCGCTCGCGTAGGACAAACGGATCGTAGGGGACGGGCGGCGACCGCCACAGGACGAGAAAGTCGTCAGGCTGCGCCTTACCCTGGCGCAAGGCTTCGTCCAACCGGGTGGTGGAGACGAAGGCGGCGTCGACCAGTTTTTTTTGCACGGCTTCGATGGCCCGGTCGTGGGAGCCGGCGAAAATGACGCGCTTGAAATACGTTTCGAGGGGAACCCCGGTCAACTGGCCGATCGCCCGCCGGGGCAGGACGGCGCCCGAGGTGCTGGCCGGGTCGGTCAGCGCCAGGGTGCTGTCGCGCAGGCCGGCGAGCGTGTCGAATCCCTTGTCGCGACGGACGATGAGCAGAGAGCGATAGGTCGAGGCGGAGTCGGTGTTTGGCCCCTGGCGAAACGAAAATGTCGCGAAGGCGGAAATCTTCGCCCCCCGGTTCATGGCAATGGCGTAGGACGCCGGGCCGAGTTCGGCAAGATCGACGCCGTCGGCCAGCAGACCCTCGATGGCGGTGCCGTAGGAGGTCGTGGAGACGATCTCGACGCGTCGCTCGAGGGCTTTTTCCAACTGCTGAATGAGCGGCCGGTATTGGGCCAGCAGGGCTTCCGGGTTTTTGAAAGGGGTCAGCGCGAAACGCAAGGGATGCGGATCGTCACAGGCCGCCTTGGCCTGGATCGGCGCGACCAGCAGGCAAAGGCAGAGATAGACGAGAATTTTTTTCATGTTGGCGCCAGGGTTGCGCGGATCAGGAGTTGCCGGGCGGTTTCGCCGGGCACCGGGCGGCTCAGGAAGTAGCCTTGGACTTCATCGCAGCCGGCCGTTTTCAAATGCACCAATTGATCGAGCAGTTCGATGCCTTCGGCAATCACCCGCATGCGCAGGTTGTGGGCGAGGGTGATGATCGAGTCGACAATGACCGCGTCGTCAGGGTTGTTGCGGATGCCGCTGATAAAGCCGCGATCGATCTTCAGGCAATGGATGGGCAGATTGCGAATATGGCCAAGGTTTGAAAAACCATTGCCGAAGTCGTCCAGGGCGATGCTGATTCCCAGAATTTCGAGCTGGCGCAGGACCGAACCGGCAATCTCGATCGATTCGAGCAGACTGCTCTCGGTGATCTCGATTTCGAGGTAGCGCGCCGCGACGCCGTAGGTGGCGAGGAAGCCGGCAAAGCGCTTGGGTAAATCCTGGTCGAGTAGTTGTTTGGCCGAAACGTTGCAAGCGATCGGTACGATGTCGAGGCCCGCGGCTTGCCAGCTAGCCAATTCGCGACAACAGGCGGCCGCCACCCAGTCGCCCAGATCGACGATGAATCCGGCGTGCTCGGCCAGGGGAATGAAGTCGTTCGGGTAAATCAGGCCGAACTCGGGATGCTGCCAGCGCACCAGCGCTTCGAAACCGACGATGCGATAGTCGGAAAGCCTGACCTTGGGCTGGAAATGCAGTACCAGCTCATTGTTGGCGATGGCCTTGGGCAGGCGTTGCTCCAGATTGAATAGCTTCTCCCCGGCCGGGTTGAGGTCGGGATCGTAAAACGTGTACCGGCCCCGGCCGCCGCGTTTTGACTCGTACATTGCCGCATCGGCATGGCGGCAGAGGGTGTCGAAATCATGACCGTCACGCGGGAAGATGGCGATGCCGACACTGGTGCTGACCAGGATGTCATTGCCGTCGAGATTGTCGAACGGGCGATTGATCTGCTCGACGACCTTGGCGGCGATGGTCGCCGAATCCTCGATGCTTTCCAGGCCGGTGAGCAGGATGGCGAATTCGTCGCCGCCCAGGCGGGCCACCACATCCGATTCGCGCAGCGCCGCGCACAGCCGCTTGGAGACGGCTTGTAGCAGCAGGTCGCCGACGTGGTGGCCGAGGGTGTCGTTGATGTACTTGAAACGGTCGAGGTCGAGATAGAGCAGGGCGTAATGCTTGCGGCTGCGTTTGGCTTGCGACAGGTGACTGACCACCAGCTCGTGGAACATCCGCCGGTTGGGCAATTTGGTCAGGTGGTCGTGGGCCGCGAGCTGGCAGGCGCGGTGCTTTTCTTCTTCCAGTTGGTCGATCAAACGGAGTTTTTCACCATCGGCCGTGGCCAGTTCCGAATACAGTTTGCCCTGGTGGCGGATACTGCGCGCCACGAGATAGGTCGCCAAGCCGATGATGCTGGTCAGCACCAGCAGCACCTCCAGGAACCGTGCGCGGCTGCTGTTGTGCGCCGCCAGCGTCTCCCCGATATCGCGGCTGACCGCGACAATGAAGGGATGATGGCCCAGTTGCCGGAAGCTGGACAAATAGATGCCGTTTTCCGGCAGCAGCGAACCGGTGATCGAGCCTTGCCGGGCGCCGCCCGTCAGCAGCCGGGGCTGCTGCTCCCGGCGGTTGTAGACCAGCCCTGCCTGGCGGACTTCGGCAATGTCTTCGCCGTCGGTCTTGATAATCTGGATGATGCCGGAGCGCCCGATGTCGATGCGCTGGTAGAAGTCGAGAAAATAGCCGAGATCGAGTACGACGAGCAGGATGCCGTGCGCCCGGTTGTCGTTGCCGAGGACCGGAAAGAGCAGCGGTACCTGCCAGGACTGCTCGTCGGATTCCGGTAGCGGCGCAACGCGCAGGCCGTCGGGCCAGGGGCCGGGTAGCTCACGGCTGGCCACGAGCAGGGCCTGCTGCAACGTTGACGAGTCGCTGGCCGGCGAGGAGCTGTAGACCCGGCGCAAAGCCCGGTCGTACAGGGCAATGCGCAGGAAGGCCTTGTCCGCGGCGCGCATTGCCGACAGGCGATTGGTCGCCGCGCCGGGCTTGCCTTCGAACCATTCATTGGCGGCAATCGACATCAACTGGCCGCGGTCGAGAACTTGGGACAGATTTTCGGAAATGATGGCCGCCAGGTTTTCCTGCTGAATCTGTGCGCTCTTGCTCAGCATGGTCTTTTCCGCATCCAGGCGTTGCCAGGTGACCCACCAGGCCAGTGCGACCAGGGCCAGGCTGAGGCCGACGCAGCCCACCAACAGAACCCGCCAGTCGTTTTTGCTCAGGCGTCGCAAACAAGCCTGATAGTAATGAGGGAGGGAAAGGGGCACGGGGCGGGAAAGCGGAATGGATTCAGCGCATTATGTTGCTGGATGATGACAATTTCGTGACCGGGCAGGCTTTCCTAGAAGCGACGAATCATCAGGAAGCGGCCGTCGACGCCGCTCTTCGGGATCAGGGTGAAGCCCAGATCGCGAAAGCGCTTGGCCTTGGCGCTCGAGACCAGGATGCGTCCGGCCGGGAAGTTGTCTTCAATCCAGTCGAGGCGGGCTTTCAACAAGGCGCGGCCGATGCCCTGGCCGCGGTGCTCGGGGGCAACCGCCGAAAGATAAAGGAGATGGGTCCGGCTCGCCCATTCGGCCCCTTTAACGCCGCCGATGCCAATGATTTTCCCGTCTTTTTGCGCGACAAAAAACTGCCGGTAAAACAGGCCGGTCAGCGTCTGGATTTCGTCGTGCAGACGTTGCGGGCCGTAGTAGTCGGGTTTGGCGAAAGCATTGACGAGGAGGGTTACCGCGGCTTCGACAAGCGCCTGGCTGGAGGTGTCCAGCGTCTCGATACGCAATTTGCTCATGTGCGACGAATACCTTTGGCAATGGCGGACGCCTACCTTAGTCAGGTGATATTTCATACCCATGAACGGCCGATGACATTCCGCGCCAGGCCCCGCTAGCCAGCAAAAATCAGAGAGTGATCGTTGCGGAATCGGCTGGTGTTAACATTCGCCCCCTATGCGTCTCCAACAACTCCGCCAACGCCTGCAGTCCCTCGGCGCCAAAACCTGTCACCAAGATCGCGTGCTGCGCGCCTGGACCCAGCTCGTCGGGCTCGACACCCGGCGCCAGCGGGCCGAAAATTTTCTTCCTTTGCCGCTGCGCGACGCCCTGCCGGCCCTGCTCGCCGAGTTGGATGGGCTGGTCCGGTTGCGCTCTGAACACCCCGGCGAAGACGGTTCGGCGCGCCTGCTGGTTGAACTGGCCGACGGCCAGACGGTGGAAAGCGTGCTGCTGCGGCGCGACGGCCTTTGTGTGTCGACCCAGGTCGGTTGCGCGGTCGGCTGCCTGTTCTGCATGACCGGCCGGGACGGCCTGCTGCGTCAGCTGGGCAGTGCCGAAATCGTCGCCCAGGTAGTCCTCGCCCGGCGGATGCGGCCGGTCAAACGGGTCGTCTTCATGGGCATGGGCGAGCCGGCGCACAATCTCGACAACGTGCTGGAAGCCATCGAGCTGCTCGGTACGGCGGGCGGTATCGGGCACAAGAACCTGGTGTTCTCGACGGTCGGCGATCGGCGCGTCTTCGAACGTTTGCCGCAGGGCCTGGTCAAGCCGGCGCTGGCCCTGTCCCTGCACACCACCCGGGCCGACTTGCGGGCCCGCCTGCTGCCGAAGGCACCGCGCCTCGACCCGGCGGAACTGGTCGAGCTTGGGGAAGTCTACGCCCGCGCCACCGGCTACCCGATCCAGTATCAATGGACCCTGCTTGAGGGTATCAACGACAGCGACGAGGAAGTCGAGGGCATCGCCCGCCTGCTCGCCGGCAAATACGCGATGATGAATTTCATCCCCTACAACGCCAACGAAGGCCTCGGCTTCAACCGGCCAAGCGACGAGCGGGCCGCCCAAATGGCCGGCCAGCTCCACCAGCGCGGCATCCTGACCCGGCTGCGCAATTCCGCCGGGCAGGACATCGACGGCGGCTGCGGCCAGTTGCGGGCGCGCGCCACGGCGCAACCGGCCGGTGAATCGCCGCTGGTTTTTTCGGGCGTCGGTAATTCGTAATTTTTGTTGTGCAATGCGGGATGCTGTTTGGGGCCTGCCTGATTGGTCCCTGTTCGGCCACAACCTGCCAGTCGGGGTTACATTTCAATTTTCGCTGCTGGGGCGCCCGGTGATCAAGTTGAGTGGCCGGTATTCGGCGAGCAAATTGATGACCTCACTGCCGCAACCCGGCCACAACCTGCCCTCCACGGCCCGCTCAAAAAAGAGACTTTGATTGTCGGTAGCACCGTCGAGTGCAGACGCTCAACGCCTGAATTGAACAGTCTGTGCGGTTATCGCGCAGTTCCACTCGAATAATGGTTAGAACGGTTTGCCGGAACAGCCGACGGGAATGAATGAGGCATGCAGCCGAGACACCAAAGGGAAGGCAAGGACAGCCGAAAGGATAACGGAGAAACCCGAACGGCATGACAAAAATGGCCAAAAAGCCGGGTTGGCCGCAGCAACGAGACACCGGTCGAACTGGGCCAATAAAACACGGAAGAAGCCTGCCGAAAGCAACCCACGCCGAGCCGGACTGGTGAAACCAGCGCGCTGCTAAAAAGAAGCGAGAGAAGCTTGAGCACCATAAAGGACGGAGCGTTCTAACGTTGTAGGTAAGGGGCGCTGCGCGGCGCTTTATCGCGCAGCGTCCAGCGTCCAGCGACCGGAGGGAGCGGCCTTGACCGCAGTGTTAGGCACGCGGAAGTCACCGAGTTTGAATGAAATAGGTAATAAAACCCAGCTATCAACAAAGTTCCCATGTGTTGTTTTCGCGGGAACAAACTTTGACGCCTTTAAGCATTCAAGTGCTGCCATATCAAGCCGAGGGAAGGTGGAGCTTGTTTGGATACTTGCATCGCCAACACTTCCATTAGCCAAGACTTTTACTTTCAATATTACTTTTCCCTCTTCACCGTAACGCCTAGATAATATTGGGTAAGTGGGCGTTGGCTCACTCATGTATTTTGGCGGCTCAGCAATTTTTTCCGGGAGAGTTGAGCAACTAGTTATGAATAAAGACAGGAGGAGCAATATGGTTGATCTCATGGTATGCCTAACGTTTGAATTCACCGGACTGCGCGGCTTTTCGCGCAGGTCCGGTGGAATGATGGGTGTGCGCCCAGCATGGGCGCGATGTAATGGGGTGGAAGTCCCCTGTGGGAGTACCGGAATTGATTCGACATATTGGATTGATGATAACCACTAGCCGAAGGCAAGGGCAAGCTTGTGAGGGCTTGTCTGGAGGGTGAAGGCGGGGTTTGTGAAAGCGAACTGCTTCGCTTTCACCCGCCTGAACGCCATGAGCTCTGCGAATGGCCGGGACGCCGGAGTGCAAACGTGCGAGGCGACGGACACCTCGGTCGCCCCTCGTGGGGGAGAAATCGCATAGAAGGCTGAGGGGGCCGAGGCGAGCTGGCACATGACAGCGAAGCCCATCGGTACGGCGCCTACGGTAAATGCGGCGCTTGTGCACCGAAACATCGCGTTCTTACCTGGGGAGATCTGCCGGACGTAGCGATGCGACGCGGAACCGTGGAATCCGGCGGGGCCGAACTGGAATATCAAGGCCCAGGCGCTGCGGCGAGTTGCCGGCCGCAAGCGAGCGAACAGGCAACGAACGGGAACGCGGCATAGCGCGTCGGGAAGGAATTCCCGTCGTGATCCGGCAGTAGTCAGCAGCGATCATAGTAGCCAGGCAGGTTGAGACCTGGCGAAGGACCAAACAACGAACCACAAGGAGCAGGCGGCATGATCTCGGCGAAGCCGCAGTATCCCCAGACGGGGAAGGCAAGCCGGCGACCCAGCCGCACCGAGCCTTGAAACAAGACGAGACGAAACGAAGTGGAAACAAACGAGTTACTGGCAGCGGCACTCACCAGCGACAACCTGCGCAGTGCATGGAAACGCGTGAAAGCCAACAAAGGCGCGCCGGGCATAGACGGCATCGCCATAGAAGACTTTCCCGCCCACCTGCGGGCGCACTGGGGAGACATCCGCCGCCAACTCGAAACCGGGCGCTACCGTCCGCCGGGTGGAAATCCCCAAGGACGACGGCGGCAAGCGGCTGCTGGGCATCCCGACCGTCATGGACCGGGTCATCCAGCAAGCCATTGCCCAAGTGCTCACGCCGATCTTCGAACCGGGCTTCTCGGAATCGAGCTTCGGCTTTCGACCAGGCCGCAACGCACACCAAGCGATCAAGCAGGTACAAGCGCACGTCAAGGACGGCTACGCCATCGCCGTGGATATCGATCTCGCCAAATTCTTTGACGCCCCGCAGGAAGTCCCCTTGGGGGATACCGTCAATCACGACGTGTTGATGAAGATACTCGGGCGAACGATCCGCGACAAAGCGTTGCTTTCCCTGATCGGACGCTACCTGCGCGCTGGTGTGCTGGTCGGTGAGCACATCGAGCCCAGCGCCATCGGCACGCCCCAAAACGGGCCTTTGTCGCCGCTCCTGGCGAACATCCTGCTCAACGAACTTGACCACGAACTCGAAGGGCGCGGCCACCGCTTCGCCCGTTACGCCGACGACATGGTCATCCTGGTCAAAAGCCAGCGGGCAGGAGAACGCGTCATGCAAAGTTTGACGCGCTACCTGGAAGGACGACTGAAGCTCAAACTCAACCCGGCCAAAAGCAAGGTTGCGAAAATGAGCGACTGCGGCTTTCTGGGCTTCACCATCAATCGGGGCAAGATCCGGTGGCTGGAAAAGAAGCTGGCGGCATTCAAGCACCGGGTGAAGGAGCTCACCGGCAGAAGCTGGGGAGTGTCGATGGAATATCGGCTGCACAAACTGGGACAGTACGTGCGGGGCTGGCTGGGATACTTCGGCATCAGCGAGTACTACAGGCCGATCCCGGAACTGGACGAGTGGCTGAGAAGACGCATCCGGATGTGCTATTGGAAACAATGGCGCTGGCCGCGCACGAAGATCAGCCACCTGCTGGCCTTGGGCATCAGCCTGAAGACGGCAATCCAGCATGGCGTCAGCAGCAAGAGCTACTGGCACATGGCACGTACACCGGCCATGCAGCAAGCGTTGAACAATGACTGGCTTCAGCGCCAGGGCGTGCCGAGCATCAAGCAGCTATGGTGCAAGGCACAGGGCTACACGTCTTAGTCGAGCGAGCCATCTCGTTGAACCGCCCACTGCGGACCCGCACGGTGGGTGGTGTGGGGAGGGCCGGTTAGAAGCCGGCCCTTACCCGATTGGGCGTCAGGTGCTCAGTGAACATTGGGATTGGTCTTGTGCCCACCATACATTTTGCGAAGGCGATCATTCTCCCCTGAGACCTCCGCAAGCATGCGAGCAAACGCCAATACTTGATGGTCTGCGTCGAAATACTGCTCTCGCCCCACGAGTACCTCGACGTTATGGATTAAGTCGGAAGCTTCTTGGAATAGCTGCAACTTCTCTAGCCCTCGTTTCGACGCCATAAGTAGCTGCTTGACGAATGAGACCGACGAAATGATTTCGCTTATCGCCTCTTCATCTCCACGATTCGCCAAATGGCAACAACCCATCAAGTAATCCAGGTCCCCTAGAAATTCACGTATCGATCTTGGCCGGTTCATTCGCGCTCAACCTGCTTGTGACGCCCAACGTCTGAAATGAGGGGCCTCGCGCGGCTTTATGCGCGAGGTCCGCTCGATTGATGGGTTGGGGCTCAGTTCAACGAACAAGCTCGAATACCTTTCTATTGCTAGCTCTTTCATTCAAACGTTGCATCGCCGCATCGTATTCGGACCGATGAAGCACGTCGTTTTGAAGTAGGTAGTCGAGGTGTTTCACGTAAAGGGCGACGACTTCTTCGGTTGACGCGCTCGCAGGGGTTCGGAACGATTGAATCTGATTACGAAGTTTTTCTACAAACGCATCTACCTCTGCGCTCGAAGGCTTGCTTCTAAATAAGGTGAGCATAACGGCTGCTGTATTGACGTTGCGGAAGTGCAGCGCGTTGCTTGAAAGCCTAATCGTGTTGTATAGGCACGCCAAAAATATGCCTGTCAGTAAGAGAACGCCAAATAGCTCGCCGGGACCTTCACCTCTCCAGCCTGCATAGAGAGCGCTGACCGTAAGGAGCAAAGATACGAGTGTGATGACAACCCACCCGAAAGGAATGCTGCGGTGATGGATCGGAGAAGGATCAATCAGATGTAACGGGAGTGCTTGCCGAGTGGAGCGGAAGGGTGTGCTGTGCTCCACCACAAGCTCCCGATTGCCTTCAATCGTGAATCGGAGCTTGGTGAATGGGAAGGAGCGTTGTTCTAGATTGGTATTCGGCATAGGTTATCTCATGAGCCCCAACGTTGTAGGTAAGGGGCGCTGCGCGACGCTTTATCGCGCAGCGTCCAGCGACCGGAGGGAGCGGCCTTGACCGCAGTGTTGGACGAAGCCGCTACGCGGAGGAGTCGCCTGACTGAGCCGCACGACATATTCTGCACCTTCACCCCCTCGCCATTGAGGGAAGTGATTCTGCAATATTTCGTGAGGATAAACCAGCATGACGA
>Ga0316603_10000094_pt1 | contig 64523 bp, 62 predicted proteins | sample OWC_soil_day10_n_FD_207649 | JGI IMG/M metagenome (GOLD analysis project Ga0316603, IMG submission 207649) | Wetland soil microbial communities from Old Woman Creek delta, Ohio, United States - OWC_soil_day10_noCT | ecosystem: Environmental > Terrestrial > Soil > Wetlands | place: USA: Ohio... | reverse complement strand
TTACGCTTGGCGGCAATAGCCTGCTGGACCCACCCCTTCCCTTCCCGAACAGGACCGTGAAACAGCAAAGCGCCGATGATAGTGAGCTTCCGCTCGCGAAAGTAGGTCACCGCCAGGCTCCCCATGCAAAGCCCCGTTACTTCTCAGTAACGGGGCTGTTTGCGTTTCGGGCGGCGGGAAACGGGCCGGGCGCTTAAGAGACGGGGAGAATGCCTACTGGCTAATCGTGTTGGCCCACTGCAAGGCCTGAGTCTGGGCGCGGTTGAGGGCTTTGGCGCCGAGGCCGGGAAGTTGCTGCAGGTTGTGGCTGAGGGTACGCAAATCCCCTGTTTCGCAGGACTCGCTAATCTTTAGCAGGCAGCCGAGGTCGCCGTGGCCCGCTATCAACGCTTGCTTGACGCTATCGGGGAGCGCTAGCTGGGTGATGATTTCCGCAATCGGCAGACCGATCAGCGCCGGCATCAGGGACATGATGCCTGCCATGAAGGCCTGATCGGCAAAAGCGCCGTGGCCGGGCTGTACTTCGTCGGCGAGCAATTCCATCAGGCGGCCACGCGTCGCCGCCATCAAGAGCAGCGGATTGCAGGCCGTGCTTTGCTTGCCGGAGGAAAAAACTAGCAGTTGCAGCCAGCGTTGCAGTTGTCTACGACCAAGCACTGCGATCGCGTGGCGTAGTGAGCTGATTGTCTGGGTGTTGCCGAAACCTACGGAGTTGGTCATGCGCAACAGGTTTACGGTCAGGCCGGGCTCGGCTTTGAGGGCATTTTCAAGCTCGCTGGTATCGGCATCGCTGAGCAGGAGTCCCATCAGTTTCATCAGGGAGAGCTGGGAATGGTCGAGTTTTTTGCCGGCGATGATGGTCGGCTTGGCGAAGTAATAACCTTGAAAAAGGTTGAAGCCGAGCTTGAGACACTGTTCCATCTGCTCGCGCGAATCGACTTTTTCCGCCAGTAACTGCTTGCCGAGGGGCTTTAGTTTGACGACCAGTTGCTGCAACTCGCGTTGGGAGAGGGGCAGGATGTCGACTTTGACGACGTCGACCAGGGCCAGCAAGCCGGCAAACTCGGGGGCGAGCTGGATGACGTCATCCAGGGCCAGCATGAATCCGGCCTCTTTGAGGGCTTGGCAGCGTTCGATGACGGCGGCGGTGGGCGGTACCGTTTCGAGAATCTCCAGGACCACCGACTGTTTCGGCAGCAATTCCAGCATGTCGCTGAACAGGAAGGCCTCATCGATATTGATAAAGGCGCGACATTTGCCGAGGGCCGCAGCGACGCCCAGTTCGCTGAAGGCATTGGCGATGACGGTGGCGGTGGCTTGGACGCCGTCGGTGACTTCGGCGGCGTTGGTCGTACCATTGCGGAAGAGGAGTTCGTAGGCATGCAGCCGCTGCTCGCGATCAAGGATCGGTTGGCGCCCGAGAAATAACTGCTCGGCAGCGGCATCGCTCACGAAAACTCCTTAAAACGGTAGTTGGATACCCGGCCAGACAGCATTGAGGGCGATGCGGAAAGCGTCCTGGATGCGCGCCAAGGCGATGGCATTATCGGCCTCGAAACGAAGGACGACGACCGGCGTCGTGTTCGAGGGGCGGGCCAGACCAAAACCGTCCGGGTATTCGACGCGCAGGCCGTCGATGGTGATGATTTCACTAGCCCCGACGAATTCACCCGCGGCTTTCAGCTTGTCGATCAGCGTGAAAGGTTCGCCTTCCGCCATCTTGATATTCAGTTCCGGAGTGCTTGGCGAGTTGGGCAGGTTTTCCAGCACGCTGTTGGCATCGCTGGCGCGCGACAGGATTTCGAGCAAGCGGGCGCCGGTATACAGGCCGTCGTCGAAGCCGAACCAACGTTCCTTGAAGAAGCAGTGACCGCTCATTTCGCCGGCCAGCGGGGCGCCGGTTTCTTTGAGCTTGGCCTTGACCAGGGCGTGGCCGGTGTTCCACATCAGCGGCACGCCGCCATGCTGCCTGATCCACGGGGCCAGCAGGCGCGTACATTTGACGTCATAGATGACCGTCCCGCCCGGAACGCGGGAGAGCACGTCGGCGGAGAAGAGCATCAATTGGCGGTCGGGGAAGATGATTTCGCCGTTCTTGGTGACGACGCCCAAACGGTCGCCATCGCCATCGAAGGCAATGCCCAGTTCGGCATCGGTGTCCCGTAGCGCCTGGATGACATCTTTGAGATTTTCCGGTTTCGACGGGTCGGGGTGGTGGTTGGGGAAATTGCCGTCTACTTCGCAGAACAGCGGCACGATGTCGCAACCGAGACGCTTGAACAACTCGGGGGCAATCGCCCCGCCGACGCCGTTGCCGCAATCCATGACGATTTTCATCGGGCGGGCCAGTTTGACGTCGCTGACGATGCGGTCGACGTAGGCAGCCAGGACATTGGCCTGCCGCCGTTGGCCTTTGCCGTGCTTGAGGTTGCCGCTTTCGGCGCGCCTTTTCAGGTCCTGGATCGCTTCCAGGGCCAGCGTCGTGCCGCCGATCACCATTTTCAAGCCGTTGTAGTCCGGCGGGTTATGGCTACCGGTAACCGAAACGCAGGAATCGCAGCCCAGTTCATAGGCGGCGAAGTAGGTGACGGGGGTCGGCACGCAACCGACATCGATAGCATCGACGCCAGCCGCACAGATGCCGTCCATCAGGGCACCGGCCAGCTCGGGGCCGGATAGACGGCCGTCGCGGCCGACGGCGATGGCTTTCTGGCCCTGCTCGGCGGCCAGCGAGCCGAGGGCGTGACCGATCCGGCGGACGACATCGGCGGTCAAGGATTTATTCACGATGCCGCGAATGTCGTAGGCCTTGAAAATTTCTGCGGGGAGTTGGTTCATGGTGGCCTGCTATGACGTTTCGAAAAGAAAGAAGTGTAAGAGCCTTTGCGGTAGCCAGTCCAGATTACCTGGAAATGCGCCGCTGACAAAGCCAACGTGACCGCCGGTCGCCGGTTGTTCCAGGCGAACGCTGGGGCTGACTTGGCTGGCCGTCGGCAGGTAGCGGGCCGGCAGGAACGGGTCGTTCCTCGGATTGACGGCCAGGGCGGGGATGGTGATCGATGTCAGCCAGGGTTTGGCTGAGGCGCGCTGCCAGTAGTCGTCGGCCCCGGCGAAGCCGTGTACCGGGGCGGTAACGGCATCGTCGAACTGGTAGAGATTTACTGCCTGGCGCATGCGCGCTTCGTCGAAGAGCCCGGGAAAACGCTGCAAACGGGCGCTTGAGACGGCTTTCAGGGTGTGCAGGAAGTGCCGGGTGTACACGCGGTTGAAGCCGTGGGCCAGGTGGTGGCCGCAGCCGGCGAGATCAAGGGGGGCACACATGGCAACGACGCCGCTCACCAGTTCACCGGCTCTCGTGCCATTTTCGCCGGCCCATTTGAGCAAGGCATTGCCGCCCAGCGAGACCCCGGCGGCATGCAGGCGGTGCTGACCATTGGCGGCATGCAAGCGGCGCAGGATCCAGTCGATTTCGGCGGAGTCGCCGGAGTGGTAGGCGCGCGGTCGCTGGTTCAGTTCGCCGGAGCAACCCCGAAAGTGGGGCAGGGCGAGGCGCCAGCCGATCTTATGGCAGGCGTGCGCGGTGGAGATCGCGTAGTGGCTGCGGGCGCTCCCTTCCAGTCCATGGAAAAGCACCAACAGAGGGGAGTTCAGCGGGCCATCGAGGTAATCAACATCGATGAAATCGCCATCCGGTGTGCTCCAGCGCTCGCGGCGCAGCTTTATCGGCCGCGGTTTGATGAGCAGTGGCCATAGGGTCTGGGCGTGGCCGCCCGGCAGCCAGGTCGGGGCGCGATAGGCCTGGGGCGACGAGGTCAATGCAGCGTATGCGGCACGGCTTCGGCCATCGCCTGCTGGCCGTCGTCGGCCGCCGACGAGTGACGGCTGACCAGCCGCCAGCCGTGGGCGCCGCGGGCGTAAACATGGGTAACGTGCAACGGCCCGTGCGGGTTTGGATCGTCGCCGACGAACAGGGTTTCGCTCAGGTGGTGGATGGCCAGTACTGAGCCTTGCCAATGGGCAACCTGCTCGGCCTGGACGCGCAATTTTGCGGTGGCGAAGATGCCTCGCCAGCTTTCCCTGATCGGCACCAGGCCGAGCAGGCGGATGCCGGTCGGATGGACGCAGAGGATTTCTTCATCCTCGGCCCACAGCAACATCATCAAATCGGCATCGCCGCGGATCAGGGCTTCGTAAAAGGCCTGTTCGACATCTTCCGGGGTGGCGTAGGCGGTGGGTGTGCTCATTGGGCTATCCGTTTCAGACAGGCGGCATATACCATTTCGGGCGAGAGCTGGTTCAGGCAATCGAGATGCCCGAGCGGACATTCGCGCTTGAAGCAGGGGCTGCATTCGAGTTGCCGGCTGAGGATGTCGGCCTGCGCCGAGAGCGGCGGCGTGAAGCCGGGCGAGGACGACCCGTACAGGGCGACCAGTGGTTGGTCGAGGGCGGCGGCGACGTGCATCAGGCCGGAGTCGTTGCAGACCACGAGGTCGGCCAAGGCCAGCAGGTCGACGGCCTGGGCCAGCGAGGTGCCGCCGCACAGGTTGCGGCAGAGGCCGGGGGCGAGCCGGGAAATTTCTTCGGCCACCGCCCGGTCCTTGGGCGAGCCGAATAACCAGACGGCAAAGCCCCGCTCGGCAAGTTTTTGGGCCAGGGTGGCGAAGTGACGGGCCGGCCAGCGTTTGGCCGGGCCGTATTCGGCGCCCGGGCAGAAGGCGACGATGTGCGCCGGGCGTTCCAGGGCGAGTTCGGCCAGCGTTCGTTGCTGCTCGGCGGCGTTTGAGCGAATTCTCGGGAAAGCCAGCGGTTTCGGCAGGGGGGCGCCGGGGGGCTCGGCGAGTTGGGCGAAGCGCTCGACCATCAGCGGCAGGCCCTGCTTGTCCAGCGAGTGGCGAACATTGATCAGGCCATAGCGCGATTCGCCGGTAAAGCCGATGCGTTGCGGAATGCCGGCCATGAACGGGAGCAGCGCCGATTTCAGCGAATTGGGCAGGACGTAGACGGTATCGTAGGACTTTGCCGCCAGTTGCCGGGCCAGGCGCCAGCGGGTTTTGAGCGAGAGTTGGCCATGCCCGAAGGGGCTGTCGATGACTTCACCGATTTCGCTCATGCGTTGCAGCACCGGGGCCACCCAACGCGGGGCCAGGGCGTCAAGCTGCAATCCGGGATATCTGGCATGCAGCCGCGCGAACAGCGGCTGGGCCATGATGGTGTCGCCGATCCAGGACGGGGCGACGATGAGAGCTTTCATGAGAGCAGTTATTAGTCGCTAGTCATTAGTTGTTAGCAAAACCGGCTAGCGACTAATGACTGGCAACTAGCGACTAATGATGCCCCTTGGGCGCTTCGCCCTTGAAGACGTACTTGGTGCTGCAGTACGGGCAGGTTACTTCGCCGCTTTTCAGCACGTCGAGAAAGACGCGCGGATGCTGGCTCCACAGCGGCGCATTTGGCGTCGGGCAGTGCAGCGGCAGGTCGTGGGCGGTAACTTCAACCGTCTTGTTGTCGGACATCTTGATCTCCCTGAACTTAGATGTAGGCCAGCCAGCTATCGTGCTGGGCGGAACGGCCATAGACCACATCGAAATATTTTTGTTGAATTTTTTCGGTGACCGGACCGCGATGGCCGATGCCGATCTGGCGACCGTCGAGTTCGCGGATCGGAGTGACTTCGGCGGCGGTGCCGGTGAAGAAGGCTTCGTCGGCGCAATAGACTTCGTCGCGGGTGATGCGCTTTTCCTGCACGGCGAGGCCCAGTTCTTCGGCAATCTGCAGCACCGTGGCGCGGGTGATGCCTTCCAGGCAGGAGGTCAGGTCCGGCGTATAGAGCTTGCCCTTCTTGACGATGAAGAGGTTTTCGCCGGCCCCTTCGGCGACATAGCCTTCCGGGTCGAGCAGCATGGCTTCGTCGTAACCTTCGTTGGTCACTTCGTTGTTGGCCAGGATGGAATTGATGTAGTGGCCGGATGCCTTGGCGCGCACCATCGAGATATTCACGTGGTGACGGGTGTAGCTCGAGACCTTGACGCGGATGCCGCGCTGCATGCCCTCTTCGCCGAGGTAGGCGCCCCACGGCCAGGCGGCGATGACGACGTGCACCTGGGCGCCCTTCGGCGAGACGCCCATCTTTTCCGAGCCGTAAAAGGCGATCGGGCGGAGGTAGCCGGATTCGAGGTTGTTGGCGCGCAGCACTTCCTTGTGCGCTTCGTTGATGGTCGCCTTGTCGAAAGGCATGGCCATCTGAAAGATGTGAGCGGAGTTGAACAGCCGGTCGGTGTGGTCTTCCAGACGGAAAATAGCCGTGCCGCGTTCGGTCTTGTAGGCGCGGACGCCCTCGAAGACGCTCATACCATAGTGCAGCGAGTGGGTGAGGACGTGGGTGGTGGCTTCGCGCCAGGGCACGAGCTTGCCGTCTTGCCAAATAAATCCGTCGCGATCCGACATGGACATGGTCGATTCTCCGTGTTGCGCGTATGTAAAAGCCCATAATTCTAGCCCAAATCAACGGGTAAAATAACGCTTTTGCCGATTGAGCAAGAGCATGATCTGGAAACCGCATGTCACCGTTGCCGCCGTCGTGCAGCGCGACGGTAAATTCCTGCTGGTCGAGGAAGAAACCGATCTCGGGCTGGCCTTCAATCAGCCGGCCGGTCATCTCGAAGAGGGCGAGGCGCTGGTCGATGCCGTCGTTCGCGAGGCGCTGGAAGAAACCGCCTACCATTTCAAACCGACGCACCTGATCGGCATCTACAACTGGCAGCACCCGACGAAGGGTATTACTTACCTGCGTTTTGCCTTCGGCGGTGAATTGCGCGGTTACGAGGCCGGTCGGCCTCTGGACGAGGGCATTATTGGCGCCCGCTGGCTGTCGCTCGATGAAGTGCGGGCGACGCAGGAGCGACATCGCAGTCCGCTGATCCTGCGCTGTATCGAGGATGTGCTGGCTGGCAAGTCCTATCCCCTCGACTTGCTGGTGCATTACGCTTGATGCACCGGGCTCTGCTGGTCACGTTGTTGGCCCTGGCCATGGCTGCCGGCGCCGACGAAACGCTGCCCGTTTGTTACGGTTACGGCTGCCTGACGCAGGCCGATGTTCGCTATCACGAAGGGCGTTTGCGGGACGTCGGCCGTTTCCTCCGCGGGGCGACCGATGCCGCCGGTGAGCGGGAAAGGCTGGCTCTGGTGATCGGCCGCCTGTACGCCTGGGCCGGCGAGCAATCGGCGATCAGGAACGATCGCGGCGGCAATTACGCCGATCAAGGCGTCTCCGGGCAAATGGATTGCATCGATCATTCGACCTCGACGACACGCTTGCTGAAAATGCTGGAAGCCCGCCATTACCTGCGCTGGCATCGGGTGTTGGGGCCGGATGTGCGATATTTCGCTTTCGTCTTTCCGGCCCATTATTCGGCGGTGATCGAGGAAACAAAAGGCGGCGAAGCGGCCCGCTTCGTCGTCGATAGCTGGTTTGTGGATAATGGACAGCCGGCGGTGATCCTGCCGCTGGACGAATGGAAGAGAGGGGCTGGGCCCGATGTCTGAAAAAACTGTGGTGGTCGGCTTGTCCGGCGGTGTCGATTCCTCGGTCGCAGCCTTGTTGCTCAAGCAGCAAGGCTGGAAAGTAATCGGCCTGTTCATGAAAAACTGGGAAGACGACGACACCGAGGAATACTGTTCGTCGCGTCAGGACCTGATCGATGTCATGAGCGTTGCCGACCGCATCGGCATCGACGTCGAGGTGGTCAATTTTGCCGCCGAATATCGCGAGCGCGTCTTTGCCGAGTTCCTGCGCGAATACCAGGCTGGCCGGACGCCGAATCCGGACATCCTGTGCAATTCCGAAATCAAGTTCAAGGCCTTTCTCGATCACGCCATGCAACTCGGTGCCGACAAGATCGCCACCGGCCACTACGCCGGGGTGCGCGAATTCGACGGCCAGTTCCAGTTGCTCAAGGCCGAGGACGGCACCAAGGACCAGAGTTATTTTCTTTATCGCCTGAACCAGGCGCAGTTGTCGAAAACCCTGTTTCCGCTGGCCGACATCTACAAACGCGAGGTGCGCAAGATCGCCGAGGCAGAAGGCCTGCATGTCGCAGCGAAGAAGGATTCAACCGGCATCTGCTTCATCGGCGAACGGCCGTTCAAGGATTTTCTGGCCCGTTACCTGCCGCCGAAAAAGGGTGAAATTCGCCGGCTCGACGACGGCAAGGTGCTCGGCGAGCATGACGGCCTGATGTTCCACACCCTGGGCCAGCGCAAGGGCCTGCAGATCGGCGGCGTCAAGGAAAAGGGCCGGGCTGGCGGTGGCGATCACGACGCTTGGTTCGTCGCCGGCAAGGACATGGAAAAGAACGTGCTGTACGTCGTGCAGGGCCACGATCATCCGGCATTGTTCACCGATACGCTGCTTGCCGAACAGTTGTCCTGGGTTTCCGGTCGGGCACCGCATCCGCACTGGGTCTATACCGCCAAGCCGCGCTACCGGACGGCCGATCAGGCTTGCGAAGTAGAACGGGTCGATGGCGAAAGCTGCGAAATCCGTTTCGCCGAGCCGCAATGGGCGCTGACCCCGGGGCAATCGGTGGTGCTCTACGAGAGCCGGGTCTGCCTGGGCGGCGGGGTAATCCGCTAGTTGGTCTGGCCGGGCAGGGGAAATGAAAAAGGCGCCAAAGGCGCCTTTTTCAATCGTGCGGGATGGTTTCTGCGAAGGATGGTCGCAGGAGCAGCTTGGCGTTGAGCTTTTCCAGATTGGGATGGCTTTCCGGCCACTTGATGTCGGGGAAACGGAAAGCCAGGTAGCCGAGGGCCGTGCCGACGGCGATGTCGGCCAGGGAAAAGTGGGTGCCCATGCAAAAATTCTTTTCGCCGAGTTCGTTGCTCATGAAGGCCAGGCTGCGGGTGATCTTGTCGCGCTGACGGGCGATCCAGCTAGCGCTTTGTTCCTTCTTCGGGCGCTTGGCTTCCAGGAAGGCGGCGACGCCGGCTTCGCAGATGCCGTCGGCCAGGGCCTCCCAGCGCTTGACCTCGGTGCGTTCGCGGTTCGGGGCAGGGAAGAGCTTGCTGTTCGGCGTGACATTATCGATGTATTCGACAATGACCCGCGAGTCGAAGAGTGGCGTGTTGTCATCGAGCACCAGCACCGGGATCTTGCCCAGCGGGTTGATGTTCGGCACCTTGCTGTCTTCTAGCCAGGGCGAATCGATTTCGAACTCGTAGTCAATTTTCTTTTCGGCCAGCACGATCCGTACTTTGCGGGCAAACGGGCTGGTATGGGAGCCGATCAGCTTCATCTCATGCTCTCTGATTTGGGGACTTCGATTATAGCGTATGGCGCAGGGCTTGGTCGGACAGGTAAAATTGAGGGCTTACCGAAAAGGATGTTTTTATGACCTTCAATCCCCTGACTGCCCTTTCCCCGCTCGACGGCCGCTACGCCGGCAAGGTCGATGCCCTGCGCGAACATTTTTCCGAATTCGGCCTGATCAAGAGCCGCCTGAAGGTCGAGATCGAATGGCTCAAGGCGCTCGCCGCCGAGCCGCACTTCACCGAGATCGCCGCCTTCTCGCCAGCCACCGTCGCCGAGCTCGATGCGCTGGTCGCCAATTTCGGCGTCGAGCAGGCGGCCGAAGTGAAGGCCGAGGAAGCCGTCACCAACCACGACGTCAAGGCGCTGGAATACTGGATCAAGAAGAACACCAAGGGCAACGCCGAAGTGGTCAAGGTCAGCGAATTCATCCATTTCGCCTGCACCTCCGAAGACATCAATAACCTGTCGCACGCGCTGATGTGCCAGGGCGCCCGTGAGCAGGCCATGCTGCCGATGCTCGACAAGGTCATCGCCAAGCTCGTCGAGCTGGCTCACGCCTACGCCGAAGTGCCGATGATGAGCCGCACGCACGGCCAGCCGGCGACGCCGTCGACGATGGGCAAGGAAATGGCCAACGTCGCCTACCGCCTGCAGCGCGCCCGCACCCGCATTGCCCAGGTTGAACTGCTCGGCAAGATCAACGGCGCGGTCGGCAACTACAACGCCCACCTCGCTGCCTACCCGGGCTACGACTGGGAAGGTTTCGCCAAGCGCTTCGTCGAATCGCTCGGCCTGACCTTCAATCCCTACACCATCCAGATCGAGCCGCACGATGCGCTGGCCGAACTGTTCGACGCCTTCGCCCGGGCGAACAGCATCCTGGTCGATCTCGACCGCGACGTCTGGGGCTACATCTCGCTCGGTTTCTTCAAGCAGAAGGTCAAGGCCGGCGAAATCGGTTCCTCGACCATGCCGCACAAGGTCAACCCGATCGACTTCGAAAATTCCGAAGGCAATTTCGGTCTGGCCAACGCGATGCTCAAATTCCTCGCCGAAAAACTGCCGGTTTCCCGCTGGCAGCGCGACCTCACCGATTCGACGGTGCTCCGCAACATGGGTGTCGGCCTCGGCTATGCGCTGCTCGGCTACGACTCGCTGTTGAAGGGCCTGGGCAAGCTGGAAATCAACGTCGATTCGATGAAGGCCGATCTCGACGCCAACTGGGAACTGCTCGCCGAGCCGATCCAGACCGTCATGCGTCGTTACGCCGTGCCCAATGCCTACGAAAAGCTCAAGGAACTGACCCGCGGCACCCGCGTCTCGCGCGATGGCATGCAGGCTTTCGTGTCCACCCTGGAAATCCCGGAAGCCGCCAAGGCCGAACTCCTCAAGCTGACGCCCTGGGACTACACCGGCAAAGCCGCCGAACTGGCCAAGCGCATCTGATCCGGCGGAAGCGAGGCGCACCCCAAGCCTCGCTTCATGGCTAACAACTAACCACTAATAGCTAACAACTAAACCCATGTCTTTCGCCGAAAACCTCAAAAAACTCCCCGGCATTTCCCACCTCGCCGCCATCAATCTGCTCGACGCCGCGGGCAATGTCGTTGCCAGCATCGAGAACAAGGCCGGCAGCCAGGGATCGCTGGCGGTGTACAACCATCTGGCACAGACCTACGGTTCGATCAATCTCGAAGCCGCGAAGAAAGGCATCGAAATCTTTGCCGAACATAGCGACGACGAGCGGGCAAATCCGGGCAAGCATCCGAATATCGCCCGCCTGATCGCCATCGAGCAGGGCGGCCCGGCGCTGCGCGTCAAACACGTCTTCGCCCTGTAGCAGCCCCGCAGCATAGGCCTGTCATCATGATGCCGGGGGGCTATAATCCCCCGGCATTTATTTTTTAGGGAGATACACCAATGAAATCCAAGCTGCTCCTCGCTCTTCTCTCCATCGCCCTGGCCGGCACTGCGCTTGCCCAGGTCAAGCCGGAAAATGCCATCAAGTTCCGGCAGTCCGGTTATGCCTTCATGGGCTGGAACATGGGCAAGCTCAAGGCGATGCTGATCGACAACCCCGAGTCCTTCAACAAGGATCAGGCGATTGCCGCCGCCAATCTGATCGCCGCTACCGCCAATTCAGGCATGGGGGCACTTTATGTGCCGGGTAGCGACAAGGGTAAGGGCTGGGCGCCGACGCGGGTCAAGGCCGAATTGTTTACCGATAAGGAAGGTGTCGGCAAAGTGGCCGTCGCTTTCAACAAGGAGGCCAACGAGTTGGCCAAGGTTGCGGCAAGCGGTGACGCTGCCGCCTTGAAGGTTCAGTTCGGCAAGGTGGGTGAGGCCTGCAAGGGCTGCCACGACAAATTCCGCGAGGAAGAGCACAAGCACTGATCCATTTGTTTCGTAAAGGGCAACTTCCGGAGCAATTCCGCTTCGTTGTGCCAATATGGATTTGCCTTCAGGCGCCGACGGAAATGTTGGCGCCTTTTTTGCGTTGCGGGCAGTACCTCCAGGTGTCGCGTTATGCCTGAAGTATTGGATGCCGCAGTTCGGCACCCCTTTTGCTGGATACCAAGTGATGCTGCAAGGTGCCGTGGAAAATCCGGGGCGGGTTCGCAGTAAGCGCTCCCGCAGGTTACTGGGCGCACGCTCTGGTCAGTTGACCTCCGGATCTCGCTGAACCTGCTTATCGGCAATTGTCTTGTCGTCCTGTGATTTGGTGTCCGGCGTCAAGCGGCTGCTGCCTGAGATAAATGCGGCAAAGAAATTTCTAGGTGGGCAACGGACAAGTTCCACTAAGCAGATGTGAAGGTTGTTTTGGTATATCTACCAAAACGGCGCATAATCAAGGCTGGTCGTCATCGGGAGCTGCCACTTGGACGTCAAGGAATCAATTCTGAGGGCTGGCGTTGCGCTGCTTGACGCGCAGGGGATTGCCGCCCTGACCCAGCCGAAAGTGGCGCGCGCCGCCGGGGTCAAGCAAAGCCATCTGACCTATTATTTCCCGAAGCGCACCGACCTGCTGCTCGGCATCGCCGAGCACTCCATCGACGGCATTCTCGCCAACTTGGCTGCCCGCCTGGAAAAGACCGTACCATCGGCGGCGATTGCCGACACCATTGCTGCCCTAGGCAACAGCGGTGCGCCGCCGCGTATCATGCTCGGCCTGATCGTTGCCGCCGATGGCGAGCCGGAATTGCGTCCGGCCCTGCAAAAACTCGTCCGCCACATCCGCCAACGCATCCTGGCGCTGCTTGAGCAGGCCGGCATTGCCAATAGCGCGCAGGCCGCTCTGCTCTTTCACGCCACGCTGATCGGTCTGGCGGTGATGCACGAAGCCCAGCGCACCGACCAATCCGCCGCCGAACTGAAGGCCGGTTTGAATGCCATACTTGGGTTGCTTGGCAATAGTGCCGGACCCGAACCCGCCAGGAACTCGCCATGAAGCCACTCCGTCATTCTCCCGCCAGCCTGCTCGGCAGCTTGGCTGCCGCGTTCCTGCTCGCCGCTTGCACGCCGGAAGACGTCACCTATCAGGGTTACATCGAGGGCGAATATCTTTATCTGGCAGCGCCCCAGGGCGGTTACCTGAAGAGCCTTGACGCCGCGCGCGGCAGCCGAGTGGCCGACGGCCAGACGGTGTTCTCGATTGCCGGCGATCCTGACGAGCAGGCCCTGTCCGAAGCCGAGGCGAAAGCCGGGGCGGCCAGGGAGAGGCTGGAAAATCTCAAGGAACCGCATCGGGCGAGCGAGATTGCGACGCTCGCCGCCAATCTGCGGGTAGCCGAGGCGGCACAACGGCTGGCGCACATCCAGCTCGGTCAGCAGCAGTCGCTGGCCGGCCGGAATTTCGTTTCGCAGGCTCGCCTCGACGAGGCGCGCAGCAACTATCAGCAGGCATCCGCCCAGGTCGATGCGGTTCGTCAGCAACTCGCCAGTTACCAGGCGACGCTCGGCCGTCAGGCCGAAGTACGCGGCGCCCGGGCCGATCTCAGTGCTGCCGAGGCGCAGGCGGCGCAAAAACGTTGGCTGGTCGAGCGCAAGACAATGAGCGCACCAGCCCCTGGTGAAATCAGCGAAACCTATTTCCGGCCCGGTGAATGGGTGCCGGCCGGCGCGCCGGTCGCCAGCCTGTTGCCGGATGTTCGCCGGCGCCTGCGCTTCTTTGTGCCGGAAACGGTCGTCGCCAACCTGCATCCCGGCGATACGGTGGAAGCCAGTTGTGATGGCTGCGTCGAACCGATCCGGGCGCGTATCGATTTCATCGCCGCCCAGGCTGAATACACGCCGCCGGTGATCTATAGCCGGGGTAGCCGGGAAAAGCTGGTCTTCCGGGTGGAAGCCGTGCCACCGCCAGAACAGTCCGCCCGCCTGCGTCCGGGGCTGCCGATCGATGTCCGCCTGAGCCGCTGAGATGGGCGAGCCATGGGTGATCGATGTCGCGGGGCTGAACAAGCACTTCGGCGACAAGCATGTGGTCAAGGATCTGGCCTTGCAGGTTCGTCCCGGTGAAATCTTTGGTTTTCTTGGCCCGAACGGCAGCGGCAAAACGACTTCGATCCGCATGTTGTGCGGCTTGCTGACGCCGGACAGCGGCCAAGGCACTTGCCTCGGCCTCGACGTCATCGCCGACAGCGCAGCGATCAAGCGCCAGGTCGGTTACATGACGCAGAAATTCTCCTTGTGGGACGACCTGACCATCGCCGAGAACCTCGAATTCGTCGCCCGCATGTTCGGTATGCGCGACCGCCGTCCAGTCGTTGATCAGGCACTTGCCGAACTCGGACTGCAAGGGCGTCGCGACCAGTTGGCCGGGACCTTGTCGGGCGGCTGGAAGCAGCGTCTGGCACTGGCATCCTGCCTGCTGCACCAGCCCCGCCTGCTGCTCCTCGACGAACCGACGGCCGGCGTCGATCCGAAGGCGCGCCGCGAATTCTGGGAAGAAATCCATGCGCTTTCGGCGCGTGGCATCACCATCCTGGTATCCACGCATTACATGGACGAGGCCGAACGCTGCCACCGCCTGGCCTACATCGCTTACGGCAATCTGCTGGTGTCCGGTACGGCGCCCGAAATCGTCGCCAGCCAGCGGCTGCACACCTGGGAAATCAGCGGTGCCGATAGTCAAGGCCTGGCCGCCGCCCTGCGCCAATTGCCCGGTGCTCAACTGGTGGCCAGTTTCGGTAGCACCTTGCACGTCAGCGGCAGTGACGGGGCGACGCTGCACGCCGCCCTGACCGCCTTCGTGCAAAAGCGGGGGCTGCGCCTGGCGGCTATCGAAACCTCCCTCGAGGATGCCTTCATTCACTTGATGCAAGGTAGCCAGGACCCGTTCGGAGGTGGCGCATGAATTTTTCCCTGCAACGCTGGTTGGGGATCCTGATCAAGGAATTCATCCAGCTCAAGCGCGACCGCCTGACTTTCGGCATGATCGTCATGCTGCCGATCATCCAGCTACTGCTCTTCGGTTTCGCCATCAATTCCGATCCCAAGCACATGCCGACGGCGATCGTCATGGCCGATCCCGGCCCTTTTGCCCGGGCTTACGTCGCGGCGATGCGCAACAGCGACTACTTCGCCATCGTCGGCAGCGTCGATGAAGACGTCGCCGACCGCCTGCTCGACAAGGGCGAAGTGCAATTCGTCGTTACCTTCCCGCCCGGATTTCAACGCGATCTGGTTGGCGGCAAGTCGCCGGTGCTGCTGGTCGAGGCCGATGCCACAGATCCGATGGCGGCCGGCGGCGCGATTTCGGTGCTCAACCATCTCGGCCCGGAAGTCTTCGCTCCCGATCTGGCCGGCCGGCGTCTGCCGGTCGTGCCGCCGATCGATCTGCGCGTTCATCGCCGCTACAACCAGGAAGGCATTACTGCCTACAACGTCGTGCCCGGACTGTGCGGCGTCATCCTGACCATGACCATGATCCTGATGACCGGCCTGGCGATGACCCGCGAGCGCGAACGCGGCACCTTCGAAAACCTGCTGGCGACACCAGCCACGCCCTTCGAGGTGATGACCGGCAAGATCGTCCCCTACATCCTGATCGGTCTGATCCAGGTGACGCTGATCCTTGCCGCCGCGCGCTGGATCTTCGGCGTGCCGATGCTCGGCAACTTGCTGTTGCTGTACGGCGAGGTACTGTTGTTCATCTGCGCCAACCTGACGCTCGGCATCACCTTCAGTTCGCTGGCCCGCAACCAGTTGCAGGCGATGCAACTGACCTTTTTCTTTTTCCTGCCCTCGATGCTGCTCTCCGGCTTCATGTTCCCCTTCCGCGGCATGCCGGAATGGGCGCAAGTGGTCGGCAACGTGCTGCCGCTGACCCATTTTCTGCTAATCGTTCGCGGCATTCTGCTCAAGGGCAACGGCCCGGCGATGCTCTGGGATCACACTTGGCCGATCCTGTTATTCACCGCTGCCGTTCTCGCCTTCGGGTTGAAGACCTTCCGTCGCACGCTCGACTGATCGGTGGGCACACGCTAGGAAACGGATCGTCGGCTTGGGCCATTTGACGGGCGACAATCCTTGCGCAGCAAACAAAACGCCCCGCAAGTGCGGGGCGTTTTCTGACTGATACTCGGCATGCCGCCAATCGTTTCTACCAGGAGGGGGTCTCCGCTGCGGGCGGGGCGGGCGGCTTTTCGATCCAGACTCCGGAGGCGCCGTAAGCGGCTGCCGCCGCAATGAGCAGCGCGACGATCAAGGCGACCAGACCGCCGCCGCGGGCGCTTTCTCCCTGGCGGACTTCCTTGCGGCCGGTGATCATCGGAATGACCAGGTTATCCTTCTTGAACCGCGTGTAGAAGGCGATGGCAGCGACATGCAGGCCGACCAGGATGAGCAGCACGTCGATGATCTTGTGATGCAGCCGGGTGGCCGTATCGCCGATGACCTTGCCGACCAGATCGTAGAAGGGACCGGTAAAGCCGGTATCGTCGTTGAAGGCGACCAGGCCGCTGCCCAGTTGCAGGGCCACCAGCGCCAGCAGGGCGAGGACCGAGAGGGCGCCGAGCGGGTTGTGGCCGAGGCCCTGCCATTGGCCGGCGAGATAGGCCTTGATGCTGGCCGGGCCGCGCACGAAGGTGGCGAAGCGGGCGTAGGTCGAGCCGGCAAAGCCCCAGACCAGGCGGAAAACGATCAGGCCGACGATCAGGAAGCCGAGCCGGGCATGCCAGACCAGCCAGTTGCCGCCGGTTTCGCCGGACAGCCAGGCGCCGCCGACAGCGACGACCAGCAGCCAGTGGAACAGGCGGGTTGGCAGATCCCAGACCAGAACCTTTTTCATACCACGGCGCCTTCTTCGTTCGCCCCTTCGATGCCCTTCTTCTGCTTGGCGATGAACTGTTCGCGCGAGACGCCCAGCCACATCACCAGCGGGCTGGCGACCAGCACCGAGGAGTAGATGCCGAACAGGATGCCGATGGTCAGCGCCATGGCGAAGTAGTGCAGGGTTTCACCGCCGAAGACGAGCATCGAGAGCACCATCATCTGCGTACAGCCGTGCGTGATGATGGTCCGGCTGATGGTGCTGGTGATGGCGTGGTCGAGGACTTCCGGGGTGGACAAGCCGCGTACCTTCTTGAAGGTTTCGCGCACCCGGTCGAAAACCACCACCGATTCATTGACCGAGTAGCCGAGTACGGCGAGCACCGCGGCCAGCACCGAGAGCGAGAATTCCCACTGGAAGAAGGCGAAGAAGCCGAGGATGATCACCACGTCGTGCAGGTTGGCGATGATGGCGGAGACCGAGAAGCGCCACTCGAAACGGAAAGCCAGGTAGATGACGATGCCGATGACGACCAGCAGCAGCGCCAGGGCGCCGTTTTCGGCGAGTTCCTTGCCGACCTGCGGGCCGACGAACTCGACGCGGCGCAACTGGGCGCCCGGCGCGTCGATGGCCAGCGACTTCATCACCGCTTCGCCGATCTGGTCGGTTTTCTGCTCGGCTTTCAGTGGCAGGCGAATCATCACGTCCTGCGAGGAACCGAAATTCTGCACCGAGTAGTCGCTGAAACCGGCCTTGCCGAGGGCGTCGCGCACCTTCTCGAGATCGGCCGCCTGCTCGTAGTGGGTTTCGATCAGCGTGCCGCCGGTAAATTCCACCGACAGGTGTAGACCCTTGGTGAACAGAAAGACCACCGCCAGAACAAAGGTGACCAGTGAAATGACATTGAACTTCAGCGCATGGCGCATGAAGGGGATGTCTTTGTGGATGCGGAAAAATTCCATGCTCGTGGTTCCTTATTTCTGACCGTTGGCAGTCGCGCTGCTGTGCTTCCAGACCTGGCCGATGGCCAGGCCGGTGAGCTTCTTCTTGCTGCCGTAGATGAGGTTGACCAGGGCGCGGGAGACGACGACCGAGGAGAAGATCGAGGTCAGGATGCCCAGGCAGTGCACCACGGCGAAGCCGCGTACCGGGCCGGAACCGAAGATGAGGAGCATCAGGCCGACGATCAGGGTGGTGACGTTGGAGTCGAGAATGGTCCCGAAGGCGCGTTCGTAACCTTCCGAAATCGCCGTTTGCGGCGGCATGCCGGCCCGCAGTTCCTCGCGGATGCGTTCGTTGATCAGGACGTTGGAGTCGATGGCCATACCGAGCGCCAGCGCGATGGCGGCGATGCCGGGCAGGGTCAGCGTGGCCTGCAGCAGCGACAGGATGGCGATCAGGAACAGCAGGTTGGAGGCCAGGGCGAGCACCGAGACCACGCCGAAGATGCGGTAGTACATCATCATGAACAGGGCGATGGCGGCAAAGCCCCAGAGCGTCGAATGGAAGCCCTTGCTGATGTTCTCGGCGCCGAGGCTGGGGCCGATGGTCCGTTCCTCGATGATTTCCATCGGTGCCGCCAGCGAGCCGGCGCGCAGCAGCAGGGCAGTGTCGTTGGCTTCGCTGGTCGTCATGCGGCCGGAAATCTGCACGCGGCCGCCGCCGATTTCGGTGCGGATGACCGGCGCCGTGACCACTTCACCCTTGCCCTTTTCGATGAGCAGGATGGCCATGCGCTTGCCGACATTGTCGCGGGTGATGTCGCGGAAAATACGGGCGCCGGCCGAATCGAGCGTCAGGTGCACGGCCGCTTCCTGGGTCTGGTTGTCGAAGCCGGGCTGGGCGTCGGTCAGGCGGTCGCCGGTCAGCACCACCTGTTTCTTGACGAGCAGCGGCAGGCCGCCGCGTTCGTTGTAAACCTCGGTGCCAAATGGCGGATTGCCGGCTTGCGCGGCTTCCAAGCCGCCCGGCGTGTCGTCGACCATGTGGATTTCCAGGGTCGCGGTGCGGCCGAGGATGTCCTTGGCCTTGGCCGTATCCTGCACGCCCGGCAACTGGACGACGATGCGGTCGGCGCCCTGCTGCTGGATCACCGGTTCGGCGACGCCGAGTTCGTTGATCCGGTTATGCAGCGTGGTGATGTTCTGTTTCAGGGCGAATTCGCCGAGTTTCTGCTGGGCTTGCGGCTTCAGCGTGGCGACCAGCTTGAAGTCGCCGCCGTCGGCCAGTTCGGTCAGCAGCAGGTCGGGCTGGTTGTCGGTAATGGCGATTTTTGCCTTGTCGCGGGTCTCGGCTTCGCGGAACTTGACGACGATGCGTTCGCCTTCGCGATTGATGCCACCATGGCGCAGGCTCTTGTCGCGCATCAGGGTGCGCAGGTCGGCCGAGGTCGAATCGAGGCGCTTGGTCAAGGCTCCTTTCATGTCCACCTGGAGCAGGAAGTGCACGCCGCCGCGCAGGTCGAGGCCGAGGTACATGGGGAGGGCGTGCACGGCGGTCAGCCATTGTGGCGAGGCCGGCAGCAGGTTGAGGGCGACGACGTATTTCGGGTCGCTGGCGTCCGGATTGAAGGCCTTTTCCAGGATGTCCTTGGCTTTCAACTGGGTGTCGGTGTCCCTGAAGCGGGTCTTGACGCCGTTGAGGTCGAGCTGAATGCCGTCATGGGTGACGCCAGCGGCGGTCAGGACTTCTTCGACGCGACTCTTCGCCTTGTCGTCGACCTTGATCGTGGCCTTGGCGCTGGAAAGCTGCACCGCCGGCGACTCGCCGAAGAAATTGGGCAGGGTATAGACGAAGCCCAGAACCAGCGCGATGGCGATGGTAATGTACTTCCAGAGAGGGTAGCGATTCATAGTGGCTTTAAAAGCGAAAAGGCGGCCAACGGCCGCCTTCTGGGGTGGTTACAGCGACTTCAGCGTGCCTTTCGGCAGTACCAGGCCAATGGCCGGCTTTTGCACGACCACTTCGGTGCCCTCGGCGATTTCCAGGGAGACGTAGTTTTCGCCGACCTTGGCGATCTTGCCGACCAGGCCGCCGCTGGTGACCACTTCGTCACCCTTGGCCAGCGCTTCGATCAGCGCCTTGTGTTCCTTGGCTTTTTTCATTTGCGGGCGGATGAACAGCAGCCACATGGCGGCGACCATCACCAGCAGGGGAATGTACTGCATCAGACCAGCGGTCGGATCGGCGCCGCCAGCAGCGGTTTGGGCGTAGGCAAGACTAATCATGCGGAAAACTCCTGAAAGCGAAAAAACAAAACGTGGATTCTATCATTGGCCCGCCGAACGGTCCCGGACAAAGCCGGCCGCCCAGGCGTCCAGCGTGCCGGCTTCGATGGCGGCACGCATTTCGGCCATGATGGTTTGATAGAAATGCAGATTATGGATGGTATTGAGCATGCCGCCGAGGATTTCGCCGTGGCGGAAGAGGTGATGCAGGTAGGCCCGGGTGAATTGCGTGCAGGTGTAGCAGGTGCACGATGGGTCGAGCGGGCCGGTGTCCATCTTGTAGCGGGCGTTCTTGATCTTGACGTCGCCGTAACGGGTGAACAGGTGGCCGTTGCGGGCATTGCGCGTCGGCATCACGCAGTCGAACATGTCGATGCCGCGCTTGACGGCGAACACCAGATCTTCCGGCGTGCCGACGCCCATCAGGTAGCGCGGCTTGTGCGTCGGCATCCGTGGGGCGACGTGTTCGAGGATGCGTGCCATGTCTTCCTTCGGTTCGCCGACCGAGAGACCGCCGATGGCCATGCCGTCGAAACCGATGTCGTCGAGCCCGGCCAGCGACTCATCGCGCAGGTCTTCATGCATGCCGCCCTGAACGATGCCGAACAGGGCGTTGTGGTTTTCCTGCGCGTTGTGCTCGGCGCGCGAGCGGCGCGCCCAGCGCATGGAGAGGCGCATCGACTTGGCGGCTTCCTCGTGGCTGGCCGGGTAGGGCGTGCATTCGTCGAAAATCATGACGATGTCGGAATTGAGCACCTTCTGGATCTGCATCGAGATTTCCGGCGTCAGGAAGAGCTTGGCGCCGTCGTGCGGTGAGCTGAACTTGACACCTTCCTCGCTGATCTTGCGCATGGCGCCCAGCGAAAAGACCTGGAAGCCGCCGGAATCGGTAAGGATGGGTTTCTGCCAGTTCATGAAGTCGTGCAGGCCGTGATGCGCCTTGACCACTTCCAGGCCCGGCCGCAGCCAGAGATGGAAGGTGTTGCCGAGGCAGATCTGGGCGCCGATGTCGTGCAGCGAAGTCGGCGTCATCGCCTTGACCGTGCCGTAGGTGCCAACCGGCATGAAGACCGGGGTTTGCACCTGGCCGTGGGCCAAGGTCAGGGTGCCGCGGCGGGCGGCGCCGTCGGTTTTGAGGAGTTCAAATTGCATCGTTCTTTTCCAGGAGCATGGCGTCGCCGTAGCTGAAGAAGCGGTAACGCTCGGCGACGGCGTGGGCGTAGGCGGCGCGGATGTTGGCATAGCCGGCAAAGGCCGAAACGAGCATGAGCAGCGTCGATTTCGGCAGGTGGAAGTTGGTGATCAGCCGGTCGACAACCTTGAAGCGGTAGCCGGGGGTGATGAAGATGGCGGTTTCGGCCGGGCCGCTATTGACCGTGCCGTCCGGGTTGCCGGCCGACTCCAGCGAGCGCAGGCTGGTCGTGCCGACAGCGATGACCCGGCCGCCAGCGGCGCGGGTCTTGGCAATGGCCGCCGCGGTGGCCGGCGGGATTTCGAAGCGCTCGCTATGCATACGATGCTCGGCGATTTTCTTGACGCGCACCGGCTGGTAGGTGCCGGCGCCGACATGCAGGGTCAGGAAAGCGGTGTCGATGCCTTGGTCGCGTAACTTGTCCAGCATCGCCTGGTCGAAATGGAGGCCGGCCGTCGGGGCGGCGACGGCGCCCGGGGCGCGGGCATAGACGGTCTGGTAGCGGGTTTCGTCGGCCCCTTCCGGGGGATGCTCGATATAGGGCGGCAATGGCAACTTGCCAAAGGTTTCGGCCAGTTCCCAAAGATCGCCGGCCGCCAGTTCCAGCGCGAAAAACTCGCCGCTGGCGCCGGCCCGGCCGCTCACGATGACTTCGAAGGCGTCGGCCAGGTGCAGTCGGGTGCCCGGTTTCGGCGACTTGCTGGCGCGCACCTGGGCGATGGCATGCCGGGCATCGACGATGCGTTCGAGCAGCACTTCGACCTGGCCGCCGCTCTCCTTGCGGCCGAAAAAGCGGGCCTTGATGACGCGGGTGTCGTTGAAGACCAGCAAGTCGCCGGCGCGCAACAAGGCTGGCAGGTCGGCAAAACGACGGTCGGTCAGTTGTTCGCCATTGACGTGCAGCAGCCGGCTACCGCTACGTTCGGGCGTCGGGTGCTGGGCGATCAGTTCGGCAGGGAGGGGAAAGTCGAAGTCGTCTACGGTCAACGACATGGGCAAGAATCCGTTTTCTGAAACGACAACGGCTCTCCCGGGGAGAGCCGTTTGTGGGAGGGGCCAAAGAAGGCCCCAAACAATCGGCTAAAAGCACCGCAGCGCAGGAATCCGACTAGCCGACTGCGAAGTTGTCCGCAATTTCAGGCCGGCCGCAGAATGCTGCTGGGAGCGTCGGGGCGAATCTTACCATTGGGGGGAGAGATAAAAAATCGCAGCGAGATGGGGGGCGATTGGTTCGGGCAAAAGCCTGGCGCCAGAACAAGAAAAACCCGCCTTTGAGGCGGGTTTGCTGTTGATAGTCGCTGTCAGCCTTAACGCATGGCGTGAGGCAGCGGCTCAATGTCGGAATGGCACAAGCCGGCCAGGTCGGTGACGACACGATTGATGCCGTCGCCGGTCAGCCACCAGGCCTGACCGTAAGGGTGAACGGTAACGCCGCGGGCGGCGCATAGTTTCGTTGCTTTTTCGCGCAACTGTTCGATTTGCTTATTCATTACATCCTTTGCGCTTTAGGCGCATATTTTGATTTGGAAAAACGTCTGCTGAATCGTGATCGATTGAAAGTCAAACGGCAAGCATGCTCCCGTTTTTTGCAGACAGCCCGACTGTAACAGAGTGCGATGAAGAATTTGTGACATTCGGCGGCGCGGGTGAATATGACTCAAGGCGGGAAGTCGCCGGCGGCCTTGCCGGTTCCCGGAAAATGGCCGGAAGTCGCTGGCAAAAACGGCTTCCGGGCGGAGGTCGGCGGCGGTTTAGCCCGAGATCCGGTTCAGAATGACGGTCAGTTGCGGATAGTAGCCCAGCCGGCTTATTTCGATGCGGCGACCGATTTCGATCGACTCGGCGATTTCGCGGGCGGCGGCAGAGTGCTCCATTAGGCGCGGGAAGGTTTTGTAGGGATCGGTGACGGCAAAGATGGTCAGCAACAGATTGCCATTCGCCTGGTAATAGGTCGGGTCCAGATGGACAAACTCGGCGCCGCTATCGCAGGCATCCAGGTAGGTCGCAGCAGTCGTCGCGGTAGCCTCAAGGGAGCTGAGGTCGTTCAGGCTTAGGTTGGACATGGTGGCACTCCTTGGTGGGTCGTTGCTGAAAACTGTATCTCTGAGTCTATTAACGTCCAGTCCGGTCATTTAGTTGAGCTAATTTACGTGCTGTAACACTTAATACATTTCGCGATCAGGATTCGGCGGCGTTCTCTCCCGAGATGTCGACGGTGATCATAAAACCATCATCAAAACTTAACGTCCATCCCCTACGCTGAAGGCTGCGCATGTTTATGCGAACGGAACCAAGCCGGCGGCTTGGCGTCGAATCCATCTACCCAACAATTGCCGGAGATCCCATGGAAAATGCGCTATTTGAGCGACGGCAAGAGCTGCGCCACCAACAACAGCAGCAGCCGCAGCAAAGTGCGCTGTTTCCGGTCCGGCGCGGATTGGCGCAATTGAAGGTGACGCCACTGTCGCAGCGGGATGCCTGGCAGGCTTTGGCCATAGCCCAGGCCCGCAAGCAGTCGGGAAACTTGTAGGGTCGGCACAGCCCTCAATAACGCAATAAAAAAAGCCGGGGATCTCCCGGCTTTGTCGTTTCCGCAGGCGCGGATGCTTAGCGTGCCATCACCGGCAGCGGCCTCAGGTCGGAGGCGCAGAGGCCGGCCAGTTCACCGACGACACGGTTGATCCGTTCGCCGACCAACCACCAGCCGCCGGCATAGGGTTGCACGGAAATGCCATGCTCGGCGCAAAGCCGCCGGGCCTTCTCTCTCAATTGTTCGATCATTACCTGTACTCCTTTTTAAATTGCGCCTTCCGCGCCATCATCAATGCACCACATGGCGCACTGATTTCGGCAGGTTGGTCCGAAGCGTTTCTCGGCCTGCCATACAACAGATCAGACAGTCGGGCTGCTGATTCATTCGATTGTTACCGCTCAATATTACCCCGCTATTACATTCGTATATTTTTTGCTTGCCCCGTGTGGCTGGGGATCGGGCAGGAGCCGCCTCATGTCGTGGTCTTCTGCCAGGTTTCCAGGTCCTGTCGCTCGATGAAGGTTTCCCGGCGATTCAGATTGCCGGGCAATTGCCGGCCTTCCCATTGTTCGGTGGACCAGCGTTTGATATTGGCGGGCAGTGTGCCGTGCTCAATGGCGCTGGCCAGCATCATTTCCGCATCATGTACCGAGATCAGGCCGCTCGCCAAGCGTTGTGCGGCATCGTGGAGACTCAGGCTGCTGGGTGATTCCTGCTTGTCCATGGGGACCTCCGATGGGTTACATCCGGTCTGTTGTTACCATGTCTATCCTACACCGCAGCCGCTATGGCGAGTATCGCTAATTGCCATGAAGCGTGCCCCCGGCCATAAAAAAGCCAGGCGTTTGGCGCCTGGCTTGGGGGTGACCGTTTAGCGACGGTGACTCAGCATTTCTCTTCGATGATGTTCTTGCCGAGCTTGGCAATCATGAATACCGCGAAGAAAAGGATCAGGAGAGCGAAGGACGCACCGAGCCAAGGAAATTCATTCATTTAATACACCCTGTTGTTTAGTTGAGGTTGGAGTTTTGCGGGCGATTAGACAAAGAACTTTTTGTTAGTTCCCGAGCCAGTGGAAAAAATTCACATCGCGGCGGATCGGGTTGGGCGTCAAGTCAACGATAAAGCGACATTGCTGTGATCCGCTCGCTTGCGCGGTGCTTGGGTCGAGAACGTTGGAGAGCAAGAAAGCAAAAAGCCCAACCTTGTGGGTTGGGCCAAGTGCTCGAATCTAAACCTGGTGCCCCGAGCCAGACTCGAACTGGCACACCTTTCGGCGGCGGATTTTGAATCCGCTGCGTCTACCGATTCCGCCATCGGGGCGAATGGAGGCCGGATTATCCCTGAATCACTTCTTGGATTCAAGTGAATCAGGGCAGGAAAATGATTTTCCCAGGGCACTGGCGACCAACATGGCCGTGCTGCCGCTCGGATTCGGGGGCAAGTGTTCGAGATGGGCGAGGACGGCGCGCACCAGACGGGCGGCGAGATCGGGTTCGTGGGGCAGGCAGAAGGCATTGAGCTTGACCCCGACCTTGTCGGCCAGGTAATCGCTGACGGCGTAACCGTCGGCAAAGCCGGAGACGTAGGAAATGCAGCGGGCGCTCTTCGTCGCGTCGTTGGCGTCGGTGCTCTTTTTCTGGACCAACGATTCGTCGGCGGCCTGACAATCTTCGCGTAATTCCTTGACCGAATAGGCCTGGGCCGACGCGGCGAAGCAGAGGGCAAGCAGACAGAGCAGTTTTTTCATGATTTCTCGAACCAGTTGAGTTTTTTGTGCAGCCCGACGACGCTGCCGACGACGATCAGCGCCGGCGGCTTGATGTCGGATTCGACGATCCGCTCGGGCAGGGTGCCGAGCGTCGCCAGCAGGGTCTGCTGGCTGGTCAGGGTGCCGTTACGGATGACCGCGGCCGGGGTCTTGGCCGGCAGGCCGTGGCGGATCATCTGCTGGCAGATTTTTTCGGCGGCGCCGATGCCCATGTAGAAAACGACGGTCTGGCCGGGGCGGGCGAGGGCGTGCCAGTCGAGGTTCACGCTGCCGTCCTTGAGGTGGCCGGTAACGAAAATCACCGACTGGGCATGCTCGCGGTGGGTCAGCGGGAAGCCGGCATAGGCGGCGCAGCCGGCTGCGGCGGTAACGCCGGGAACGACTTCGAACGGGATGCCGGAGGCTTCAAGAATTTCCAGTTCCTCGCCGCCGCGTCCGAAAATGAACGGGTCGCCACCCTTCAGGCGCACTACGGAGAGACCTTCGCCGGCCAGGTCGACCAGCAACTGGTTGATCGCCTCCTGCTTCATGCTGTGTTTCGAGGCCTGCTTGCCGACGTAGATGCGGCGGGCATCGGTTCGCGTCAGGAGCATCACGCCGTCGCCGACCAGGTGGTCGTAGACGATGGCGTCGGCCTGGCCGATCAGGCGGGCGGCCTTGACCGTCAATAGATCGGGATCGCCGGGGCCGGCGCCGACCAGCCATACTTTGCCGGCGGTGAGCTTGGTGTTTTGGGTCATGATCTGTTTCTGGAGCGAACCGGCATCCTAATGCGCGTTGTGCGGCTTGCCAATGGACAAGGGCTGTTAGAAAAACGCCGGGTTGCCGTCGCTGCCGATGGCGGCGAGGGCAACCCGGTTACTTGCTCGGGAATTCGCCTCAGGCGGCTTCGGCAATCCGTTTGGCGATGTGGGCGAGGGCTTCCTCGACCTGGTCGATGAGGATCAGGCTGAGATCGCCCGGACGCAGGCGTTCCAGTGCCGTATCGATGGCCAGGAATTCGCCGGTGATGGCATCGATCTGCTTGGTCCGGCTGGCATTGGCCAGGCCTTCGCGCAGCAGGGCGATGACCTCGCCGTCCTGGCGGCCACGCTGGCAGGCATCCTGGTAAAGGATGACTTCGTCGAAAGCCTCACCGAGGATTTCCGTTTGCTGGCGGATATCGTCGTCACGGCGGTCGCCGGCCCCGCTGATGACCACCGAGCGGCGTACTGCCGGCATGTTTTCGATGCCGTTGACCAGGGCCTGGATGGCGTCCGGATTGTGGCCGTAGTCGGCGATCAGGGTGGCGCCCTTGTAGTCGAAGACATTGAAGCGGCCGGGGGCGGTCGCCGCATCGCTGACGAAATTGGCCAGCGCTTTTTCGATGACTTCCCAGGCATAACCCAGCGCCCAGCCGGTGGCGGCGGCGGCCATGGCGTTCTCCACCTGGAAGCCGATGCTGCCGTTGCGGGTCAGCGGGATGTTGGCGAAGGGAATGCGGTGTTTCTTGCGGCCTTCGCCGCAGATGATGGCGTCGCGTTCGACATAGACGACGCGCTTGCCCTGGGCGAGATGGGTGGCGAGCACCGGGTTCATGCGGTCGCGGGCGAAGAAGATGATATGGCCGTGGCAGTGATGGGCCATCGCGGCGACCACCGGGTCGGCAGCGTTGAGCACGGCGGTGCCCTTGGGGGCGACGTTTTCGACGATGACGCGCTTGACCACGGCCAGTTCGTCCACCGTCGTGATGTAATTGAGGCCGAGGTGGTCGCCGAGGCCGATATTGGTGATCACCGCGACATCGCATATGTCGAAGCCGAGACCTTCGCGCAGCACGCCGCCACGGGCGGTTTCGAACACGGCGGCGTCGACGTCCGGGTGCAGCAGCACGTTGCGGGCGCTGCGCGGGCCGGAACAGTCGCCGTCGTCGGTGCGGCGGCCTTCGATATAGACACCGTCGGTGCTGGTCATGCCGACGCGCAGGCCGTGGGCCTCGAAAATGCGGCCGATCAGGCGGCTGGTGGTGGTCTTGCCGTTGGTGCCGGCGATCGCGACGACCGGGATGCGGGCGTTGTCGCCGTCCGGGAACATCATGTTCACGATCGCTTCGCCAACCGGGCGGCCCTTGCCGAAGGAGGGATCGAGGTGCATGCGCAGGCCGGGCGCGGCGTTGCATTCGACGATGCCGCCGCCCTGGTCTTCGAGCGGTTTCAACATGGTGTCGCAGACGACGTCGATGCCGCAGATGTCGAGGCCGACGGTCTGGGCGGCGGCGACGGCGCAGGCGGCGAGTTCCGGGTGCACGTCGTCGGTGACGTCGGTGGCGCTGCCGCCGGTGGACAGGTTGGCATTGTTGCGCAGCACGACGCGGGTGCCGCGCGGCGGCACGGAATCGGCGTTGTAGCCCTGCTCGGCGAGGCGGGCGAGGGCGATGTCGTCGAAGCGGATCTTGGTCAGCGAGGTGGCGTGACCGTCGGAGCGGCGCGGGTCGCGATTGACGATGTCGACCAGTTCGCGCACGGTGTGCGTGCCGTCACCGATGACCAGCGGCGGATCGCGCCGGGCGGCGGCGATCAGCTTGTCGCCGATGACCAGCAGGCGGTAATCGTGGCCGGGCAGGTATTTCTCGACCATGATGTCGTCGCGGAATTCCTCGGCGACGGCGAAGGCGCGGCGAACCTGTTCTTCGCTGGAAAGATTGACCGAAATGCCCTTGCCCTGGTTGCCGTCGCGCGGCTTGACGACGACCGGCAGGCCGATTTCCCGGGCGGCGGCCCAGGCATCGTCGGCATTCTCGACCGGCCGGCCGAGCGGCACGGCAACGCCGGCGGCGTGCAGCAGGTTCTTGGTCAGTTCCTTGTCCTGCGCGATGGCCTCGCCGATGGCGCTGGTGAAACTGGTTTCGGCGGCCTGGATGCGTTTTTGCTTGCTGCCCCAGCCGAACTGCACCAGGCTGCCCTGGGTCAGGCGGCGATAGGGAATGCCGCGCGCCGTGGCGGCGGCGACGATGGCGCCGGTCGACGGGCCGAGACGGATGTCTTCATCGAGTTCGCGCAATTCCTTGAGCACGGCGTCGAGGTCGAAAGGCGTGTCGTTGAGCGCCGCCAGGCAGAGTTGTTCGGCGCGTTCGAAAGCCAGGCGACCGACTTCTTCCTCGGTGTATTCGACGACCACCTGGTAGACGCCGGTATCCAGCGTCTGGGCCGTCCGGCTGAAGGTCACCGGGCAGCCGGCCTGGGCCTGCAGGCCGAGGGCGGCGAACTCGAGGGCGTGGGCCATCGAGACGGTGTCGAGGTGATCGGCCGGAATCAGGTCGCCGAGGGCGGGAAAACGCTCGCGCAGGCGGGGTTCGAAATTGGCCAGGTCGGCGATGGCGCATTCGTCGCCTTCACAGGTGACGATGGCTTGAATGGCGGTGTGGCGGCTCCACAGGTTGGGGCCGCGCAGGGCGCGAATACGGGAGACATCCATGAACGCTGAATCCTTGTTATTTGCGGGCAGTTAGCAACTGCAGGGCGGAGGGGTCGGGCAGGGCCAGGCCGAAGGTCTTGATTGCCGTGCCGATGACTTCCTGGGTCAGGCCGAGCGCCCAGCCGGCGGCGACCGCCGCCAGCACGTTGGCAATGGTGGTGGCTTCCTTGGCTTTGCCGATCAACGGCACATCGCCGAGGCGGCAAAGACGGATTTCGTTGCCACCGGTGGCCAGCGTGATGCGCCCGTCGCGCACGAAGACGCCGCGCTTGCCTTCGGCGAGATGGGCGGCCATGGCCGGGCAGGCCGGATCGGCAGCGAAGAAGATGACCTCGCCGTCGGAATAGCGGGCCAGTTCGGCGACCGTCTCATCGGCGGCATTGAGCACCGCATAGCCGTTCTTCAGCACGACGTCGATCTGCGTCCGGTAGGTGTTGCGGAAGGTGGTGAAGTACTCGCCGCCATCCGCCTGCACGTCCCAGCGCGAAAGATCTTCCGCTGCGGCGTCGATATTGGTGACGATGCCGACCTGGCAACGGTCGTAGGGCAGCCCCTCGCCGAGGATGGTACGGGCGCCGTTCTCGATGACGGCGGCCTCGACGGCACGGTTGAGCAGCAGACGATGGCCGGCCGTCCAATTGGCGGCGTCGCTCTTCTGCACGTGGCGGCGGTCGAGATGGACGCCGTCGCTGCAGGCCAGGCCGACATGCTTGCCCGACATGTAGATGAGGTGGGCGACCAGCTTGGCGACGGCGGTCTTGCCGCGGGTGCCGGTGACGCCAACCAGCGGCACGCGGCCGGTTTCGTTCTTGCCGAAGAGGTTGTCGACAATCGCCTTGCCGACCGGACGCGGCTTGCCGATGCCCGGTTTGAGGTGCATCAGCAGGCTGGGGCCGGCATTGACTTCGACGATGGCGCCACGCTGGGCGCCGAGCGGTTTCGAGATGTCTTCGCAGACCAGGTCGATGCCGGCGATGTCGAGGCCGATGACGCGGGCGGCCAGGGCGGCCAGGGCGGCCGTTTCCGGATGCACTTCGTCGGTGACGTCGAAAGCGTGGTTGGCGTTGCGCTGGATCAGCACTTCGCGTTCGTCGGCCGGGATCGAGTCGGGGTCGAGATGCTGGCGCGCCAGTTCCATGCGCGCCGCCGAGTCGATGCGGATGTTGGAGAGCGGATGCAGCTCGGTCGGGCCACGCCGCGGGTCGCAATTGATCTGGCTTTCGATCAGTTCGCGGATGGTCGATTTGCCGTCGCCGGTGACCATTACCATGTCGCCGCGATTGGCGGCGACCAGCTTGCCTCCAACCACCAGCAGACGGTGTTCGGTACCCGGGATGGAGCGCTCGACGAGGACGCCGCTGCCTTCCTGCAAGGCGATGGCATAGGCCTTCTCGACTTCGACCTTGGTCTTGACGTCGATGAAGACGCCGCGGCCGTGGTTGCCGTCCACCGGCTTGACGCAGACCGGCAGACCGATGTCTTCGGCGGCATCCCAGGCATCTTCGGCGCTCTTGACGTCGCGGCCTTCGGGAATCGGCACGCCGCAGGATTCGAGCAGCGACTTGGTGAGGTCCTTGTCGCGCGAAATGGTTTCGGCGATGGCGCTGGTGCGGTCGGTTTCGGCCGTCCAGATGCGGCGCATGGCGGCGGCGTAGCCGATCTGCACCAGGTTGCCGTCGTCGAGCAGGCGGATGGTCGGGATATCGCGGTCGTCGGCGGCATCGACGATGCTCGCGGTCGATGGGCCGAGACACTTGGAATCGACCATTTCGCCGAGTTCCTCGACGGTGGCGGCGACATCGAACGGAGTGTCGTTGATGGCCGCCATGATCAGCTCGCGGGCCCGGTCCAGCGCGGCACGGGTGACTTCCTCGTGCCAGGCGCGGACGGCGACCTTGTAGACGCCGCGTTCCGAGGTCTCGCGCGCCTTGCCGAAGCCGCCGGGAAGACCGGCGAGATTTTGCAGTTCGAGGGTGACGTGTTCGAGGACGTGGCCGGCCCAGGTGCCTTCCTCGACCCGGCGCAGGAAACCGCCGCGTTCCTCGTAGCTGCAGCGATGTTCGATCAGCGAGGGCAGCCAGGTCGACAGCCGCTGGTAAAAGCCGGGAATCTTGTTGGTCGGGTAATCCTCGAGTTCGCCGATATCGACCCAGGCTTCGAGCACCGGGCGATACGTCCAGATGTTCGGGCCACGCAGGGGAATGATGTCCCGAATGATAATGTCTTTTTTCTTCATGCTAGATTCGCCCAGCTCCATCTCGCTGTTGGTAATAGTTATGGGGCAACTGGAATTATTAACGCTTTCCGCGGCCCGTGGCTGACTGGCGACAAAATAATGTCACAGTTCGCTACCCGCCGTTACAGGAAGCGGTCGAGCAATTTCCGGCTGTGTCGGTCGAGTGTCCCGGTGTCGCGGATCAGGAACTGGATGCCGTGGGTGTCGGCGATCAGCAGCCGGGTCTGCGACAGGCGGCGGATGTCTTCCTCGCCCTTCAGAATCAGGGTCGCCTGACCACGACTGGTGGCGACCTGCCAGGTGCTCGGGCAGGCAAAGCTGGAAACGTCGAGGATGCGCTCGATTTCCGGCACGAACTCGCGGCTCGCCAGTTCCTCCTCGACCAGTTGGCCGATGGCCGGCGGCAAGTCGGCAAGGTGATCGACCCAGCCGACTTCGTGGCCTTCGGCGTTGACCAGGGCAATGCCTTCGTCCGGCGCAGCAATCGGGAAGGCGCGCACGGGAATGATGCCGGCGTGCGTTTCGCCGGCCGGGGTGGTGAGTACCAGTTGGCCGAAAGCGTCGCGCTTGAGGGTGAATTCCGGCATCGTCATTTGGTGGTTTCCTTGCTGGCCATCTCGATGTGCCGACGGTTTTCCGGTTCGGTATCGACGTTGCGGGCTTGCGCCTGGTAAAGCTTGTAGTAATGGCCTTCGGCCGCCATCAACTGGTCGTGGTTGCCCAGTTCGACCAGGCGGCCGCGATCCATGACGACCAGCCGGTCGGCCTTCCTGAGCGTGGACAGGCGGTGGGCGATGGCGATGGTGGTGCGGCCGCGCACCAGGTTATCCAGTGCCTTCTGGATTTCCTTCTCGGTCTCGGTATCGACCGAGGAGGTGGCTTCGTCGAGGATCAGGATCTTCGGATCGATCAACAGGGCACGGGCAATCGAGATACGCTGGCGTTCGCCGCCGGACAGACCCTGGCCGCGTTCGCCGACCAGCGAGTCGTAGCCGTGCGGCAGGCGCAGGATGAATTCGTGGGCATGGGCGGCGCGGGCGGCGGCGATGATTTCCTGGCGGCTGGCATCCGGCTTGCCATAGGCGATATTCTCGGCAATGGTGCCGAAGAAGAGAAAGGGCTCCTGCAACACCAAGCCGATATTCTGGCGGAATTCGGCGATCGGCACCGAGCGGACATCGACGCCGTCGATGAAGACGGCGCCTTCGGTGACGTCGTAGAAGCGGCAGATGAGGTTGACCAGGGTCGATTTGCCCGAACCGGAATGGCCGACCAGGCCGATCATCTCGCCCGGTTCGATCATCAGGTCGACGTCGCGGGTGACGGCGCGGGTGCCGTAGCGGAAGCTGGCGCCACGCAGTTCGAGACGGCCTTCGACCTTGCCGAGATGGACCGGGTTGGTCGGCTCGGGGACGCTGGAGACATGGTCGAGAATGTCGAAAATGCGCTTGGCGCCGGCCGCCGCCTTCTGCGTCACCGAGACGATCCGGCTCATCGAATCGAGGCGGCCGTAGAAGCGGCTGATGTAGGCGAGGAAGGCGGTGAGCACGCCGACCGTGATGTCGCCCTTGGAAATCTGCCAGATGCCGAAAGCCCAGACGACCAGCAGGCCGACTTCGGTGAGCAGGGTGACGGTCGGCGAGAACAGCGACCAGGTCTTGTTCAACTTGTCGTTCATCGCCAGGTTGCGGCCGTTGGCTTCACGGAAGCGCTCGGCTTCACGCTTTTCCTGGGCGAAGGCCTTGACGACGCGGATGCCGGGGATGGTGTCGGCCAGCACATTGGTGACTTCGGCCCAGACCCGGTCGACCTTCTCGAAACCGGTACGCAGCTTGTCGCGCACGAAATGGATCATGTAGCCGATGAAGGGCAGCGGCAGCAGGGTGACGATGGCCAGCCAGTGGTTGATCGAGAAGAGGATGCCGGCCGTCATGATGATCATCAGGATGTCGGTGGCGAAATCGAGCAGGTGCAGCGAGAGGAAGACGTTGATGCGGTCGGTTTCGTTGCCGATGCGCGCCATCAGGTCGCCGGTGCGCTTGCCGCCGAAATATTGCAGCGACAGGTTGAGCAGGTGTTCGTAGGTGGTGGTGCGCAGGTCGCGGCCGATGCGCTCGGAAACCAGGGCCAGGATGTAGGTGCGCAGCCAGCCGAGCAGCCAGGCGAAGAAGGCGGCACCGAACAGGCCGCCGAGATACAGCGAAACCAGGTTCCAGTCGATCGGCTGGCCGTTCTGGAAGGGGATCAGCACCTTGTCCATGAGCGGCATGGTGAGGTAGGGCGCGACCAGCGTGGCGGCCGTGGACAACAGGGTCAGCGTGAAGCCGGCGAGCAGTTTCCAGCGATAGGGGCGGGCGAAGCGCCAGAGCCGGAAGAGCGTCCAGGTCGACGGCGGCACCGTGGTTTCGCGCGTGCAGATCGGGCATTCGTCCTCGCCCGGCGGGAGCGGGGCCTTGCATTTTGGGCAGAAATCGTCCTGCGAGCGCTCGACCGGCAAACCGGTGCGCAGGCTGGTGATGTGCAGCTCGAATTCGGCGATGACGCGCAGCGCGGCCAGGTTGTGGCCCAGGGTGTAACGCCAGCAGGCGAGGCGTCCCTGGTCGTCGAACAGCTCCAGCGTGCCGACCCCGGCGTGATCGATATGATTGAGGCTCAGACCCTGGTGCAGCGGCCAAGCGTTCCACTGCGCTTCGCCCGGCGTGTAGGCGAGCAGGCGGCGGTTGGTGACGACGACCAGGCCGCTAGCAAATTTCAGGCGGGCGTCGAGATCGATTTCGACCCAGGCCTGGGTCTTTTCGGCGGGCCCCAGTTTTGCCTCGACTTCAGCCGCCCAGCGGCTGGGGAGCGCCACTTCGGCGCCGGTGGTGTTTTGTGCATAGGCAGTCATCGCCAGAGTATACCGCAAGGCCGCCGCCGACCGTCCAATGCCTGTCAGCGGCGCTCTCGGTCGGCGCCATGTCCCCGGCATCGTCCGGCCTCGGCTAAAATGGGCGATTCGCAACGCACCGGTGTCTCCGTAATTGGCCAGAATCCTCCTCTTCAACAAACCTTATGGCGTGCTCAGTCAATTTACGCCGGAGGGCAAATGGCGGGCGCTGGACGAGTTCATCAACGTCAAGGACGTCTATGTCGCCGGCCGTCTCGACGCCGACAGCGAAGGCCTGCTGATCCTGACCGATGACGGCAAGTTGCAGGCACGCATTGCCGATCCCAAGCACAAGCTGGAAAAAACCTATTGGGCGCAGGTCGAAGGGGTGCCCGCAGAAAACGAGCTGGAACGCCTGCGGGCCGGCATCAAACTGGCCGATTTCACGACGCAGCCGGCGACCGTTCGCCTGATCGCCGAACCGGCCGGGCTCTGGCCGCGCCAGCCGCCGATCCGCTTTCGCCAGGCGATTCCAACCTCCTGGTTGGAAATCCGCATCAGCGAGGGCAAGAATCGGCAAGTCAGGCGGATGACAGCGGCCATCGGGTATCCTACCTTGCGCCTGGTGCGGGCGGCGATCGGGGCGGCGGCGCTGGACGGCCTGGAGCTCGGCCAATGGCGCCTGATCGAAGGCTCTATCAAGGATTTGCAAGGAAAATTCAATGACTAAAAGTGTATTTGCCGCGCTTTGCGGTCTGGCGCTCAGCGCCTCGGTGGCGGCGCAGAATGTCATGCCGATGCTGGAATTGACGGCCGGTTTTCACCGCATCGAGGCGGAAGTGGCGGCCACCGACCAGAATCGTCAACGCGGCCTGATGCAGCGTCGCGAGATGGCGGCCCAGCACGGCATGTTGTTCGTGTTTGCCCAGGCCAATACGCATTGCATGTGGATGCGCAACACCCTCTTGCCGTTGTCCGTGGCTTTCCTCGATGAAGAAGGCAAGATCATCAATGTCGAGGACATGCAGCCGCAGACCGAAGACAACCACTGCGCCCGGCGGCCGGCCCGCTTTGCCCTGGAAATGAATCTCGGCTGGTTCGCTCAGCGCGGCCTGAAGGCCGGCAGCAAAGTGAACGGCCTCGACAAGGCACCGCGCCCGCAGTGAGAGCCGAGTTGTGGCGGAACAGTCTGCGCGCTCAGACGCCCGGCGCCGAACTGCGCTCGTGGTTGCAGGAGCCCGGTTCCCTGACCTTGCGCTGCCAGCAACATTGCCGCACCTTCCGGGTCCGCCTGCTGCGTTACGCTCGGGCTCGTCCGCTCGCCGACCGGGGCCTGGTCGCCGATGCCGGCCGGGAACTGGCCAGGGTCCGCGAAGTCTTGCTCGAGTGCGACGGCGTGCCGGTGATCTTTGCCCACACCACCTTGCTGGGCCGCAGCCGCGGCCGATTGAGCCGCTGGTTGGCGCGTCTCGGCAGCCGTTCGCTCGGCTCGCTGCTGTTTACCCATGCCGGCTTTCGGCGCGGCGCCATCGAATTCCGCCGGCTGGACAGCCGCCATCCGTTGTACCAACGGGCAGCGGCGCTGGCTGCGACGGAGAAATACCTGTGGGCCAGACGTTCCCTGCATCGGCTGGGAAGGCAACAGGTCGTGGTCACCGAGGTCTTTTTGCCGGCCATCGGGCAACTCGGCAAATAGGGCGCCGGCCTCCTCAGGTCGTTGGCGCAGCCGCTTTCAAGGCTTCGAGATCAAGATGGCAGGGCGCCAACAGCAGGTGCGCCAGATGTTCCGGGTCGGTTGACTGCATCCGTTCGGCAAAGGCCGCCAGGCGTGCGTCCTGCGCTGCGGCCAGGGTCTCGATCAGGGCCCGGGCGGCCTCGCGCGGATTGCTGCCGCCCGCCACATAGCCCGGCCAGTCCTTGTAGTGGGTTAACAGTTCGCTCCGGAAATCGAGATAGAGCGCGCACTGGCGGGTGTAGTCGAGTTCGGCCTGTTTGGCGGCGAGTTCGGCATCGATCTCGGCGTCGGTGTTGCGATAGTGGGCTTTCTCGGCCTCGGTCCAGTGCGGTTTGTCACCCTGTTTTTCGCGCAAGGTGGCGAAAGTGCTTTGCAAAACGATCTGGGAATGGCTGCGGGCATCCCGGAAGACGTGCAGCAAATCCTTGCCGTGTCCCTCGGTTCCGACGTAGCGCATGCCGGCCGTGACGCGCCGGGGATTGAAGCTGAACTGACGGGCGCAGGCGGCGCGCAGGGTGTTGAAAAGCTCGTTGATTTTTGCGGGATTCATGGCGCTATCCTTTCCTTCAGGGGCTGGGATGAAGCGGGCCGATTGGCGTTTCGCAGCATACGCTTTTCAGCCACCAAAATGGTCGACTGCCGGTGCCTGTCCGCTATGCTGTCGATGTCCGTTGGCCAACCGAGAAAACAAAAAAGCCCGGAACGGCTCCGGGCTTGTGTCTGGCGGGGCGGGAAATCAGGATTTGGCGGCCGGCTTGTCGGCGGCGGGGGCGTTTCTCCCGGGCTTGCCGCGCATGGCGCGGGGGCTGCTGTGAAACTCGTCAAATACCTTTTGTTGCTCGGCCGTCAATGCGGCATAGAACACCTTGAGGGCGGCGACATGTTCGGCCATCCGTTCCTGCCGGGCTTTGCCCAGTTCAAGCATTTTTTCGGCCCGTTCCGGTGCCTTCAGTTTTGCCCAGTCCTCGCTGGCGCCCATGCCGGCCGCCGGGTTCGGGCGTTCCGTTTCCATCAGCTTGGTCCACGCAGGTTCCTGTGCCGGCGTCAATTTCAGCGCCTCATGCAACAACTTGTGATGCTGTTCCATCATCTTTTCGTGCCGCCCCTGGTGGCGACCCATCGGGTCGCAAGCGGGGCCGGCCAACACTGGTCCGGCGAGAAAAGCGCCCAGACCGGCGGCGAGAAGGAGGGAGCGGGCAATATTAAGCGATGAATTCATGGTTTTCCTCGGTGGGTTTGTGTTGCTGGTGGTGATGGTGGACTGTTGAATGGGCGAACGGTTCTTGATCGGGCGGGGTGCCCCCCGGTCGTGGGTGGCGAAATAGTCCCGCGATTTGGCGAGAAAGCTCCGGACGGTGACGCTGGACCAGTGGGCGTGGGGTCGGGTCATGGCTTCTCCCGGTTACAGCCAGTCCGGCTTGTCGGTGTCAAGGTCGAGGGCGCTGAGATCGTCGATCGAGTGGTCGGCGTCGAGCAGGTGGTTGCCCGCCTCGGTAGCCGGCGGCGGGCTGCTCTCCGTGGGCCGGGCGGCGCTTTTGTCGTGGTTGCCGATCAACTGTTCGATGCCCTGGAAGAGAAAGGAGCCGGCCACGACCCCGGCGGCCGTTGCCGCGACGTTACCAAGCAAGCCCGTACCCCAGGCACTCGGGGCCGTTGGCGCGGTCGGGCTGGAGGTCGGCGCCCGGCTGCTCAGCGAATTGCCCCAGGCCCCGCTGCCATCGAGCAGGCCCCGGCGCGTTTCGGGCTGGCTGGCCCGGGCCTGCAGCCGGCTGATTTCCTGCTGCGCTTGCTGGACCGCGCCGGCCAGCAACAAACAGCGCTGCACCAGGAGATAGAGGGCATCCGGTTGTTGCTTGGCGGCGGCTTCGATGCAGCGTTCAGCCTCGGCATCCTTGCTGACCAGCCGGGCCTCGACCAGTTCCTGCAGAAAGCCGTTGAGTTGTTCTTGTTCCTGAATATTCATGGGGCGCTCCGTGGCGATTAGGACTGGTGGCTATCTTGGCGGAAAACCGTTTCGAACGGCGTATCGGCATTGCAACACTTTGTATCGCTATGTTTCCCTTATAATCCGCCGCTTTTCAACTGCTGCGGATAACACACCAATGAATAAGACCGAACTGATCGACGCTCTGGCACAAAAATGTGAATTTTCGAAGGCCGATTCCGGCCGCGCCCTGGACGCCCTGACCGAAATCATCTCGACCGCCCTGGCCGGTGGCGACACGGTAAGCATTCTGGGTTTCGGCAACTTCGCCGTTGGCGAACGGGCGGCGCGCGTCGGCCGTAACCCGAAGACCGGCGAGCCGCTGCAAATCGCCGCAGCGAAGACGGCCAAGTTCTCGGCTGGCGCCAAGCTGAAGGCCGCTGTTAACGGCAAGTAATCGGCCCGCGACAAAAAAGAAAGCCCGGCCAAGTGCCGGGCTTTTTGCTGTGAGGCGGGCGGGTGCCGAGTCGGGCAGCCCGCCGGGCGAAGCGTTTTACTTGCCGGCTTCGCACTTCTTCATGAACGAGGACTTGGCAGCGCCGGCCAGCGGCTTGCCATTCTTGCCGACGGCCTTGGCTTCGCAACCGGAGGCATCGGCCGTTTTGCCGGCGCCCTCGCACTTCTTGATGAACGAGGTTTTTGCCGCGCCGGTCAGCGGCTTGCCGCTCTTGGCAACGGCCTTGGCCTCACAACCCTCGGCGGCCGGAGCGGCAACGGGAGCTTCGGTTTTTGCCGCCGGGGCAGTCGCCGCCGGCTTGGCTGGAGCCGCCGGCTGGGCCGGGGCGGGGGATTGAGCATAGACACCGACGGCAAACAAAGCCGCCACTGCGGCCGCAATAATTTTCTTCATTCTCATCTCCTTGCGTGGTGGGCTTACTGAATAGGCGAATCGCCTACCGCAGAGTAACGCAAGAAGCCGCCAGGCGTTGACCGGATATGCCATGCGGGCGCTGAGAAAAATGGGGGAGTTCGGCTTTGCCGGGTTTCTTCGGGGGATTTTGTCGCAATCAATTCCCTGTTGTTCGCAAGTAAAGAAGCAAAGACAAAAACTTGTTGCTGACGGATTTTCGGCCACTTAGCTACCAAACAACGTTGGCAGGTTTACGTTTTCAAGCTGACGATCTTGTCTGAGTACGAAAAGCGAGGGCGATTCAGGTTTCTGATGTCCACGTAATTAACGTTCCGGCCACCTCCAAAAGCAGGTGTTGCCATCAGGCCATCCAAGCCAGCCTCTGTTAGACTGCTGACGATTTAGAACGACTTTAAGGCTTCAATCTGAGCGCCAATGCCATGAATTCCGAACCGTGGGTCACCGCCATCGACGTCGCTCGTCATCTGGGCGTCGTGAAAGACACCGTCTATCGTTGGCGCGAGCGCAAAGGTTTGCCCGCGCACAAGATTGGCAGGCTGTGGAAATTCCAGCTGTCCGAGGTTGATGAATGGGTGCGTACCGGTGGCGCGGATGAAGATTCAGACAACCCCGTGCAGCAAGAAGAATAAGGGAGATCAGCTCTGATGATTTTCAGCGAAGACTCACGGGTCAAGATTCCGTGCATCCTGCATCTGGTCCGGCTTGGCTACCGTTACCTCTCGCTCAAAAATGCCGCATGGGACGAAGAAACCAATATCTTCCCCGCGCTTTTCAAGGAAGCCATTGCCCGCATCAACCCTGATTTGAGTGCGGAAGACGTTACCCGACTGCTGGCCGACGTCAAACTCCTGCTGGACAACGAAGACCTCGGCAACGCCTTCTATGACCGGCTTGGCGAGCGTTCTGGCGTCCGCCTGATCGACTTCGAAAACTTCGACAACAACAGCTTTCACATCGTTACCGAACTGACCTGCAAAAACGGCGACGATGAGTTCCGGCCCGACATCACCCTGCTCATCAACGGCATGCCGCTGGCCTTTATCGAGGTCAAGAAGCCCAATAATCACGAAGGCGTACTGGCCGAGCGCAACCGCATCATCACGCGCAGCCGCAATCCAAAATTCCGGCGCTTCATCAACATCACGCAGTTGATGGTCTTCTCCAACAACATGGAGTACGACGATGGCTCACCGCAGCCCATCGCAGGCGCGTTTTACGCCAGCCCATCCTATGACTCGCCCGTCTTCAACTATTTCCGCGAAGAAGAAGCGCTTGACCTCGGCCAACTTTTGGCAGATGAAGATGACGCTCTCGAAAACGAAGTGCTGCGCGATAACAACCTCAACGTCATCAAGCACAGCCCCGAGTTTCTGAGTAACAAATCGCCAGATACGCCAACCAACCGCATCTGCACCTCCCTGTTCAGTCGTGAGCGGCTATCCTTCCTGCTACGTTTTGCACTGGCCTACGTGAACGAGAGCGACGGCCTGCACAAGCATGTGATGCGCTATCCCCAACTTTTTGCCACCAAGGCCATCAAGAAGAAACTCGAGGCGGGGGTGAAGAAGGGCATCATCTGGCACACCCAGGGCAGCGGCAAAACCGCGCTGGCGTATTACAACACCCGCTTCCTTACTGATTACTTCCAGCACCAAGGAGTGATTCCGAAGTTTTACTTCATCGTCGACCGGCTTGATCTGGCGACGCAGGCGCAGCGCGAATTTTCCTGTCGCGGCCTGGTGGTACATACCATCGACAGCCGCGAAGCCTTCGCCCGCGACATCAAAACCACGCAGGTGCTGCACAACCACAGCGGCAAGCCGGAAATCACCGTAGTCAATATCCAGAAATTTCAGGACGACCCGGATGTGGTGCGCACCGAGGATTACGACCTCAGCATCCAGCGCGTCTATTTTCTTGATGAAGTGCACCGCAGCTACAACCCGCAGGGCAGCTTTCTGGCCAACCTCAGCCAGTCCGACCGCAACGCCATCAAGATCGGCCTCACTGGCACGCCGCTGCTGGGCGACGACTACAACTCGCGCGCGCTGTTTGGCGACTACATCCACAAGTATTACTACAACGCCTCGATTGCCGACGGTTACACCCTGCGTCTGATCCGCGAAGAAATCGCTACCAACTACAAAATCTCGCTGCAGGAGGCGCTTGCCGCCGTCCAGTTGCAGCAAGGCGATATCGACCGCAAGCTGATCTACTCGCATCCGCAGTTCGTCGAGCCCATGCTTGATTACATCGTGCGTGACTTCGAGAAAAGCCGTAGCGCCTTGGGCGATGCCAGCATCGGCGGCATGGTGATCTGCGACAGCAATGAGCAGGCGCGGCAGATGTTCGACATCTTCAATACGGTCTATGCCGCCCGGCCATCGCCCGCATACGCCGCGCAGGACTCGGCGCAAGCCATGATTGCCGCGGCACAGCCGGACAGCTACGCCGCCCGCAACCTGCTGGCAAACCGGGTCAAAAATGCCGCGCTGATCCTGCACGACGTCGGCAGCAAGGACGAGCGCAAACAATGGGTGGAAGACTTCAAGGCCGGCAAGATTGACCTGTTGTTCGTCAACGAGATGCTGCTCACCGGTTTTGACGCCAAGCGCCTGAAAAAACTCTACCTGGGCCGCGTCATCAAGGCGCATAACCTGCTGCAGGCACTCACCCGCGTCAACCGCACCTACAAGGATTTCCGTTACGGTTACGTGGTGGACTTTGCCGACATCCGCAAGGAATTCGACAAAACCAATAAAGACTACTTTGACGAACTCCAATCCGAGCTGGGCGACGAGATCGAGCACTACTCCAACCTGTTCAAATCGGCCGAAGAGATCGCGCAGGAAATCGAAGCCATCAAGGACATCTTGTTCCGCTTCAATATCGAAAACGCCGAAGAATTTTCGAAACAGCTCGGTCAGATTCAAGACCGCGCCACCGTGCTGGCGCTCAAAAAAGCGCTGGCCGATGCTCGCAATCTCTACAACCTGATCCGCCTGCAAGGTGATTACGGGCAACTGCAACAGCTCGATTTCCACAAGCTCGGCCAGCTCTACCGCGAAACCTGCAACCACCTCGATCTGCTCAACCTGAAAGAAAGCATCGAATCGGCCACCGACACCAGCAATCTGCTCAATGTCGCGCTCGAAGAGGTGATCTTCAAGTTCGCCAAGATCAGGGAAGAAGAACTGGTCCTCGCCGACCAGCTGAAAAACACCCTGCGCCAGACGCGCGAAGCCCTGGCAGACAATTTCGACCAGCAAGACCCCAAGTTCGTCACCCTGCGCGAAGAGCTGGAACGGCTGTTCAAGAAAAAGAAACTCAGCGAAGTCAGCCAGGACGAGATGACCGCCAACATCGGCGCGCTCACTGCCATTCACGACAAGGTCAAGGAGCTGAACCGCCAGAACAACCTGCTGCGCGCCAAATACCAGGGCGATGCCAAATACACCCGCATTCACAAGCGCCTGCATGAGCGCGGCGCGTTCTCGCAAATCGAGCGCCGCCTGTTTGACGCCCTCAATGGCGTCAAACAGCAGGCCGACGAACAGGTGCTGCAAAACACCCAGCTGCTCAATAACGAAAGCTATTTCGAACTAATGATGCAGCCCATCGTCATCGGCGAGTTTTCCACTCGCCAGCACATCAAACTCACCCCCGACGCCAGCCGCAGCATCAACCAGCTGGTGGTCGCCGAATACATGCATGAATTTTCTGCTGGCGCCCGTCCGGGCGGCAGTCGTAACACCGGAGCAAACACTTGGTAAGCCAGCAATTTGAACAACGCACCCGCGAACTGATCGACAGCCTCAAGGCCATCTGTGCCGCTTACGGCTTGGGCAACGACGGCAACGAATTCAAGATCATCACCCAGGTCTTTCTCTACAAGTTCCTCAACGACAAGTTCGCCTTCGAGGCCAAGAAGATCCAGCCGGCACTCCGCGAGGCAAAAAGCTGGGAAGCCACCATCGCGGCGATGAGTGCCGACGACCTGGAAATGCTGCAAATGCAGATGGGGCCGGATACCGCGCGCCTGAAGCCCGAGCATTTCATCGCCCACCTGTGGGGCCGCCAGAACGCCCCAGAATTCGCCAAGCTGTTCGACGACACCCTGCGCGACATCGCCATCAGCAACAACGACATCTTCGCCGTCAAAACCGATGGCGGCGCCAAGATCACCCTGTTTGACCGGGTCAGCGAATTCATCACCGATCCGTCAAAGCGCGACGCCTTTTGCCGCGCCATCATCAACAAGCTGGGCGACTTCAGCTTCGAGCGCATCTTCAACGAAAAATACGATTTCTACGCCGCGCTTTTTGAATACCTGATCAAGGACTACAACAAGGACAGCGGCGGCAAATATGCCGAGTACTACACCCCGCACGCCGTCGCCAAGATCATGGCCGCCATTCTCGTGCCGGTAGCTGTGCGCGGCAAAATCAGCAATGTGAGCTGCTACGACCCCTCGGCCGGTTCCGGCACGCTGCTGATGAACATCGCCCACGCCATCGGCGAACAGCGCTGCAGCATCTACTCGCAGGACATTTCGCAAAAGTCATCCAGCCTGCTGCGCCTGAACCTGATCCTGAACAACCTGGTGCACTCCATCCCCAACGTCATCCAGGGCAACACCATGCTCCACCCCTATCACCGGGAAGCCCAGGGGCATGCGCTCAAGAAGTTCGACTACATCGTCAGCAACCCACCGTTCAAGATGGATTTCAGCGATTTCCGCAATGAACTGGACAGCAAGGAACACCGCGAACGCTTTTTTGCCGGGGTGCCCAATATCCCGAAGCAGGCCGTGGACAAAATGGCCATCTACCAGCTCTTCCTACAGCACATCATTTATTCCTTGAAGCCCGGCGGCAAAGCGGCCGTGGTCGTGCCCACCGGTTTCATCACCGCACAAAGCGGCATCGACAAAGGCATTCGTCAGCATCTGGTGGACAACAAAATGCTCGCCGGCGTCGTCTCCATGCCCAGCAACATCTTCGCCACCACCGGCACCAATGTCTCCATTGTGTTTATCGATGCCGCCAATAAAGCCGACGTGGTCCTGATCGACGCATCGGGCCTTGGCACCAAGGTCAAGGACGGCAAGAACCAGAAAACCCTGCTCTCCGAAGCTGAAGAAGACCGCATCATCGTCACCTTCAATGGAAAAGAGGCCGTGGAGGATTTCTCGGTGGTGGTCAGTTACGCCGACATCGCCGCGAAGAATTATTCCCTGAGCGCCGGACAGTATTTCGACGTAAAGATCGAATATAGCGACCTGACACCAGCGCAGTTTGCTGAAAAGATGAAGGGTTTTACTGACCGATTGGACGAGCTATTCAACGAATCGGCGGGACTTGAGCGGGAGATCAAAAAACAGTTGGCAGGGTTACGGTATGAGTGAACTGGCTCGTCATAAGTTTGCGGACTTATATGAAATGGCATCAGGCATTTCATCAAAACCAGAGCAGGCAGGTCATGGTGCCCCCTTCTTGTCGTTTTCAACTGTCTTCAATAACTATTTTTTGCCAAGTACGCTCACTGATCGGATGGACACTTCCGAACTCGAACAAAAAAAATATTCGATCAATGAAGGCGATATTTTCTTGACTCGAACAAGTGAAGTGATTGATGAGCTTGGCATGAGTTCGGTTGCGTTAAAAAGTTACCCCCGAGCCACATATAGTGGCTTTCTGAAAAGACTAAGGCCCATCAAAGAGAGAATTACATACCCAAAATTTATGGCGTTTTACCTGAGAAGCCCTTTGTTCAGGAAAACGATGACAAACAACGCGGTGTTGACGTTGCGGGCAAGCCTGAACGAAGAAATTTTCTCTTATTTGGATTTGCTTCTTCCTGATTACGATGAGCAAGTCAAAGCCGGAGATTTGCTATTCCTATTGAGTCAAAAAATCGACTGCAATAACCGCATCAACGCCGAGCTGGAGGCGATGGCCAAGACGCTGTACGACTACTGGTTCGTGCAGTTCGACTTCCCCGACGCGAACGGCAAACCCTACAAATCCTCCGGCGGCAAGATGGTCTACAACGCCACGCTGAAGCGGGAGATTCCGGTGGGGTGGGAGGCCAAATGTTTTGCTGAATTAGGAAGTTTCAAGAACGGAATCAATTACGACCCATCAGTTGGCGGTAGTTCCACGGCGCAAATCGTGAATGTCAGAAACGTTTCGGCCACCAGTATTTTCATAAAAGAGAATGATCTTGACGTTCTCAACCTCGACCAGAATGATATTGATAAACACTTGGTCACGAGTGATTCAATTCTCATAGCGCGAAGCGGCATACCTGGTGCGACCAGAATGATGGCACATTGCCCCCCGAATACGATTTACTGCGGTTTCATCATCTCCCTAAAAGTTGCCAATCCAGACGACAAACTTTTCCTCTTTTTCAGGCTGAAGCAGATTGAGCAATCGCTACTTTCGCAGTCGAGTGGGTCGATTCTGAAGAACGTAAGTCAAGACACGCTGAAAGAAATTCGCATTGCAATGCCCCCTGATGGGGTTAGATCAGTTATTGAAGCGTTCAATACAGCGCTCAATCCGATATTTGGGAAATTAAATTCCAACCATCAAGAAAACCAGAAACTCGTCCAGCTCCGCGACTGGCTCCTCCCCCTGCTGATGAACGGCCAGGTCACGTTAGCGTGAAGGGGACCCGCATGAACGATCAACCCAGCCTTCCGCAAACCCTGCTCGCCGCGCTGCGCGAGCTGATCGCACAGGGCCGCCAACGTGCCCTGCGGGCTGTGGACATGGTGCAGGTGCAGACCTGCTGGGAAATTGGCCGGCACATCGTCGAATTCGAACAAGGCGGCGAGCATCGTGCCGCCTACGGCAAAAAGCTGCTGTCCAGTCTGGCGGAAAACCTGACCCGCGAATTTGGCAAAGGCTTTGATGCCTCCAATTTGCGTTACATGCGGCTGTTTTATCAGGCCTTCCCGATGTGTGACGCACTGCGTCACGAATTGAGCTGGACCCACTACCGCACGCTATTGCGCGTCGAGAGCACCGATGCCCGGCAGTGGTACATGAACGAAGCCGCCACGCAAAACTGGAGTTCCCGCGCCTTGGAACGCCAGATCGGCACCTTGTATTACGAACGCCTGCTGCTGAGCGAAGACAAGCCGGCGGTTGCTGCCGAAGCCGATGCCAAGCTGGGCGCCCTGAAACAAGTACCGCGCGAATTCATCCGCGACCCGGTGATGCTCGAATTCCTCGGCTTCCCTGATAGCGGCAAGCTGCTGGAATCGACGCTGGAACAGGCCTTGATGGATAAGTTGCAGGCTTTTCTGCTGGAACTGGGCAAGGGCTTTGCCTTTGTCGCCCGCCAGCAACGCATCAGCACCGAGAGTAAGGATTTCTACATTGATCTGGTGTTCTACAACTACCTGCTCAAGTGCTTTGTGCTGATCGACCTGAAAACCCATGAGCTGACGCATCAGGATATCGGGCAGATGGACATGTATGTCCGCATGTACGACGACCTCAAACGCGGCCCGGATGACAACCCCACCGTCGGCATCCTGCTCTGCGAGCACAAGGATCATTCAGTGGTGCGCTACTCGGTGCTGCACGAGAGCGAGCAGTTGTTCGCCAGCAAATATCGTCTGATCCTGCCCAGCGAAGAAGAGCTGCGTTGCGAGATCGAACGCGAGCGGGCGATCCTGGACGAAACCCAAGAAACTGCACAGAACATTCCCGGAAAAGGGCTGGCATGAGCAAGAATGCACCGCCAAGAATTACCAGGTGCAGCACGGTCCATTGCCCGCTCCTCGGCAGCCGAAGGCGTTGGGTAAATGCCGGGACGAGATCGTACAGGGCACGCGAAGTCTTGCTCAAGATGAACATTACTTGAGGCTCCGAGAGTATTCACGGAGGCGAGGGATCTGAGGTTCTTTTGGCAGATACCATTAGCGATTCAATGGCAGGTAAGCGGTACATTGCGGTCGAAGTCTAGCCAGATAACCAAGGTCAGCTCAGGGCCGAGGACCGGCCGGTGTTGAGCGATTACGCAATGAAAAGAGGGAGCTAAATGCTCCCTCTTTCGATCCAAACTCGGTTTACGAATTTTTCGTTCGTACGGCTGCAAAAATTTACGACTTTACTATCCGATCTACGAGTTTTTATCCTGAAATAGCACAATTCAGCCAGCGAAGTTGCTTTCGGCGAAAGCCCAGTTCACCAGGTTGGCGAGGTAGGTCTCAACGAACTTCGGACGGGCGTTGCGATAGTCGATGTAGTAGGCGTGTTCCCAGACGTCGACGCAGAGCAGGGCCTTGTCGCCGGTGGTCAGCGGGGTGCCGGCGGCACCCATGTTGACGATGTCGACGGAGCCGTCGGCCTTCTTCACCAGCCAGGTCCAGCCGGAACCGAAGTTGCCGACGGCGGAGGTCTGGAAGGCGGTCTTGAAGGCGTCCAGCGAGCCCCACTTGGCGTTGATGGCATCGGCCAGCGCGCCCTTCGGAGCGCCGCCGCCGTTCGGGGTCAGGCAGTTCCAGAAAAAGGTGTGGTTCCAGACCTGGGCTGCGTTGTTGTACACGCCGCCAGCCGGAGCCTTCTTGACGATGGCTTCGAGGTCGAGGTTTTCGTATTCGGTGCCCTTGATCAGGTTGTTCAGATTGGTGACATAGGCCTGATGGTGCTTCGCGTAGTGGTAGTCAAAGGTCTCGGCCGACATGTGGGGGGCGAGGGCGTCTTTGGCGAAAGGCAGGGCGGGCAGTTGATGTTCCATTGATATTCTCCGTTATGTGTAAGGGGTAAAACAAAAATTCTAGTCAGCTTCGGGGGATGCCACAACCTGCTTGACGGCAACCTCGGCCGAACCCCGGGCGAAGCTGAGTTTGAGCGCATCGCCGGGGGTGATCTGTGCGGCATCGCGCACGGCCCGACCGTCGGGGCCGATGGCTATGGCATAGCCGCGGGCGAGCACCGCCTGCGGGTCCAGTTGCACTAGACCACTACTCAGCGCATTTAGTTTCCCGGTCAGTTGAGAAATTTTCCAGGTGGCCTGGCTGTGCAGCCGGTACTGCAGGTGGTTGAGCTGTTCGCCCTGCTTGGCCGGTTGCGGCCGGGCGGCGGCATGCCGCTGGCTGATGGCGGAAAGGCGCAGGCGACTGTTTTCGCTGTGCCGGACGAGCGCCTGCTGCAGGCGCCGGCCAAGTTGTTCGCAGGCCTGGCGCCGCTGGGCGAGGCGTTCGGCCGGATGGGTGAGGCGGCTGGCCAGCCAGTCGAGCTGTTGTTGCCGATCGGCCAGGGTGCGTTCGAGGCGGCAGGCGAGGTGGTTCTTGAGTTCGCTCAGGCGGGCGAGCAGGGCGTCGCGGTCGGGACTGAGTAGTTCGGCGGCGGCGGTCGGTGTCGGGGCGCGCTGGTCGGCGGCAAAGTCGGCGATGGTGAAATCGGTTTCGTGACCGACACCGGCCACCACCGGGATGGCCGAGGCACGGATGGCACGGGCCACAGCTTCTTCGTTGAAGGCCCAGAGGTCCTCAATGCTGCCGCCACCCCGGCAGAGGATGATGGCGTCGCAATCGCTGCTGGCGGCGGCCTTGAGCGCAGCGGCAATCTTCTCGCCGGCGCCTTCGCCCTGGACCGGTGTCGGAAACAGGCTGATGCGGATGTGCGGGGCGCGCCGTTGCAGGGTGCTCAGGACGTCGCGCAGGGCGGCGGCCTGCGGGCTGGTGACGATGGCCAGGTGGCGCGGAAAGGACGGCAGCGCCCGTTTGGCTTCGCTGGCAAAGAGGCCTTCGGCTTCCAGTTGCGCCTTGAGGCGCAGGAAACGCTCGAACAGGTCGCCCTGGCCGGCGCGGCGGATGGCTTCGACATTGAGCTGGAATTCGCCGCGCGGCTCGTAGAAGGAAATCAGGGCGCGGGCCTCGATCTTCTGGCCGTTTTCCAGGCGCCAGCCGAGCAGTTGGGCGCGGCTGCGCCACATCACGCAACGCACCTGGGCGCTGGCATCCTTGAGGGAAAAATAGATGTGGCCGGAGGCGGCGTAGGTCAGGTTGGAAATCTCGCCGCCGACCCAGGTCAGCGGGAAGTTGGCTTCGAGACAGTCGCGGACCAGGCGGTTGAGGCTGGACACGCTGAGTGTCGAACCGGGATTTATGGCGGGGGCTTCGATCATTTGTCGATTGTAACCCGCACAATTTTTTGTCGGTCAATGCTTGACAGCTATTGTTTTGCTTAAGTGTTTGAATTTTCGATATTTAAATAATGTGCCTCGTTTTTTGGCAGAGCAGGAAAAGTCCTTTGCCAGATAGGGTTTAGCGCAACTGATGACACCTCATTCACAGACTTATCCACAGCTTTTGGGGATAAGCCGCCAGAAGCCCGATTTTTAGGGCTTGCCCAGGCGGGAGGGGAGAGGCAAAATCCACGGTTAATTTTCCAACGAGGATTCCTCACGTGTTTGCAATTGTCCAGGCTGCCGGTTGGCCGATTTACCCTCTGCTGCTGGCCTCGATTATCTCCGTGGCGCTGATCATCGAGCGCGTGGTTGCCTTGCGCCGTTCCAAGGTGGTGCCGAATGGCTTGCTGAAACGCGCCATCGGTGAGTTCAAGCGCGGCGCCAACAATGACAAGCTGCTCGACGATCTGGATGCCCACTCGCCGCTCGGTCGCGTCTTGTCGGCTGGCTTGCGCAATGTCGGCGCGTCGCGTGAAGTGATGAAGGAGTCGATCGAGGAAGCCGGTTCGGCGGTGTCGCATGACCTGAACCGCTACCTGACGACGCTCGGCACCATTGCCTCGATCAGCCCGCTGATGGGCCTGTTCGGCACGGTGGTCGGGATGATCGAGATTTTCGGTTCGCAGTCGCCGACCGGCGCCAACCCGATGCAACTGGCGCACGGTATTTCCATCGCCCTCTACAACACCGGTTTCGGCCTGGTCATCGCCATTCCGAGCATGATCGCCTGGCGCCATTTCCGCGCCCTGGTCGACGGTTTCGTCGTCGAGATGGAGCAACAGGCGGTGCGCCTCGTCGAATACACGCACGGCGACCGGAAGTAAGCGATGAATTTTCAGCGCGGACGCGGCCGGGAAGAGCCGGAAATCAACCTGATCCCGATGATCGACGTGCTGCTGGTGATCATCATTTTCCTGATGTTGACCACCACCTACGCCAAGTTCTCCGGCCTCGAGATCAACCTGCCGACGGCCGATGCCAGCAAGCAACCCGATCAGCCGAACGAAATCGACGTGGCGGTGACGGCAACCGGCCAGATCCTGGTCAATAAGTCGCCCTTGCCCGGGGCCGACGTCAAGGGGATCGCCGAAGCCTTGCAGCGCGCGGCAGGACAGCGTACTGACCCGGTCATCGTGATCAATGCCGATGCCAAGGCGACGCACCAGAGCGTTATCGACGTGATGCAGGCGGCGCAGGGCGCCGGCTATCCGCACATCTCCTTCGCGACGCAATCGCCGCATTAATGCAGGCTTGGTTACAGCGTCAGTGGTTCGCACAGCGCCGGCTCTCGCCGGCGTTGTGGCTTTTGCTGCCCCTTTTTTTACCGCTGAATTGGCTGTTTGCCGGATTGGCGCGGCTGACCCGACTCCGGGCGCAACCGCAACGTCTGCCGGTGCCGGTCGTCGTCGTCGGCAACATCACCGTCGGCGGCGCCGGCAAGACGCCACTCACCATCCATCTCGCCACCGCCTTGCGCCAGCGCGGCTGGCGGCCGGGCATCGTCAGCCGCGGTTATGGCGGCGAAAATTCACAGCCACGGCCGGTCGAACGCGATTCCTCGCCCGCCGAGGTCGGCGACGAACCGATTCTGCTCGCCCGGCGCAGCGGCCTGCCGGTCTGGGTCGGCCGCGATCGGGCCGCCGCCGGGCGGGCCCTGCTGGCGGCGCAGCCGGAAGTGAATGTCTTGCTTTGCGACGATGGTTTGCAGCACTACCGGCTGGGCCGCGATGTCGAGCTGGCGGTCTTCGACGGGCGCGGCGCCGGCAACGGCTGGCGTCTGCCTCTCGGGCCGCTGCGCGAGCCGCTGGCACGTCTGGCCACGGTCGATGCGGTGATCTGCAATGGCTCGCCGGACAGCCGCCTGCCGCCGGTTGTGCCGCAGTTCGCCATGACTCTGCGGCCCAGTGACTTCTGGCGCCTGGACGACGCGCGACAGCGTTGCCCGGCGGCCGAGCTGGCCGGCAAAAAACTGTATGCCCTGGCCGGCATCGGCGATCCGGGCCGGTTTTTCCGGACGTTGCAGGGGCTTGGTCTGGCCTTTGAAGCCCACCCATTTCCCGATCATCACGCCTATGTCGCGGTGGATCTGGCCTTCGCCCGTGACGGCATCCTGCTGATGACCGAGAAGGATGCAGTAAAATGCGCCGGACTGACGGCCGGGGAAACCTGGGTCTTACCCGTCGAAGCCGAGCTGTCGCCGGCCCTAATTGATCTTGTTGTGGAGAAACTCCGTGGACGCCAGACTGCTTGATATCCTCGTCTGCCCGATTTGCAAGGGCAATCTTGAACACCGCAAAGCCGAAAAGGAACTGGTCTGCAGACCCTGCAAGCTGGCTTTCCCGATCCGCGACGACATCCCGATCATGCTCGAGGACGAAGCCCGGCAATTGCCCGTCGAGGACTGAGTGTGGCGGCCGTAGCTTTCAAGGTCGTCATTCCGGCCCGTTATGCCTCGACCCGGCTGCCGGCCAAGCCGCTGCTCGATCTCGGCGGCAAGCCGATGGTCGTGCGGGTGGCCGAGCAGGCCGCCTTGTCCGGGGCGGAGGAAATCTGGGTGGCCACCGATCACCCGGAAGTCTTTGCTGCTGCCCAGGCGCATGGTCTGAACGTCTTGATGACCCGCGCCGATCATCCGACTGGCACCGACCGTTTGGCCGAAGTCGTCGAACTGCGCGGCTGGGGCGGCGACACCCTGATCGTCAATGTCCAGGGCGACGAGCCGCTGATCGAACCGGAAGTCATCGCCCGAACCGCCCGCCAACTGGCGAGCAGCGGCGCCGCGATCGCCACGGTGGCGCATCCGATCGGCGAGGCGGTCGATTTCTTCAATCCCAACGTGGTCAAGGTGGTTTGCCGCGCCGATGGCGATGCCGCCTATTTTTCCCGGGCGCCGATTCCCTATGCGCGCGATCATTTCGCCAAAGAAGCCGGCGGCGAAAGCCTGCCGGCGAATTTTCCGGCCTTCCGTCACGTTGGCCTCTATGCCTACCGCGCCAGTTTCCTGCAGGCCTACGCCGGTCTGGCGGCAGCGCCAACCGAAAAATTCGAGTCGCTGGAGCAGTTGCGCGCCCTCTGGCACGGCTATCGAATCAGCGTCTTGCTGGTCGACGCAGCGCCGGCGCCAGGCGTCGATACGCCCGAAGATGCCGAGCGGATGCGGAAACTGTTTGACCGGGCGGGCAATAGCGAGTAATTTTTCGCCTTTAGAGAACGGCAGCAAGACAAGCCGATAACAAAAATACGTTTCACTATCTAGAACCCGAGGGACACTCCATGAAATTGATTCTGTTAGGCGCACCTGGCGCCGGCAAGGGTACGCAAGCCACCTTCATCTGCAAAGAATTTGGCATTCCGCAAATTTCCACCGGCGACATGCTGCGTGCCCAGGTCAAGGCGGGCACCGCCCTCGGCCTGGAAGCGAAAAAGCATATGGACGCCGGCGGCCTAGTACCGGACGCCGTCATCATCGGCATGGTCAAGGACCGCCTGACCCAGGCTGACTGCCAGAACGGTTACCTGTTCGACGGTTTTCCGCGCACCATTCCGCAAGCCGAGGCGATGAAGGAAGCCGGTGTCGCCCTTGACGTCGTGCTCGAAATCGACGTCCCGGACAGCGACATCATCGAACGCATGGCTGGCCGCCGGGCTCACCTGGCCTCCGGTCGTACCTACCACGTCAAATTCAACCCGCCCAAGGTTGAAGGCAAGGACGACGTGACCGGTGAAGACCTCGTGCAGCGCGACGACGACAAGGAAGAAACCGTCAAGAAACGCCTCGATATCTACCATTCGCAAACCAAGCCGCTGGTTGAGTTCTACAGCAAGTGGGCGGCGACGGGCGATGCCAAGGCACCGAAGGTCGCCAAGGTGGCCGGGGTGGGTTCGGTCGATACGATTACCAAGAGCGTTTTTGACGCTCTGAAATAAGGGAAAAGCATGACGGTAAAAAACGCCTTCTACGCACAGTCAGGGGGCGTAACCGCCGTCATCAACTCGACGGCGTGCGGCCTGATCCAGGAAGCACGCCGGCATCCCGAACGGATCGGGAAAGTCTATGCCGGTCGCGATGGCATCATCGGCGCATTGACCGAAGACCTCATCGATACCAGCCTCGAAACCGACGAGGCCATCGCCCGCCTGCGCTCGACGCCGGGTGGCGCTTTTGGTTCCTGCCGCTACAAGCTGAAAAGCCTGGAAGACCACCGCGCTCAGTACGAGCGCCTGATCGAGGTGTTCAAGGCGCACGACATCGGCTACTTCTTCTACAACGGCGGCAACGATTCCATGGATACCGCCTGGAAAGTCTCGCAGATCGCCGAGAAGCTCGGTTACCCGGTGGTTTGCGTTGGCGTGCCGAAAACCGTCGACAATGATTTGCCGCTCACCGACTGCTGTCCGGGTTTCGGTTCGGTCGCCAAGTATGTCGCCACCTCGATTCGCGAGGCCGGTTACGACGTCGCCTCGATGGCGCGTACCTCCACCAAGATTTTTGTCCTCGAAGTGATGGGCCGCCACGCCGGCTGGATTACCGCCGCCTGCGGCCTGGCCGCCGAAAACGCCGGCGAGCCGCCGCATATCCTGTTGTTCCCGGAAGTGCCGTTCGACCCGGAACGTTTCCTGAGGCGTGTCGATGAATGCGTCAAACAATACGGCTACTGCACGGTCGCCGTTTCGGAAGGGCTCGCGGATGCTGCCGGCAAGCTGATCGCCGATTCCGGGAGCAAGGACGCTTTCGGCCATTCGCAACTGGGTGGCGTCGGCCAGATCGTCGCGCAACTGATCAAGGACAAGCTCGGCTACAAATATCACTGGGCGCTCGCCGATTACCTGCAACGTTCGGCCCGCCACCTGGCCTCACGCACCGATGTCGAGCAGGCGCATGCGCTCGGCGTGGCCGCCGTGCAACTGGCGCTGCAGGGCAAGAATGCCGTGATGGCGACCATTGAGCGCCTAGCTGACGAACCGTACCGCTGGCAGATTGGCGAAGCGCCGCTCAAGGATGTCGCCAATGTCGAACGCAAAATGCCGGCCGAATTCATCTCGGCCGATGGCTTCCATATCACCGATGCTTGCCGGACCTACCTGCAGCCATTGATTGAAGGCGAGGAATCGCCGCCGTATCGCAAGGGTTTGCCGGACTATGTCCGTTTGCAGAATGTCTCTATCGAGAAAAAGCTGGGGGCGTTCACGATCTGATTTTTCGTTAGTCATGAAGAGGGGGAGTAAATGAGTACAGCGGCATTGTGGCTGGCGCTTGGTTGCGCCGTGTTAGCAGTCCTGTACGGCTGGATTTCCAGCCGACAGATCCTCGCGTTGCCAGCCGGCAACGAGCGCATGCAGGAAATTGCCAAGGCTATCCAGGAAGGGGCCGAGGCGTATCTGAGTCGACAATACAAAACGATTGCCATAGTCGGTGTCGTGCTCTTCGTGGTTATCGGCGTCATTCCCAAACTCGGTTGGCTGACTGCCTTCGGTTTCCTGATTGGTGCCGTGCTCTCCGGTGCTGCCGGTTTTATCGGCATGAACGTTTCTGTGCGCGCCAATGTGCGTACCGCTGAGGCAGCGCGTGGCGGCATTGCTGCCGCCCTCGATGTCGCCTTCAAGGGCGGCGCCATTACCGGCATGCTGGTGGTGGGTCTGGGTTTGCTCGGTGTGGCCGGCTACTTTGCCTTCCTCAAGTCGATCAATGCGCCGGATGCCGAATTGACGCATGTCATTGAACCGCTGGTCGGCCTGGCCTTCGGTTCCTCGCTGATTTCCATCTTCGCCCGTCTTGGTGGCGGCATCTTCACCAAGGGCGCTGACGTCGGCGCCGACCTGGTGGGTAAGGTCGAAGCCGGTATTCCCGAAGATGACCCGCGCAACCCGGCGGTGATCGCCGATAACGTCGGCGACAACGTCGGCGACTGCGCCGGCATGGCTGCCGACCTGTTCGAAACCTACGCCGTGACCGTGGTCGCGACCATGGTGCTGGCGGCGCTGACGATCAAGACGGCGACCGGCCTGGGTGAAGGTCTGGTGCTCTATCCGCTGGCTTTGGGCGGCGTTTCGATCATCGCTTCGATCATCGGCTGCTATTTCGTCAAGGCGACCGAGGGCGGCAAGATCATGTCGGCCCTTTATCGCGGCTTGGCGGTGGCCGGGGTGCTGGCCCTGGCGGCCTATTATCCGGTGACTTCCTGGCTGATCGGCGCCGGCGATGTCGCGGCCAAGATCACCACCGCCAGCATGTTCGGTTGCTGCGTCGTCGGTCTGGTACTGACCGCCGCCCTGGTCTGGATCACCGAGTACTACACCGGTACCGACTATGCGCCGGTGAAGCACGTTGCCGCCGCTTGCCAGACCGGGCACGCGACCAACATCATCGCTGGTATCGGTGTTTCGATGAAGGCTTGCGCACTGCCGGTGATTTCGGTCTGTGCCTCGATCTATGCCGCCTACGCGCTGGGAGGTCTGTTCGGCATCGCCATTGCCGCGACCTCCATGCTGTCGATGGCCGGTATCGTCGTGGCGCTCGACGCCTACGGCCCGATCACCGACAACGCCGGCGGTATTGCCGAAATGGCCGGTCTGCCGAAGGAAGTGCGTGACGTCACCGATCCGCTGGATGCCGTGGGCAATACCACCAAGGCGGTGACCAAGGGCTATGCCATCGGTTCCGCCGGTCTGGCCGCCCTGGTCCTCTTCGCCGACTACACCCACGCCCTGGGTCTGGACAAGACGACGGGCCTGCCCTTTACCTTCGATCTGTCGAACCACATGGTGATCATCGGCCTCTTCCTCGGCGGCCTGATTCCCTTCCTGTTCGCTGCCATGGCCATGGAAGCGGTCGGTCGTTCGGCCGGTGCCGTGGTCGTCGAAGTGCGTCGCCAGTTCAAGGAAATCCCCGGTATCATGGAAGGTACGGCCAAGCCGGACTATTCCCGCGCCGTGGATATGCTGACCGTGGCGGCGATCAAGGAAATGATGATCCCGTCCATCCTGCCGGTGGCCGTGCCGATTGTTGTTGGTCTGATTCTTGGCCCGGTGGCGCTCGGTGGTCTGCTGGTCGGTACCATCGTGACCGGCTTGTTTGTCGCCATTTCGATGACGACGGGCGGTGGTGCTTGGGATAATGCCAAGAAATACATCGAAGATGGTCATTTTGGCGGAAAAGGCTCGGATGCGCACAAAGCTGCGGTGACCGGCGATACGGTTGGCGATCCCTACAAGGATACGGCTGGTCCGGCGGTCAATCCGCTGATCAAGATCATCAATCTGGTGGCGCTGCTGATCGTTCCGTTGATGGTATAAATTGCTTGAGTTTTTCAAAAAAGGCGGTTTCGGCCGCCTTTTTACATTTCTTTAATCTCGAAAATTTTGTCTAATATAAAATCATAAAAAAACTGCCTGGGAGGGCCATGAGCGCGGATTCTGGAGTTTCTACTGAGCCAGGCAAGGCGGGGGCGCGGGAAGACCTGCTGCATCACGATCCGTTGCTGGACTGCCTGGTTGAGCTGACCCGTTTCCATGGTCGGCCGAGTACCCGTGCCGCGCTGATTTCCGGTCTTCCCTTGGAGAAAGGTTCGCTGACGCCCGGCTTGTTTGCCCGGGCGGCCAGTCGGGCCGGCCTGTCGGCCAAATTGGTGCGGCGTAGCCTGGAACGGATCGATGCGGCCCTGCTGCCCGCCGTGCTGCTGACCGATGGCGAGGAAGCCTGCGTCCTGCTCGGCTGGGACGAAACCGGCGAGAATGCCCGGCTGTTGTTCCCGGAAACCAGTCAGGGCACCGTGCTGATGGCGCGCGAAGTGCTGGACGCCCGCTATACCGGCGTCGCCATTTTCGCCCGGCCGCATTTCCGTTTTGACAAGCGCACACCGCAGGTCGGCGAGGTCAAGTTGCGCCACTGGTTCTGGGGGGCGATGGCGGGGCAGTGGTTGGTCTATCGCGATGTTCTCGGGGCGGCGCTGCTGATCAACGTCATGGCGCTGGCCATGCCGCTGTTTTCGATGAATGTCTATGACCGCGTGGTCCCCAATCGGGCGGTCGAAACCCTGTGGGTCCTGGCCCTCGGCGTCGTCCTGCTGATCGGCGTCGATTTCGCGCTGAAACTGCTGCGCGGCTATTTCATCGATCTGGCCAGTGCCCGGATCGACATGCAATTGTCGGCGACGATCATGGAGCGGGTCCTTGGCGTGCGCATGGAAGCGCGCCCGGCGGCGGTCGGCGCCTTCGCCTCGAATCTGCGTTCCTTTGAAACCGTGCGTGACTTCATCGCCTCGGCAACGGTGACGGCCTTCATCGATCTGCCCTTCGCGCTGATTTTTATCGTGGTCATCGCGATCATTGCCTGGCAACTGATCATTCCCGTTTTTCTGGCCATCATTTTCGTGGTGATCTACGCCTACATCATTCAGCACAAGATGCACGATCTGTCGGAAACGACCTATCGCGCCGGGGCCTTGCGCAATGCGACGCTGATCGAGAGCCTGTCGGCCCTGGAAACCATCAAGACGCAGGGCGCCGAGAGCGTCATGCAGTCGAAGTGGGAAAAGTCGGTGGCCTTTGTCGCCCGCGTCAATAACCAGATGCGCTTCCTCTCGGCGGCAGCCACCAATGGCGCGCTCGAGGTGCAGCAACTGGTCAATGTCGTGGTCATCATCGGCGGCGTCTATCTGATCGCCGACGGCAAGCTCACCATGGGCGGCCTGATCGCCTGCACCATGCTGTCGTCGCGGGCGGTGGCGCCGCTCGGCCAGATGGTCGGCCTGTTGATGCAGTACCACAATGCCAAGGTTTCGCTGACCTCGCTCGACCAGGTCATGGAGAAGCCGGTGGAACGGCCGGCCGACGCGGCTTTCGTGCATCGGCCCCATCTCAAGGGCAATATCGAATTCCACGATGTCCAGTTCAATTATCCGGGGTGTTCGGTGGCGGCCTTGAAGGGTTTGTCCTGCAAATTCGCCGCCAGCGACAAGGTGGTGGTCATCGGCCGCATCGGTTCCGGCAAGACGACGCTGCAAAAGCTGCTGCTCGGCTTGTACCAGCCGACCGGCGGGGCGGTGAGTATCGACGGGGTCGATGTCCGGCAACTCGATCCGGCCGATTTGCGGCGCAATATCGGTTACGTTTCGCAGGATGTCACCTTGCTCTACGGCACGCTGCGCGACAACATCACCATCGGCGCGCCCTATGCCGACGATGCGGCGGTCATGGCGGCGGCCGAAGCGGCCGGTTTGACCGAGTTCGTCAATCGTCACCCGGACGGTTTCGACATGATGATCGGCGAACGCGGCGATTCGCTGTCCGGCGGTCAGCGGCAGGGCGTGGCGATCGCCCGCGCCTTCCTGATGGATCCGCCGATCCTGTTGCTCGACGAACCGACCAGTTCGATGGACTTCTCGTCCGAGCAGCAATTCAAACAGCGCCTCAAAGTCATGGCGGCGCACAAGACGGTGATCATCGTCACCCATCGCAATAGCCTGCTTGATCTGGCGACCCGTGTCATCGTCGTCGATGACGGCCGGGTGGTGGCCGATGGGCCGCGCGATCAGGTGATCCAGGCGCTGCAAAGCGGGCGCATCGGGAAAGCGTCATGAGCCGCCTGAAAAACATGCTGACCGGACTGCACGCCTGGCTGGAACGGGTGGCGCAGAAAAATGCGCCCTATGTCGAAAGGGTCCTGGGGCGCCTGCCCAGTCGCGAAGATGTCGAGGTTGTCGATTTCGCCACCGATGCCGACCTCGCCATGCTGCGCCAGGAACCGCTGCGGGCCCGCATGGTGCTGCGCGTGATCGGCATCGTGATGGTGCTTTTCGTCGTCTGGGCGGCGATTGCCCAACTCGACGAAGTGACGCGGGGCGACGGCAAGGTGATTCCCTCCAAGCAGTTGCAGGTCTTGCAAAGCATCGACGGCGGCCTGGTCTCGGAAATCCTCGTCCGTGAAGGCGATATCGTCCAGCCCAACCAGTTGCTGATCAAGATCGACGAAACCCGCTTTGCCTCCTCGGTCAGCGAGAATCGGGCGCAATATCTCAGCCTGCTGGCCAAGTCGGCCCGCCTGAAGGCGATGACCGACGGCAAGCCGTTCGTGCCGCCGCCCGAGGTGGTCAAGGAAGATCCGGAAATCGTCGCTCAGGAACAGCAGTATTACGAAGCCAAGCGCAGTGAGATGGCGGCCGCCATCTCGATTGCCCGCCAGCAGCTATCGCAGCGCCAGCAGGAGCTGAATGAGGCGCAGGCCCGGCGGACGCAGGCTTCTCAGGGGTATGACCTGACCTCGAAAGAGCTCGCGGTGACCAAGCCGTTGATCAATTCCGGGGCGGTTTCGGAAGTCGAGTTGCTGCGTCTGGAGCGCGACGTCTCGCGTTATCGCGGCGAACGCGACCAAGCTTCGGCCCAGATTACCCGCGTCCAGGCCTCAATCAATGAGGCGCAGCGAAAAATCGAGGAGGTCGAGCTAACATTCCGCAATGATGCCGGCAAGGAATTGTCGGAAATCACCGGCAAGTTGAACGGTCTGGCCGAAGGCAGCGTGGCGCTGTCGGACCGGGTCAAGCAGTCTTCCATCCGTTCGCCGGTCAAGGGGACGGTCAAGCGCCTGATGATCAATACCGTGGGCGGCGTGGTGCAGGCCGGCAAGGACATGATTGAAATCGTCCCGCTGGAAGACGCCCTGTTGCTCGAGGCCAAGGTGTTGCCGCGCGATATCGCCTTCCTGCGTCCCGGTCAGCCGGTCATGGTCAAATTTACCGCCTATGATTTTTCCATCTATGGCGGGCTGGAGGGAACGCTGGAAAATATCGGGGCGGATACCGTCACCGACGATAAAGGCAATGCTTTCTATATGATACGGGTGCGCACCAACAAGCCGGGCTTTAGTGATGCCAATTTGCCGATTATTCCTGGTATGGTGGCTGAGGTCGATGTTTTGACCGGCAAAAAGAGCGTCCTCGCCTATCTTCTTAAACCTGTCTTGCGCGCCAAGAGCGTGGCCCTAACGGAACGTTGATGCAACACTGGATTATCGATCTCGAGACCAGCCCCTTGCCCTCCTGGCTGGAAGCAATGCCCAATGCCCAAATGTTTCGGCGCGACCAACTGGCCAATATTCCGGCGGAAAAGCAGGGGACGTTGTGGTGTCGGCAGCGCTCCGGCGAGGACGTCAATTCTGTTCTGGCGTCGGTCATCGCGCATGCCCGGGGGAATCCGCTGGTGGTTCTCAGCGACGAGCCGGATGAAAGTTTGGTGATGCAGGCCCTGTCGGCCGGGGCGGCCGGTTGCTGCAATACCAATGCGGCCCCGGAAGTGCTCAGGCAGGTCGCCATGGTGGTCAGCAACGGCGGTTTGTGGGTTGGTCAGTCGCTGCTCCAGCGACTGGTCGGCAGTACCTCGCGAATCCTCGGCGAAAATGCCCCGCGGCCGCCGCGCGACAACTGGTCGGCGCTGCTTTCCGAGCGCGAGGCGCAGGTTGCCCGCATGGTCGCCGGCGGCGCCAGCAATAAAGAAATCGCGAACCGTCTCGTGATTACCGAAAGAACGGTCAAGGCACATCTGACGGCGGTCTTCGAAAAGCTGAGTTTGCGCGATCGACTGCAGCTCTCGCTCCGGATCAACGGCTTAAACCTCTGATTTTCAGCGCGAACTCGTTCGCGTTGCGGTTCGAACTGTACTTTGGTTCAATTGTTTTGGCCGCTTGAGCTCCCTACACTGCCAGCATCAAAAACCGTGTCTGGAGTATTACCGTGGCCCAATCCCAAGTCATCGCCAAAGTCTCGTCCATCAACGGTGAAGCTTTTGCCCGCGACAGCGCCGGCAAACTGCGTCGCCTGAAGGTCGGTGATGTCGTTCGGGAAGGGGAGAGCGTGGTTGCTGCCGATGGCGGGCAGGTTCTTCTGACCCTGGCCGATGGCCGGGAAATTCAGGTGCGACCGGGCGAAGTCGCCAAGCTGGATGCCGAAGTCGGTGCCCTCGACAAGCCCGATGTGACCGACAGTGCGGTCGCCGATTACGTCAAAGGCCTGGAAAAAGTTGCCCGGGTGCTGGCGACCGGGGGCGATCTCGATTCCGTGCTCGAAGAAGATGCGCCAGCGGCCGGCGCGGTAGCGGGGGGCAGTGAAGGGCATACGTTCATCGAGCTCCTGCGCATCATTGAAGCCGTTGATCCCTTGTCCTTTCAGTTTGCCACGACCAACGATCGCGTCTTGGGGGCGATTGACGCGCTGGCCGTCGTTCCTGCATCGGATGTCGCGATCTCCGTGCTTGCTCCGGACAATACCAACGATAACACCCCGACCATTTCCGGCAAGACGCTTCTCGTCTCCGGTAGCACCATCGTTCTGACGATTACCGACAGCGCGGGTGTGGTGCAAACCGTGACCACGGCGGTGAAGGGGGATGGCAGTTTCAGCGTCGATGTTCCGCAGCAACTGGCCGATGGTAGCTATACGGTAGTTGCCAAGGGCAGCGATGCTGCGGGCAACACAGGAACCGCCAGCGATAACGGTTCGGTCGATAGCACGGTGCCAGCCCTGTCGGCGCAGTTGGATCCGCTTTCCGACAGTGGCGTTATCGGGGATGGTGTGACCGATGACCATACCCCGACGATCAGCGGCACGGGCGAACCGGGCAACAGGATCGACGTGACGATACCGGGAACCAACGAACACCTGACGACAACGGTCGGGGCCGATGGCCAATGGACGGTAACGCCGACCCTGGCGATCCCGGATGGCGCGCTGACGATCCCGGTGGTCGAAACCGATCCGGTCGGCAACACGACCAGCACGACGGTACCGGTGACCATCGATACGACGGCCGGCGCCGCGCCGACGGTAAGCATCACGACCGATGCCAACAACGATGGTTTCCTCAACCGTAGCGAAATCGGCAGCAGCACGAGCGTTGCCGTGCGCGTCGGTCTGCCGGGCGGAGCCCGGGTTGGCGACACGCTGACCCTGAGCGATGGCACGACGGTGCAGACGCACGTCCTGACGGCGGCCGATCTTGGCGCCGGAAGCTATCTGACCAGCGTGGTGAGGCCGGCCGAAGGCACGACCGTGAACGTCAGCGCGACGCTGACCGATGCCGCCGGCAACGTTTCGGCGCCGGGCAGCGATGCCGCTAAGCTCGACACCAGCTCGCTCAATCCGCTGACCATCGAAATCACCACGGATAGCAACAACGACGGCCTGATCAATGCGGCCGAACTCGGAGGTGCCGCCAACGTCCAGGTCCGTGTTTCGCTGCCGGCCGATGCCGTGGCCGGCGACGGCCTGACCCTGACGGTCAATGGTATTCCGCAGCCGACCATCTACCTGACGCAGGCCGACATCGACGCCCGCTCGCTGAGCGTGCCGGTCAAGGCCCCGGCCGACGGGTCGAGCCTGCTCGTCAGCGGCCAGATCAACGACCCGGCCGGCAACGTATCGCTGCCGGCCAGCGACCAGGCGAGCCGCGACAGCACGTCGCCGCTGCTGACGGCGAAGCTCGATCCCGCCTCGGACACCGGGACGCCGGGCGACGGCATCACCAGCGACCGGACGCCGAGCATTTCGGGGACCGGCGAAGCGGGCAACGTGATCAAGGTCACCCTGCCGTTCACCGGCGAAGTGTTGACCACCACGGTAGCCGCCAACGGCACCTGGAGCGTCACCCCGACCCAGGATCTGCCGGATGGCAGCGCCCCGGCGCAAGTGGTCGAAACCGACCCGGCCGGCAACACGACCAGCGTGACGGTGCCGTTGACCATCGATGCGACGGCAAGCGCCGCGCCGACCGTGGAAATCACCAGCGATGCGGACAACGATGCCCTGATCAGCCAAGCCGAGCAGGGCAGCGCGACGACCGATGCCGTCAAGATCACCCTGCCGGGTACCGCCGTGGTCGGCGACACGCTGACCATCAGCGACGGCAGCACACCGCAAACACATGTCCTGACCGCCGTCGATATCGCCGTCGGCAGCTACAGCACGAGCTTCGCCAAGCCGGCCGAAGGCGGCACGCTGACGGTTTCGGCAACGCTGACCGATATCGCCGGCAACGTTTCGCCGGCCGGCACCGACAGTGCCCAGTTGGACACGACGGCCAGTGCCGCGCCGACGGTAAGCATCACGACCGATGCCAACAACGACGGTTTCCTCAACCGCAGCGAAATCGGCAGCAGCACGAGCGTTGCCGTGCGCGTCGGTCTGCCGGTCGAAGCCCGGGTTGGCGACACGCTGACCCTGAGCGATGGCACGACGGTGCAGACGCACGTCCTGACGGCGGCCGATCTTGGCGCCGGAAGCTATCTGACCAGCGTGGTGAGGCCGGCCGAAGGCACGACCGTGAACGTCAGCGCGACGCTGACCGATGCCGCCGGCAACGTTTCGGCGCCGGGCAGCGATGCCGCTAAGCTCGACACCAGCTCGCTCAATCCGCTGACCATCGAAATCACCACGGATAGCAACAACGACGGCCTGATCAATGCGGCCGAACTCGGAGGTGCCGCCAACGTCCAGGTCCGTGTTTCGCTGCCGGCCGATGCCGTGGCCGGCGACGGCCTGACCCTGACGGTCAATGGTATTCCGCAGCCGACCATCTACCTGACGCAGGCCGACATCGACGCCCGCTCGCTGAGCGTGCCGGTCAAGGCCCCGGCCGACGGGTCGAGCCTGCTCGTCAGCGGCCAGATCAACGACCCGGCCGGCAACGTATCGCTGCCGGCCAGCGACCAGGCGAGCCGCGACAGCACGTCGCCGCTGCTGACGGCGAAGCTCGATCCCGCCTCGGACACCGGGACGCCGGGCGACGGCATCACCAGCGACCGGACGCCGAGCATTTCGGGGACCGGCGAAGCGGGCAACGTGATCAAGGTCACCCTGCCGTTCACCGGCGAAGTGTTGACCACCACGGTAGCCGCCAACGGCACCTGGAGCGTCACCCCGACCCAGGATCTGCCGGATGGCAGCGCCCCGGCGCAAGTGGTCGAAACCGACCCGGCCGGCAACACGACTAGCGTGACGGTGCCGTTGACCATCGATGCGACGGCAAGCGCCGCGCCGACCGTGGAAATCACCAGCGATGCGGACAATGATGGCGTAATCAATGCAGCCGAGCAGGGCAGCAGCAATACCGACACGGTTGTTATCGGCTTGCCTGCCGGCGCCCAGGTTGGCGATAGGCTGACCATTACCGATGGCAGTTCTCCTCAGACCCACGTCCTGACCGCCGCCGATATCGCGGCGGCCAGTTACAGTACGGCATTCAGCAAGCCGGTTGAAGGCGGGACCCTCAACGTGACGGCAACGCTGACCGATGCAGCCGGCAATGTGTCGCTGCCGGGCGGCGACTCGGCCAAGCTCAGTACCCTTGCGGCCGGAGCTCCCTCGGTCACGATTACCACGGATGCCAACAACGACGGCTTCATCAATGCCGCCGAGCAGGGGGGGGCGACAACGGACGCCGTTTCAATCGGTCTGCCGACCACCGTCCAGGTCGGCGACACGCTGACCATTACCGACGGCTTGACGCCGCAGACGCACGTCCTGACTACCGCCGATATCGCCGCCGGCAAGTACGTGACGAGCTTCGCCAAACCGGCTGAGGGCGGTACGCTGAGCGTGACGGCGACCGTCACTGACGCGTTTGGCAATGTCTCGGCGGCTGGCAACGACTCGGCCGTCCTCGATACGACGGTCATCGTCGCGCCGACGGTGGAAATCACCACCGATGCAGACAACGACGCCCTGATCAGCGCCGCCGAACAAGGCGCCGCCCCGACCGACAGCGTCAAGATCACGCTGCCGGGCACGGCGGTGGCTGGCGACACGCTGAGCATCACCGATGGCGTGACGCCGCAGACGCACGTCCTGACGGCGGCCGACATCGCCGCCGGCAGCTACCTC
>Ga0316603_10000092_pt1 | contig 65686 bp, 47 predicted proteins | sample OWC_soil_day10_n_FD_207649 | JGI IMG/M metagenome (GOLD analysis project Ga0316603, IMG submission 207649) | Wetland soil microbial communities from Old Woman Creek delta, Ohio, United States - OWC_soil_day10_noCT | ecosystem: Environmental > Terrestrial > Soil > Wetlands | place: USA: Ohio... | reverse complement strand
GTATTGGTTGCATACAATTGGCTACCATTGATGGCATCGGTACTGGTCGCTGAAATCGCACCTGAACCAACATTTTTGATTTGGCGTTCCGCGCCCGCTGAGCCGACCGATACTTCCATCCCTGGATCGGTGACTTGACCTGCAAATGTACCATAGGTCAAATTATTAAGCGTTGCGGAGGCTTCCGTTGTTGCGTTGGTCGCAGTCGTGGCATTACTACCTAAAGCCACTGAGTTTGCTTTTGTTGCAACAGCAAATGACCCAAGAGCTGTTGCATAAGCAGCATCAGCGGTAGACTCAGCACCAATTGAAGTGGCATAATCAGCCAATGCCCATGTTGCTCGACCAACCGCGGTTGAACTGACCCCCGATGCTTGAGTAGCCGTACCTAAAGCCAAAGCATCTTGCCCTGAAGCAGATGAATCATAACCCGCTGCAAACGATTGCAAACCTGTCGCATCGGCAATTTCACCGATGGCCACAGCTGATTGACCCGACACAACATTTTGGTTACCAATACTGATACCACTTCTGCCACTCACTGTAGAAGAATTACCCAAAATGGATGTGTAATCTGCGCTCACTGTATTTTTATTACCCACTACACGTACACTCTCAAGTGCGCCTGTGATGGTGTTGTCGTTGCCAAACACGCCACTGTTGTTCGCGGCAATTGTGCCGTTGTTATTACCTACGCTATAGGTACCCGAACCTGTAATTGTAGTTGGATCGCCAAATGCACCTGAGTTCGCACCCGAAACGGTGTTGCCCAGACCAATACTGATACTACCGACACCAGTGGCTTTGGCTCCATTACCAATCGCGATGGCACTGGTATTGGATGCGCTTGCATTCACACCTGCCGCCAATGCGTTTACCCCCGTCGCACCATCGTTGTTGTAGTTACCACCTACAGTGCCATTGTCATTGACGCTGTAGTAATGTGTTTGCGCTGCTATCAATTGCGCCACGTTGACTGCATCGCTGTTGGCTGTACCTGCGGCAACATTGGTAATTTGGCGAGTATTGCCTGCCGCACCCACACTGACCGCCGCTAAAGTGGTGCTATTGGTCGCTGTAATCGCCGCTTTTTGTGCTGCCGTGGCACTTGCAGGCGCGTAGCCCACCGCACCTGCAGCAGTGTTGGCAACCGAACTGCTGCCCAGTGCCACACCTGTTGCCACTGTTACAGATGAATTGGTACCGAGCGCAGTTGCACCAGAAACGTCTGCAATCGCATTTTGTCCCAATGCTGCACCAGCCACAGTACCTGCGACTGTAGCGCCACCTAAATAGGTTGCCACCGCACCATCACCGAATGCCGCACCACCATTGCCCGCACGGGCAGATGCACCCATCGCAACTGAACCCGTCGCGATGGCATCGTAACCAACAGCGATACTTTTTAAACCTGTGGCTTGCGCTGAAGAACCAATGGCAATCGCATCATTGGCACTGGCTTTAGATGAGCTACCCATGCTGATGGTGTCGTTAGCAATAATAGCTTGCCCTGCTAAGTTGCCGATGGCGATGTTTCTATCCCCTGTTACATCCCTGCCTGCACTAACACCAAACCCCAAATTGCGTTCACCCGAAACCGTCCTACCAGCAGAAACACCAAACGCTGAGTTATAATTACCCGTCACAACCCAACCAGCAGAATCACCGAAAGCTTGGTTTTGACTACCCAAAACATCTCTACCTGCCGAGGCACCAAAACCCATATTCCAACTACCCGTCACATTCTGACCTGCTAAATCACCATAGGCTTGGTTACGGTTACCCGTGACATTGATACCCGACAAAACACCCGTAGAAAGATTATTGTCACCTGTGACTGTGCTACCAGATCCTCTGCCCACAGCAATATTATCACTACCATTAACTGTGTTACCCGCATTTTTGCCAATCGCCGTATTGCTATTTCCAGCCGTGACTGAACCAAGCCCTGCTCCCGCACCAATACCAATGGAGTATGCACTGAGTGCCTGCGCATTGTTACCAATCGCAATAGCCGAGGTGTTACTGGCAAGTGACTGTCCGCCAACCGCGATTGAATCAGTGCCTGTGGCACGCGCACCCGAAGTGGCATTGGCACCAATGGCTGTCGCACCCGCTGCCGTTGCCGCCACACTGGTCGCTGCACTGGTGCCACCCGTACCGATTGCTGTAGTATAGGTGCTGTTTGCTGTAGCACCATAACCAATGCTGGTAGCTCCTGTGGCACTGGATTTTGTGGCTGTACCACCTGCTGTAATGCCTGAACCGCCAATCGCGATGTTATCAATGCCTGTTGCTTGAGCTTGACCACCCAAAGCGATGGCATCCTGATTAGACGCAGTGGCAGACGCGCCAATCGCAATTTGGTCACCCGTTGAACCCGATGCGGTGGCAGATCGACCGATACTAATACCATCTGTGCTGGTTGCCTGCGCACCTGCTCCAACCGCGATGGTGCCCGTAGCCGTTGCACGGGATTCAACTCCCAGTGCTGTCGCCCATTGAGCAGCCCTTGTATTAAAGCCGATTGCAGTACCCCCTTGCCCACTCACAACGGAGTAAGACCCATAAACTGTCGCAGCGTTTGCACCACTACCAGACGCATTACAACCCACAACATTTGACCACTGACCTGATCCATCAACAGGTTGTGCATTCGTACCTGTTACACTGATCTGATAAATCGTCGCTGTCCCAACAGCATTGCAGGTACCAGGACTATAAGTAGTTGCGCTCGCAACACCAAAAGGAACTGATGCCAATATCCCTGCACAAATAGCTAAGATGATTTTTTTTGAGTTAGCTTTTTTCTTGTTCTTACTAAGTTCTGAAGCCGCTACCCAAGTCCCTGTAGTTTCATTCCACACGGTGTGATAAATTTTATTCATAATGTATTACCCTCTCTTAAAAGATGTGTATTTCAAAAAGACAAAATTAAAGCTTGTGTAGCGGTTTATCGTTATAATTTGCCGTTCATTCTTAATAATATCAAATAATATCAAATAGTATCCAATACTTACTTAATTATAATTAAAGAATATTAACGTAGCAACATATTTTCTCCCTCTACTGTATAAATTTTTACAAAACCCATCGCAATTTATTAAGACAAAAAAGAGGGGCAAAATCGATGATTTTGCCCCTCTATAACTTACATTCACTATACTTTTATCACTGCGCTCTACCGCACTTTTATAGAAACCACGCTGAGAATTCATTGTTTTGTCGGCAACCCGCTCGCTTTTTTAGCTGTTGAAAATCGAGGCGTTGTTTACACTTTTTTAATCAGCGTTAATTTTCAATCGTTGAATTTAAATACTCCATCCATGCTGTTGGTAAAAACACCGTTTTTTAGTTACTCTCGGTGAGTATTGCGCCGCGTACCACGCGAACTTGGTCGTGCTGGACGCGCGCCTGCGTGCCCCACCTGTGAACGGCTTTTGCGTTGGGTGTTTTGTCCGCGTTCTGCATGGCTTGCACCCTCTGTGCCCATAGGCATAGATGCACGGTTTTGATTTTGCTTACGTGAACCATTTGCTCGCGGATTGCTTGTGCGTCCCGCGTTTGTGCGTGGTGTTGACTCGCCCATACCGCGTGTGCCTGTGCCACGACCACTGCCACCTGAATTGCGTGTACCAGCCGCTCTACCGCCTGTGCTTCTATCGCCTGGCGTGCGCGAGGTCAATGTGCGTGCGCCCGTACCCATGCGAGCCCCTTGTCCTTTTGTTATGGGGCGCGCACCTTTTTTGTCCCCACGCGTTTCACGCCCTGTCAGCCCCGCATCTCGGTTGTGATCCACGCCGAACGCACTCATTAAATGCGCATCTTGTGGTACGGCTTCGCCATCGTTTTCGCTATCCACGCGATGGCTACGGCTTAAACCCGCAGAAATATTCAACCCCAATTCGCGCATGAGTTGCAACACTTGCGGGCGTTCCCACTCTGCGGATTTACCACGCTTGAGTTGGCTGGGTAGGATGACGGGACCAAAGCGCACGCGGATGAGTCGACTCACGGTCAAGCCAATCGCTTCAAACATTCGGCGCACTTCGCGGTTGCGTCCCTCGCTGATGATGACGCGCAACCAACGATTTGCGCCCTCGCCGCCCAAATGCTCGACTTTAGAGAAAGTTGCCAAGCCATCCTCAAGTTGAATGCCTTCAGTGAGTTGTTTGAGTTGCGCATCGGTCACTTCGCCCAATACGCGCACGGCGTATTCGCGCTCGTGGCCATAGCGCGGGTGCATCATTTTGTTGGCAATATCGCCCGAAGTCGTCAGAATCAGCAGACCTTCGGTGTTGAAGTCCAACCGCCCAACCGCCAACCATTTGCCTTTGCGCGTGAATGGCAGTTTGTCAAACACCGTTGGGCGACCTTCGGGATCGCTGTGGCTGACGATTTCGCCAGCGGGTTTGTGGTAAATCACGATGCGCGGCACGGTTGGCGTGAGTTTTTTGCGTTGCAGCAGTTTGCCATTGATGCGCACTTGGTCGTCATCGGTGATGCGTTGCCCGACATGCGCGGGCATGCCATTGATGGATACGCGCCCTGAAATAATCAACTCTTCCATATCGCGGCGCGAACCGATACCTGCGTCCGCCAGTACTTTTTGCAGTTTGATGCTGCCGTCCATATAGGTGTCGGCGTGCTCGTTCGCGACATCGTCAAAAGCATCGATTGCCAACGCTTCGGTGGGCTCACCAAAGTTTTGCGAAGTCGGTTTTTGGGTATTGTTTTTGCGATTTGAGCGCACGCCCGCTCGATAGAGGCGTTGACCCTTGCGTTCACGAGGGGCTTTTGAGGCATCGCCTGTACTCGGCACTGAATGGGTTTGGGGTTTATCTTGCCAACCCCATTGCTCAGGCAGGCTGTCATCTATGGTGCGTGGCGATGTGTTTTTTGTGCTGGCTTTTGCGTGTTCAGCAACTGTACCCGAGTGGGTTGGGCGTTCGGTGCGTTTGCGCACGCCATGTTTACCGCGCAATAATGTGCTTTTTTTCTTTGCGGGTTTATGCTCTATTTCGCTCATGTAATTCCATTTCTTAGTCAAGAAATTGTTGGTGAATGTCGCCCATGCGTCGAACGCGCTTAGGTGGGACTGGAATCCTTGGGTTCTGATGGCTCTGAGTCATCCGTTGTCGTGCCCAACTCGTTTGTGTTTTCTGTGAGATGTATCGCAATGCTGTCTGCGTCTGTGATTTGTGCTGTCAAAGGCTCGAGCGTCTGTGTCATTTGTTGCAACTGTATTTCGTCAGCCTCATCATGGTGATCAACCAATTCCAATTGCCCTGTTTCTGCGTCGGCTTGACCCATCAAAACGGGCAACTCTTTGAGCGACACCAGCCCCAAATCATTCAAAAACTGTTTGGTGGTTGCCAACAACGCAGGACGACCCGGTACTTCGCGATGCCCAACGGTGTCTATCCAACCACGTTCTTCAAGATTTTTGATGATATTCGATGACACGGTCACACCGCGAATGTCCTCAATATCACCTCGTGTCACGGGCTGTCGATACGCAATAATTGCCAAAGTTTCCAATACCGCACGCGAGTATTGCACCGGTTTTTCAGCGCGCAATCGGTCAATATAAGGCATCACATCAGGTGCTGTTTGGAAGCGATAGCCCGTCGCCACCTGAGTCAAATGCACCGCGCGCTCAGACCACTCCGTTTTAATTTCATCCAATAATAGGCGCAAAGTATCGTTGTTGATATCCATCGCCAATGCTTCTTTGAGATGCGCCAAACTCATGGGCACGTCGTGGCACAATATCAATGCTTCTATGATGCGTTTGATTTCGTTTGGTGTCATGTGACTATCAGGTTAGATGTGGGTAATCATCAATTGCATTCAATTTTGAATCGTTGCAATATGGACTCAAGCGCAACGCGAACGACTGCAAGGCGTACTTTGAGAATTCTAAATGAAGTGGGCTCTTTGGTGTTGCTTATGATGTTTGTGACACTGCTAAGAGAATTACTGGAGAATTGAACGACGACTGGTGCGTCTGTTTGCGATGCTGTGCTTTTTCAATTGGTTGCGGGGGCAGGATTTGAACCTACGACCTTCGGGTTATGAGCCCGACGAGCTACCATGCTGCTCCACCCCGCGCCAGTAAAATATATCGCGTCAAAAAATTTAAAAACACAAAAGTTTTGACATGGTTATTTGGCGGAAGCGGTGAGATTCGAACTCACGAAGGGCTCACACCCTCGGCAGTTTTCAAGACTGCTGCATTCAACCACTCTGCCACGCTTCCATAACCAAGACCAGTATTGTAATGGTTTACGCATCGCTTGGCAAGTTATATTTTTAATTAATCTTCATTGCAAAAATAAAGGGCAAACCCAATCAGGTCTGCCCTTACTTTAGAAAGGTTGTTAGTGTAAATAATCGATTAGATTTTTTTCATCAACAGTGTGCCATTCGTGCCACCAAAACCAAAGTTATTGCTCATGGCAATCTCAATTTTTGCGTCACGCGCGACATTCGCACAGTAATCCAAATCACAGCCTTCGCCTGCGTTGTCCAAATTGATGGTCGGCGGAGACTTTTGATGGGCAATCGCCAACACAGTAAACACTGCCTCAACCCCGCCCGCACCACCGAGCAAATGCCCTGTCATGGATTTGGTTGAGTTGACAATCACTTTGCTTGCCGCATCGCCCAAAGCACGTTTAATGGCAATGGTTTCTGCCACGTCACCCAAGGGGGTTGACGTACCATGCGCATTGACATAATTGACTGCATCCGCATTCACGCCCGCGTCACGCATCGCATTGCGCATCGAGCGCATTGCACCATCGCCATCTTCGCACGGCGCAGTCATGTGGTAGCCATCTGCACTCATACCGTAGCCTGCCAGTTCAGCATAAATTTTTGCGCCACGTGCTTTGGCGTGCTCGTATTCTTCGAGCATCAAGACACCCGCACCTTCACCCATGACAAAGCCATCGCGGTCTTTGTCCCACGGACGTGAAGCCGCCGCTGGGTCGTCGTTGCGTGTTGAAAGTGCGCGCATATTGGCAAAGCCTGCCATCGCGAGCGCGGAAATCGTCGATTCCGCGCCACCTGCGAGCATCGCATCTGCATCGCCGTACTGAATCATGCGCATGGCTTCGCCGATGCAGTGTGTGCCCGTGGTACACGCCGTGACCACAGCGATGTTCGGCCCTTTCAGACCATACATGATGGACATGTGTCCTGAAATCATGTTGATAATTGAACCTGGGATGAGGAAAGGCGACACGCGGCGCGCGCCTTTATTGAATAAGTTTTCACAATTGGCTTCAATCAAAGGCAAACCACCAATACCTGAACCAATAATGACACCGATGCGTTCAGAATTCTCGTCCGTCACCTCAATGCCTGAATCACGAAAGGCTTGTATGCCTGCTGCCAAGCCATAATGGATAAAGGTATCCATCGTGCGCGCTTCTTTTTGCCCAATGTATTCGGACACATCAAAGTCTTTGACCTCGCCAGCTATTTGGCTATTGATATCTTTGGCATCAAATTTGCTGATGCGCACAATCCCTGATTGCCCTGCAATTAGGTTGTCCCATGTGGTTTGCACCGTATTGCCCACGGGCGTAATTGCACCCAAACCTGTGATGACTACTCTGCGTTTGCTCATCGCTTAACCTCTATCATAATCTAACTAATCGTCAACCAAGAACCATACAATAAAAGAGACCTTTTGGGTCTCTTTTACTGAATAGTGCCATGATTCAGACAGCCCAAAGACTGGTTGAATAACTTATTTCAAATTGGCAGTCACGTAATCAATCGCTTGTTGTACTGTACCGATTTTTTCTGCGTCTTCGTCAGGGATTTCGCATTCAAATTCGTCTTCCAAAGCCATCACGAGTTCAACGGTGTCTAATGAATCCGCGCCCAAGTCGTTGGTAAAAGACGATTCGTTTTTGATGTCTGCTTCATTCACGCCCAATTGTTCTGCAACAATTTTACGGACACGTTGTTCGATGTTTTCCATGTTCTCTCCATTGATAGAAAAAAATAAATCCAACGATTTACTGCGCGCATTGTAACAGGATTTGCCCAGCGCAATGCAATTATTCAAGCAACTTTTAACGGCACGGGCGTTCGGTTTTGTCTGAATTTACAAGGAGTTGCTTAAAAATATTCAAAGTTCCCGTCAATTACTGAATATTTAAATGCACTCAATAATGACAGTATTTTTCACCTATTTATCATTATCTTCGCGCAAAAATCATCATCCACTATTACGCAAACCTGCTGCCAATCCGTTGATGGCAATATGAATGCCGTCTTGCACCTCTTCAGAGTCATCGCCTGCGCGATAGCGTTTGATGAGTTCCACTTGAAAGTAATTCAGTGGGTCAAGGTAAGGCAAGCGATTACGCAAACTGCGCGCCAAGGTCTGATTGCTCGCAAGCAAAGCACTCTCGCCTGTCACCGCCATAATGGCATTGACCACACGTTTCCACTCCGCGACAATTTCGCCGAAAATTGTATCTGCCAACTCTCTATCCTCGACCAGTTGCACATAACGCTCGGCAATCGCCAAATCGGTTTTCGCAATCACCATGTCTAAATTTGAGATGACCGATTGAAAAAAAGGCCACGATGCCTGCATTTGGCGCAGTTGCGCCCAGCGAGTTTCATCACCGCCAACCCACTGCTCAATCGCCGAGCCCACGCCGTACCAACCAGGGAGCATCATGCGCGACTGCGCCCATGAGAACACCCACGGAATCGCGCGCAAATCTTCAATCCTCTGTGAGGGTTTACGCGAGGATGGACGCGAGCCAATGTTTAATTGAGAAATTTCATTGATGGGCGTGGCTGCGCGGAAAAAATCGGTGAAACCATCGGTTTCGTACACCAGTTTGCGATACGCTAAAAAACTCAATTGCGACATTTCGCTCATCGCGGTTTCAAACTCAGCCCAATTAGCAGTCTCGCCGACATCGTTCGCCACCGCTTCCATGGATGCTGCCACCAGTGTTTCCAAATTGCGCAAACCCATATCGGGGTCGGCGTATTTTGCGCCAATGACTTCACCTTGCTCGGTCAGGCGGATTTTGCCCGTCATACACCCCGCAGGTTGCGCCAAAATTGCCTCGTAGGAAGGACCTCCACCACGTCCGACCGAGCCACCACGTCCGTGGAAAAACGACACTTCAACCTTTGCATGGTGTGCAGTTTTGATGAGTGCTTGTTGCGCTTCGTACAGTGACCAAATCGAGGTCAAGAAACCACCGTCTTTATTGCTGTCTGAGTAACCGAGCATGATTTCTTGTTTGCGATTGCGCTGACTTTCGTCATTGGATAAGTTCAACCACGCATCCACCAAATCGGTGGCAAACCAATCGCGCATAATCGCAGGCGCAGCACGTAAATCCTCAATGGTTTCGAACAAGGGCACGATGCCCAATTCACAGCGTGGCTCGGGTTGCACCGCCACCAAACCTGCTTCTTTAAGCATCACCGCCAACTCCAGCATGTCCGAGACGCTGGTCGATTTTGAAATAATCGACTGCTCAATCAAACGCGCACCAAACCGCTCGCGCAATTCGCGCGCAGCGTTGAAAATCGCCAATTCGCCACGCAATAAATCACTCTGCGCCACCCAAGGACTGCCAAGCAAACGCGCGGTGCGCAATTGCTCGGTCAAAAGTTGACAACGCTCGTCCTCATCCAATTCGCGATAATTCGCGCACACGCCCGAACTGGCGAGCAATTCCGCCACGCAGGTTTCGTGCACATCGGAGTTTTGGCGCAAATCAATCGTTGCCAAATGAAAACCAAACACATGCACGGTCTGAATTAATTGACTCAAACGCCCCTCAATCAAAAAAGCAGCGTGGTTGTCGCGCAATGACTGCGCAATCACTTGCAAATCGTTGGCAAACTCTTGTGCCGATGTGTATGCGGGCGCGTCCATCACCTCGGTTTCCGAGCCCATCACCCAATCGCACAAAACGTGTGCGGTTTTGACCATGCGCGCGCACATACCTACCAAAACCTGACGATAGGGTTCTTGCGCACGGTGCAAAGAATCATCGCCCGAACGCTCGGCCAATTCCTGTAAATCGGCACTGACCGTGGTAATCGCATTGGACAAAGGCAACTCTTGCCTCAAGGCTTTGAGTTCGCGCACGTAATGCGCAAACACCACACGAGCCTGCGCCAGTGTACACTCGCGCAAAGTCTGCGCGGTCACAAATGGATTGCCATCGCGATCGCCACCAATCCACATACCCATCGACATCGGCAACAAGGCTTGCACTTCGCGCTCGTTAGCACCGAGTTCACGTGCCATTTTTTGAAAACGCATGACCAATGAGGGAATGCGTTTCAAAAACGTAATCGGGTAATAACTCACCGCGCTGTTAATCTCATCCATCACATTGAGTTTTGCTTTGCGCAAAATCGCGGTTTGCCACAGCGTTTGTACCAAACGTTCAATGTCCGCCAACAACTCTTGCTCAGTTTCCACATCTTGCAACACCCCATCGCGCGCAGACAGGCGTTGCGACAACGTGCGGGTTAAATCCAAAATGGTTTTGCGCTGCACCTGCGTGGGATGCGCGGTCAGAACGGGGACGACATGCGTGCGCGTCATCGCGCGCAAGGCATCTTGAGCCGATACCCCACGGTTTTGCAAATTCAGCAACGCGCGCGACAAACTACCGACCTGCGCCTGCGCACCATGCTGACGGTAATAGCGACGACGGCGATTTTGATGCACATCCTCGGCAATATTGGCCAACAAAGAAAATAAACTAAACGCCCGAATCACGCGCAAGGCCTGAGCATCGCCCAAACTCTCGCACAAATCGGTGAGCATTTTACGCGCCTCGTGTGCAGTATTTTGCTCCTCGAGCGAACCCGCCAAACCCGATTCGCTTTTGCGAAAACGCACCGCTGCTTGGCGTATGCTCTCGGTATGGGTAAACGCCTCATCGCCTGCGTAATTGCGCACTGCATCACCGAGCATTCGCCCCAACAAACGGATGTCTTCTAATAAGGGCCGCTCTTTCTCATCGGGCGCGAGTTGAAACAAGGGGGTGGTGGGCAAAAACATGGTATCTCCGAGCGATTATTTAATGAATCAAGTCTAACATAATCTTGAAAAAATGCTTGGCACGTTGTTGGTGCAGGGTGGATGGTGAAGCATCAACACAGTTTGTACCGAACAACCCATCATTCAATACGGTGCGCCACACCATCCACCCGAAGCAAAACGCCGCATATGCTGTGTTCGGGATAAACCTGTTTCATCAAATCCATATATTCGCGCACCTGCGTTTCATACACGGCTAAATTTTCAACTGACCAAGCACTTTTGTAATCCAAAATTGTGATGGATTGACCATGACGCACCCAACGATCCATGCGTTTGACCTGACCCTGCGCATCCACCAGTGCCATCTCATTGTGTGCCTCATCAAATTGAGTTTTGTCGAACCATGTTTGATGCGCAGGATGCAGCATAATTTGTGTCACCCATTGCATGACGGTGCGCGCTTGCGCCTGTGTCAACGCGCACCGTTCGACGAGCATGTCCTCAGTCACAGTTTGGGGATGATGAGTGTCGGTTGCCCATTCGAGTGCGCTGTGCAAAGCCACACCCATTTGTGCGGCTTGCTCTTCAAGCGCATCAGTGGTATTCGATGCAAACGCACTGCGCCAACGCGCCAAGCCCTGTGCGTTGTGTGCAATTTCAGACACTTTCAATACTTCCGAATTTGCCACATCAACAGCACCCTGTGCTGTACTTTGTACCGATTCAGCCGATTGCATGGGATGGGTCTTCCAATACGCTTGCCACAGCGCAGACCATTGCACAATGTCATTGGGCAAACAGCATTCTAAATTCAAAGACTCCTCGTGCAATGCCTCAAACAAGCCATCCATTTTTTTGCTCGGTTGGGTTGATGCCACATTGCCTTCATCATCGCGCTGGATGTCCATTTCCTGCGCCGCGCTCACAAGCAGCATTTGTTTGGCACGGGTCATGGCGACATAGCATTTGTTGTAATGCTCTTTAGCGTTGAGTTCAGATTCACGCGCGATGGTTGCTGCGCGCCAACGTCCGCGCTCGCTTTGATTGCCCAACCACGACAAATGTGTGGGTACTGCGTCGCCCTCACGTTGGATGAACCATTGATTGCCTTTGATGTCGGGCTTTTTATTCGTGCGCATATCAATCAGCATGACAATCGGCGACTCCAAACCTTTCGACGCATGCACCGTGAGAATTTTCACCGCATCGTACATACCAAGCGGTTCACCTTCGGACACGCCTTCGGTCTCGCGCTCTTGCCAACGCTCTAAAGCATGCAAAAAAGTCATCAAACTTGGGTAACGCCCCGCATTGACATTCAATGCCAACTGCAAAAACCCACGCAAATTCGCTTGTACTTGCGGATTAAGCCAAGTGGGTACGACCCGCGCATAGGCATTGTAAATATCGCCTTGCGCATAAATTCGGTCAAGCACATCATGCGGCGGTGCGTGTCCCGCCATCTGTAACCATTCATTTAACAATTCATAAATTGTCCGCCACGTCGCATCCACTTGTGCCAATTGCGCCAGCGTTTGCCAATACGACAACTCAGTTGCGTGCAATTGTTCCAATCCGCGTTTATACATCAACAGTTGCGTCAATTGTGCGTCACTGATGGCAAACATCGGCGCGCGCAATACCTGAATCAACGCCCAATCATCGTCGCTGCGCGTCAACCATTTGAGCAACGCCATTAAATCCAAGGCTTCGAGCGTGTCCATCAGCCCGCCACGGCGTGTGCTCTCGTAGGGAATTTGGGCTTGGCGCAACAACCGCTCATAACTGCTCAAATGCGTGCGCCCGTAAATCAATATCATGATATCGGCATACCGCGCGGGGCGATAATGCTCCTGCTGCTCATCCCAGACAGGATAGTGCCCGACCAAGGCATGAATCGCTTGCACCAACTGCGCACTTTCATCATCATGGCGCGTCAGCTCAATGACCTGCGCAGGTTCATTCAACCAATCACGTTGGGTTTGATGTTTATGACTTTCAACAACTGCATTTTCATCATTCGTGTGTTCATCTGCTTTAACCAATCCCAAGCACGCAATATGCCCGACCATTTCAGTTTGCGCGGTGCTGTGCGCGATGAAATCATCCAATTGGCTGTCGGCGCGTTCAAACATGCGATTGACCCACGCAACCACCGCAGAGCTGTTGCGCCGCGTGAACTGGGTTTGCAGCACGGTTGCATCAAATTCGTTCACCAAATAATCCTGCGCCGTAGCGAACAGGGTCGAATCAGCATCGCGAAAACGATAAATTGATTGTTTGACATCACCGACCAAAAACACGCACGGTTTGTGCGCATCGCCCTGATACGCCGAGAGCCAGCCGTGGATGATACCCCACTGCACGGGGTTGGTGTCTTGAAACTCGTCAAACAATAAATGCCGATAACGCGCATCCAAAGCGGTCTGCATAAACGCTGCGGTTTCAGGGCTGTTGAGCAATTCAAAACACTGGCGTGAGACATCGGCAAATTCGACGGCATTGGCATCTCGCTTGTGTTGGCGATACAACTCAAGCAAAGCAAACACACATGGCAGCATGTCCTCGTGAATTTGATACGCACTTAAATCCGCGCTCTGCGCGTGTGCCTCATCCAAATGCGAATTGACTTGCGCGACTGCTTGCACATAATCGTCCTCGCTAATGCCCGCGCCCTGCATGGTGGCTTTTTGTTTTTTCTCCAACTTAAATTGTGTGCCGTTGAGAAGCCCTGTGCTCGTAGCGACATATTGATTCACAATCTCCCAAAAAACCTGAGTATCGTCAGCATCCAAAGCCTTTTGTAAATGCTCGGCACGTGTGACTTTTTTGTCATCGCCCGCACCCAAACTGCGCACAACGACTGCCAATGCACCCGATGCAATGATGGCTTGATGCGCATTATGTGCAATACCCTCCGCACCGATGCCGACATCCAAGCCCGTTTGCGCCAAAATCTCGTTTTGCAAGGCGAGCAAACCCTCCTCGACCGTACCCCCCACGCCGTCCAACCACAACTCAAATTCATTACTCAAATACAATGCTGCGTTGAGCATGTTCTCCGTGTTGTGCGCGCCCATGCGCTCAATTAAATTCAGATAGTGTGTGCGAATGCGCTCACCCTCAGGGCGATTAAACAACTCAAAAAAACCCTGCCAAGCCGACTCGCGCAACTCATCTGCATCGGTCAGCAACACCGCATCGCGCGCCACACCCGATCCCATCGGCGCGGCTTTGAGTAAACGGTAAAACCACGCATCAAAGGTGTAAATGGGCAACTCCTGCCCCGCGCCAAGAATCTCGTCATACAACATTTGCGCGCGTACTACGCTCTGCTCGGCTTGCGCGATGCTCAGACCGCGCATGGTCAACAACTCAACCACTTGCTCAGGCGTGCCGTCCGCCATCTCGCGCAACAGTTGCGCCACGCGATCGCGCATCTCTTGCGCGGCTTTTTTGGTAAAGGTAATTGCTAAAATATGCTTGGGCACAACCCCAGCGATGAGCAAGCGAATGATGCGCGAAGTCAACAACCACGTCTTGCCACTGCCCGCACAGGCGCGCACCACCACGCTGTGTGCAGGCTCCAAGGCCGCGCGGGTGAATTCTGCCAAACCGACTGGTGCATTATTTTTCAAATACGGTGTGTTCATTGCGCCACCTCCGTAGTGTTCTCATCGTTCGCCGCCAAGACATAATCTTTACGACAGACCGCACGATCATCGCAATACGCACACGCACTCAATTCGCCTAAAGCGCGCAGTGGCTCGCCCGCACACATCTGCGCGAACACTTGATTGACCTGCTCGCGTAATTTTTGCGCTTTGGCTTTGAGTTCATCCTCTGTGCCGATGCTGACCTGAGGACTCGACTTGTTGGCATCTTTCTCAACCCCCACATAAAGCGCGTCGGCGATGGCTGCGTTTTGCGACTGTTCCATCAGATTGACATAAAACGCCAATTGCACATCCTCGTCATTCGCCACTTGTTTTTTATGTTTGCTCAGCCCATTGGTCTTGTAGTCAATCAGCGAGAATACGCCCTCGACATTTTCATCCACTTGATCAATGCGCCCTTTCCATTGCAATGAATGAATCGGCTGGTGCACCGCATCCACGATGGTTTGCACAGGAGAAACCGTAGGCGAATATTCACTGTGGATGTGATGCCAACCCTGCGCCTCACGCGCTTGCCACCAGCGAATAAACGCAGTTTGATATGAGGCAAACAAAGGTTTTAACGCCCAATAACGTGGGTTTTCAATGCATTTATCGTGCAGTATTTTTTCGATGCTCTGCGCAAAAACATCCTCATCATCAATTCCGCTTTGACGCGTTTTATGAAAATATTCAACCACCTTGTGCCACGCATTGCCAATATCACTTGGGCTGACCGCATTCGTCACTGACGCGATGGGCGTGATGCCGAGCACTTGACGCGCATAAAATTGATACGGGCAAGCCGATAAACTACTCAACGCAGTCGCAGAAACCACGCTAGGCACACACTCTAAAACCACAGCCGCACTGCGTCCGCGCACTTGGGGCTGTATGTCCACAACCTGCGGTTCGATGCGAATGATTTGGTCATTGCTCGCGCGTAAATATTGTCTGAGCCACGGAGACAAACTATTCGGCGCGCCGTCTTTTTGCGTGCAGTAACTCGCGCAGACAATCGGATTGAGCGCGAGCACATCGAGCAAGGCTTCGCGCAAGACGGCTTGTTTGTCTTCAACATTCGGCAACCCCAAAGCACGGCGCACGGCGGTGTTGAGCAAACCGACATCCATCTCACTGCTCGGCAAATTGCCTGCATCCGCCCCCATCAACCACACCGCATCGAACTGACGCAGGCGCGTGTTGCCCAAAGGCATCAGCACCACGGTTTCTGCGCGATTTTCCTGCTCACGCTCGGGGCGATAGGTCAAGCCATCAACTTCACTGCTCATCAAACGCAAAGCAGTGGACAGCGGCATCTGCCAATCATCCTCAACCCGCGTCCAGCGCGTCATCAGCGCGCACCATTTTTGCCCTGCGCCATCGGCATTGAGCGCGTCCCACAAGCCAAACATCTGCGCCCAGTCAATGAACGCCTGCGCCCACTGCGCCAAACTGCGTGCAGATGTTTTTGAATTTGTCCACCGCTGGCTCAGCTGAACTGCTTGAGTAACAAACTCATGCAAAGGCGTGTGCTCAGAATATTGATGAACCGCATGTTGCCAATCTGTCCAAGTGCGCCAAACGGTGGTTCTTTGGTACTGAACCTGTTGGTCGGATACGTGCTGCAATGCTTGCACCAAAGTCGATTTATCCTCTACCGACAAATGCGCGCACACCAAAGGATGTGCCAGCCAATCGAGCAACTCGTTCGAATGCACTTCACCCTGCATCAAACGCAGACCCATTTGCCATGCGTGTGACGCACGCGAAGTGGAGAGCAGCCAGCCCGTGTCATCGCGAATGTCCACGCCAACGCGTTGTAACAACGCCCACACCCGCCGCGAGACCTGCCTGTCCAATGCAACCAAGGCAATATTTTTGTCCTCGCCGCGCCACGCCAAAACCTGCTGTACCACTGCTTGGGCTTCATCCTCGATATTCGCTGCGGCATAAACCTGAACCGCAGCGTTGGTGGTACCAACGCTCGCAGTATAGCGCGCAGGCTGTGAAGCGATTTTCTGTAATGCTTGCTGTCGCGTGGCATCGGCAGCCACCTGAATGTGTGAAACATCCAAAACCTGCACGCGCGCCTTTGTGCTCAACCGCTGCCAAAAATCCGCTTCATGCGCCGTCCACGTGCGGTTGCGCAACACCCAAATTTGTTGGAATTCTGGCGCATTTGCCATCTCACGCAAAGTCGCTAAATACTGAACAACGGGCGTATTTTTTTCAACATCCGCAGCCCAGCAATGCAACAACACCTGCAATTCCTCCTGCGCCAAGTGATGCCCCGCATCCGAGTACACCTGTTCGATTGCAGCAGTGACCGATTTTTTCACCCACAAAACATCGCGCCCCGCGAGCAAATGCACACTCAACTCGTCGCTCATGGCGATGATTTGTTGTGCCAGCCCCATCACATCATTGGGTGTATTGCCCGAAAGTATATTCAGCAGTGCAGGCACTGTGGGCAAAGACTGCATCCACTGCAAAGTGCGCTCAGTATTTCGCGCATCCCAATCATCCGCACCATGCGAGCGCGCCCAATTCATCAAGGTCAAAATCCTCGGCATGACGCATGCTCGCTTGTGCGACTGCGCCCACCGTCCCCAAGCCTGTCGATACACCAAACCCATCGAGCCATCGGGCACAATGAGCAACTGCCCCATCAATGGTGCGTCCGAGCCAGCCATCCACCCCACCACCTCATCCCAAAAGGCATGGGAAAACGTACAGGGCAAGACGTTCAAGCCATGCGCAGTATCGGGTAAATCATCGGAAAATAAATCAGAGATGGGCATGGGAGAGCATTAAAAATGGGTTCGGAATTAAACCCATTATAGCGATTTATCGAGTGCCGTAGGTTGGTGGTGAATTGGTTTTACGAATACCAAGATGGGTGTGCATGCCACGATGTTGGGGTTCGTAAAATCAGCTCACCCACCTACTCGCTGTTAATGAGGTGTCATAACTTGCTTCTTTTATTTATTCTTTTAATAAAATTATCTTAATAATTTTCTTTAATACTACAGTTAAGTATGCTGGTATAGAAATAAAAATAAACGATGAAAACCCCATTCCAAAAAAACCTTTAGTCAATAAATCCTGCTGCCAATCTTGGTGTGTGGGAGAAATGGGCATGCAAATCAAAAAAATTAATATTCCTAAGGCTACAAAATACTTAAACAAATGAGATGGATCTGATGGTAATAAGTTTTGATTAATAACTTTTACATTAGGATTTTTCTCCATCATCCATCCTAAATAGATAGTAAATGGAGCAAGCAACCAAATCCCAGCATAAAAGAGCCCTATATAATTTGAGTAACCTGGCAGAGAGTTTTTTATATTGTTGACAACAGGTATAATGCGACCTATTTTTTCAATTAAAGAGATTGCCCATTTACTATCAGCCCATTTAGCTTCAAACCAAAAAGACATAATAAAAGTATAGGTAACAGCTAAAACAATCAAAGCGATTTCATAATCACGTTGAGATGTAAATAATTTTCTCTTGAAATTCATCATGACAAACCCGTTTCTTCTTAATTATTTTTAAACTTCCTTTTGGAAAAATGTGGTTGCTCAAACATAGACCGTTTAAGCCTTCTATACATCGTGAAGGCATAAGTTAGACATTCTCAAAAAAATCCAAAACCCGCTCAGGCATCCACCCAAAATGCGCCATGTCATCACCCGCTTGCCGAGCGGTGACAAAACCCACATGTCCGCCATCCTCGGTATAGCACAGCCGCACCGATGGGCTCACTTCATCCGCACGTGCGAGGCTGTGTTTGGGCACGATGGGGTCGTTCGCGGTGTTGAGGATTAGGGTCGGCACGGCGATGCCGTGCAGGTATTGTTTGCTCGATGATTTTTGCCAGTAATCCTCGGCGTTTTTGAATCCATGCAGCGGCGCGGTGAAGTATTCATCGACGTGGAAGAAATTGCGCGCCGAGTGGATGTGCGCCACCGTGATGGGTAAATCAGGAAACTGGGCGATTTTCGCCAAGGCTTTTTGTTTGAGTGTATGTAAAAACGAGCACATGTACACACGCTGATTGAACCCTGATTCCAACGCCACCGCGCCTGCTTTGAGGTCATGCGGTGCGCAGATGGACGCGGCACTGGCGACCAACCGCTCAGCATCCGCACCCGACTCACCCAACCATTTAAGCAGGGCATTGCCACCGAGCGACACGCCTGCGATGTGACGCACACTGTCGGGGAAACGCTGCGCGATGCGTTTGACTACCCAGTCAATTTCGTTTGAAAATCCCGAGTGGTACATGACACGCCCACGGTTCATTTGCCCACTGCACGAACGCCAATGCACCACCACGCCCGTCCAACCACGCAATTGTGCAAGGCGCATCAGTGCTTTTGAGTAGGAACTTTGACTGGAGCCTTCTAAGCCATGAAATAGGATGAATATTTTTTGCTGTCGCAAATGCGCTGACTCAAGATTGACCCAATCCAAATCAATAAAGTCACGAATATTGTCCACCGCAGGCGTATCCCAACGCTCTCGGGTGTAGTTCGGCGCAGTGAATGGCATGAGCACAGGCAGTATGGTTTGCAGGTGGGTATGACGCGCCCACCATGCGGGTTTGAATGACGAACTCATATGGTACAAACGGTCATCAATCGATGCTCCAATTCAGCCGCAAAACTCGGCGATGCCAGTTGCGGGCTGTGTACGACAAACACGTCTTCTAATCGCTCACCCAATGTGGTGATGCGCGCATTGTGCAGTTTCACGCCCATTTCATGAAAATGATACGCTACGCTGTACAACACCCCTGGCCGATCGGTTGCGGTCAGTTTGAGCACATAATCATCGTTGCCTGTCGGCATCAGGCTCATGGAGGGTTTAATCGGAAAGTTGCGCGAGCGCGCGGACAGTCGTCCCAAACTCGGTTTGCGCAGGTGGGTATGGTTTTGCACCGAGTCCCGCACGACATGAGCGAATTGATTGAGAAACTGCTGGTCAACCTGCACCGAGTCAGGGACGATGATTTGAAAGGTGTCCAAGGCTCTGTTTTGCGCGCTGGTGTAGATGTGTGCTGAAAAAATCGAGTAGCCGCGTTGCATAATCGCCGCACAAATTCGCGCGAATAAATCGGGCTGGTCGTGGGTATAAACCATGAGTTGCACGCAATTGTCGTCATCGTTGAGCACATAATGTTGCCCCGCCACCAAGATTTCTTCGTGCTCATCGGCTTGGATGATGTGGTAGGCATGCCACGCAATCGTCATAGTATCGTGGCGCAAGAAATACTCAGGCGTAAGGTCGCGCCAAAGTTGCTCGGCACGTTCTAAAATTTCTGGGCGTTCGATTTGTTGTGCGAGCAATTCACGCACGCGCTCTTGACGCTCTTTAATCACCGTCGCACGCGGTTGCTGGCTATTGCCCTCTAACACATGCATGGCAGCGCGATACAGCCCTGCGAGCAATTTGTCTTTCCATGCGTTCCACACTTTTGGACTGGTACCGCGAATGTCGGCGACGGTCAATAAATACAAGGCTTGCAAACGTTCTGGAGTTTTGACTTTATCAACAAAACGTAAAATCACATCGGGATCTGAGAGGTCTTCTTTTTGTGCAAATTGGCTCATCTCCAAATGCTCGCCAACCAAAAACACCACGAGGTCGGTTTGCGCTTTGCTCAATCCGTGTTGGCGCGCGAAACGCACCACTTCAACCATGCCGAGTTTGGAGTGGTCGCCACCGCGACCTTTGGCAATATCATGGTACAAGCCCGCAATGTACATCAACCACGGTTGACCAAACTCCGCCATGACCTGATTGGGCAATTCATGCTGCGGGATGTATTCATCCATCGTAAATCGACGCAAATTGCGCACGACCATGAGGATGTGCTGATCAACCGTGTAAATGTGAAATAAATCGTGCTGCATCTGCCCAACAATTTTGCGAAACACGGGCAAGTAGCGTGAGAGTATGCCCATTTGGTGCATCAATCGGGTCGTGTGCGTGATGCCACTTTCCATTTTTAGAATGCGGATAAACCGCGCACGATTGGCTTTGTCCCGACGAAATGCAGGGTTGATTAAATCACGATATTTGAGCACCGCATCCCACAACCGCGCGGTGCAGCCCGTCAATCCAGGGCGCGTGCCAAACACATAAAACATATCGAGTAGTAGATGCGGCTTGCGCGCAAATTCGTCCACATCAACGATGTCCAACTCGTGATTGACCTCGATGAATTCAGGAAAATCCTCAATCGCGTGTTCAATGTGTGGTGCGTTCTCAGGCGCGATATAGTCCTCGAATTTTTGCAAAAACAATTTCATGCGAATCGAATTCACACTCGCCGCGACATAGTATTTTTGCATCAGAAATTCACTCGCGCGCTTGCCCTCGGCATCAACAAAGCCAAATGCCTGCGCCAAACCACCTTGCAAGTCAAACAACAAACGGTTCTCCGAGCGGCGGGTCATGATGTGCAGGTGTGCACGAATCGCCAACAGTAGGGTTTCGCACTTTTGAATCAGTTTGGTCTGACGCTCGTTGAGCCAACCCAAGGTGTGCAAATCCGCCCAGTTTTGCGCAATACCTGAGGATTTACTCAGCCACATCATCAAATGCAAATCGCGCAAACCCCCAGGGGATTCTTTGCAATTGGGCTCCAAACTGAATGGGGTTTCTTCAAAACGTGAATAGCGGGCATTTTTTTCGGCAATTTTATTGCGCCAAAAAGTACGCGCCTGAAAACCTTTATAAAAGCGTGCATAAAAGTCATCAAATACTTTTTTTTCACCAATCAGCCAACGCCCCTCAATAATCGCGGTTTCAGTTGCCAAATCTTCATGGCAAAACTGCAAACATTCGCTAATCGTGCGCACACTGTGCGATGGCGCAAGTCCTGAGTCCCACAAGGTGCCGAGCCACTGCTCAATCGCCGCATTGATGCGCTCACGCCCTTGCTCAGAGAGTTTTTTGTCATCAATCAAAACCAACACATCGACATCAGAGTTGGGCAACAACTCGCCACGCCCATAACCGCCAACCGCTGCCAAAGAGATGTGGGGCAATAATTCAGGAGGCAAAACCTGCATCACCGAACTGCGCCAACGCGCCTGCACCACCGCATCGGTCAGCGCGGTGAGTTTGCGTATCAGCCGATGCACCGCGCGCGTTGGAGCGGAGGATGCAAGGTACTCATCCAAATAACTTTGCCGTGTGGCTTGATAGTATTCCGCTGAATAAGCCTGTGTGGACGGGGGGTTGCGCATAGAGAATCCCTATTGTTTTTTACGGAAAATTTCCTGCCAAATCACCAAAACGACCCCGATAAAAATCGCCGAATCCGCCATATTAAACGCAGGCCAATGCACGCCCTGCCAGTGAAAATCCAGAAAATCGACCACCATACCAATGCGCAAACGATCAATCATATTGCCCAATGCGCCACCTGCAATCATGGCAAAGCCAATGTTTTGCAATATTTTTTCACGATTGGCACGAATTTGCATGACGAGAAAAATCGATGCACCGATTGCCAATATGGTAAACAACCATTTTTGCCAACCATTGTGATTGGCTAAAAAACTAAACGCCGCACCAGGGTTATACGTTAAACCCAAATTAAAAAACGAAGTGATGGGCTCAAACTCATGAAAGGCATAGCGCGCCTCAATCGAAAATTTGGTCATCTGATCAACTAAGATGACCAATGCAATGATTGCCACATAAAACCACATCGTGCGTGGTGTGGACACGTGGGTGGAAGGTTGAGAATTATTTGACACAAGAAAACCTTTTAAATAAATCCATTGCGAAACACAGATGGCATAAAAATCATGTGTTTATGAACGCGAGGTTAAATCAATAAAACCTCATCATGAACAGTTTGACCACAAAGCAATCCATGCTCAATCATTCGTTTAACGCGGTGTGGATTGCTTCACCGATAAGGTGTCGCTCGCAATGACAACGAACGACAGCAAACATCAGGCAAACTGGCGCGCTTCGCCCTGTCCAAATACATTACTGACACAGCGCGCGCACAAAGTCGGGTGCTCAGCATTCGCGCCGACATCGACAGTGACGTGCCAGCAACGCTCACATTTGCTGCCCTGCGCCAATTCAACCGAAACCTGCGCCTCGCCTTCAACCGCTGACGCGCCCGATGTAATCAAAATAAATTTCAAATCATTGCCCAAACGTTGCAGCAGCTGCGCATCTGCGGCAGGCGCGCTGATGCGCACCGTCGCTTGCAAAGCCGAACCGATTTGCTCGGCAGCACGCGCATCTTCCAAAGCTTTATTGACATCGTCACGCAACGCACGAATGTGCGTCCAATCACTCAACAACTGCACGCTGTTCGCTGGCACAGGAATGTCGTGATACAACTCGGTGAAAATGGTTTGCGTGTCGTCCCCCGTCATCACCGCCCATGCTTCCTCGGCGGTGAAACTCAAAATCGGTGCCATCACGCGCACCAGTGATTGGGTGATGTGCCACAGTGCGGTTTGCGCCGAGCGGCGGGCTTTGGAGTCAGGCGCGTTGGTGTACAAGCGGTCTTTAAGAATGTCCAAATAAAAGCCACCCAAATCCTCTGAGCAGAAGTTTTGGATTTTCGCCACCATCGGATGGAACTCGTATTTATCGGCATGAGCAAGCAAATCAGCCTGCCATTCACGGGTTTTCACTAAGGCGTATTGGTCGATTTCAAGCAAGTCGTTGACATCCAATAACTGCGTTTTGGCATCGAAGTCCGAAATATTCGCGAGCAAAAAACGCAAGGTGTTGCGAATGCGGCGATAACCCTCAGACACCCGTTTGAGAATTTCATCTGAAATCGACAACTCACCCGAATAATCGGTTGAGGCACACCACAGACGGATGATTTCCGCGCCCATTTTATTCGCCACAGTTTGCGGTGCGACAATATTGCCGACCGATTTACTCATTTTGCGCCCTTGCCCATCAACCACGAAACCGTGGGTGAGCAAGGCGTTGTACGGTGCGCGCCCATCAAGCATTGCGCCTGTCAGCAAAGACGAGTGGAACCAACCACGGTGCTGGTCTGAACCCTCCAAATACAAATCCGCTGGATACGCCAACTGCTCGGCATGCGAACCACGCAACACATGAAAATGCGTCGTACCTGAGTCGAACCACACATCCAGCGTGTCTTTGTTTTTGACATAATCATTCGCGTCCGCGCCGAGGAATTCGTTGATGTCCAAGGTTTGCCAAGACTCAATCCCGCCCACTTCAACCAATTGCGCCACGCGCTCGAGCAACTCAGGGGTATTTGGATGCAACTGTCCCGTGGCTTTGTGCAAGAAAAACGGCATCGGCACGCCCCATTGGCGTTGGCGCGACAGCGTCCAATCGGGACGATTGGCAATCATCGCGTGCAAGCGCGCCTTACCCCACGCAGGGAAAAACTGTGTCGCTTCCACGCCCTTGAGCGCGGTCTGGCGCAAGGATTCGCCATTGACAGGTTTGTCCATACTGGCAAACCACTGTGTGGTCGCGCGGAAAATCAAGGGCGTTTTGTGCCGCCAGCAGTGCATATAGCTGTGCGGTGCGTTGACGACTTTGAACAATGCACCCACTTCGTTGAGTTTTTCAACGATGACTGGATTGGCCTTCCAAATGTGCATCCCACCAAAAAATGGCAAATCAGACGCATACACGCCGTTGCCCATCACGGGGGTCAAAATATCGTCGTTCGCCACGCCGTGCGTGGTGCAGGAAATAAAGTCATCGACACCATAAGCAGGTGCGGAATGCACAATCCCCGTGCCCGCATCGGTGGTCACGTACTCGCCCAGATAAACGGGTGACAAACGTTGATAACCCTTGTCCGCATCATAGAGTGGATGTTTAAAAGCGATGCCATCAAGTTTATCACCCGTGGTGGTTGCGACGACTTCGCCTGTCAATTCGTAGCGTGTGAGACAACTGGTCACCAAATCCTGCGCCAAAATCAGTTGACCTTTATCGGTGTTGACCAAAGCATAGACCACTTCGGGATGCACGTTCAAAGCCTGATTGGCAGGAATCGTCCACGGCGTGGTGGTCCAAATAATTACATAGCCTTTTTGCGCCACGGTCACGCCAAATGCTTTAGACAATTTATCGTGCTCGGCAAAGCCAAAACCCACATCAATCGCTGGGTCGGTTTTGTCTTGATATTCAACCTCAGCCTCTGCCAATGCCGACTCGCAGTCGAAACACCAGTTCACGGGTTTCAAGCCGCGGTACACATAGCCTTTTTCGAGGATTTCACCGAGCGCGCGAATTTCATTGGCTTCGTTGGCAAAGTTCATGGTTTTATACGGATTGCCCCATTCGCCCAAAACGCCCAAGCGCATGAAATCAATTTTTTGTCTTTCGATTTGCTCGCCTGCATAGGCACGGGATTTTTCCTGCACTTCGCGCGTGGGCAAACCACGCCCGTGAATTGACTCAATTTTGTTCTCAATCGGCATGCCGTGACAATCCCAGCCAGGAACGTACGGCGCGTCAAAACCCGCCATGGTTTTGGACTTGACAATGATGTCTTTGAGAATTTTATTGACTGCATGACCAATGTGAATATCGCCATTGGCATACGGCGGGCCATCGTGCAGAATGAATTTCGGACGACCTTTGACGGCAGCACGAATTTTTTCATAACGTTTTTGTGCTTGCCAAGCGGCAACCCACTGCGGTTCACGTTTTGCCAAATCACCCCGCATCGGAAATGGGGTGTCTAATAAATTAACGGGATAGGTGTTTTTTTCACTCATAACGGGCTTTGCAATCAAGGGATTCAGAATGCGGTATTTTAACTGAAAACCGAGGGTAAATCATGATGAAATGCCCATTGCATGGGTTTTGATTGGGCTTTTGGTGCATCTGCTTTCAGTTGACTACCCATCATTTCGTAAACTGCATGAACGCCACATGCTCGCTAACACCCAAACAATTCATAGTACACTGCCACCTCAATCACACATTCATTCACACCATGCACGATTTTTTGATTTTCAGTTTGTTATTTCTCTCTGGCATCATGGCGGGGATTTGCAATGCCACGGCGGGCGGCGGGACATTTTTCACCTTTCCTGTGTTTATAGCCGCAGGTTTGCCGCCTGTGGTGGCAAACGCTTCCAATGCCATCGCTGTTTGGCCTGGGCACGCTTTGGCGGTGGTGGCGTATCGCCGTGAATTGCGCGCGCACCCACAGGGTTTGCGCTTGTCTTTGTTCTTGGGGCTGCTCGGCGGCATCATTGGGGCGGTACTGTTGGTGTGGATTCAAAACGCGGTGTTTCTCAAACTCATTCCTGTGTTGATTTTATTTGCCACGCTGTTGTTTGCGTTCAGCGATGCGATTCGTGGTTGGCTTGCCAACCATGCCGAGGATCATCAAGCCTTACCGCGGCGCGGCGTTGCGCATGTATTTGAATTCGTGATTGCGATTTACGGCGGATTTTTTATTGCGGGTTTGGGCATTATGCTGATGGCGGGCTTGCAAATGCTCGGCGTGCGCGATATTCAGATAAACAACGCGCTGAAAAATCTATTGGCCGCAGTGATTAGCAGTGTCGCCGCGCTGGTGTTTGTTTTCTCTGGTTTGGTGCATTGGCAATACACATTGATTGCTTTTACAGGTGCGGTAATGGGCGGTTACTGGGGCGGGCGAATCGCACGCTGGTTGCCCGCGCTGTGGTTGCGCCACATTGTGATTGCTTTGGGATTGGGCTTGTCGGTGTTTTACGCGCTTAAATACTACGGATATTACGCCTGAGCGAAAAATGCTCGGCATTGCGCAATATCTTTGTCTATGGCTTTGAGCAATTCCTCAAAATCATCGAATTTGGCTTCGTCACGAATTTTTTGATGCAGGGTCACGCAAGCGATTTGTCCATAGATTTCTTGATTAAAATCAAACAAATGCACCTCGCACCAGCACTGTCCATTGGTTTTTACGCTCGGACGAATACCAATGCTTGCCGCACCTTGAATGATTTGCTCGGGCGCGGATTGCAATTGCACACTGACCGCGTAAATTCCCTGTAGTGCCAAACGCTCAGGCATTTTGATATTGATGGTCGGCACGCCAATCGTGCGCCCAAGTTTTTCACCGTGGATGATGTGTCCTGAGAGGGTCAGTGAATGTCCGAGCAACTGGGTTGCTTCATTAATCTCACCGCGCTCCAAATGCTGGCGAATAAGCGATGAGGAAATCCGCGCTCCGTTTTGTTCAACTGAGTGCAGATTTTCCAAGGCGTAGCCGTATTGATTTTGCAAAGATTGTAACAACGCAAAATCGCCTTTGCGCTGTGCGCCAAAACGAAAATCATCACCCACCATGAGCAATTTTGCATTCAAAGTCTCGTGCAAAATAATGCGTACAAAATCCTCGGCAGGCATACTCGCCAAATGCACATCGAACGGCAAAACCACCACTTGCGCAACGCCCAAAGTTTTCATCGCCACGACCTTATCGCGCAGCGGCATGATTTGCGTGGGTGCGGATACGCCACGCTTGTGCGCAAAATAGGCTTTGGGATTGGGTGCAAAAGTGATGACAGTCGACGTGAGTCCGCGCTCGTTCGCCATCGCCACCAAACGTTTCAAAACCGCCGCATGCCCCGCGTGCACGCCATCGAAGTTGCCGATGGTGACAGCACTGGGTGCAGATGATTTAGATGGACGATGGTGGATGTTCATTGTGTGATGTGCAATTATGCACCGCCGTCATTGCGCGCAACGTTTTATGCAGAAACTGCACTTCGGTTGTTTTGTAGAAACGATAAACCTGTTTTCAGCGAGGCAATCCATACAGCATCTATCGATTTGATTCAGATGGATTGCTTCGCGGTGGATCTGCTCGCAATGACGGCGGTTTTGTTTAATTTTCGAGTTTAGTCCTCTTTAGTCTTCTTTACGCAAATGCGGAAACAGCAACACATCGCGGATATTCGGATTGTCGGTGAGCAACATCATCAGGCGATCCAAACCAATCCCGCAACCACCTGTCGGCGGCATACCGTACTCTAAAGCGCGGATGTAATCAGCATCGTAGAACATCGCTTCATCGTCACCCGCGTCTTTGGCAGCCACTTGAGCCAAGAAACGCTCAGATTGATCTTCAGGATCGTTTAACTCGGAGAAGCCATTGGCGACTTCGCGCCCTGTCATGAACAACTCGAACCGTTCGGTAATGCCTTGATGCGTGTCAGACACGCGCGCCAGTGGCGAGACTTCAATCGGATAGTCAATGATGAAGGTTGGGTTCCACAATAAATGCTCGGCCACTTCTTCAAACAACGCCAATTGCAACGCGCCCACACCCGCGTTTTTCACCTGCGGGTCGTTCAAATCCACACCATGTTTTTTCAACTCTGCACGTAAATAATCGGCATCATCCAAAGTCGCGCCGACGTACTGCGGTGCGTATTTTTCAATTGCCCCGACAATGGTCAGACGATCAAACGCAGGGGCTAAATCCAATACTTTGCCTTGGTAATTCAAAGTCGCACTGCCTGTCGCGCGGATGGCAACGTTGCGCAACAATTCCTCAGTATAGTTCATCAACCATTGATAATCGGTGTACGCCGCGTAGAACTCCATCATGGTGAATTCAGGGTTATGGCGCGGTGACACACCCTCGTTGCGGAAACTGCGGTTGATTTCAAACACGCGCTCAAAACCACCGACAATCAAGCGTTTAAGGTACAACTCAGGCGCGATGCGCAAAAACATTTGCATGTCGAGTGCATTGTGGTGGGTGATAAAGGGTTTGGCCGATGCTCCACCGGGAATCGGATGGAGCATCGGGGTTTCCACTTCCATGAAGTTGTTGTCCACCATAAATTCACGCACCGCGTTCATCGCCTTAGTGCGTTTGATAAAAGTCGCGCGCGTTTCAGGGGTGACGATGAGGTCAACATAGCGTTGACGATAGCGCATTTCTTGATCCGCCAAACCATGGAATTTATCGGGCAAGGGACGCAGTGATTTACTCAGCAAACGCAAGTTCGCACAACGCACCGAGAGTTCGCCATGCTGGGTTTTGAATAACTGCCCCGTGGTTGCCACGATGTCGCCCATGTCCCAGTGCTTGAATTGCTCGTGTACCGCCTCAGTCACGCCTTTGTCATTGATGTAAAACTGAATTTGCCCTGTGGCATCTTGGACAGTGGCGAAACTCGCTTTGCCCATCACCCGTTTGAGCATCATGCGCCCTGCGATGGAGACGTGCACATTGGCTTGCTCCAAATCCTCACGCGTCCACGCGCCGTACTGCTCGTGCAATTGCGCTGCGCGCTGTTCAGGCACAAAGTCATTCGGAAACGCAATGCCTTGCGCGCGCAAGTGGGCGAGTTTTTGGCGACGTTCTGCCATGATGGCATTTTCGTCAATCTGAATGTCTGGGTTTTGGTTGTGTTCGATCATGGTGGTTTCAAATAAAAGATAAACCGTAGGGCGCAATAAGCGGGGTTCGCGCATTGCGCCGAATGTTAATGAATGTTAATAAAAGAATGGCGACATACGGCGCAATGCGTAAAAAACGCTTATTGCGCCCTACAAACTAAACACGCGAGTTAAACGCCCTGCTTCAAACTCGCCTCAATAAACGCATCCAAATCGCCATCGAGTACCTTTTGCGTGGCAGAGATTTCGACATTGGTGCGCAAGTCTTTAATCCGCGAGTTGTCCAATACATACGAGCGAATTTGATGCCCCCAGCCCACGTCGGACTTGGTCGCCTCCAATTTGTCTTGCTCGGATTGACGCTTGCGCAACTCCAACTCATACAGGCGTGATTTTAACATCGACATCGCTTCGGCACGGTTTTTGTGCTGTGAGCGGTCATTTTGGCACTGCACCACGGTATTGGTTGGGATGTGTGTGATGCGCACTGCCGAGTCGGTTTTATTGATGTGCTGACCACCCGCACCCGAAGCACGATAAGTATCCACACGCAAATCCGCGGGGTTGATGTCAATTTCAATCGAATCGTCGACTTCGGGGTACACAAAAATCGAGGCGAACGAGGTATGGCGACCACCCGACGAATCAAACGGCGATTTGCGCACCAAGCGATGCACGCCTGTTTCGGTGCGCAGTAAACCATAGGCATACTCGCCATCGACCTTAATACTTGCCGATTTAATCCCCGCCACATCACCGGGGGATTCTTCGAGAATCTCGACTTTGAAATCTTTGCGCTCGCAATAACGCACATATTGACGCAACAACATGCTCGCCCAATCACATGCCTCAGTGCCGCCCGCGCCCGCCTGAATATCGATAAAGCATGGTTGTGGGTCAAGCGGATTGTTGAACATCCGTCGGAACTCCATTTGCGAGACTTCTTGTTCCAATGCGCCCACGTCCGCTTCCAATGCGGTCATGGTGTCGACATCATCCTCCATCTGCGCCATCTCGAATAATTCTGCGGTATCCGCTTGGTGTGCTTTGAGATGGTCTAATTTAAGGGTGGTGCTTTCTAACAGTTTTTTTTCACGCCCCAAATCTTGCGCGCGTTTGGGGTCATTCCAAACATTGGGGTCTTCTAACTCAGCGTTGACAACAACGAGGCGGTCGGCTTTGACAGCGTAGTCAAAGATACCCCCATAGCGCTTCAATCCGCGCTTGCAGGTCAGTCAACTGGTTCGATAAGGCATTGATGCGTTCGATTTCCATGATTTTTCTAAATAAAATAGATGCCCACACGAATACGAATGTGCGAGGCGATTAACGTAATCGGGCATTATAAAGCATCTACCGTATTTTTCCAATCTTCGTGCTAAAATTCGCCTTCAAAATCAAGGATCAGGTCAAACCCATGCAATCACTGTGGATGCTCGGCGCATCATTTTTTTTCTCGCTCATGGGGGTGTGCATCAAACTCGCCTCAGAGCACCACAACCTCGGTGAAATCATTCTGTTTCGTGGCGTGCCCAGCGTGCTGCTGCTTGCTGGCTTTGCCGTGTACAAAGGCTATCCGCTGTTTGGGCAAAACCTACGCACCCACGCGATTCGCAATGCCAGCGGCGTGACCTCGATGTGGATGGGCTTTTATGGCATGACCCATTTGCCTTTGGGCATGTCCACAACATTAAACTACACCTCACCTTTATTCATTGCGATTGCCCTGCTGTACACAGGTTACTACGCAGGGATTTTACGCGAGCAATGGCTGCGCTTTGGTGCGATTGTGCTTGGTTTTATCGGAGTGTTGCTGATTTTTAACCCATTTGGCGAAACCGATTGGAGCCGCTTTGCCATGCTCGTCGGCTTGTGCGGTGGGGCATTCGGCGCGATGGCATACATGACCGTGCGCAATTTAGGACAACTGGGCGAACCCGAATGGCGCACGGTGATGTTATTCTCAGTGTCGGTGATATTGTCGGGTGTGGTCGGCGTGGCAGTGCTCGGTTTTTCGCCGCATTATTCACTGTACTCTATCCTCGTACTCGCAGGCGTGGGGATTTTTGGCATGATTGCGCAGTTGTGCATGACGCGTGCGTTTGGTCACGGTCACGCCACTTTGAGTGCGACCCTACAGTACACCACGATTATTTTTGCGACGATTTGGGGCGAAGTGATTTGGCGCGAACGCATTGATTTGATGGGCTTCTTGGGCATGGTTTTGGTGATTGTTGCGGGGCTGTCAGCGACGGTGTATAGTTTGAAACACAAACAATAAAAGACCAAAGGATGCACGCTATGACCACCCCCTATTTCAATAATTTAATTGGCGCAAAAGCACTGCATTTGCTCCCCGCCAACGACGTGCTCATCATTGATGCGCGCCACAGCCTAACGGATTTTGATTTTGGGAAAAATGCGTATTTAGAAGCACACATCCCCAATGCGCATTTTCTCAATATGGAAACCGATTTATCGGGTGAAAAAACGGGGAGCAATGGTCGCCATCCTGTGCCTGATTTGGAGGTATTGGCAAACACATTGCGCGCTTTGGGTTTGCGCGATGACATGCAAGTCATCGCCTATGATGATGCATCAGGCACAATGGCTGCGCGCGTGTGGTGGCTTTTACGTGAGTTGGGCTTTGAGCATGTTGCGGTCTTAGACGGTGGCATCGGCGCGTGGACTCAAGCAGGCTTTGCGTTGAGCGCGGAACCATCAAGCACTAAAGTCACCACCGCAGTCGGCACATTCACCCGCAAACCTTCGCTCAATCGCACAGTCACTGCGGATGAAATTGTGGCGCAGTTGCCGATTGCCGCATTTACTTTGGTCGATGCACGCGCACCCGAACGCTACCGTGGCGAAATCGAACCGCTCGACCCTGTTGCAGGGCACATCCCCACCGCGCTCAATCAATTTATGATGAACAATATCGATGAACATGGATATTTCAAACCCGCTGACATTTTGCGTGCGCAGTGGTTAGAATTGCTCGAGGACACGCCGATGGACACCGTGGTTCATTACTGTGGTTCGGGTGTGACTGCGTGTCACAACCTACTGTCCATGCACGTCGCGGGTCTGGATGTATCGACCACAGGCGCGGGCATCTACACAGGTTCGTGGTCAGAATGGTGCGCAGATGCATGTCGGCCAATGACAAAAAAATCATAAAAAAATCCGCAGTGCGTGCACTGCGGATTTTTATAAAGTGGCCGTTTTTCAATATTTACTGATAATTTACTGATAAACCACTTGCGCCGAGCCCTCGCTCATTAAAGTACGAGTTTTCGGATTGCCACTGATAACCACTGAGCCCGAACCCGCAATTTTTCCGCTGACCTCTTGCTTGACTTGCACCACAATATTGCCTGAACCTGTGATGTTCAGCATCGCTTTTTGCGCCACCAACTGCGCACCCACAAACGAGCCGCTGCCCGAAATGGCAATATTCAACTGTTGCGTTTGTCCATCGGCATCCACCGCGCCTGAACCCGAAATATTGGCATTCAATTGACTGCCTTTAAATTGACGCACAATCACTTTGGCTGAACCCGTGATGTCCAACTCCTCTGGTGCAACCCCACCCCACGTGATTTGAATCGGGGTTTTTTGTTGAATGGTGTTGGCAATCGGCGCGAGTTTGAGCACACCTTGCTCAACGCTGACTTTGACTTGATTTTGAATATTGTCATCCGCCGTCACCACGATTTTATCACCCACCGATGGGTCATAAATAAAGGTCGCCGACACATCCGCAACCACGCGCTTGACAGGCTGACTCAAGGTCAAGGTTTGCGTCGCAGCAACGCCTGAACCGATTAGGCTGGTGCTCGAACTCGGCGTAATCGGTGCAACACCCGTCGGTGCGCCACCCACCGCCATCGTGCTGGTCACAGTTGTGGATTCTTGCACCTGTGTTTTTTTGTCACAAGCGGTTAAGGTCAAACCAAACAGTACACTGATGGCAAAAAGGGGGAATGAATTAAATTTTTTCATGGGGTCTCGATGTTGGAATGTGCAAGATGCACGGGACGCACTGTAGCATAGATGCAAGTGCGACATAGGTGATGGGCGGTTTATGGATTATTCACACACCGCCAAAGTGTCCCGCAAAACCCCATCATCCACTTTTTGAATCACCGCTTTACCCAAACCATTCAACAACACAAAACGTATTGAACCCGCGCTGTTTTTCTTGTCCAATTGCATGTGCTCAAGCATGGCTTTCACGCCCAAACGCGGGGCTTCGGTGGGCAATCCCGCCGCGTGGATGAGTGCACGAATGCGGTTCACCTCTTGCTCAGTCAGTTGTCCAAGACGATGCGACAAATCCGCCGCCAAAACCATGCCCGCACCCACCGCTTCGCCGTGCAGCCAATTGCCATAGCCCATGCCCGCTTCAATGGCGTGACCAAAGGTGTGTCCGAAGTTGAGTATCGCGCGCAAGCCCGATTCGCGTTCGTCCTGCGCCACGACTTCGGCTTTGATTTCGCACGAGCGCACGATGGTGTGGGTGAGCGCAGCCACATCACGCGCACGGATGGCATCGATATTTTTTTCTAAAAATTCAAAATATTCGGTGTCGTAAATCGCACCATGTTTGATGATTTCTGCCAAGCCTGCTGAAAGTTCGCGGTCGGGCAAGGTGTTCAGAGTGTTGATGTCGGCAAGCACCAGTTGCGGTTGGTAAAACGCGCCGACCATGTTTTTACCCAAGGGGTGGTTGATGCCCGTTTTACCGCCAACCGATGAATCAACCTGCGAGAGCAAGGTGGTTGGACACTGAATGAAGGGCACGCCGCGCATATACGCCGCCGCCGCAAAACCAGCCATGTCGCCAATCACGCCGCCACCGAGCGCAATCAGCGTGGTTTTGCGGTCGCACTGTTTGGACAACAATGTATCGAAGATGGTTTGCCAATTCGCCAAGTCTTTGTATTGCTCACCATCGGGCAAAACGTGAATATGAACCGTTTTACCCAACTCACGCACGGTCTGCGCCAATTGCTCGGCGTACAACGGCGCGACGGTGGTGTTGGAAACAATCACCACGGTGTCACCCGCAATCGCGTGGTTGAGCGCGGCGGCGTTGTGCAATGCGTTCGGCGCGATGATGATGGGGTAGGCGCGTTCGCCCAATTCTACGGTCAGTGTGGTCATGGTATTTCGTATGTTTAAAAGTTATTGCGCGTGCAAGTTTTGTCCGATGCGTGCGATGAGTTGCTCAATGATCTGTGCCACCACATGGGTGACATGCCCCGCACCCGTGGTGATGACAATGTCCGCTAAGTCCTGATAAATCGGGTGACGCACTGCATACAATTGCGTGAGCACAGACAAGGGATCAGCAGTTTGCAACAGCGGGCGATTTTTATCATAGCGCGTGCGGTTAATTAAGCGTTCGGGCGAGGTGGATAAATACACCACCCAGCCTGTGTTTTTCAGTGCTTCACGATTGGCTTCACGCAATATCGCGCCGCCACCCGTGCCCAATACCACGGATTTTTTCGCGCACAACTCGGCAATCATGCGTTGCTCACGCTCGCGAAAGCCTGCTTCGCCCTCAATTTCAAAAATCGTCGGAATGCTCGCGCCCGTGCGCTTGACAATTTCATCGTCCGAATCATAAAACTCGCGCCCCATCGTTTGGGCGAGAAGTCGCCCCGCAGTCGATTTGCCCGCGCCCATCAACCCAATCAGGTAAATATTGGGGGCTTGTTTGAGCAAGGCTTTTTGCGCAGGCGTGATGGCTAAGGCGTTTTTATTTTGTCTCGAGGTCATTGATTGTGGTCTTCGTTTATTCGATTACTCATTGATGCTGAGTTTCTGAGTATTCGCGGGCAAAATATTACCACGCGAGTCTAAAATATGCGGCGTTAAAAATATCAATAATTCGGTTTTGCTGGTGGCGCGGGTGGTGGTTTTAAATAAATTGCCCAACAGTGGTATGTCGCCCAAAAACGGTACTTTATCAACGGCTTTGCGGCTGTCCTCTTGATAAATGCCACCGATGACCAAAGTGCCACCGTTGTCAATATTCACCTGAGTTTGCACGTGTTTGGTGTTGATGGTAAAGCCATCCGCAGTGTAAGTACCCACGCTGTCTTTGGTCACATCGACATCCAGCAGAACTTCGCTATTCGGCGCAATTTTCGGTGTGACTTCGAGTTTGAGGTTGGCTTTGCGAAATGAGGTATTGGTCGCACCCAATGTGCTGGTTTCTTTGTACGGAATTTCTGTGCCTTGCTCAATCACAGCTTTGATGTTGTTGCCTGTCACCACACGCGGATTGGAAATCATTTTGCCTTTGCCATCGGTCTCCAAAGCAGTGAGTTCCAAATTGATGAAACGGGTCAAACCCGCATTAAACAAAGTCATAGCAAATGCAGCAGGATCGGCTCCAGAAGCAGAGACAGCCGCAGGAAAATTAATCATCGTATTGGCAACCGAGGGCACTTGCCCAATACCTGTGGCGGAGTTTTGCCCGCTCAAACTTTGCAAACTGTCGGTGTTGCCGCCGAACATCACGCCGCTGTCGGTGCGCGTGGGCACTTGAATGAATTTGCCCGCATTGGCAGGATCTGGCACATAGGTTGTGCCCATGCGACTTCTGTCATTAAAACCCAATTTCACACCCAAACTGCGCGAAAACGAGTCTTCCGCCTCGACAATGCGCGCTTCTATCAATACTTGTTGCTCAAATCTTGGGCGCGCACCTGAGTCCCTTTGATAGCCGTTGCCGTTACTCGAATAGCCCGTCGCACCATAAACGTCTGAGCCCATAAACACATTGCTGCCGCGCACAAACATCGTTCCGCCCGATGGCTCCAAACGCAGGTTTTTGGCGCGCACAATCACATCCAAAGCCTCTTGCCATGTGGCGTCTTTGAGGTTTAGGGTGATTGTGCCCGTCACTGAGTCGTCGGCGACGATGTTCACGCCCGCGGTCTCACCCAATACTTGTAGCAACGCACGCACAGGCACATCTTGAAAAGCAAACACCATGCGTTTGCCAGAGTCTTGCTGCGCGGGCGAGACGGTCACGTTCAAGTCGCTCACGGTCTGCGCCCAAACACTCGGCAAGCACAATGCGCCAAGCACAATGGATGCGCAAATCATATGCTGCACGCCTTTGACTGTCACTCGTTTCTTCATTCGACTGCTCCCATCCACCATGAGATGTTTTCCAGATTTTTATTTGTCATACGTCACAACCTTGCCTTTGACCTTGAGTTGCATACGCGCCTCATCAATCGAGGCAACCCGCCACTTACCTGCGCCAATCGACTCATTTTGTTTCACTCGATACACTCGCTCACCGACCTGCACCAGTCCAAACAGTTCGTCTGGGGCTTGCATCACGCCCAAAAATTTGATTTGCGACAAACTCGCCTGAGGCAATTCTAACTCGACTCGTGCCTTGGACTCGGCCCGAATCCCTGCCATATCAACGCTCGCATCCAAAAGTCCTGAGTTGGCTTGAGCACTTTGAACCATCGCCGCGCCATCAGTGGATTTGTTTTTAAGCGAATCCACCGCGCTGGCATTCATAGAGACGAATGTTTTGTCTGACACTGAACCAATGTTGCGCAACAAGCCGCGGTCGTTCTGCGCTGGGGTGTTGACATTGCCCGCAACCGCGTTTTGCGACTGCCGCTTTTGTTGTTCTAACCATACCTGCGCATCATGGGAATTATCAATGCTGGGCAATGCATCACTGCTCAATGAACTGTTCCGTGTTGGCAAATTGTCGCCACACGCGATAAGCAATGTACTCAACAGAACGGCAAATACCCGCAAAACAATACGCGAAGTCAATTCACTTAGGCACATGCGTTGCCTCTTTATAGTACCAAAAACCACCATGCCAATGCACCTGTGTCTGATTAATGGCGTTCAACTCAACCCCTCCGACTGCCAACCATTCATCGTGCGCACCCAAATCAGACACAAACGCCAATACATCCGCGTAGGAGCCCTGCGCTGAAATATCAACCCAACCAACTTGAGCCAACCAATCCAAGGGCAAATCGCCACCTTGTTTATTGACCCATTGCGGATTGTTTTTGACGGCGGTTTGAATCTGCTCGCGCAACCGAGTGCGTTCCGTTTCATCCAATTCATGGGTTTTAAGCACCACCGCATTCAAATGGTGATTGTGCGCTAAGCTCGCCAAATCGCTCAGCCAGACGCTTTCTTCACTGCGTTTAATCTGGCGAATCGGCGGGATGTTGGTCAATGATACGGGTGAGGTCTGGTATGCCTTGATGATTTGATTTTGCGTATCGAGCACTTGTTTTTGAGCTTCTGTCAAACGCTCATAGCGCGGTACAATCCAATAGAACACACCAAGTCCGAGTAACAACGCAGCCAAGAACGCCACCGTCCAACGCCGCGGCGCATTGGGCCACAGGTGCATTTGCGCCATATCCAAATCTCGCCAACGGGTGTTGCGCCTCACATAATCACTCATGCGCGCCTCCCACGGTCGTATTCACCTGTGATTGAGGTTTTGCGTTGTCGTTGTCATCTGTCACTTTCGATTGCGCCACAGATGGTTCTGCATCAGCCGTCAATTCGACCTTGTTGTGCAAAGTTTGCGCATCTATGTTCATTTCAAAACGCCACAAAGTTTGCCCTGCGATACTCGCATTGGCAATTTCGCTAATCTGCACGGGCGGATTGGGATAGCGCGCCCTGACTGTGTCAAGCATGGCATTGATGGCTTCTCCGTTAAGTGCCACGCCCGCCAATTTAAGACCCTTGTCATCATATTTGGCGGAAACCCAACGCACACGCTCGTCCACCAACCATTGCGGCAACTCACCCATCCAATCGAGTTGCCCAGCCAATAACTGGCGCATCACCCGTGGCATCTCTGTGTCCGATGATATTTCAACCGCTCGCGATTGATTGAGTTGTACCCATTCGGCTTGAAGTTGTTGATTGACCTCGCTAACATTGAGTAAACACCAATTGAGCCACAACCCCATGCTCAACAAAAGCGCGACCACCGCAAGCACCGCTAACAGCATTTCCAACAACAAACGTTTTTGAGGATGGGCAATTTCCTGTTCTTTCGGCCATAAGTTCAACAATTTCATGCGTTCACCTGTTTGGATAGATGCCATAAAATTGCCAGCCCTGCCTGTGATCGCACGGAACTACTGTTCAATTTATCCGAGGTCAATTTGTCTTCAGCCATGCGTATGGGCAAACCAACACGCGATTGAATCACCGCCATATCATCGCGCCAAGAAACCCCTTTGCCTGTACCATAAATCATCGCCAGGTCTTGCAAACTCGCCCCTAACCAAACGGGAAGCAACACTGCCAATTCATCTGCAACAAAACGTGCAGGCAATTTTAAAGAACCTTCTTTTTCGGTAGAGGTTTGGTACACGAAGCCTGCACGCACAATCTGGTTGTCATCAAAACGTTTATAAAACGAATGCACGCGCAAATTCTTGTCAATCACCCAAAATGAAATTTCACGCGATTCAACTTGACAAATCGCCACAGCTTGCCCTGCCATGCGCTTTTGATACGCCAACGCCCACACCTGAGCTTCGGAGCACACCCATTTCATTTTCCAATCGGTGTCAACAAACACATGATAATATGGGGCTACATCCGTTTGTCGAGCGATGGCCAGTTGAATATTTGTCTTATGTCTATCTGTGGAATCACTTTGAGTCGTCCAATCGTAAAAAACGTCATTGAGTGACAAGCCCAAAGTATGGGTGATGTGTCGGCTGATTTGGTAGGACAATTCCTCGCCATCCAAACCGTGGGGCAAACTCATTTCGTGCAAGTGCAACCAACGCGTGGGCAACAACGCCGCCACTTGACCTTTGATTTTGGGTAGTTTTGGCAACAATACCCGTGCCAATTCAGCAGGATTAGACAGATGCCCATCCACAATCGCATTGGGTGCAAAACAAGAGCCCTGCTCTAATATGCGAGAGCCATGACGCACGACATACCGAGCCTCTTGTTCCACCAATTGCAACGCCAATGTGGGTTCGTTCATCCCAAACCAATGGCGCAACGTTTCACGAATCATGCTTTAATGCCCTTTTATGTACCCAAATACCTTTGCAAAACCTTGCTGTTAATTCAGTGGGATCAAATAGCAAAGAATAGCTGGATTTTCCCACAACTGATGTTCAAGAGTATACAATAAGCACCTTTGTTCCACTAAAATTTTGCGCTTTATTCGCACATACTCCATACATGAGCACTGACAAAACCCCAAACCCCCATCCCACACAAACCAGTCCGATTGGGCGTATCTTTAAAAACCTTTTGATTTGGGGATTTTTTGCTGCCGTCGTTGCCGCAGTTGTGTTGGCATTTGCGTCTATGGTCGCTTGGAGAAATTTGCCATCCATCGACACCCTAAAAGACTACAAACCACGCATGGCAATGCAGATTTTCAGTGATGATGGTCAACTCATCGGTGAATTCGGCGAAGAACGCCGCAGACCCGTATTGCTCTCCGAAGTACCTGACCATCTCAAGAAAGCACTGATTGCCATTGAAGATGCGCGTTTTTATGAGCACGACGGCATTGACTATCTCGGTTTGGGGCGTGCCATCGTGAACAACCTCACTGGCGGTAGCAAACAAGGCGCATCAACCATTACCCAGCAATTGGCAAAAAACTTCTTTCTAACCAACGAACGCACCTTCACGCGTAAATTCTACGAAGCCTTGATGGCGAAAAAAATCGAACAAAACCTCACCAAAGACGAGATTTTAGAACGTTATATGAATCACATCTATTTGGGAGAACGTGCGTATGGCTTTGCGGCAGCAGCGGATATTTATTTCGGCAAAGAACTCAAAGATTTGACTTTGGCTGAATCGGCGATGCTTGCCACCCTACCGCAAGCACCGAGCAGCAACAATCCTGCTCGCAATCGCAAACGCGCCGATGAGCGTCAACGCTATGTGTTGGAACGCATGTTGGAATTGAACTTTATCACTCAAGCGCAATACAACCAAGCACGCGCCGAAGTCGTCCAGATTGTTGACACCAAAGCCGCTGTTCGTAATAACAAATTTACAGTACACGCAGATTACGTGGCCGAAATGGCGCGCATGTTGATGTATGACCGCTACAAAGAGGCGGCATACACTGAAGGCTTAAAAGTCTACACCACCATCCGCAGTCAAGAACAAAATGCCGCCTACGCCGCCGTGCGCAAAGCGGTGTTTGCGTATGATCGCAAATATGGTTATCGCGGCGCAGAAGCTCAATACAATTTGCCCAGCAAACCCGAAGAGCGTCTCAAAATGCTCGACAGCATTTTTGAAGAGCATCCTGACTTGGACACGCTCAAAACCGTGGTCGTCATTTCAACGGGCGGTGGCGCATTTAAAGGTGTCACGTCTGACGGCGAAGAAATTACAGTCAGTGGTGCCAATTTAGGGCCTGCGAAAAACTTACTGGGCAGTGGCGACAAAAAAGGCATTCGCGCAGGCTCGGTGGTTCGCGTGATTGAGTCGAGCGACGGTGCAAATTACCGCATCACGCAAGTTCCCAGCGTACAAGCGTCTTTTGTCGCTATGGATCCGACCGATGGTGCGATTCACGCCTTGGTCGGTGGCTTTGACTTTGGACTGAGCAAATTCAACCACATCACACAAGGCTATCGTCAACCAGGCTCAACCATCAAACCGTTTATTTACTCTGCTGCGATGGAGAAAAACGGCATGAATCCGAACTCGATTGTCGATGACAAACCGATTAAGGTCGGCTCTTGGGAGCCGAAAAACGCCGATGGTCGCTATTTGGGTCCAATACCGTTGTCCACCGCCTTGGCATCCTCGCGCAATATGGTCTCGATTCGTTTGTTGCAAAGCATCGGCAATGATTATTTTCGCAGTTATGCCGAGCGTTTTGGTTTTGAGGGTCAACGGATTGATAAATTTTTAACCGTCGCACTCGGGGCGATTGAAGCCACGCCTTATGAAATGGTCGGTGCTTACGGCGTATTTGCCAATGGCGGTTACAAAGTCGATCCGTACTTCATCAAAAAAGTGGTGGATCGCTCTGGTCGTGTCATATTAGAAGCCAAACCCCGTTTGGCCAACGATGAAAAAAATCGCGTAATTACCAAAGAAAACGCCGCCATGACCGACGCGTTGCTCAAAGGTGTTGTGCGTGGCGGTACTGCACGCGCCGCCAGCGCATTGGGTCGCTCGGACATTGCGGGAAAAACGGGTACGACCAATGACGCAGTGGACGCGTGGTTTGCTGGCTACCAACCCAAACTCGTTGGTGTGGCTTGGATGGGATTTGATACGGGCAATAAATCATTGGGTGAAGGCGAATTTGGTGGTGGCTTGGCATTGCCGATTTGGATGGACTACATGCGCATGGCTCTGCAAGGCAAAAAAGTTGAAACGCGTGAAACCCAATGGCAAAATGCCGTCACCGATGCGGGTGGCGATATCACACGCAATCCAACCGATCCGACCATCACCATTGACGGGCAGCCCGCACCACCGCCCGCGCCTGAAGAGTTGAACGCGGATCCAAACTCTGTACCATTGCCCAACTCGGACGCGCGCAAAGCCTCTGAGACAGTCAATGAAGCCGATGTCAAAGCCGCGTCCGAGCGCAAACTCGAGGAAATCATTGCGCCCGTCAAACCTGCTGCGCCGACACAACCCAAACCTGTCAAGCCCATTACGGCACCCAATTAGTTCTAATTCGGTCAAACAGGTAGCAGACCAGCGCAGCACAACCCTAAAAAAGCGGATTGAATAATCCGCTTTTTTAGTGCACATCGTTTACAATTGAACTTACTATTTTAACCTTTATAAAACCATTCGAGCACCCCATGCCACTGCGTCAAGACTACCAACCCTACCCATACACCTTTCCTGAAATTCACTTGTCACTACACTTGGATGCGCACGCCACACAGGTGCGCACGCGCATCGCGTTTGAACGCAAAGCAGGTTTTGATATATACGAACTCACACTCGATGGCGAGCATATTGAACTCATCAAAGTTGTGCTTGATGGCAAAACGCTCAGTCCAAGCGATTACACCCTAACCGATACAGGCTTCACCTTGCACAACGTCCCCAATGCGGGCGAGTTGGAAATCACCACCACCTGCGCGCCCATCAGCAACACCAGTCTGTCGGGCTTATTCGCCACGGGCAAACATTTGATGACGCAGTGCGAAGCCGAGGGCTTTCGCCGCATCACTTATTTCGCCGACCGCCCCGATGTGTTGACGGTCTATACGGTTGAACTGATTGCCGACAAAGCCACCTACCCCGTGTTGTTGGCCAATGGCAATTTGCTCGAAGCACACGATTTGGACAAGGGTTTGCACCGCACACTTTGGCACGACCCATTTCCCAAACCATCGTATTTGTTCGCCGTTGTCGCGGGTCAATTGGCGCACATCGAAGAAACTGTGCAGCACAATGGACAATCCAAATTGTTGCAAGTGTATGTTGAGCTGCACGACCTTCCCAAAGCGCAATTTGCGCTGGACAGTCTGAAAGCCTCGATGACATGGGACTTGGCGCGCTATGGTTTACCACTGGATTTAGAACGCTTTATGATTGTTGCGACCAGCGACTTTAATATGGGCGCGATGGAGAACAAGGGTTTGAATATTTTCAACACCAAATTCGTACTCGCGCATCCCCAGACCGCAACCGATGTGGATTTCGAACATGTCGAAGCCGTCGTGGGACATGAATATTTCCACAACTGGACGGGCAATCGCGTGACCTGCCAAGACTGGTTTCAACTGAGTTTAAAAGAAGGGCTAACGGTTTATCGCGACCAAGAATTCACTGCCGACCAATTGGCTCAAGGTTTGTCTGAGTCCGAAGCCCAATCCGCACGCGCGGTGCAACGCATTTCCAATGTCATCAACCTATGCTCCTCACAATTCATGGAAGACGCGGGGCCGATGGCACATCCGATACGCCCGAATGCGTACGAGGAAATCAATAATTTTTACACCATGACCGTCTATGAAAAAGGCGCGGAAGTGGTGCGCATGTACGAAACCTTGCTCGGGCGCGACGGTTTTCGCCGTGGTATGGATCTATACTTCAAACGCCACGACGGACAAGCCGTCACTTGCGATGATTTTCGCATGGCAATGGCAGATGCCAATGGTGTGGATTTAACGCAATTTACCCGTTGGTACGAGCAAGCGGGTACGCCGCGCGTGCACGTGCAGGGCACATACAATGCAGCAACGCAGACCTACACATTGACCCTGACCCAATCCAATCCTGCGGTGGGCATTGAATTGGAAGACGCAAACTTGGTCAAACCGCCGCTGCACATTCCGTTTAATTTTGGCTTAATCGACAGCATACAGCGCACAGGTTTGGCGTTAAACGACGCAGGTGCCGACACGCTCACGCTTGAGTTGACCCAAGCCACACAGACTTTTGTATTTAACAACATTCCAAACGCACCGATTCCCTCGCTCAACCGCAATTTCGGCGCGCCGATACAGGTGCAGTTTGACTACAGCGATGCAGAATTATTGACTTTGCTCGAGTGCGACACAGACGCGTTCAATCGCTGGGATGCGGGACAGCAATTGTTCACCCGCGCGATTTTAAAGGTGATGCGTGGGCACGCCATCGAACTCGATGATGCATTGATTCAAGTGTTGGCACGACTATTAGATGACGCAACACTTTCACCTGCGTACCGTGGATTTTTATTCACGCTTCCCAGCTTTTCCAACCTGTCGCAACGCGTACAACAGACCGAATTACTCAATCCGCAAGCTTTGTTCAACGCCCGCGAAACCGTGGCAAACGCCCTTGCGCACGCGCTCGCCTCGCAGTGGCAAAGCATTTACCAACAGTTTAACCACGACCAAGCCTATGTGTACAACGGCAACGCAGCGGGCGAACGCAGCCTGAAAAATTTGGCTTTGAGTTATTGGGCAAAAGCCGAGCCAATGGCTTGGGATGCGGTGCAAACCCAATACCACAAAGCCGACAATATGACTGACCGCTACAGCGCACTCAGCACCGCGATTCAAAACTTTAGCGAACAATCAAATACATTGATTGAAGATTTCTACCAGCGTTTTGCAAACGAAGCATTGGTGATTGATAAATGGTTCACTGCTCAGGCGACACGCACCTCAGGCGAGTTTTCGCAGATGCACAACACACTTACACAGTTGATGGCGCACCCTGCTTTTGCCAACCCAAATCCCAACCGTCTGCGCTCATTGATTTTCGCTTTTTGCAACAGCAATCCCCATCATTTTCATCAAACCGATGGCACTGGCTATCAATTTTGGGCGGAGCAAGTGTTGGCAATTGATGCTAAAAATCCGCAAGTCGCTTCGCGTTTAGCGCGCACCTGCGAACATTGGCGCACCTTTGCCGAGCCCTATCAAACTCAGATGAAAAATGCCTTAGAGCGCGTTGCTCAGGCAAGTACACTCTCGGATGACACGCGCGAGATCGTACACAAAGCCCTGCGCATTCAGTAACCGATATCAGCAAGCCGACCGATTTTTAAACTTTAAAGGAAACATGATGAAACGCAAAACACTCTCACGCTATCTGATTGAACAAGAACGCGAACACGGCAACATCCCCAATGATTTACGCCACCTGCTCGAAGTCGTCTCACGCGCGTGTAAACTCATCAGCCATTCGGTGTCCAAAGGCGCGCTCGGCGATGTGCTCGGTGGTGCAGGTACCGAAAATGTACAAGGTGAAGCACAAAAAAAACTCGATGTGATTTCCAACGAAATTTTATTAGAAGCCAATGAATGGGGCGGACACCTCGCGGGCATGGCTTCTGAGGAAATGGAAACCATTTACGAAATCCCCAATCGTTTTCCACAAGGCGAGTATTTACTCGTATTCGACCCGCTTGATGGCTCATCCAACATCGACATCAATTCACCCGTCGGCACGATTTTCTCCGTGATGAAAAAAGTCGATATGGACACCCACGTTGACGAAGAGGATTTTTTACAAAAAGGCACCGAACAAGTCGCCGCAGGCTACGCGATTTATGGACCACAGACTTTATTGGTACTGTCCACGGGCTTTGGTACGCACTGTTTTACCTTAGACTTAGAACTCGGTTCATGGATTTTGACCAAAGAAAACATGCAAATTCCAAAAACCACCAATGAATACGCCATCAACGCCTCGAACGAACGCCACTGGCAAGCACCTGTACAACGTTATATCAACGAATTGCGTGCAGGCAAAACAGGGCCATTGAACAAAGACTACAATATGCGTTGGGTTGCAGCGATGGTTGCCGATACCCACCGTATTCTCACGCGCGGCGGGATATTTATGTACCCCTACGATTTGCGCGAACCTGAGCGCGCAGGTAAATTGCGTTTACTCTACGAAGCCAATCCCATCTCCATGCTGATTGAGCAAGCAGGCGGCATGTCCACCAATGGCACGCAACGCATCCTTGACATTCAACCCTCAGGATTGCATGAACGCGTGGCGGTGTTTATGGGCTCATCCGAAGAAGTCCAACGCATCACCGATTACCATTTGAACGCCTAAATCAGGACAATTGGGCAAACGCACGGCGCGTTTGCCTGCTTGTCTTTCGATTGTTTGAATTTTGTAACAAAAACCACACGCCGATTTTAAACTGTGTTAGAGTGACACATCTTTGCAATGGGTCGCGTTTTTGAATGCGCAACCCAACATCAAAACCCACAGTATAAGGACACAACATCATGGCAAAAGCCGAAAGTAAACCCCAAGTCAATCAAGCCACCAATAACTCCGAAAAAGCCAAAGCCCTCGCCGCTGCCCTCGCACAGATTGAAAAACAATTTGGCAAAGGCTCCATCATGCGTTTGGGCAACAACGACACACCTCCAGACATTGACGTGGTGTCCACAGGTTCACTCGGTTTGGACGTTGCGCTCGGCGTGGGCGGTTTGCCGCGTGGTCGCGTGATTGAAATTTACGGCCCCGAATCCTCAGGCAAAACCACCCTCACTTTGCACGTGGTTGCAGAGATGCAAAAACTCGGCGGTACCTGTGCCTTTGTGGATGCCGAGCACGCATTGGACACCCAATACGCGCAAAAACTCGGTGTGGATTTTAACGACCTGCTCATCTCCCAACCCGACACAGGCGAGCAAGCCCTCGAAATGGTCGATGCACTCGTACGCTCAGGCGCAGTTGACCTCATCGTGGTTGACTCGGTCGCCGCCCTTGTACCCCGTGCCGAAATTGAAGGCGATATGGGGGATTCCCTACCGGGTTTACAAGCACGTTTGATGAGCCAAGCCCTGCGCAAACTCACCGCATCCATCGGTCGCTCGAATTGTACCGTCATCTTCATCAACCAAATTCGTATGAAAATCGGTGTGATGTTCGGCTCGCCTGAAACCACTACGGGTGGTAATGCACTCAAATTCTACGCCTCGGTGCGTTTGGACATCCGCCGCATCGGCAGTATCAAAAAAGGCGATGAAATCGTCGGCAACGAAACCAAAGTCAAAGTGGTGAAAAACAAAGTTGCCCCGCCGTTCAAAGAAGTCTTTTTCGACATCATCTATGGCGAAGGCATTTCGCGCGAAGGCGAAATCATCGACATGGGCGTGACGCAAGGCATCATCGAAAAATCAGGCGCGTGGTACAGTTATGGCGCGGATCGCATCGGACAAGGCAAGGACAACGTGCGCGAATACCTGCGCCAAAACCCTGCACTCTCGGTTGAAATCGAAAACCTCGTGCGCGACAAACTCGGTGTGAAATCACGTGCTGTGGCAGACAGACCCGTTGAAAACAAAAAAGCCGCCAAAGCTTCGTTTGATGACAAAGCACTGGCTGAAGATGAGTAAAAACCGATAGGGTTTATTTGTTACAATTGCGAGCAGAAACACTCTTTGCAACGCACTCACCGTAGGGGCAAATCTGTATTTGCCCCTATCATTTTTGGGAAACACCATGTTCAGCTACCGCCACGCCTTTCACGCAGGCAATCACGCCGATGTACTCAAACACATGACGCTCATGCAGATTTGCCAGTACATGACGCAAAAAGACAAACCCGTCACCTACATCGACACCCATGCGGGCGTGGGTATGTACCAGTTATCCAACCCAATGGCGCAAAAAAGTGGTGAGCACGAAACAGGCATCAGCAAACTGTGGGCACTGTGGGACAACAAAGGCAAGCGCAACGCCCTGCCCGAACTGCTGCACCAATACCTCAAATTTATCAGTGACTTAAACCCATCGGGCGAACTCAAGCATTACCCGGGTTCACCCACGGTTGCGTCACACAACCTGCGTGAAATCGACCGCCTGAAAATATTTGAACTGCACCCGACCGACATGCGCTTGCTTGATGACAACCTCAAATATATCAACTTGCCGAACAGCACCGACGACAAACGCATTTTATTTAAAACCGTTGATGGCTTTGTCGGGCTCAAAGCCAACCTACCACCGCCCTCGCGCCGTGGCGTGGTGCTGATTGACCCATCGTATGAAATCAAAGACGATTACACCAAAGTCGCCAAAGCCATGAAAGACGCGATGGTGCGCTTTCCCACAGGCACGTATGCAATTTGGTATCCCATCCTTGCACGCCCCGAATCACGCAACCTTGCCACTCAGTTAGAGCGCATCGCCACCGATGCGGGGGCAAAGTGGCTGCACGCCAGTTTGGCGATTGACCAAGTACAACCGACCCACCTCGCGGCGGGTTTGCAAGCCTCAGGCATGTTTGTATTCAACCCACCGTGGACCTTGGCAGAGCAGTTGCAAGCGAGTTTGCCCGTGATCACTGAATGCCTCAAAACCAGCGGTTCTGGGCGGTATGAATTGATGACGGGGATGTGATGGTTACTCTGATTGAGCCCAAATAACTGCTGAGTCATTGCGGGCTTGCCCCGCAATCTCCTTGTTAGCCCGTAGGACTGATTTGCATTTTTTGCATCATCGTACGCATGAAATTTATCGCACAAAACATGCGCACAATGACGCGGTAAATCCGCTAATCGCACTTACGCGCTATTATTTAATCGCCCCCAAAATTCCCTGTATCGCCGCCGTGCCTCGTTGCGCGGGATTTTTGCGAATCAGCGTTTCTTCATTCGCCATCTTCGCAAACATGCCATCCAAGGTTTTATCCAACACATAGGCCTCCAAATCCAAGTTGGGTTTGGAGGTCAGTGGGATGGCGTTGTACGCACTGATGAGGGTTTGGTATTGGTTGTAATAACCTGTTTGTTTCAATGAGGATTGTACAATCGGCTGAAATTTCACCCGCAAAGCGGCTTCGGTTTTTCCCCTGAAGTATTGCGTCGCAGCCGTATCGCCGCCTTTCCAAATCGATAAAGCATCGACCACCGTCATATCACGCACCGCTGCTGCAAAAATCGGTTTGGCCTCTTGCGCTGCCAGAGCCGCACCTTGGTTCATAGTGCCTTGCACTTTATCCACATACGCACCCAAACCGACTGCACGCAACGTCGTCACCACGTTTTTCGCCGAATCAGGCAACAGCATATTCCATACGTTTGCGCTAGATAAATACGTACTGGCACGGTCAGAACTGAGTGTAAGCATTTCTTTTAACCCGCCCACCATGCTGGTTTGGTTGCCATATACCGATGCCATGGCGATTTGCGCGCCCAAGTCCACCACCGATTGTAAATTACCCATGTTTTGACAGGCAGAGAGTGATAAGGTAGCCGCGAATACACCGAAGAGATAGCGTTGTTTCATATGAAATCCCTTTGTTTGGTTCTACATAGGCACATCATAATGCAAACTTTTTCCTTCTTTGGCTTTGTAAAGTGATTTTTTACAATCAATCGTGGATTTCAACCATTCTTAATACTACCTTAATCTAAACTTGGTTTAATCACGCCGTCCTCGTGACAGTTGTACACCAATTAATTGTATTAATTTCATCACATCATTTGAATCATCTACTTTTTAAAGGAATCATTATGAACTATTTTTTAAAACTCGCATTGCTTGGCTCTGTTGTTGCACTGTCATTGAGTGCATGTGGCGATGACAAAAAAGAACTTAAAACCGCAGCGACTGCCCCAGTAACTGCCACCGCCAATACCGTCGCATCTGCTGCCAATACAGCTGCAACAACAGTGGCCAATACTGCCACCACAGTTGCCGCAGCTGTGGTTAAGGATAAAAATGGTTGTATCGCTTATCCAAAAAATGAATGGATGAATGAAACGGATGCCAAAGCCAAATTGATTGAATTGGGCTATAAAGCAAAAACATTTGAAGTCACAGGTAACTGTTATGAAATGTATGGCTTTGATAAAGACGGTAAAAAAGCCGAAGTGTATTTCGATGCAAAAACCATGGCGATTGTAAAAAAAGGCAATTGATATTAATTATTAAATACACAGTATCCGAGAACATTAACACATGACTTGGATACTGGTTTTATTTAGTTTATTTTTCGAGATTGGGATTCAAAATGGCATTTGATAGAAAATGGATTACGCCCATCATGGCTGGTTCAATACTCGTTTCGGGCTTAACAGGTGCACTGATGTTTTTTGACATAGCAAACGATTTTCAAGAGGAAATTCATGAATGGCTTGGTATGGTACTGATGTCTGGTGCGGTATTACACATTTTACTCAATTGGCAGGGACTGAAAAAACAACTCCAAACTCCTCGCGGAAAATGGATTTTCGGCACGTTTGCGGCCTTGCTGCTGCTCAGTTTTGCTGGCGGATTTGGCGAACTCGGTGACGGCGAAGAATATGATGATTAAACATGGGAGTTATGATGAATAAAATATTGGTTTGGGATCCTCTGGTACGAATCTTACACTGGATTTTAGCTGTTTTAGTTATTGCCAATTTTTTAAATGAGGATGGTGAATTTTACCATCGCTGGATAGGTTATACAGCCACCGCAATTGTGGTGGTGCGTATTGTTTGGGGATTCGTTGGCACGAAACACGCGCGCTTCTCGGATTGGTTCCCAACACCCGCGCGCGTGATAGAATACACACGACTGAAACTTAAAGGACAAGCGCCACGTTACATCGGGCATAATCCTTTGGGTGCAGTCATGATGTTGCTGTTGATTGTATTGGTATTAAATCAAGGATTAACGGGCTTTATGATGGGAACCGACCAATTTTTTGGCGAAAAATGGCTTGAAGAGTGGCATGAAATCGCTTCAAACTTAATTTTGGTTGCCATCGGATTGCACGTTTTGGGTGCTATTTTTGAAAGTATTAAAACCCGTGAAAACCTACCTTTTGCAATGATACACGGCAAAAAACGCCCACACGGTCATCGCTAATCCCCCTCAACCCGCAAACGTATAAGGAAAATTATGCCCCCTATCGCCATTATGCTCATCCCAGCCATTGTCGTCGCCCTCAGCGGTGTTTTGGCACTCATTTGGCACCCCTCCCATCATGCGCGTAGTTTGATTCAACACTTTGCCGCAGGCGTGGTGATTGCAGTGCTTGCGGTTGAAGTATTGCCAGAACTCACGCGCGAACACGCACCCAATTGGGTCTTGATTGCCTCGTTCGCATTTGGTGTGTTTTTGATGTATGTGATGAAAATTTGGAGCGAACATTTAGAAGCCAAATCTGCCGCATCGGGTAGTGAAGGCATGAATATAGGCTTGATTTCCACGGTGTTTATTGATGCGGCAGTGGATGGGCTCATCATCGGCGCAGGTTTTGCCGCCAGTAAAGAAACGGGGTTTATCTTGGCCATAGGTTTGTCGGTAGAGATGCTGTTTTTGGGTTTATCTTTGGTGTCCAACACCATGAAAGGCTGGCGGATTGTGGGACTCACCACACTGCTCGGTATCGACATGATTGCATCGATTTTGCTCGGCAATTATTTTCTCACAGGTGCATCCACCGCGGTTATCAGCGCGATTTTAGCATTTGGTGTGGCGGCGTTGCTCTATTTGGTAACCGAAGAGTTATTGATTGAGGCGCACACTGTACAAGAAAATCCCACCTCAGTATTGTGGTTGTTCTCAGGATTTTTGATGTTTTGGGCGTTCCAGTTGTACACCGCACATTGATGATGACACAAACTTTGAGTCGTTTTGAATACTGGGGCATTTTTGCCCCAGTATTTTTATGAACTCGCTGCGTTTAAAAATTGCTGAAACGGTTGATACGCCGTAAAGACTTTATCAATATGCGCATGCAGTTTTTTCCCCGAGATCATATTGTCGGATACATCACTTTTCACCCACAGGGTTTTGTACTTGATGAGTTCGATGTTCGCATCATCTTTTGAAAAACCTTGCGGCGGTCGCAACAAACGTTCGCCTTGAACTTCACCAAAGTGTTTTTTAAAACCTTTGTCTTGAAGTATGCTTTGTAATTCGCTGCCGTTGTGCGAAATGCGCAGGCGAATGTGTTTGAGCCATTCAGGGCTAGGCGAATGCGCACCACCTGCAATCATGCTCGCATTCGGCTCGATGTGCAGATAAAACCCTGCACGGTTAAAATCTGAGCGTTTGCCACTGCTGACCACGTGGATGCCAAAATGGGTTTTGTACGGTGCGCCATCGCGTGCAAACCGCGCGTCTTTGTAAATCCGAAACAAGCAATTTTTCGGCTCGACACCGATGAGCAATGGGTCATGCGCAATCAATACACCGATTAAATCATCGGTGAAATCCAGCAGTTCGCTATGCAGGCTTTGGTAGCGCGTTTTGTGTGCGGCAAACCACTCGCGGTGATTGTTGTTCGCCAACTCACGCAAAAAAGGCAAGGTATCTGAGGGCAGTTGCATGGTCGCTCCTTAGTAATGCTCGTGTGATGCCAAATTGTAGCACCGATGCCATCACACTGCCGCCTCGCCCTACTCTGTGCTTTAGATTGCCATCATGTCAAAATCATCTTTGCCCATTTGGCACTCTGGGCAAAGAAAATCTGCGGGCACATCTTCCCAGCGCGTACCTGCGGCAATGCCTTCTTCAGGCGCACCGACTTCTTCGTCATAAATCCAGCCACAGGTTGCGCACATCCAAGTTTTAAATTCACTCATTTCGTTCTCCTCAGTTTGGTAAAAAATTCAAATGCTGATTGCATAGACGTATTAAACCAAACTCAGATTAACTGAATATTAAGGGGGTGTAAAAATTTGTAAAGTTATGGTGCAAGAGTACTTATTCACAACACTACTGTTTCGACATAAATCCATGTCGTCATTGCGAACTGTCCTTCTTTGTGCAATCCAATGATAGAATTAGTGAAGTCTGATACCCTTAATTGGTTTTGTGTAGAAACTCTTCATAGATTGACTTGCTTTACAAAACTTAACACCACATTAACTTTGTCTTAACATTGTTATGCTATATTTGCACACAGATTGACAATGACCATGAAACAAATTTGGTCTTTATCAAAAATCTGATTAGTACAATTTTCCTGCACCATGACTATATTTTGAAAGCTTTCTTATATGAAATTCCCATCAACAATCCACTTGATGTTTGGCTTACTTTGCTCGCCGATATTGGCAGTAGCTGCCAATGATTTGAATTTTAACCCTCAAAATTACGCTACTCAATCGGTGGACGTTGATGGTCAAGTTATAAAATACCGCGCTTATGAGCACATTGTTTATGTGCGCAATCCTGTTGATGCTCAGTACCAACAGATGAATATTTACATACCAGAGGTATATTTCCAAGGCGGCAATATCAACGGTTTTACGGCTCAAACTGCACCGATTTTTTTACCCAATAGCATTGGGGGCTATATGCCTACTGAGCCCATCACCGCCACGCCCAGCGACCGTGGTCCAAATGCAGGCAAAACCAGCACCATCGCCTATGCTTTGGCTCACGGGTATGTGGTAGCCTCGCCTGGCGCACGTGGACGCTCTTTGAAAGATACTAACGGTCAGTACACGGGTAAAGCACCTGCGGCTATTGTTGATCTTAAAGCCGCAGTACGTTATTTGCGCTTTAATGACTCGGTGATGTTGGGGGATGCACGCAAAATCATTTCCAATGGCACGAGCGCAGGCGGTGCGATGTCAGCACTACTCGGTGCCAGTGGCAACAGTGCTGACTACATACCCTATCTCAAAGCACTCGGTGCAGCCAATGCGCGTGATGATATTTTTGCCGTATCGGCTTATTGCCCGATTACCAATTTAGAGAATGCCGATGCAGCGTATGAGTGGCAATTTAATGGCGTGAATGCTTATAAAAAAATGCTCATGGGCAATATGATTGATTTTCACATGGAGCGCAAAGAAATCTCGGGCACACTCACAACCGATGAAATCAAAACCTCTGACGCGCTTAAAAAGCAATTTCCTGCCTATTTAAACAGCCTCAAGCTTAAAGATGCGCGTGGCACACTGCTCACACTTGACAACAATGGCGATGGCAGTTTTAAAAACTACGTGAGTGCGCAAATTCAAGTCTCTGCGCAAAAAGCCTTGAATCAAGGCGCAGACTTATCAACTTACTCATGGCTGTCTATCCAAAACGGTCAAGTTGGCACAATCGACCTGAATCAATACGCTCATGGCGTATCGCGCATGAAAACCCCACCTGCTTTTGACGCATTGGATATGAGTAGTGGCGAGAATGACTTATTTGGCACAACAAACATTCCAGCCCAACATTTCACCGCGTATGCCCAAGCCAATGACAATAGCCACACTACAAATAAACAAGCCGATGCCCACATCGTCAAACTTATGAATCCAATGAATTATGTTGGCAAACCCAACGTAAAAACGGCACAACACTGGCGCATCCGTGTCGGCACGAACGATCGCGACACTGCTCTGGCGGTTTCTGCCATGCTGAGCCTTAAATTAAAAAATACGGGCAAATCGGTCGATTACTCCTTGCCTTGGGGTGTGCCACACAGCGGAGACTATGATTTAGATGAATTGTTTGCATGGATGGACAATTTGACAAAAAAAACATTGTCAAATTAACTTCCATAGTCAAAGGCATTAAATTAAAGGTAGCAAATTCCTTTGATTTTTTGCTGAGATTATTCGAAATCCCCATATCGCCCAAAATTTTTCTACCAAACTGTATTGAACCCAAACCCTCAGTCAATACTCCTTCGTTCCTCGCAACGGCAGCAAATCAATCACTGCCCGCGCCCACCTGTGCGGTGCATCGATGGTTTGTGTCCTGACGCAGGTTTTTTCGCACCGTGCGTTGCGGGACCTGCGGAACTTTGCGGGCGATTGGTGCGGTTTTGTGGAGATGCGGTTTTTGTTGAACCCGTGCGCGCACCACCACGATTGGCAGGGCTTGAACGACCGCCCGTGCGAGGCTTTTGAATCGGTTCTGGCTTTACGCTCAAATCAGGCTCAAAACCCTTGACCGCATAGCGAGTGAATTCGCGATGGGTCAATCGCTCAATGTCCTTGAGCAATTTAAATTCATCCACACACACCAAAGACACCGCCAAGCCTGTCGCGCCTGCGCGCCCTGTGCGTCCAATCCGATGCACATAATCCTCAGCGACTTGGGGCAACTCGTAGTTCACGACATAGGGCAATTGATCAATATCAATCCCGCGCGCCGCGATGTCGGTCGCGACCAAGACCTGCAATTTGCCGTCTTTGAATTCGCTCAATGCACGCGTGCGTGCGCCTTGACTTTTATTGCCATGAATCGCCATCGCGCTGATGCCGTCTTTGTCCAATTGTTCGGCAAGGCGGTTCGCGCCGTGCTTGGTGCGCGTGAACACCAGCACTTGAAACCAATTTTGCGCTTTGATGAGGTGCGTGAGCAACTCGCGCTTGCGCTCGCGGTCAACGGTGTAAATGGTCTGCTCAATGATTTCCACCGTCGAATTTCTGCGCTCAACTTCAATGGTTTTCGGCTCATGCAGCAAACCCTGCGCCAATGTGCGAATTTCATCCGAGAAGGTCGCCGAGAACAATAGGTTTTGACGCTGTTTGGGCAACAATTTAAAAATCCGTTTGATGTCGTGGATAAAGCCCATATCCAGCATGCGGTCGGCTTCATCGAGCACCAAAATTTCCACGTGCGATAAATCGATATTGCCTTGCCCATGGTGATCCATCAAACGCCCTGGCGTGGCGACCAAAATATCCACGCCTCGGCGCAGTTTGTCGATTTGCGGATTGATGTTCACCCCGCCAAACATCACCATGGATTTGAGTTTTAAATATTTGCCGTAGTTCTCAACGCTCTCGCCCACCTGCGCTGCGAGTTCACGCGTGGGTGTGAGCACGAGCACACGTGGGTGTTTTTGATTGGGCGTATTGATTAAACGTTGTAAAATCGGTAAGGTAAAACCAGCAGTTTTGCCTGTGCCTGTTTGCGCTGCGGCGAGCAAATCGCCGCCTGCCAAAACCTGCGGAATCGCTTGCGCTTGAATCGGGGTTGGGGTGTCGTAGCCTTGTTCGGCAACAGCGCGGAGAATGGGCTCGGCCAAACCGAGTTCAGTAAATTTCATAATATCAACTTTGTTTATTGTCTTAAATGGTGCGCAGAGTTGATTCACTTCAAAATACCCACTGATTCCCACTGCGCTGTGGTTGCGTCAAAATATCACGCAAAAAATAACCGCGCATAAAATTCCTTTGCGCGGTACGTCATTGTAACAGAGTTTGCCCCATACGATTGGATAGCCTAATTGGCTCATGCCCGTTTTGGTATAATCTCGCCTTTATCGCTCTGCCCAAGCCCATGATTACCATTACCAACCTTCGCCTCCAACGCGGACAAAAAGTCCTGCTCGAATCCGCCAATGCCCGTATCGACGTGGGACAACGCGTCGGCGTGATTGGTCGCAATGGCACGGGCAAATCGAGTTTGTTCGCATTGCTGCGTGGCGAGTTGCACGGTGATGCGGGTGATGTGAATATTCCTGCTAACTGGGTAATTGCGCACGTCGCGCAGGAAATGCCCGAAACCTCGATTTCAGCAGTGGATTATGTGCTGCAAGGCGATGAAGAATTGTTGCGTTTGAACGCAGAACTCAAAATCGCCGAGGATAAAAACGACGGCGTTGCCATCGCACATTGCCACAGTGAGTTGGCGCGGATTGATGCCTACAGTGCGCCTGCGCGTGCGGGGCAATTGCTCAATGGATTGGGCTTTGCGCAAAATCTACAAGCCAACCCAGTCAACTCGTTTTCGGGCGGTTGGCGCATGCGTTTAAATTTAGCGCGTGCGCTGATGTGTCGCTCGGATTTATTGCTATTGGACGAGCCGACCAATCACTTGGATTTGGACACTGTGTTGTGGTTAGAGCAGTATTTAAAAACGCACCCCGCGACGCAACTCATCATTTCGCATGACCGCGATTTTCTCGACACGCTGTGCACCCACATCATTGAGGTCGCGCAACAAACGCTCACCAGTTACAAAGGCAATTACACCCAGTTTGAGCGCATCCGTGGTGAGCGGCTCGCGCAACAACAAGCCCTGTACGCCCAACAGCAACGCCACATCGCCCATCTGCAAAGCTATATTGACCGCTTTCGTGCGCAAGCAACCAAAGCGCGCCAAGCGCAATCGCGCATCAAAGCACTCGATCGCCTCGAACTGGTGGCAGTAGCGCATTTGGATTCGCCGTTTACCTTTGAGTTTGCCGAACTGCATGATTTGCCCAACCCCTTGATGCAAACCGATGGCATCAAACTGGGCTATGGTGAAAAAACCTTGCTCGATAAAGTTGCATTTAGCATTCAATCGCACGACCGCATTGGTTTGCTCGGTATGAATGGCGCGGGCAAATCCACGCTGATTAAAGCCCTCGCGCAAGAACTCACGCCGCAGTCGGGCAGCATCACCACGGCGCAAAATCTGCGCATTGGGTATTTTTCGCAACAACATTTGGATACCCTGCGCGAAGACGAATCACCGCTGTGGCACATGCAACGACTTGCACCGAATGAAAATGTGCAAACTCTGCGCAATTTTCTCGGTGGCTTTCATTTTCAGGGCGACCGCGTGATTGAGTCCATCACCAATTTTTCGGGTGGGGAAAAAGCGCGTTTGGCATTGGCTTTATTGATTTGGCAAAAGCCGCATCTATTGCTACTCGATGAGCCAACCAATCATTTGGACTTGGACATGCGCCACGCGCTCACCGTGGCTTTGCAGCAGTTTAATGGCGCATTGATTGTGGTCTCGCATGACCGCAGTTTACTGGCGAACTGCGTGGATGATTTTTGGCTCGTCGCCGATGGCACGGTCAAACCGTTTGAGGGCGATTTGGAAGACTACCGCGCGTGGTGTGCAAAAAGTTGGCAACTGTACAAACAGGATAAGAACCAAGTGGATGGGTCTGAACAAACTGCCGATGCACCGTCCAACGTCAATAAACGCGAAGCCCGCCAACAAGCGACACAAAACCGCATTGCTTTGGCAAATGCGCAAAAACCATTGAAACACCAACTGACCAAACTTGAAAAAAACTTGCACAGTGCGCAAACCGAGCATACTCAACTACAAGAGTGGCTGGCTTCCGAGTCCGCCTACGCGCCTGAGCACAAAGACACCCTCGCCGAAAAAGTGCGCCGAACGAGTGAGTTGGCGGTACAGATACACACGTTGGAAGAAGAGTGGTTGGGTTTACACGAAGAGTTAGAAGCAATTGAGGCACAATTAATTTCTAACTAAAAACACAACTCATCTATTTGCTGGCATTACTGCTGTTGCCCTCGACTGACACTATCCCCATCATGGGCGTGCAGTCCCCAGAAAGTCAGCGACGACAATATGGTCAACGCACCAAGTACCCACAACGCATGATGAATTGCCGTGGTCACTGCGACTTGATTGGTTTGAGGTAAACCATGCAAAAACCACCCCGCAGTCAACGACCCCATCGCCAAACCAAAACTCATAGAAATCTGCTGAAATGAACTGGAAATGGTGCTCGCCATACTGACTTGGTTATCGGGAACATCGGCATACACCATAGAACTCATACTGGAAAATTGCAATGAATTAAATAGCCCTTGACATAAGCCCAGTACAACAATCAATGCTGCTGACGAATTGGGGTTAATCAAAGAAAATGACACGATGCTAATTCCAATCATTATGGTATTGACGATGAGCACTTGGCGGTAGCCAAACCGTTGCAACATGTTTTTAGAAACATATTTCATACTCATAGCCGCCAAAGCCGCTGGCATCATCAGTACGCCTGATTTCCATGCGGGCATTCCCAAGCCAACTTGGTAAAGCAATGGCAATAAAAACGGCATACCACCAATGCCCAAACTGGTCACAAACCCACCCACAATCGAGATCCGAAAAGTTCTAATTTTAAACAAAGAAAGTTTCAACAAGGGCGCGCTCATTCGACCAGAGTGCCAAACATAAGCGACCAAAAACAAAATAGAAATAACAAACAGAATAATTAATTCTGAAATTGCAAAACGGGATTCACCAAAAATCTCCAACAGCCACGAGAGCAAAGCAATGCCCACCCCGAACAAAACAAAACCAACTTTATCCAAAGGTTGATTGGTCTCACCATAGTAATCAGGCATGTGCCGATAAATCATATACAACGCAAACAATCCAATCGGAACATTGATGAAAAATATGTCACGCCAAGACAATAAGTGCACCACCAATCCACCGACAGTTGGTCCCAATAAAGGACCAATCAAGGCAGGGATGATGACGAAATTCATCGCGGTCAGTAATTGGGATTTTGGAAACGTGCGCACAATCGCCAAACGCCCCACAGGTATCATCATTGCACCACCGACACCTTGCAACAATCGAGCCAACACCAACATAGGGACACTGGTTGAGATGCCGCACAATACCGATGCAATGGTAAACACCATCACCGCAGCACCAAAAATACGCCGTGTACCAAAGCGGTCAGCTAACCAACCGCTGATGGGAATAAACACTGCTAAACTGAGGATGTAACTCGCCACAACAGCCTTTAAACTCAATGGGGTCGCATGCAAACTAAGTGCCATGCTTGGAACAGCTGTATTGACGATGGGGCATCTAATTGCTCCATAAATAAAGCAATTGCAACCAACCAAGGTAGGTATTTTTTAACGGTGGTCGTAACGGTTTGTTCAGTGTTGGATTGAGGCATTTTAATATTTGATTGGATTGTGTGAAGGCGCATTTTACCATGCAAACTTCTTGTTATCGAAGTCCGACAGAATTATTGCCCCAATATAAATACGCGCGAAAACTGTATATCCGTACGCCAAATTTGCGCGCCTGCGGCTTGGTATCTTTGCACCACCTCTGCCCGTGGGTGTCTAAAAGCATTGTACATACCCGCTTGCGCCACCGCCCATTTGGGTTGAGTCGCATCTATCAACGGTGCGCTTGAACTGCTGTCACTTCCATGGTGGGGCATGAGCACGATGTCGGTTTGCAACGGCGTTTGGTTCAGCGCATCGACGGTGCGTAAACCCACACCATTGGGGGTTTTGTCCACCACCATATTTGCCTCGGACCACATGTCCATGTCCCCCGTGAGCAAAATACTTTTGAGGGCGTTCGGCTGTGCACTGCTCACCTCAAAGCGCAAGGCACAACTTTTTTGATTGTCGGATGCGCTGTCCGCATTCAAGGTCTGCGCATCGGGTGAGAGCACAGCCATGCGCACACCGTCAAATTGCTCGGTTTGCCCTGCGACACATAGATTCACGGGGATTGGTTCGATACCCAAACTAGCACGTTGCGATACATTCAAAGAGGTAATCATGCGTCGCACAGGCAATGCGTTAAGAACACTTTGCGTACCACCCGTGTGGTCAGAATCGTTGTGCGAGAGCACGAGTGTGTCGATTTGCGTCACTCCGATATAGCGCAGGTGCGGCACGATGATGCGCGCGCCTGCATCTGCATCCGACGAGAATCGCGCCCCTGCGTCATACAGCCAGTTTTGATGCGCACTTTGCAGCAGCACCGCACTGCCTTGCCCGACATCAAATACCGTCACGCGCAGTTGCCCCTCTTGGACGCGTGGGTAGTTCGGCGGTATGTTGATGACCACAATGATGGCTAAAACAGCCGCGCCAACAAATCTCCATGCGCGTTTGAGTGGTTCGCCATGCCACAGCTTACGAACCCACACGACCAAACACAGCGAGAGCACAAACAATGCCAACACCTGCCACAACTCAATTCGCCCAAGCCAATCACTCGATTTTGCCCAGCCTTGTAGGTATTGCAAACCATTTAACAGCCAACCCAACACGCCATTCATCCACACCACTGGTTCGCCCCAACCCGTCAGTGCCAATACCATCACACTGAGCAACAGTGGCACGAGCAAGACCGTCATCAAAGGAATCGCCAAAAAATTCACGCCCACACCCAACAGCGAGGTTTGACGAAAAAAGTACAAAGTCATCGGCAGCAGTGACAATGAAATGCCCAACTGCGCGCCCATCAAACCGATGAGCCAGCGAGCCAATTGACGGTGTTTGGGCATATCTTCGTCTGATTGTTTGATCACTGCAAACGAATCAAACGCCACAATCAACCACGCCACTGCGCCATACGACAACCAAAACCCAACCGACAATACCGCGAATGGATCAAATATCAGTATCCAAAACACACTGAAGCCCAACACGCGCAATCCCGAGCGCGCCACACCGAGCCGTGCCAAGCCCAACCACAACGCGAGCATCCACACCGTGCGTTGCGCAGGCAGCCCCCAACCCGAGAGCAAGGCATACACCAACGCACCGATGAGCCCAACCCACTGCGCCACGTGCATCGCCGGGATGCGCGTGGTCAGCCACACATTGCGTCGCCATGCCCAACGTGCGCACAGAGCCAAAATCCCCGCCAACACGGTCACGTGTAACCCCGAAATACTCACCAAATGGGTCACGCCTGTGTCTTGAAACAATTGCCATTGCCACGCCGATACCGCAGCCTGATCGCCCAAAGCCAGTGCTTTGAACACATTGCCACTGGCGTTCACGTTCGAATGATTTGCTTCGGACAAGGTTGCATCAATGGCTTGTAAAGTATCAAACCGCCAATTTTCAATCATGGACAATACACTGTGATGCGTCGCCAACAATTGGGGCATTTGCTCGGGCGTGCTGTTTTTGTAAACACGCACATACGCCAGCCCCATGATATTGTTCGCCAGCCAATAACGGCTTTGGTCAAACACCCCTTCGTTTTTAGAGGCGTGAGGTGTACGAATGTGTACGGGCAAACGCCACGTTTGCCCAACGCGAATCGAGGAAATGGGTAGGGGCAAATCATCGTCCGCCCATGAAAGCGACATTTGCGCAGGGGTATTCGGCGCGACTTGAATTTGCGCGGATTCGGGTTGAATCAACATGCGCCAACCATAATCGGTGCGTGTCGGCATGGAAATAATGCGCACCTGCACCATTTGTACTTGGGTGTTCCATTCAGCTGGAATGGTGTGTGCGCTGCGCTCAGACCAACGCCATTGCGCCCAAGAAAAAGCCAACAACGCACACAACAGTATCGCCGTAAACGTACCCATAGCACTCGAACGATGCGAGCGCGCCCACCACACAAATGCCACGGCACATACCCAAGCACATACAAACAGATACTTCGCACCCACCCAAGGCGCATCGAATGCGAACGCCACACACACCGCCCAAAGCGCAACCACTGCCAACAGGATGAAACGCCAAGGTTGATGCACGTGATGCTCCTTAAATATCTGCTGGCAACACTTGAGCCAATCTCGGCAACGCATTTAAGGTGTTCTGCCACAGCGACTGCGCCAAAACCTCATGACTGAGTCCACGCAACTCGGCTAAAGTGTGCGCAATGCGCGGTAGATGATGGGAATAATTGTGCTCACCCGCATTGAGCCACGTAGGCGGAATGTCAGGCGCATCGGTTTCAATCACCAACGATGATAAAGGCAACTCGCTTGCCAAACGGCGGATTTGCCGTGCGCGTTCGAAAGTCAATGTGCCGCCAAAGCCCAGATGCAAACCCATCTCAATATAGGCATAAGCCTGTTCGAAACTGCCATTGAACGCATGGGCAATGCCTTTTTGAATATTGAACTCACGCAGATATTTACTGACCTTATCGACACTGCGGCGCACGTGGAGCAGCACAGGCAAATCAAATTCGCGCGCGATGTTCAACTGCTCGCGTAAAAACCACACCTGCGTGTCCCAATCCACATCGGATACAAAACCATCCAAGCCAATTTCGCCAATGGCGATGAATTTGTCATCATTCATGCTGCGCACCACAGCAGAACGCAACAACTCAATCGAAACTTTTTTAGGCAACCCCATCACATACATCGGATGAATGCCGAGTGCGTAAAACGTATTGGAAAACTGAACTGAGTGCGCGCGCACTGTCTCAAAATTGTCAGGCGAGACCGCAGGCACAATTTGCGCCGACACACCCGCATCGCGCGCCCGTGTCCAATCATTGGCGCGGGTTGCGTCAAACTCAGGGGCATCAAAGTGAACGTGTGTGTCTATCCACATAGCAACCTGTACAAATCAACCGTTATTGAGGAAATGACCGCGCAGTCGCAATTGCGATTGTCAAACTGATTAGAACTGCTCATCGGGCGATAAATAACGCCACTTGCCCGTGGGTAAATGCCCGAGTCGGATATTGCCAATGCGCACACGTTTTAAACCGACAACTTTTAAGCCGACCAATTCACACATGCGGCGGATTTGACGCTTTTTGCCTTCGCGCAAAACGAACATCAATTGCTCGTCGTTTTGCCAACTCACCTGTGCAGGGCGCAACGGCACGCCATCGAGTTCCAAACCATGATTGAGCAAAGCCAAACCACTTTCAATCAACTCACCTTCCACGCGCACCAAATATTCTTTATCGACATCCGAATTCTCGCCGATGAGTTGTTTGGCAACACGTCCATCTTGGGTGAGCACAAGCAATCCAACTGAATCAATGTCCAAACGCCCAGCAGGTGCGAGCCCGCGCAGGTGTTTGAAATTAAAGTCTTGTTGAAATTCGGCTTCATCCCACTGGTTTTCAGCCGTGACCAAACTCACTGCGGGCGCGTAGCCATCCTCGGCTTGCCCTGATACAAAGCCCATCGGTTTATTGATGATGATGGTCACGCGCGATTCTTGCGCCACGCTGGCTTGACGCGCCAGTTGTACTTTATCGGTCGGCAAAATTCGTTGCCCCAAGGTCACGCGCACGCCATTGACCGTGACCCAACCTTTTTCGATGTAGTGATCGGCTTCGCGACGGGAGCACAGACCTTTGTCGGCTAAATATTTGGACACCCGAATGCCCTCAGCAGGATTGGTCTTGAGTTCACTGCTGTGGTCACGTTCTTTGGGGAACTGCGGTTTGCGCGGCGCGGGACGTTTTTCACCACGCACCACATGCCCATCCACCACCTCGCGCACGCCATCACGCACTTTACCGTGACGTTGCGGCGCACGTGACAATGATTCACGGTGGTTGGGTTTAGCACCTCGTGCATCACGACTGTCGCGTGCATCGCGACCATTGCGCTTATCACCTTGTTCACGATTTTCTCTTGGCGGACGCGGTGTTCTGTCATCACGTGTTGGACGTGCACCAAAATCCGCACGTGGTGCGCGTGATCTGTCATCTCGGCGGTCATCGCGATGGTCACGACCATCATCGCGCCTGTCACCCCCCTCACGGTTTTCTCGCGACGGACGTGGTGCTTTATCGTCTCGCTGCGGACGCGTGCCAAAGTCCGCACGCGCTGCAGAGGGTTTACTTGGTGCAACGTGGTTGTTACGATTGCGTCCTCGCACAGGCGCGCGAGCGGTGTTGTTTGCATCTTTGCTTGAACTTGATGTAGTACGTTTATGGATGGTGAGGGTTTTGCTCATGATTGACTTTGCATAAGTATTTCTAAAGCGAGTAGTTTATAGTAGTTTGTCCGTTGTGCCTTGTGAAAATGATTTAAACCCGTGAATAGTTTGAGCCATCCAATCAAGAACACACACGTTTATTTCAAAGTATTACCAAAGCACACAGCATAGATAATATATTGAAACAGAGTTTCTGACCAATCCAGACCGAGAACTTAGAGCAAGCAAGAATAATGATTACCCATTCATTGTTTGATTCAATTGAGCAAAACCACTTGTTTTCTAAAGAAGTACGCAACAATTCTTACCGTTTGTGTAGATGGGCTTGAGTGATTCCGTGCTTTCCTTAAAATTTAAAACGCCCTATGCAAATCAATGCATTGGGCGTTTATCAACATGTCCAATTTGGCTTAAATTAAACCCAAACCATCAGTCAATTTAAGATGAGACTTTATTTTTATCGTGGTTTACTCAACCGTTACAGCAATTCGTCGGTTGGGTTTTAAACAAGCAATCACCGCTGGGGTTTTAAAACCTGGGCAGTAAACCACAGGCTCTGTTGCCCCCTTGGCAACGACTCGAATAACAGATGCGTCAATTCCTTTGGCAACCAAGTAGTTTTTAACCGAAAGGGCACGTTCACGAGAGAGCGTATTATTCGATTGATTCGAACCAAAGCGATCGGTAAAGCCTTCTACCGTAATTTGATGAACCCCATTGCCCGCCGCTTGAATTTTTTCAACCACACCATTCAACGCTTGAACACCTGCAGAATCCATGTCCGACAGTTGCCCCTTACCAAAAGCAAACATGCCATCTGCTGCCAATACCATTTTTGCAATTGGCTTGTGTTGCGGATTGACTAAGTCGGCACATTGCTCTGTTCGCCATGCTGTGTTATCAACTTGATTGTTGGCATTAAAATGCACTTGGTACTGACATTGAATGTATTCTTTGCCCGAGCCAATATAAAAGTTAAACAGGTAGTTCCATGTCTTGCTATTTATCCCTTCATCAAAGTGAGGGTTGCTTAATAATAAAGCGACTTGATCTTTTGTTAAGCCGTGATTCATTCGTCCAACAGATTGTGGATTAATAAAATCTCCCTCTGGAATATAGGAGTGGCTTGGTTCAGGGAACTGCACATCGATACTTTCAGTGGCATCCGATGTTGGTGTTGCTTGGGTTGTAAAACTCAGACCAAGCAATATAGTCGCAATGACGTTATTGAAATGGGTTGTTTTTTTCATGATTTATCCTTGTGATAGACAGGCAGAAGGAATCATTCCTTCTGCCTTGGCTCTTTTTAGTCAATAATGCCAGTGAAACCGATGCGAGCAGTCACACCGCCCACTCCAGAGCCTGCTATACCACCCGTGACCGACCAACGACCATTGTCAGAAGTTTTACGGAAGGAAGCCCCAAGTGCTGCCTGACCACCGCTGTACCCAGTACCCACATAGTACGTGAATTTACGTGGAATATACGGAGCCGATTCCAATGCCACGGCTGCCGCGACCCGAGCGGATAATTTTTTATCCAAATTATTCAGGTTGCTCTCCACACGTGCACCCATCGCATTCAACTGATTGACATTCACTGCATCGGTACCATTGACCCCTGGAGCGACGTTTTGAACCACATTACCACCCATATTCACAGTCGCACCTTCAGCCACTGAGAAGTTTTGGTTGACAGTGACATTGTTGAGATTAAG